>Ga0209761_1003649_pt1 | contig 10179 bp, 8 predicted proteins | sample GraSoi013_1_40cm_4_FD_185818 | JGI IMG/M metagenome (GOLD analysis project Ga0209761, IMG submission 185818) | Grasslands soil microbial communities from the Angelo Coastal Reserve, California, USA - Sample 09_25_2013_1_40cm (SPAdes) (version 2) | ecosystem: Environmental > Terrestrial > Soil >... | reverse complement strand
TAGGTGCTGATGCGGCCCGCCGTCACCTTGAGGCCGACGATGCCGCACCACGCGGCGGGCAGCCGCACCGAGCCGCCGGTGTCGGTGCCGATGGCGACGGGCGCCAGGCCGGCGGCGACGGCGACGCCCGAGCCGCTGGACGAGCCGCCGGGGGTCCGGTGCACCGACAGATCCCATGGGTTCCACGGCGTGCCGAGGTGCGTGTTGGTGCCGAACGAGCCCATCGCGAACTCCACGGTGTGGGTCTTGCCCAGCACGATCATCCCGGCGCCGATCAGCCGCTCGGCCAGGGTGGCCGTCACCGGCGACACGCGATCGATCCACACTTTCGAGCCGCCCGCCGTCCGGCGGCCCTGGAGGTCGACGAGGTCTTTCAGCGCGATGGGCACGCCGTGCAGCGGCCCGATGCGGTGGCCGCTCCTGATGGCGCTGTCGGCGGCCTCGGCGGCCAGCCGCGCCTCGGACTCGTAGAGCGCGATGTACGCGTGGAGCGCGTCGCGCTGCTTGATGCGCACGAGCAGCGCGTCCACCACGTCCACGGGCGACAGCGCGCGCGCCTCGAACGCGCGCGAGAGCTCGGCGACGCCGGCCCAGACCGGATCGACGGTGCTCATCGATCGTCGTGGGGGGCCCCGACATGGCCCCCCAGATCCTTCAAGCGAAAGGGGCTACGCCCCCCTCGGACTCCCCCGGCCATCGCTCGGACGCGCCCCGGCGCAGCCGTGGCGCGCCTCGGGGTTGACACAGAATGTCTCATCCCTGCACCACGTGGTTCGACAGCGTGCCGATGCGCGGCACGGTGATGGACACGCGATCCTCGGGCGCCAGCGTGAAGCCCGCTTCGGGCACGAGCCCGGTGCCCGTCAACAGATAGGCGCCGGACGGAAACAGGTTGTCGCGGACGAGCCAGCCGGCGAGGTCGGCGAACGAGCGGCGCATGGCGGAGGTCGAGATCTTGCCCTCGTACGCGACGGCGCCGCGGCGCTGGATCATGATGGCGATGTCGAAGACGGGCGCCTTCTCCTCGTCGGTCAGCCACACCACGGGGCCCAGCGCGCACGACTCGCGGTAGATCTTGGCCTGCGGCAGGTACAACGGATTCTCGCCCTCGATGTCGCGCGACGAGACGTCGTTGCCCACCGTGTAGCCGGCGATCTCGCCGTGGGCGGAGACGAGCACCGCGATCTCCGGCTCGGGAACGTTCCAGGACGCGTCGCGCCGGATGCGGATGGGCCCGTGATGACCGCTGACGCGCGAGGCGGCGCCCTTGAAGAACAGCTCGGGGCGCTCGGCGGTGTAGACCTTGTCGTAGAACGTCTCGGCGCCCGCGGTCTCCTCCATGCGCGCGACGCGGCTGCGCTCGTACGTCACGCCGGCGGCCCAGACCTCCTGCAGGTCCAGCGGCGGCAGCAGGTGCGGAACGGCCGCGCTCGACGGCGCGGCCATGACCTCGGCGGCCTTCAGGGTGAGGGCGCCGCGCCGGCGCTCGAGCAGCGCGCGGACCGGGCGCTGCAGCTGAAGCAGCGAGGCGAGGAAGCCGCCGTTGGTGCCGGCGTCGGTCGCCACGATCTCGATGCGATCGTCGGCGAGCACGCCCCACGCGGGGCCGGTCGGCAGCGCGCAGCGGGCGAGAAGCACGTTGGCCATCATGACCTCCGGGCCGCATCGCCGACGACGTCGCGGGCGATGGCGGTGTCGATCAGGCCGTCATAGCGATGCCGGCGCGTGATGAAGCCGCCGTCGAGCAGGATCTGCTGCAGATACTCGTAACCCGGGCGCTCCAGAATCGGATCGCGCGCCCACGTGTCCTGGCCGAGGTAGCGCGTCACCGCGCGCAGCCGAATCGCCTGGTCGATGTCGGGAAACGCCGGGGCGACGACGTCGGCAATGGGCTTGGCGTCCACCCCGGTCATCCAGCGCTGGGCGCGATAGAGCGCGCGCGTGAAGCGGAGCAGCACGTCGCGCCCGTCGCGGAGAAATCGCTCGGTGGTCATGTAGGACGAGAACGGCACGGGCCCCGTCGCGTCGCCCATCGACGCGACCAGGTGCGCCGCACCGTCCGCGATCAGCCGCTCGGTGAACGGCTGCCCCGTCTCGAAGAAGTCGCCGTGACCGTTCTTGAACGCCGCGAGGGCCTCGGGCAGCGGCAGCGTGCGCTCGATCCGCACCGTGGCCGGATCCACGCCGTGCTTGCGCAGCACGGTCAGCATGCATTGCCACGGGGTCGGCGCCTCGGCGAACGAGACGATGGTCTTGCCGACGACGTCGGCCCACGCGAAGCCCGGGCGCGGTTCACGGGACAGCAGGAAGAACCCGTTCCGCTGGTTCACCGCGGCGAAGTGGACGAGCGACGGCCCCCCGCGGTCGGCGACGTCGAGGCTCCGCATGATTCCGCCCAGCGCGATCTCCGCGTGTCCGTCGATCAGCGCGCCGGTCGTCGTGACCCCGCGGCCGGCCGTCTCCACCTGCACGTCGAGGCCCTCGCCGGCGAAGTGTCCGCCGTAGAGCGCCACGAACTGCGGCGCGTAGAAGATCGACCGGAAGGGCTCGTAGATCGTGAGCCGTCGCGCGCCGCTCATGGCGGCGGGAGTATAGCAGGCTAAAGATTCGCGAGTGACCGGAGCCGCGGGTCGAGCTCGTCGCGCAGCGCGTCGCCGACCAGGTTGACGGCCACCACCGTCAGCATGATGCAGAAGCCGGGCACGGACGAAATCCACCACGCGCGCAGGAGATAGTTGCGCCCGTTGCTGAGGTCGATGCCCCACTCCGGGATCGGGGGCCGCGGGCCGAGGCCGAGGAAGCTCAGCGAGGCGCCGATGATGACCGCCCACGCGATGGCCACCGTGGAGAGCACGATGATCGGCGCCACGACGTTGGGGAGCACGTGCTGCAGGGCGACGCGAGAGGGCCAGCAGCCAAGCGCCCGCGCGGCCTCGACGTAGACGTTCTCCCGCACCGCCAGCACGTCACCACGGACGAGCCGCACGAAGGTCGGGATCAAGGACACGCCCACCGCGAGCATCACGTTCACCGTCCCCTGCCCGAGCACGGCCACCACGACGAGCGCCATCAGGATGCCGGGAAACGCCATCATGATGTCGATGAGCCGCATCACGAGCAGGTCGGTCCAGCCGCCGATGACGCCGCACGAGAGCCCGACGACGACGCCGGCCGCGAGCGCCACCGCGACCGCGCCGAGGCCCGTGAGCAGCGAGAGGCGCGCGCCCACGATCGCGCGACTCAGGATGTCGCGGCCGTACTGATCCGTGCCGAACGGATGCGCGAGCGTCGGCGCCGACAGCGCCTCCGCGGGCTTCACCTGGATGGGGTCGTAGGGCGTCAGCGCGGGCGCGAAGAGCGCGGTCAGGCCGATGACGGCCAGGATGACGGCGCCCACCAGGGCCGCCTTCCGCCGGTGGATCAGGCGGGTCAGCATCACGCTTCGGCCGCGTCGCGGTGGCGGATGCGAGGATCGAGGGCCGAGTACGACAGGTCCACCAGGAGGTTGGTCAGCACGTACCCGAGCGCGCTGACGAGGACGACCCCCTGAATGAGCGGATAGTCCTTGTCGAGCACGGCGGTCACGGCCAGCCGGCCCATGCCGCGACGCGAGAACACCGTCTCGACGATGATGGTGCCGGCGAGCAGGTTACCGAGCTGGACGCCGATGATCGTGGTGACCGGAATGAGGGCGTTGCCCAGCGCGTGCTTGAGGGTGACGCCCCACTCCGACAGTCCCTTGGCGCGCGCGGTCGAGATGTAGTTGTTGCCGAGCACCTCGAGCAGGCTCGAGCGCACGAGGCGCGCGATCACGGCCGAGTAGTTGAGCCCGATGGTGGCCGCCGGCAGGATGAGGCGGCTCACGCCGCCCTGGCCGGTGGCGGGCAGCCAGCCGAGCTGCAGTGAGAAGACGAAGATCAGCAGCAGCCCCAGCCAGAAGCTCGGCATCGAGACACCGCCGAGGGCGACCAGCATCGCCGCGCGGTCGATCCACGTGTCGTGCCGGACCGCGGCCAGCACGCCGAGCACGACCCCGACCACGACCGCGATCAGGATGGCCGTCGCCGCGAGCTCGAGGGTGCTCGGCAGCTGGTCGGCGATCTCCTCGATGACGGGCCGCCGCGTGAAGATCGAGCGCCCGAAGTCCCCCGTCACGGCGCGCGCCAGGAACCGGACGTACTGCACGGGGAGCGGATCGTCGAGCCGGAGCTGCGCGCGCAGCTCGCGCTCCTGCTCGGGCGTCGCGTTGGCGCCGCTGAGGATGGCGAGCACGGGATCGCCGGGGAGCAGGTGGATGATCGAGAAGACCACCACCGACACGCCGACGATCACCGGCACCGCCAGTAATATCCGGCGCCGGATGAACGTGAGCAGCGAGCGCTACCTCGTCAGGCTGACGTCGTAGAGGACCGGGAACGTCACCACGTTGAACGCGTAGCCGGAGACCTCCTTGCGCACGCCCACGACCGTCACCTGATCGACGAGCGGGATGCCGGCCCCGATCTCGAGCAGCGCGCGCTGGATCCTCTTGTAGAGCTCCATCCGCGGCCCTTCCTCCACCATGGCCGCGGCCTGGTCCAGGAGCTTGTCGATCTCCGGGTCGGACAGGCGGGGCGGGTTGAAGGCCTGCAACCGGCTCGTATGGAAGTTCGTCGTGAGGATCGAGGGATCGGGGAACCACCAGTTCAGCTCGCCGATCCCGTGCTCGCCCTTGCGCCACGCCTCGTACATCTGCACGCGGGGCTGCTCGCGCAGCTGGACGTCGATGCCGACCTCGCGCGCCATGCCCTGCACGAGCGGCGCCATCTCCTCGTAGCCGTTGTTGGTGCCGAAGATCCAGAGGATCTCCAGCCGCTTGCCGTCCTTCGCGCGGATGCCGTCGGCGCCGGGCCGCCAGCCCGCGTCGTCGAGGATCTTCCTGGCGCGCGCCGGGTCGTAGGGGAACAGCTCTTTCGCCACCGGCACGTAGCCGGGCGTGGGCGGCTGGAGCAGCGAGCCGGACGCCTGGCTCTGGCCGTGGAAGACGACGCGCACGACGGCGTCCTTGTTGATCGCGTGATGCAGCGCCCGCCGCACCGCCGGCTCGTTGGTCGGAACGCGCTGGACGTTGGGGAAGATCGTCCACGGCGTGCCGGCCGGAACGCCGCGCAGGATGCGCAGGTCGGAGTTGCGCTCGAGCGCCGCCACGTCGGCGTACGAGAGGTCCTCGGCGATGTTCGCCTCGCCGGTCTGGAGCACCGCCGTGCGCGTGGTCGCCTCGGGCACGAACCGCCAGGTGATCTCCTCGAGATGGGCGGGGCCACGATGCGCAGCCGTGGCCGGCGGCCAGGCGTAGTCGGGGTTCCGCACGAGCGTCACGTGGCTCTTCGACACCCACTCCTTCACCATGAACGGGCCGGTGCCGACGGGCCGGCGCGAGAAGTCCTGACCCATCTTCTGCACCGCCGCCGGTGAAATGGGGGCGAGGGGTGAGAGTCCGGCCATCCTCAGAAACGGCGCGTACGGCTGCTTGAACCTCACGCGCACCGTGTGCGCGTCGATCACATCCACCCCGTCGTAGGGTCCGAGGAAGGCGCGGGCGACGCCCGGCGCGCCGAGGGGCTCCTGGATCCGGTCGAGCGTGAACTTGACGGCGGCGGCATCGAACGGCGTCCCGTCGTGGAACTTCACGTTCCTGCGAAGCCGGAAGGTGTAGCTCTTGCCGTCGCGCGCGACGTCCCACGACTCCGCGAGACCCGGGCCGATCTTGCCGTCCTTCGGATTGATCACGGTCAGCGTGTCCATGAACTGGATGAGGATCTTGCGCGTGGCCGCCCGGTTGGTGATGTGCGGATCGAGCGTGTCGATGTCCTGGCGCGCCGCGAAGACGATCTTGCCGCCGGGCTTCGCCTGCGCGTACGCCGTGAGCGGGGCGACAAGGAGGAGCAGCACCACCGCGAGCGTTCTCATGGTCGTCTCCTCACGCGCAGAGCTGGTGGGTCGCGTACGCGATCGCCCTGGCGGCCGCGACCAGATCTTTCAGGGGAACGCGCTCGTCCGGCGTCGGCCACTCCTTGTAGATGCGGATGTCGCCCGCGCCGTACTGCACGGTGGGGATCCCGTGAGACATCAGGATGTTGCCGTCGCCGACGTTGCCGAGGCGTCCCCAGCCGCCGACGACGGCCGGGGCGCCGGTGGCGAGCCGCTGTCCTTCGGCGAGCGAGGTGACGAGGGGATGGTCCGGCCTCACCTCCATCGGATCCTGGAACCAGCCATCCTCCGTGCCGTTCGCGGGGATCGTCATCTCGGCGTCGAAGGCGGGATGGTCCTTCTTGATGTCGGCGAGGAGCCGCTGCACGTCGGCGCGCACCGTCTCGAGCGTCTGACCCGGCACCGTCCGGAGCTGGAAGATCATCTCGCACTCGCGGCTCGACATGCCCGTATAGCTCTTCTGGTAGTAGTGCTCCTTGTGCATCGTGTCGAACGTGTGCGTCGGGAAGCCGGGCAGCTCGGGGTGCGGGGTGAACCGCAGCCACCCGCCGGGCTCGATCGGATCGAGGCTCGGCCCGATGCGGCGCATGATCTCGGCCTGCTGCTCGATCGGGTTCATGTACTGCGCCTTGGCTTCCCGGCTGTAGCGGAAGAAGAGCTCGGGACTCTTCGTCTTGATGCGGACCATGACGATCCCGACGCAGACGTTGGCGATGGTGTTGGCGGAGTGCTCCATGTTGATGGCGAGGTCCGTGCGCAGGCCCGTGGCCATGAGCGCGCGCGTCCCCGCGCCGCCCAGCTTGTGCGCCACCACGGGGCAGACCACGACGTCGCCGCGCAGGCGGACGCCGGCGCGGACGATGGCTTCCACCGCGCAGATGGCGGCCACGACGCCGCCCTTGTCGTCGTGCGCGCCCATGCCCCACACCCACCCGTCCTCGAACTTGGCGCCGTACGGATCCACGCTCCAGCCGCTCATCTCCACGCCGGGATCCATGTGACCGTTGAGCATGAGGCTCCGCCCGCCGCCCGTGCCCCGCAGGCGCGCGATCGGCTGACGCGTCTTCTTGCCGGGCTTCGCCCAGTGGGTGACGTCGAGCATCTCCACGTCGAGGCCGAGGTCGGACATGTGGTTGGCGAGATAGTCCGCGAGGGTGCCTTCCTCGAACGTGGTGCTCGGGATGCGGATGGCGGCCTGCTCGAGCTTCAGCACCTGCTCGTCGCTGATCCCCGCGACGATCTTCTTCCTGTCGCCGGCGTCGACCATGCGGGCGCTCCTACTCGATCACGAACATCTGATCGGTCGCGAACTTGTCGGAGATGAGCTGCGGCCCGCGCGCCCGCACCACCACCATGTCCTGGATGTGGTAGTACTCCCGGGCGGGCTCGAGCGCGAGCACCATGCCCTCCTCGAGCACGATCCTGTTGCCGCGCGAGATCACCGGCTCCTGCTGGTGCCACCAGGCGCCGACGCCGTGGCCGGCGAGCTGGCTCGTGTACGACCAGCCGTGCCTGGCGAATTCCTTGACGACGAACTCGTAGACCTCGCCCGCGGAGACGCCGGGCCGGCAGCGGTCGATCGTCAGGCCGTAGATCTCGCGGGTGATGCGATAGTCGCGGACCTGCTCCGCGCTCGGCGGGCCGAGGACCGCGTTGCGTGACTGGTGGCCGGGGTAGCCGTCGACGTAGGCGACGTAGTCGGTGCGGACCACGTCGCCCTTCTGCCACGTGTGGTCGCTCTCGCCCGCGTAGGGAATGAGGTTCCGGCTGGAATTCAGGATGCCGTGCGCCCAGTTGGCGCCGCGGCGCAGACAGCTGCCGATGAGCCGGCTGTGCACGGCGCGCTCGGTCTCACCCGGTTCGATGGTGGGAAAGACCTCGAGGTACGCGTCGTCGAGGAGGTCGGCGCCCTTCTTCAGCAGCCGGATCTCCCCTTCCGTCTTCACCCAGCGCACCTCGTCCATCATCGCGGCGCAGTCGACCATCTGCAGCGACGGCAGCTCGCGCTGGACCTCGTCCCAGTGCGCCGCGCTCACGTAGCTCTTCTCGAATCCGACGCGCTCGCCGCCGAGGCCCATCCCTCCGAGCACCTGCGCGAGGCGCCGGTAGGGCGACTCCGTGTAGGCGTCGTACACCTCGATGCGCTCCACCCACGAGTCGCGGCGCGTGAGCCCCTCCGCGATCTTGTTGAGGACGATGACCGGCTGCCCGTCGCGCGGCCAGACGAGGAGCACGCCGCGCACGGAGTCCGGGAGATCGAGATGGCGCGCGAGCGTCCCCGGATACGCGAGACCCGAGAGATAGGTGAAGTTCTGTCCCGAGCGCGCCACCACGGCGGCCAGGCGGTGGCGATCCATGAACGCGCGCAGACGGGCGACGTTGGCGATGGTCTCGCGCTTCGGCGGCGGCACGGCGACATTATAGACCGCGGCGATGTGGTAGGATCGGCGCCTCTCGCGCAGACCACTCGGTAGAGGAGGGCCTATGCCCCGCATGATTCGGTCGCTGGCCATCGTCCTCGTCTTCTTTGCGGCGGCTCAGGCGTGGGCCGCCGGCGAGCGCGACATCACGATCGCCCAGGGCATCGACGCCGAGTTCCTCGACGTGCAGATGACCAACAACATCGTCACGCTGATCATCAACGGCTCGATCTACGACACCCTCCTGACGCGTGACAAGTCGCTCGCGATCCAGCCGCGGCTGGCCACCTCCTACAAGCTCGTGGGCGACCGGATGTGGGAAGTGAAGCTCCGCCAGGGCGTGAAGTTCCACAACGGCGAGCCCTTCGACGCCGAGGCCGTGAAGTTCTCGGTCGAGCGCATCCAGCGCCCGGACTTCAAGTCGCCGCAGAAGGGCTGGTTCAGCACCATCGAGCGCGTGGAGATCGTCGATGCCGCCACGGTGCGCTTCCACACCAAGGTGCCGGATCCCGCGATGCCCGCGCGCATGACGCTCATGTACCAGATGGCGCCGAAATACGTGGCCCAGGTCGGCGACGCTCAGGCGAACCTGAAACCCGTCGGGACCGGCCCCTTCAAGTTCGTGGAGTGGCAGAAGAACGAGCGGATCGTGGTCGAGGCCAACGACGCGCACTGGACCGGGAAGCCCGCGGTGCGCCGGGCGACGTGGCGGCCCATCCCCGAGCTGGGCGCACGCATCGCCGCGCTGCAGACGGGCCAGGCCGACCTGATCGTCAACGTGCCGCCGGACCAGCTCCCGATGCTCGCGGCGACCAAGAGCGTGCGCGTCGAGAAGATTCCGAGCTGCCGGATCATCTCGTTCCAGATCGCGCAGATCAAGGGCGGGCCGCTCGCCGACAAGCGGGTGCGCCAGGCGCTCAACTACGCCGTCGACATGCAGGGGATCCTCGATGCCGTGCTGCTCGGCAACGGCAAGCGCATCAACTCCTGGATGCCGCCCAACGTCTGGGGCCACGATCCGAGCATCCCGTTCTACGAGTACGACCCCAAGAAGGCCAAGGAGCTGCTGGCCGCGGCCGGGCAGACGAACCTCACGCTGACCCTGCAGGCGCCCAACGGACGCTGGGCGATGGACAAGGACATCGCGCAGGCGGTGGCGGGCCAGCTGACCGAGAACGGGATCAAGACCAACGTGAAGATCATCGGCGAGTGGGGCGCGTACGTGCGCAGCATCCTCGACCACAAGACCGAGGACATCGCCATGGCCGGCTGGTGCCTGCCGAGCCTCGAGCCCGACCACTGGGTGACGCCGAATCTGAAGACCGGGGAGGCCGTGTCGCAGTACAGCAACCCCGAGGTCGACAAGCTCATGGACCAGGCCCGCGCGGAGATGAACCCGGACAAGCGCAAGCAGCTCTACAGCCAGCTCCTGCGCGTGATCCGCGACGAGGCGCCGTACATCTTCGGCTACCAGCAGATGGACATCTACGGCGTCAACAAGCGCCTCAAGTGGACGCCGCGCGGCGACGAGTCGATACGGCTGACCGAGATCGGATTTTAGCTCGGAGGGGGGCTTCGCCTCTCTGCCGAGCGAAGGGGCTACGCCCCCTCGGACTCCCCGGCCGACGGGCGGAGCGAGCCTCGCGGCTCGCTCTCGCCCTGCCTCCCCCCAGAGCAGGATTGCGCGGGCGAAGCCCGCGCTCGAACCTGCGAGTGCCCTGACGCATGGTCGGCTACGTCTCGCGGCGGCTGTTGCAGAGCCTGGGCGTCCTGCTCGGCGTGTCGGTGA
>Ga0209761_1003648_pt1 | contig 10182 bp, 7 predicted proteins | sample GraSoi013_1_40cm_4_FD_185818 | JGI IMG/M metagenome (GOLD analysis project Ga0209761, IMG submission 185818) | Grasslands soil microbial communities from the Angelo Coastal Reserve, California, USA - Sample 09_25_2013_1_40cm (SPAdes) (version 2) | ecosystem: Environmental > Terrestrial > Soil >... | reverse complement strand
CCTAACGGCAACGCCGGCGTTCGGATCCGTTTTCGTGGGCTGGGGTGGTGCGTGTTCTGGCATCCTGGTCCCCACCTGCACAGTAACCATGACGGGCGATATGAACGTTTTCGCCACGTTCGGAATCTAATCGATAACCATGTCTGATTCGCTCCGGCTTGCACACCCAGGCGCCTCGTCGTTGGAGGAGTCCGCGGTACCCGAGCATGCGCTCCTGCCAACAGGCCTGTTGGATGCGGAATCAAGTTTCTACGGGGAGTACGCGTGGTGTCTCGACGTGGTTCCTCGGATCGAGGAGGTGGTCGAGCACCTGCGCCGCGAGCTAGGCAGGGTGGAAGAGCTGGAGGAGACGTGGCAGCGCGCCGAGGTCATGACAAACGTATTTTTGCTGGCATGCGCAATCACCGACACGATCGACGACTACCTCGTCGGGGAGGCATATGACTTCTCCCAGGTCGTGCGCCTCCTGCCTTTCGCCCGACCGGCTGTGCGGGTGGCGGAGGCGTTGCTCACCGCGGCACGAAAAGTCCGCCAGGCGCGCCTCCGCCGGGTACGCGAATGGAGAGAGGGTTGGACTGCTGCCGTGGCGGCATTCCTGAGGGTCTTCGCGGCCCTGGAGCGGGCGGATGTGAATGCGCTGTCGGATACCATGGGGCGGCTGGCACGTCTGCTGTCCGTCGCGTTTCCCGCTGACTTCCGGCTCCTGTCTCCCAGAATTCCAGCCGCGTTTCGCACCCAGGACCTCACGCAATTCGACATCCTGGCCCTCGGCCGGACGTTTGCCGCTTCATTCCCGGATCGGCGGCGGCCGGTCTTGGTGGTCGGGCTTCGCACGGCAGGTTCTTATTTTGGCCCGCTGTTGCGCGCGTATCTCGAGGTCGAGGGCTATCAGGATGTGGATGCAGTGACGTTGCGCCCCAAGAAGGGGATCGCGCGGTGGGAGAGCGCGAGGCTCGCCTCCGGGGCGAAGCGAGGCGCCGTTGCCCTGGTCGTCGACGAGCCGCCGGACACCGGTGGCACGCTGGCCACAGGAGTGGACCTTGTTCGCAAAGCGGGTTTTGCCGCCAGCGACGTGGTGGCCCTGCTGCCGGTACATCCGACTCGGCGGGATTGGGCGAGCAGCTATGAGTTCCTCCCCCTGCGCGGGATCCGCATCTTGACGCTCGAGCCCGAGCAGTGGTACAAGCGCCGGCTGCTGGAACCTAAGTCGGTGGAGGGGCGCCTGGCGGAGTATTTCACGAGGGGTAAATACTCAAGCGTGAGCGTGGTGCCCAGTCCGACAGCCGCGCGGCTCAACTCTCAGTTGCAAGATCTTTCGGAGGAAAAGTTTCACACCCGGCTCAAACACGTCTACGAGATCTGCTTGCGAACGGATACTGGAGGGGTTGAAACGCGTTACGTGCTCGCCAAGAGCGTCGGGTGGGGGTGGCTCGGCTACCACGCGTTTATCGCGGCCACTCGTCTCGCCGAGTTCATCCCTCCTGTCCTGGGCCTCCGTGACGGGATCTTGTACACTGAATGGCTTCCCCAGAGCCGCACCGCCGGGGAGGGTGCGGACCGCCACCGGTTGATCGGGCGCGTCGGGTCGTACGTCGCGGCCCGCGTCCGGTCTATGGGTCTGGGGAGAGATCCTTCGTCCGACTTGAGCGGGGCCGGCCAGCACAAAGGATTTGCGGTGCTTGCCGACTCCCTCAGCCGTGCCTATGGCTGGAAACCCGCGGCCTTTCTGAAGCGGCGTCGAATCCAGCACCTCCTGTCACGCCGTGCCAATTCTGTCCCCACGCTGATTGACGGAAAGATGCGCCGGGAAGAATGGATCACCGCGCCCGCGGAGGTTCTGAAGACGGATTTCGAACACCATGGCCTGGGGAAGACCGAACTTAACATGACAGATCCCGCGTACGATCTTGCTGAGGCGATCCTGTATTTCGGCCTCTCGGAGAGTGAGGAGCGCAGCCTCATCGCCGGCTACATCGAGCAGTGCGGGGACACCAGCGTACAGGAGCGTCTCTTCTTCAGCAAGCTGCTTGCGGGCAGGTGGGCGATGATGACCGCCCTGGCCAACGTGGGCGATCCTCAGCTTGCGCACCGGCATCGGGAGTTCAACACGCAATACGTCGACGCCTGGAATTTCCTCACCGTGCAGACCACGCGGTTCTGCGCCGCCCTCTGCCGGCCCCCCAGCACCCCCCGCTGGCATGCTCCTGTGGTCGTCATGGATATCGACGGCGTGCTGGACAAACAGATCTTTGGTTTTCCGTCAACGACCGCGGCGGGCATCGAGGCGGTGTCGTTGCTCCATGCTCATGACGTTCCCGTCGCAGTGGACACCGCGCGCTCGGCTTCGGAGGTGAAGGAATACTGCAGGGTGTACGGGTTTGTCGGCGGGGTGGCGGAATACGGTAGCGCGGTCTGGGACGCGGTGACCCGCCGCGAAGCGGTGCTGGTGAGCCCTGAGTCCCTCGATCAGCTGGAACGGATTAGAAACGCTCTCCGTCAGATCCCCGGCGTGTTCCTCAACGACGGCTATCAGTATTCGATTCACGCGCACACGTTCGAGCGGGGCACGACCGTGCCCATCCCCACGATCTTGATCCAGAACGTGATGGCCAGTTTGAACGTGGAGCGGCTGCACGTTCATCAGACCTACCTGGACACCGCCATCATCGCCCGGGATGTCGACAAGGGGAGGGGGCTACTGGCGCTCGTTGAGCTCGCCGGACGGCGGGGCATCGAGACGATCGCCATTGGCGATTCGGAGCCCGACCTCGCGATGTTCTGTGCGGCAAACCGTTCGTTTGCGCCCTCGCATATCTCACGCCGGTCGGTCGCGCGGTTGCTCGGGTGCCGGATCGCCGACCGCCCCTACCAGGCGGGGTTGCTCCGCAGCGTTCGCTCCATTCTCCATGCAGATGGCAGCCGTTGCGACCGCTGCCGTTCCGGTGGCCGGCCGAAGCTCTCGGGAGCGGGTCCGCTCTTTTGGGAGTTTTTGAGGACGGCGGATCAGGGGGAGCTACGCTCCCTGCTCCAGACGCTGCGTGACCCCATGGCCCTCCAGGCCTTCGCACGGTGATGCTGAAGCTTTCCGAAACCGGCATCGAGGCGTACGCGACAGCCCGGCAGGCCGCCGGGCTGTCGGTAGTCCTCGACCTCGGCTGCGGCGCCAACAAGGTCCCCGGGGCGTTTGGCATTGATGTCGCCGCGTTGCCGGGCGTGGACCTGGTGCACGACCTGCAAGCCACGCCGTATCCGCTGCCGGAGGGTTGCGCCGACGCGGTCTACATGAATCACGTGCTCGAGCACCTCGAGAATCCACTCCCCATCCTTGAAGAGGTCTGGCGCCTGGCGCGGCCCAACGGCCGGGTGCTCATCCGAACACCACACTACTCGGGGATCTACGCCTGGAGGGATCCGACACACCGTCGCACGTTCTCCGCCGAGTCGTTTTACTACTTCGGGGAAAACAACTACTCCTACTACACCGATGCGCGTTTCCATGTCGTGCACGTGCGGCTCAAGTACTTCATGGAGGAAGAGTTCTGGCCATGGCCGTTCCGCGCGTGGGGCCGTGCGGTGCAGTGGTTCCTCGATCGGCACCAGACCTTTGGCGAACGGTTCCTCTGCTATCTGATCGGCGGCATCGACGAGCTGCAAGTCACCCTCACGGCCGTGAAGCCTCAGGGGAAGGTATGATGGGACGCGGAAGGGCGTTCGAGGAACGCGTCATTCAGTGCGTCGAGGATCCGTCAAGCTTTACGGATCTGCGGGAGGAGTGGGATGAGCTCCTCGCCGCGAGCCCGGTCGATTGCCTCTTCCTGACGTGGGAGTGGCTGCACACGTGGTGGAAACACCTCGCCGGTCGACGCCAGCTCTGTCTCCGGCTCGTGCGCTACGGCCGAGAGCTAGAGGCCATCGCCCCTCTGGCCATACGGCCGCCCGCTGTACGCCGTCTCTTGCCGTTCCGCGCATTTGAGTTCCTCGGGACGGGGACCGTCGGGTCCGACTACCTGGATGTAATCGTCCGAGGCGGGAGGGACAAGCCGGCGCTCGACGCTCTGGCCGCCGCCCTGGCCATGACCCGGCTCACGCTCGAGTTCGGTCAGGTGAGGCGCAGCTTCTCATTTGTCGCCGAGCTGGCGTATCGGCTTGCCGCACAGGGGTGGAGCGGATCGGAGGCGCCGATAACGGTCTGCCCCGTTGTGGACCTGGCAGGCCACTCCTGGGAGTCGTACCTGGCGAGCCTCGGCTCGGCGCACCGCTACAACTTCCAACGGCGCTTGAGAAACCTGGAAAAGCGTTTCGACACTCGCCTGGAACTGGTTCACACCGAAGCTGAACGCCGGGGGGCGCTGGATGCGCTCGTCGCCCTCCACACGCACCGGTGGGATGAGCGGGGCGGCTCTGAAGCATTCGGGAGCCCCGCGCTCCTCTTGTTCCACGATGAGGTGAGCCAGCTGGCGCTGAGACGGGGCTGGCTGCGGCTCTTCGTCCTCCGGCTGGACGGGAAACCCGCCGCGGTCCTCTATGGATACCGGTACGGGCGCACGTTCTACTTCTACCAGTCGGGATTCGACCCGAGCTTTGCGAAGGAGAGCGTCGGCCTGGTCGCGATGGGTCTAACGATCCGGCACGCCATCGAAGAGGGCGCGGCGGAGTACGATCTCTTGCACGGGGCCGAGCCGTACAAGTTCCATTGGATGCCCCAGGTGCGCGAGTTGACCCGTCTCGAGCTGTTCCCACCCGGCACCCGGGGCGCAGTCTGCCGGCGCATCGTGGCCGCCAGTGGCCGCGTCAGGAGGACCGCTCGACATCTGCTGGGCGACTCGGCTACTGAGCGCATCGCCAGTCGGGGGTGGGTTGGTGTCATGGACACGCTCGGCGGGGCCCGGGCGGCCTGGAGAAGAGGAGCAGAAGCGCGTGCCGTCCACCGTCCGTGACGCCATGAGTCACCGGGGGAATGACACGGAGTCCGGGGGAGCGGCCGTCGTGGAGAGCACTCCGCGCCCGGACCCAATGCGCAACGATCCGCGGAACATGCTCTGGACGTCCTGGTCGATGCTCGCCACCCGAATAGGTCAACTGCGCCGGCGTCCGTTGCTCGTCAATGCAAGAAGCGTACTGGACCGGATTCCGTCTAAACCGTTTGACATCAACTGTCTTTATTTTCTCGAGTACGTCGGCATCCCGCCCCAGCACGCCAATTTCATTCGAGGGCGTGCGGTAGTCAGAGGAGCGACACTGCAGGACCTGGAAGGACTCGCGAAGTGCCAAAATACGCCACGCGCGTTTCTGAATCGATTTAAGTCGAACGATTATTGTGCTGTCGCCGTGTTCGATGGTCGCATCGTTGGCTACCAATGGTTCTGCGACAGGCCCTTCTATACCGAGGAGCGTTACTCGTACAAGATCGAGGTTCCTCCCGACGCCATTTACGCATACGACATCTTCATCCTTCCGGAACACCGCCTCGCCGGGTTGTGGTTCAAATTCCACTCTCTGTACCTGAGAGAGTTGATGCAGAGACTGCACCGGGACAGGATCATCGGCATGGTCGACTATGGGAACCGTCTTTCGATGAACACGCACTTGCGATTCGGCTTCAAACTTTTCCGCAGAGTCTTCGTGATCAAGATGTTTGGCAAATCTCTGTTCATCAGCAAAACGTTTCGCGGCGACAAGGTTGCGTTGCCTCGGTGGATTTCCGCGGGCAACCCGGCCAGGCGGGGCACCAACCCCTAAAGTCTGGGTGCATCATGTGCGGCATCGCAGGGATCATGAACCTCGACGGGGCACGAGTGGAGCCCGTTCTCCTCGACCGAATGATTGGGCGGGTCAGACATCGAGGCCCGGACGACTGCGGTGTGTCCATCGACAAGCAGGTTGGACTGGCATACGCCCGGCTCAGCATTATTGACCTCGTCTCTGGCCAACAACCGATGCGCAACGAGGACAACACCGTGTCCATTGTCTTCAATGGAGAAATCTTCAATTACATCGAATTGAGGGCGGAGCTGCTCCGAAGAGGACACAAGTTTCTCACCCAGTGTGATACCGAAGTCATCCTGCACCTCTACGAAGAGAAGGGAGAGGAATGTGTCCGCGATCTCAACGGTCAGTGGGCATTTGCGATTTGGGATCGCAAGAAGCAGAGCCTCTTTCTCTCCCGCGATCGGCTTGGGGTCAGACCGCTGTTTTACGCCGTGGCGAATCACGCGTTCCTCTTTGGCTCAGAGATCAAGTCCATCTTTGCTCTTCCGGGTGTCTCTCGAGAGATTGACCCGGTGGCGCTCGACCAGATCTTTACATTCTGGGTGACCATCCCGCCGCGGACGGCGTTTGAGGGCATCCTGGAGCTCCCGCCGGGCCATTCCATGACTGTGCACGATGGGAAGGTGACCGTAAAGCGGCATTGGACGCTCGATTATGGTGCCAGCGCCGAAACTGCGGCGAATGTCCCTGGGAGCGAGGAGGAGTATGCGGGAAAGTTGTTAGAGCTCCTTGTTGATGCGACCCGCATCCGCCTTCGCGCCGATGTCCCGGTGGGCGCGTATCTCAGCGGGGGATTAGACTCCTCGGTCGTCACCGCCCTCATCAGGAGGTTCACCGACACGCCGCTCCGGACGTTTTCAGTGACCTTTGACGATCCGGAGTTCGACGAGCGCGCGTACCAGCAGGAAGTCGTTCGGTTCCTCGGGACTGACCACCAGGAAGTGCGTTGCACCTACGAAGGCATCGGCCGAGTGTTCCCTGAGGTGATCTGGCACACGGAAAAACCCATCCTCCGAACCGCACCTGCTCCGCTCTATATGCTGTCCGGACTGGTTCGGAAGGAAGGCTACAAGGTGGTGCTGACTGGAGAAGGTTCAGATGAGATGCTTGGCGGATACGACATCTTCAAGGAAGCCAAAATCCGGAGATTCTGCGCGGCGCATCCCGAATCGAGTATACGACCGTTGCTCTTCAGGAAGCTCTATCCCTATCTCCCCCAGCTGCAGTCGCAGTCTGACGCCTACTTAGCGGCGTTCTTTCACGCGCGACCAGAGGACACTAGGCACGAGTTCTTTTCTCACCTCCCTCGGTGGGAGCTGACGTCGAGGATCAAGAGGCTCTTCTCAGATGCAATGCGGTCCCGCCTCGGGTCGTATGATGGCTACGCGGAGTTACGGGATCGGCTGCCGCCAGGCTATCCCACATGGGATGGGTTCAGCCAGGCCCAGTACTTGGAGGCGATGTATCTTCTTCCAGGATATATCCTCTCGTCCCAGGGCGACCGGGTGTCGATGGCCCATGCAGTGGAAGGGCGGTTCCCGTTCCTCGATCATCGAGTGGTCGAGTTTGCGGCCCAGATCCCACCTCGTCTCAAAATGAAGGTCCTCAATGAAAAGTATCTCTTGAAGCGCTGCGCGAACGGCTTAGTTCCTCCATCCGTCCGGGAAAGGCCTAAGCAGCCCTATCGCGCGCCAGAGGGGAAGAGCTTCTTCAGCGGCGCCCCTCTCGACTATGTGGATGCCCTCCTTTCGCCCGAGCGGATAGCGCACGATGGCATCTTCAATCCTGGCGCCGTACAAAAGCTGGTGGAGAAGTGCCGGCAGGGACGGGCCAGCGGCATCAAGGATAGCATGGCGCTGGTCGGCGTCCTTTCGACCGAGCTGGTCGTTGAGCAATTTGTCCGAAACCTCAAGGAGGATGTCCCCGGTGCCGGAGATCGCGCAGCAACTGCGCCAATTTATCATAGATAATTTCCTGTTCGGCCAAGACGGCGATGGGTTGTCGGACGGCGACTCTTTGCTGGACCAGGGTATCGTCGATTCCATGGGCGTGATGGAGTTGGTGGGGTTTCTGGAAGCGACGTATGGGATCACGATCGAAGATCAAGAACTCATCCCGGATAATCTGGATTCGATCGACAAGTTGGTAAAATTCCTCACCAGAAAGCTCCAACGCGTCTCCTAAAGAGCGGCCCCGTGCTCGTCGACGAGTTTCTTGAACACAGTGCGCGACGATTTCCTGACAAGACTGCCGTGGTCTGCGGAAATCGCCGGCTGGCGTATCGGGAGATCGAGGAGCAATCGAACCGGCTGGCTCTTGCCCTGATCGGGGAGGGGGTGCAGCGCGGAGATCGGATCGCCATCTATCTCGACAATTCCGTGGAAGCGGTGCTCTCCGTTTTTGCCATCTTGAAGGCGGGTGCTGTATTCCTGGTGGTCAATCCTAGCACGAAGGGAGACAAGCTCAGCTATATTCTGAACAACTGCCGAGCCGTCGCTCTTATCGCCGATGCGAAAAAGCTCGATGGCCTCAAAGATCGCTGGGCGCATACGCCTCACCTCAGGTCCGTCTTCGTGGTGGGTCAGGATGCGGCCGGCCCTCCAGCAAACGGTCTGAAATTGATCGGGCTCGAGACGGTGCTCTATCACCGTGATGCGCCGAGCCAATCTCCTCCCAAGCGGCACATCGATATCGACCTTGCCGCGTTGATCTACACGTCCGGTTCGACGGGAAGACCCAAGGGCGTGATGCTGACGCACTTGAACATCGCCTCTGCGGCCACGTCGATCACCACCTACCTCGAAAACGTGCCGGCCGACATCATCCTGAACGTGCTTCCCCTGTCTTTCGATTACGGGCTGTACCAGGCGCTGATGGCATTCAAAGTCGGGGCCACGCTGGTCCTGGAACGTTCCTTCGCCTATCCGTACGCGGTTGTCGAGACCTTGATCCGAGAGAAGGTGACCGGCTTCCCCATCGTCCCGACGATGTCGGCGGTGCTTTTGCAGTTGGACTTGCAGAAGTATGACTTTTCCAGCCTGCGCTACATCACCAATACCGCTGCCGCGCTGCCTCCCCACCACATTCAGCAGCTGCGCAAACTCTTCGGGCATGTGAAACTGTATTCGATGTACGGGCTCACGGAGTGTAAGCGAGTCTCCTACCTCCCACCGGACCAGATTGATGTCCGACCCACGTCGGTCGGCAAGGGTATGCCAAACGAAGAAGTGTACATCGTGGATGAAGAAGGGCGCCGCGTTGGTCCGGGCGTCGTTGGCGAGCTCGTCGTGCGCGGCTCCAATGTCATGAAAGGGTATTGGGAATTGCCCGGCGAGACCGACAAGGTGCTGAAACCGGGACCCCTCCCGGGGGAAAAGGTGCTCTACACGGGCGACCTCTTCAAGATGGATCACGAAGGATACCTGTATTTTGTGGGTCGGAAGGACGACATCATCAAGAGTCGGGGAGAGAAAGTCAGCCCGAAAGAGATTGAGGACGTGCTCTATGCGCTTGACGGCATCGCGGAAGCCGCTGTCGTCGGGGTTCCCGATCCCGTACTCGGCCAGGCGATCAAAGCGGTCGTGACCCGCCGCGCAGGGGCGTGCCTGACCCAGCAGGACATTCTCCGGCACTGCGCCCAGCATCTGGAAGATTTCATGGTGCCCAAATTCGTGGAGTTTCGGGAATCTCTTCCCAAGACGTCGAGTGGAAAAATCAGCAGGCGGGAACTGACGGTCGCGGTGGGTGAAGGGACATGAAGACCAATCTCAAATTTTCGCCAGAGGTGCTGGAGATCGACCCCGCCACAGTGGCCCACGAGATCGAAACCAGTATCCGTGAGGGCATATCCCAGCGATTGAAACGTAAGGGAGCTGTGCTCGGACTCTCCGGCGGCATCGACAGCAGCGTGGCCACAGCGCTCTGTGTACGAGCGCTCGGAAAAGACCGGGTGCTAGGGCTGTTCATGCCGGAGGCAGACTCAGGTCAGGACACCCTGCGCTTGGGCCGTCTCCTTGCCGACGTTCTTCAAATTCGAACAGCGTTCGAAGATATTACGCCCATTCTGAGAGCCGCTCGATGCTATCAGCGACGCGACGACGCCATCCGGCTGGTTGTCCCGCAATACGGTGAGGGATGGAAGTGCAAGCTCGTCCTGCCGAATCTACTGGATGGCTCGTTCTATCCCCTGCATTCCATCGTGGTGCGGTCGCCGGCGGGAGTGGAAACCCGTACGCGACTCACGGCCGAGGCGTATCTCGGCATCGTCGCTGCCACCAGCTTCAAGCAACGGATCCGAAAGATGATCGAATACTATTATGCGGACCGCCTCAACTATGCCGTCGTCGGCACCCCCAACCGTTTGGAGTATGATCAGGGTTTTTTTGTCAAGAATGGGGATGGGGCGGCCGATCT
>Ga0209761_1003646_pt1 | contig 10184 bp, 6 predicted proteins | sample GraSoi013_1_40cm_4_FD_185818 | JGI IMG/M metagenome (GOLD analysis project Ga0209761, IMG submission 185818) | Grasslands soil microbial communities from the Angelo Coastal Reserve, California, USA - Sample 09_25_2013_1_40cm (SPAdes) (version 2) | ecosystem: Environmental > Terrestrial > Soil >... | reverse complement strand
CCTCCGGATTCGGCCCGTGGAGTCGGATGTCGCTCGAGAGCGCACCCGCCCTTCGCGCAGCCCACAGCTGCTGGACGTAGTCGAGGCCCGCCTGCTCGCCCGCGAAGCGCGCCGCGGTCGAGAACCGCTCTTCGCGCCCACCGCGCCGTCCGATCACCGTCACGGACTTTTCCCCTCTCCCCTCTCCCCGATAGCGCCCGAACACCACCAACTCATCTCCCCCGAACAGATCGGGCAGGCTGTGCGGTTGGAGGTCGTACAGCTCGACCCCGTCCGCCCGCAATGCCAGATCCGTGAGGACGGGAGACGCGACCTTGGACGCGAGCGAGGCCACCGCCTGCTCGATGTCGCCGCCGGGCCGGATGTACTCGGTGATGCCCCGGGCGCGCTCGGTCAGCCGGTCGAGCAGATACGTGTTGACGTCATACCCGATCCCGAACGCAAAGACGCGGAACGGCCCGCGGCCATGATCGGCCTGGTCGGCGATGCGCTCCGGGTTCGTCTCGCCCACCGTCGCCATCCCGTCCGTCAGGAACACGACCACGCCCAACCTGGCCTCGGCGGGCGACTCGGCAAACGCCTCCCCGAGCGCGCCTGCGATGTTGGTGCCGCCGCCGGTGTCGAGGCGGCGGACCCATTCCTGGGCCGCACGCACGTTATCCCCCGACACCTCCGTCCAGCCGGCCGCGTAGCGACGCACGTCGCTCCCGAAGGTGACCACCCGGAACCGGTCCCCCGACCGGAGGGTGCCGAGCAGCTGCGCCAGGGCGGTCTTCGCTTGATCGAGCTTGTCACCCGACATCGAGCCCGACACGTCGAGCACGGCGACGAGGTCGCGACGTACCGCCGGTGTCTGAGCGGCGCCGCCCGGCGCGAGAAGCAGCATGAAGAACCCGTCTTCCCCCGACGGCTGGCTGGTGACGAGCGACATCCCCACCAGGCTGCGGGCGAGCGGCAGGAACAGCTCGAGGTCCCCGCGCGCCGTGGTATCGGCGAGCGTGAGGTCGATGCGGTCGTCGCTGCGGCTCGAGCTGAGTCGATGCGTCGGCGAATAGGGATCGCCGAACCGGGCGGCGCTGTCCACCTGCATCCGGAAGCTCGCAGACGCCGCCGCGCCCGCCCCGCTCCCGGCGGTGTACCGGAAACGCCACGCGTCGCCCACACGATCGAGCATCTGGGTGTAGCGCAGCGTGATCTTGCGCGTCTCACCGGGACCGATGGGAAACACCCGCGCCCGCAACAGCCCATGTCCCGCGAGCTCGATCAGGGCGGGATCGCGTTTCCGTCGCACGATCTCCTCGTAGATCGCGCGCGCCTGCGCGGCGTCCATCGGCTCGCCCTTGAGCTCTTGGTCGCCCTGCCAGAGGGAGAAATCGCTGAACACCGCTTCACCCGGGAGCGGATAGAGGTAGGTGCCTTCGTCGAGGAGTGCGCCCGCGTTCCGGAACCACTCCTCCACGGTGACCCGCGCCACGCGCCCGGTGACCTGGACCTGGACGGCGCTGCGCACTTTTTCGACCGCGCCCCGCGGGTGCTCGATCCAACCCTGAGCCGCCGCGGGGGCGAGCGGCAGGACGACGGCGCAGACGACTCCGAAGCGGCGAAGTGCGGGCACCATGGCAACGGTTCCTGTGAGAGACGCCTAGAGAGACGCCTGGCGCCCAATGGCTTGCACAGGCGGCCTGACGTGCCCATTTTTGGGGCGCCGCAGCGCCCTCCGCGTAAGGCTGCCGCGCCCTACAGGATGGGGAATCGTGCCGCGCTACACGTATCGCCGCCTCGCGAAGTTGCCCAGCACCGCAGACCAGCTGCGTCGCCACACCGTTCTCAATCTCCCGGGCATGTTGCACGGCCTGAGCTTCGAGCACACGGTCATGGAGCCGGGGGCCGCCGTGCCCATCTCGGCGGAGGACGACACCGGGCTTCTGATCTTCACGATCGCAGGCCGCGGCGTGATGGTGCTGGACGGGGATCGGATCGAAGTGTCGGCGAACGATCTCGTGCACATTCCAGCGGGCGTGCCGCACGGGATGCATACCCTGGGCGGAACAGACTGGGTCTACGTTGTACTGCAAGCGCCGGTGGCATAAGAGGGAGCAGGGAGCAGAACGCTCCGACGCACAGTCAGCTACTGCTCCCTGCTCCCTGCTCCCTTATTTATCCCACCGCGCACACGTTCGGCCCGAACTCCAGAATCTCCGCGTCGGCGTCGGCGACGTCCAGGAGTCCCAGATTCGCCAGCTTGATCGTACGATAGGCTTCGGGCGGCGTGGTGGTGTGCGCGATCACCCAGGCGAGGAAGGCGCGCGGGTCCTGGATGGCGACCGCCTCGTTGGTCGCCGCGATCACGTCGAAACGTGCGGCCACGCTCCGGTCTGCGCGCCGCTCGCGTTCGCTCCCATAGTGCGCTGGGAGGACGAGCAGGTCGCCCGGCCACTCGCGCCGCACGCGCTCCAGGCTGTCCCACAGCCGCGCGGCCCAGGCGTCGGGCTGGCCTCCCAGATCGGGGCGCCCCACCGACTGCACGAACAGAAAGTCGCCCGTCAACGCCACGGCCTCGTCGGCGACGAGCGCCGTGCTGCCCAGTGTGTGTCCGGGGACGTGAGCGGCGACGAGCGTCGCGCGCCCGAACGCGATCGTGTCACCCTCGGTGAGCGGCTGGTGGGCGAATCGGCCCTCGGTGCCGTCGTATGGCGAACGTGCGTCGTCGGGGTGCACGAAATATGGGACGTGCCAGCGGGCGGCGGCGGCGCGGGCACCGCTCAAATAGTCGGCGTGCATGTGCGTGTCGACGACCGCCGCGGCTGTGGCCCCGAGCTCCTCGAGGAGCACCTCGTACGGCTGCAGGTGACGGCCCGGATCCACGATGACGGCGTCTCCGTCGCTCACGAGCAGATACGACAGCGCCCCCTTGCCCACGCGGTCGACCTGGATCACGTGCTCGAGCGCGGGGGTCGGAGACAGGCGGCGCGGCAGGTAGACCATTTCCCACGCCGCCATCCCGCCCGCCACGGAGTACGCTTCGAATCCCCGATCGCGCAAGAAGCGCGTGGCCTGGGTGCTCGAGTTGCCGTGCCCGCAGATCACCGCGACCGGGGCCGCGGGGTCGAGGCGCAGCGGCTCGAGCGTCGCGAGCTGGTACATGTGCGACGCCGCGAGGGCGCGGAAATCGAGCGTGGCGCCGAGGGTGATACGTCCCTGGGCGACCCGCTCCGCCGAGCGGATGTCCAGCAGCTGCACGCGTTCGCCCTGATCGAGACGACGCGCGAGATCGGCCGCGGGGATGAGCGGTACGGACGGCTCCGGCATGCGCATCAGTGTCGTCGGGGTGGTGCAAAAACGCAACGGTCCCGTGTTTGGAGGGCTCCCGTTTTGAGCGCGCGCGGATATATTGTGAACGCGTTCACAAGCGCTGTCTCGTCATTCCGTCCCGGAGGGAGTCTGCAATGCGGTTCACCGTGTTCACCACGCTCGTCGCGTTCGCGGTCGTCGCCTGCGGCGGCGACAAGAAATCGGCGGCGTCCCAGGCCGAAGCTGCCACACCCGCGCCGGCCGGCGAGCCAGCCGCTACGCCCGCCGCCGAGCCTGCTGGCGCGGTGGTCGAGGTAAAGATGACCGGTAACGGCACGAGCGTCGCCGCGTTCGAGCCCAGGAAGCTCACGATCAAGACCGGCACGATCGTACGGTTCATCAATGTCTCAGGCGGTCCGCACAACGTCGCCTTCTACGCCGATTCGGTCCCGAAGGGCGGTGCAGACGCCCTGAAGAAGGGGATGCCCAACGCGATGGGCGACCTCATGGGACCGTTCCTGACGCAGCCGAACGAGAAGTACGATGTTTCGTTTGCCGGCGCGCCGGCCGGCGTCTACAAGGGCTACTGCCTGCCGCACGTCGCGTTGGGCATGCACATCGCGATCACGGTGCAGTAACTCGCGACGATCGTGCCGCCATGAACCGGCCCCGGCATCCCCGGGGCCGTTTGACTTTCGGGGCGGCGGCCGGGATGTTCTGCGAGGCGATTCATGTCCGCCTTCTTCGAGCGGGTGCGTGCCGCTCTGGCGTCGAAGGGCTACGAGGTGCTGCGCGAGCTGGGGAGCGGCGGCATGGGCATCGTCGTCCTCGCGCGCCAGGTGAAGCTCGATCGACTTGTGGCCGTCAAGGTGATTCGCCCAGAACTCCACACGGCCGTCGCCAACGAGCGTTTCCTGGTGGAGGCGAAGACGCTCGCGAGCCTCCCCCATCCCAACATCGTCCCGGTGTACGACGCCGACGAGGCCGACGGCCTTCCGTACTACGCGATGAAGTATCTCGACGGACCAACCCTCGCGGATCGCGTACGGAAGGGACCGTTGCCTCCGGAAGAGGTGCGCAAGCTCGGGCGCGATCTCTTGGACGCGCTTGAGTTTGCGCACACGCATGGCGTGATACATCGCGACGTGAAGCCGGCGAACGTCTTCTGGGACGGCAAGAGTGCGGTGTTGGTGGACTTCGGCATCGCGAAGCGCGTGCCGCTGCCGGGAGCGGCGCCCGAGCAACCGGGGGAACCCCTCACCGAGCCGGGTGTTAGGCCGGGGACGCGAGGCTACATGTCGCCGGAGCAGATGGCCGGCGCCGAGGCAACGGCGGGAAGCGATTTGTTCGTGGCGGCGCTGGTGATCTACGAGGCGTACGCCGCACGACACTGGTTCGACGCCCAACATCAGGGGCGGTGGGCGTGGTCGGGGATTCCGAGGCCCGAGACGCGGGTGCTACGCCGCGCACTGGCGTGGAAGCCGGAAAAGCGCTGGCGGGACGCCGCGTTGTTCCGGCGTCGCTTCTGGCACACGCGCGACTGGCGGTATCAGTTGCGGGCGATCCTGCTCACGATCGGAGGGCTCGTCGTCGGCGCGGGTAGCGCTGGGTGGCTTTTCAAGCAGTGGGTCAACGGGAGTCCGCCGTTTCGTTCGCCCGGGAGCCTGCACTTCGTGATTGTGCCGTTCGAGGACGTCTGCACGACCGACACGGGCAACGGAGAGCGTGTCGCCCGGGCGCTGGTGAGCAAACTGCAGGGCTACCTGGACTTCTCGGTTCGCGGACCCGCGCAGCCACCGTGGTTCGTCACCCGATCGACCGTGGTGGTGCGCGGAGCGGTCTGCCCGCAGGGAGACTCGTTGCGGGTGGAAGCGCGGTTGCAAGCAGGACCGACGGGGACGGACCCGACGCTAATCGCCGCGACCGGATGGGCGCGCCGTCTGGACGTCTTGGTCGACACACTCGCCTACGGCGTCGTGCGCGAGATCTGGAACCGCGAGAACCCGCTCGACCCGGTGCTTCCAGTCGCGGCGCTGCCCAAGACCGGGCGCGGCCTCGCCGCCTGGCTTGCGGCGGAGCGGCTGCTTGCACAGGGACGCTGGGGTGAGGCCGATCAGGCCTACGAGGAGGCGGAGGCGCTCGATTCAACGTGTTGGTTGTGCGCCTGGCGTCACGCGCTGGTAGACAAATGGCTCGGCCGCAAGCTCGACGCAGCACGTGCAGCCCGTTACCTGAGCCACATCGAGTTGTTTCCGCCGCACTACCAGAGCCTGATGCGCGCCTCGCGTCAGCCGCTGACGCAGGCGCTGGAGACGCTCACGCAGGCGACGCATCAGCGGAGCCAGTTCTTCCTCGCGCACTTCATGCTCGCCGACGAGCTGTACCATCGCGGCCCGCTGATTGGGCACAAGCGGGCCGAAGCGATCGAGGCGTTTGACAAGGTGGTGCGCCTGCGCCCCGACTTCGTTCCCGCATGGGAGCACCTCACCTGGGCGCTCGCGGCCGAGGGCAAAGACTCGGCGGCCAAGGCCGCCTTCCGCCAGCTCCAGGCTGCAGGACCGCCACGCGATCCGTTTTCGGAGGAGCTTCGGGCCTTGTTGGGCCTCGGGCTGGTGTGCCGATTCGACGGGAGCGCGGCCTGCCGGCGCGCGATCGACGAAGCGCTCGGGCAGGCCGACGTGGCACAGTATCCGGATCTCTCCGCGGGACCGCGCTACCTGATGAGCTTCGATGCGCCCCGCGGCGCGATCTTGTTTGGGCAGCGGTTCGCGGCGAGCGGCGACCAGCCCGACGCGCTCGTCCGGTCCGGACTGATCGCGCAGCTCTCGGGCTATCTGGCGCTGGGACTTTTGGACTCCGCCCGCGGGGCGGCCCGGGAGCTTAAGGGGCGGTTCCGCGCGCCGGAGCTGCAAGTGCTGCCTGCGGAGCTCGACGGAGCCGTTCTCTTGCTCGATTCCGACTCCGCCGACCTGCGCGGTCGGTTGGCCGACATCGAGGGCTCGCTCGTGTCCCACGCCCGGTCCGGCAGGAGCAGCGTGGCCAGCCGTCGGCGGGCGGCTTGGATGCTGCGGTTGCTCGCTCGGCACTTCAGCGGCATGGCCGATTCCAGTGACTTCGCGCGACTCCTCGCGGGAGAGTCTGGTCGCCGGCCGTTGGTGAGTGTGCTTGACGCGGACGCCGTCGCACAGCAGGGTCACCCGCAGTTGGCCCTTGATGCCACAGACTCGTTGACACCGCTGCAGACAGACAGCCTGGGTGAGCCGGGCAGCGTGGATCCATTCTTTCGAACAATGCTGCATTTCCTCCGCGCCGAGTGGTACGAGCGTCGTGGCGACGTCGCGAGCGCAGTCGACGAGCTCGAATGGCATGAGAACAACGATGTGTTCGATCGCCCGAGCGGCCCCCCCCAAGTGGCCGACATGGATTGGGCCTTCGCCACACTGGCGCGTTGGCGTCTGGCGAGACTGCTCGATCGGACGGGCGAGGCGAACGCTTGCGCGGCGTACCGACGGGTCGCCGGATCCTGGGCACACGGCGACGCGCGCTACGCCGCTCGCGCCGACAGCGCGGTCCGCCGGCTCTCGAGCCTCGGCTGCAAGGAAGCCACATGATCGTGGTCCGCGCGCTCGGCCCAGCGGACGTGAGCGTGAACGGCGCGGCCGCGCCGGCCAAGCTCCTGTGGAAGAAGAACCTCGCACTCCTGATCTATCTGGCCCGGTCGCCCAAACGCGTGCGAACGCGCGAACATCTCATCGGCCTGTTGTGGGGCGAGAAGCCGGAGGAGAAGGCGCGCCACTCCCTGAACGAGGCCGTGCACGTGCTCCGCCTCTGTGCGGGCGACGACGGCTTCGAGTCCGACACGGCGCAGGTGCGGATCGCACCCGGGACAGTGGAGCTCGACACCGACACGTTGGAGAGACTGGCGGCAACGGGCGACTACACCGCTGCGGCCGCGCTGATCAATGGGGATTTCCTTGAAGGATTCAGCGTTCGGGGGGCCTCGGAGTTCGACAATTGGCTGGCCGCGGAGCGCCAGCACTGGTGCCGCCGCTCGGTGGACGTGCTGGTCCAGCGCGCCGAGCAGCTGCTCGCGGCCGGCAATGTGGCGGCGGCGCACGATACGGTGCGGCGCGCGCGGGAGCTCGATTGGCGGCCTGAAACCGCGGTCCGGAGCGCGCTGCGGGCGCTGGCGCTCGCTGGAGACCGGGCCGGGGCGCTGGCCCTGTTCCAGGCGTTCGCGTCGCGACTGAAGCGGGACCTCGGCGCGGAGCCGGACGCCGAGACCCGCGCGCTCGCCGAGCGGGTGCGGCTGGAGCGAACCTGGCGGCTCCCGAAGGCCGTGCGCGACGCGGACGCGCGCAGGTCAGGGTCGCGTCGTGCCCCGCTGGTGGGGCGCGCACTCGAGCTCGAGCGGCTGACGGGCGCGTGGACCGCGTGCCGGGCCAAACAGCGGGCGACCGTCGCCGTCATCGAGGGCGACGCCGGCGCCGGGAAGACCCGGCTCGCCGAAGAACTCGTGGCGCGGGCCCGGCTCGATGGCGCGGTCGTCGCGGCGGTGCGTGCCGTCGCAGCCGACCACAGCGACGCAGGGAGCGGCGTATTCGGGATCGCGCGCGGCGGATTGCTCGATGCCCCGGGGGTCGCGGGGGCTCCGCCTGCCGCGCTCGCGCAGCTGCGCGGCACGGCGCCGCCCGGCGCGCCCGGGCGCGCCCTCGCCGACGTGCTGCAGGCAGTTGCGGACGAGCAGCCGGTGCTCGTGTTCGTAGATGACGCGCACTGGCTCGATCCGGAGTCGCTGCTCGCGCTCGGGGGGGTCATGCGCGACCTGGCGCACTCGCCCGTCGCATTCCTTATCACGGTGGCGCCGCACCCCGTCGGCCCCGAGCTGGACGAGGTGCGCGCCCGCGTCGGCCGCGAGCTCGCCGGCACTGCCATACAGCTCGGGGCATTCGGGACCGACGACGTGCGCGAGCTGGGGCGCTGGGCGCTACCGTCGTACGGGGACGAGCAGCTAGACCGCCTTGCGCGCCGGGTCCTGGCGGACTCCGCGGGCATTCCCCTCCTCGCGGTCGCGTTGTTGCACGCGGTGGCAGCCGGCTTCGAGCCGAGTGATGCACAGCAGCCGTGGCCAAAGCCCACGGAAACGTTCGAGCAGACGTTACCGGGCGAGCTGCCGGACAATGTCGTGGCGGCGATCCGGGTCAACTTCCGTCGCCTGTCGGCGGACGCGCAGCGAGTGCTGGTCGCGGCGGCCGTGCTGGAGGGCCGGGTCGCCGGGGCGAGGCTCGGGCGGGCCGCGGGCATCGTCGGAGAAGCGCTGCCGCAGGCGCTGGACGAGCTCGAGTGGCAGGGCTGGCTCGCGGCCGAGCCGCGAGGCTACGCATTCGTCGCGCGGATCGTGCGTGACGTGATCGATCGGGACATGGTGACGCCGGGGCAGCGGCTCCGCTTGACGCAAGCTTGACCCGAGCGGGCGATGCTGGGCTCCGCTCTCATTCGAGGAGGACCGTATGATTCGTTCAGCGGGCATCTTCGCGTTGCTGCTCGTCGCCGCCTGTGACGCCCCCAGCCGGATCGCCGCGCCTCCGGAGCTCTCTGCGGACCGGTTGGGTCGTCCCGACATCGTCGTGCATCCGGGCGGGTCGATTCAGGCGGCCGTGAACGCCGCCCACGCCGGCGATGTGATCGCGATCGAGCCCGGCACGTACGCCGAGGGGATCCAGGTCGACAAGCCAGGTCTGAAACTCGTCGGGCGGCGCGGCAGCGACGGCGCCGGCGTCGTCATCGAGAACCCCGCGAACGAGGAGATCGGCATCCTGGTCTCCTCCGGCGCCGATGGCTTCGCCCTCGTCAACGTCACCGTCCGCGGGTTCGAGGACGACGGCGTCCTGCTTTCGGCGGTCGACGGTTTCCTGCTCTCCGGCGTGTCCGCGGTGGATAACGGGGAGTACGGTCTCTTCCCCGTCCAATCGAGCCACGGCGTCATCGAGCGGTGCACCGCGTCCGGGCACGAAGACACGGGCATCTATGTCGGCCAATCGCACGACGTGCAGATCCGCCACAACATCGCCTTCGGGAATGTCAACGGGATCGAGATTGAGAATTCGTCGCAGGTGCGGGCGGTCGCAAACGAAACCTACGATAACGTGGCGGGCATCCTTGTGGTGGTGCTGCCGGGGCTCATGGTGAAGACGTCCTCCGATATCCTCGTGGTGGGCAATCGGGTGCACGACAACAACCATGTGAACTTCGCCGAGCCGGGCGAGTTCGAATCGTTCGTGCCGACTGGGTCGGGAATTCTCATCGTCGGCGCGGACAGGGCCACGGTCGAACACAACACGGTCTTGGGCAACCAGTTCGTCGGCATCGCCGTAGGGAGTACCCTGTTGCTCGGCGCGCTCGCCGGCCTGCCACCAGAGGCGTTCGCCGACATCGAGCCGAATCCGGACGGCGTGGAGATCCGGAACAACCAGGTCATGGGCAACGGGACGGCGTCGCCGATCCCGTTCCTCCCCGCGGTGGACCTGTTGTGGGACGGCTCGGGTGTGGGAGATTGCTGGGGCCGCAATCGGTTCTCCACCAGCTACCCTGATCCGTTGCCGGTTTGCGCGCGTTGACCAGGTCCAGAGCGTCCCGCGTTCTCAGCTCACGGCGTCGCCTGACACAGCCGCTGGACCTCGGGCTGCACGACCTGATCGACGTAGCCGATCAGCGTCTCGAATGATTTACAGGCACGGGTCGCGATGGTGCTGCCTCGCTGCGCCGGCGCGACCCGCGCGATGTCGAGCCGCAACGGCCAGAGCGAGGCGACCAGCTCGAGCGGCACGCTGAGAACGGCGTAACGCCGCGTCGCGCCATCCCACAGCGCCAGTGCGCGGGTCGTGTCACGGCGT
>Ga0209761_1003643_pt1 | contig 10187 bp, 11 predicted proteins | sample GraSoi013_1_40cm_4_FD_185818 | JGI IMG/M metagenome (GOLD analysis project Ga0209761, IMG submission 185818) | Grasslands soil microbial communities from the Angelo Coastal Reserve, California, USA - Sample 09_25_2013_1_40cm (SPAdes) (version 2) | ecosystem: Environmental > Terrestrial > Soil >... | reverse complement strand
TCATCAACACCGCCAGCATTTCCGGGAATCGCAAGGCCCTTTTAGCATTGGGCGTGTTGAGGGCATGTGAGTTGCCCAGTCTCCGAAAGGGCTCCCCTGGCCTTACGGGCGCCCGGGAGCTCCCAGGAGGCAATGCCATGACCAAGCTCAGGATCGTTGGATCCGCATTCTCACTCACCGCGATCGCCCTGATGATCGGCCTCGTCGCCGGCCAAGCGGCCGCACAAGACGTGGATGCGAAGGGCGACAAAGAGCTCACCCAGCTCACGCACAAGATCGACAAGAGTGCGGCGGACCGCGATGGAGGCCGCGTGACCGCCAAGATCGTCGACGAGTGGAAGGGAACGAAGTTCAAGTTCGACCCCAACAGCACGCCCCGCGAGCTCACGGCGCAAGACGTGCACGACCTCCGCGCCAAGAAGCTCGGGTACGGAGAGATCTCGATCCTGCTCGCGCTCACGGCAAAGCAGCCCAATTCGGCGACGGCGAAGTCCGTGAGCGAGATCCTCGCCATGCGCCAGTCCGGCGAAGGCTGGGGCAAGCTCGCGCGCGAGCTCGGCTATAAGAACCTCGGCTCCGTGGTCAAGAGCATGAAGGCGACCGACAAAGACGTGACGAAGGTCGCTATGGAGCGCAGCGACAAGCCCGACAAGAGCGGCAAGATGGACAGGCCGGAGAAGCCCGAGAAGCTGGACAAGCCCGAGAAACCGGAGCGGCCCGAGAAACCGGAGAAGGCCGAGAAGCCGGGCCGGTAGTCACCGGCCGTCAACGAGAGGAGACGAGGGATGCGGCATCGTGGACTCGTGATGGGAGTTGCGCTGGTCCTGCTCGGCGCAGCGCCCGCCCTGGCCGAGGACGAGCCCTGGGTGAAGTTTTCGACCTCGGTGAACTACTCGGTCGGCGACTATGGGACCGGCAAGGACACGACGATCGTCTATGTCCCTTTCACGCTCGGCGTGAGGCCGCTTGACCGCTTCTGGTTGAGCCTGACGGTGCCGTTCATCTATCAGGACACGCAGAACGTGGTCCTCACCGGTGGGGGGGTCGCGTCACGGAAGGAGCAGAAGGGCAAGCTCGCACAGCCGGCGCGCTCTACCACCGAGAGCGGCCTCGGCGATGTCCTGCTGAAGGCGTCCGTCGTCGTCGTCGAGGAACGAGATCTGATCCCCGAGATCACGCCCTACTTGAAGATCAAGTTCCCGACGGCGGACGAGAATCGTGGGCTCGGCACGGGCGAGTTCGACGAGACCCTCGGCGTTGACGTGAGCAAGCGCCTCATCGATGCCCTGTTCGGGTATCTCACCCTGTCATACACGTTCATCGGTGACCCGCCAGGCGCGGATTTCCGCAACTCGTTCGGGTGGAGCGTCGGCGCCGCATATGCGGTGATTCAGCCCTTGTCGATCTTCGCATTCCTCGAGGGCTCAACGGCCATCGCGCGGGGTCAGGACGATCTCGTCGAGCTCCGCGTCGGGGCGGAGTTTAGGCTCATCAAGGCGCTGAAGCTGACGGGGTCAGTGACCAGAGGGCTGACCGACGGCGCAGCCGATTGGGGAGGTTCCCTGGGACTCGCACTGCGCTTCTGACAAGAAGAATCTTGGCCTCAAAGATCCATCAGCAGACGAAGTGGGCATCGTCGCACAGCGCACGTTAAGGTGCACTGAACGGACTCTGCGTGAAGTGCGAAGCCGAACGCGGCTCCTGCCTGTGACAACGTCATCCGACCCCCACGCACGTAGAAGTAGCCAATCACGATGGCTGCGGTGACGACCAGCAGAGCGGCAGCCAGGAAAAGAACGAGTAGGATGAAGTTTTCCTTCGCGCCGGGCCGCATCGCCGAGGCCTCTATTGCCCTTTTCCGGACCCATCGACCAAGGTTGGCCCCTGGCCCAAAGGTACTCCTTTCGACCACTGAAAACTGGCTCACTGGACCCCCGATTGGCGCGGACTTCCGAGGGTGTCGACGACTAGGATTTGTGCCGGCGGACCGTCGCCTTCGCGCTCTATCCAGCGCTCGCGGCTCTTTTTCCGAAAGCGCCGACGTTTTCCGCACACGTGGATGGCATCGACCGCGGCCATCGTTGTCTTAGACCTGGTGGCGCTGATATTCAGGGGGGAAGAGGCGGAACCGTTCATTCGAACGCTCATCGTCTCGATCGCCTGGATGCTATATCTGCAACGATCGAAGCGCGTCGCAAACACATTCGTCCACTAGTCTCGACCTCGGGCACGCGCCAACACCCTAAACCCGAACGGGTTCTCCGGTGTAGTGCGCCGCAACTCTCCGCCGTCTCAGAGGTGGCTCAGGCGACGCAGCCCTTGCCGGAACCCCTCGACATTGCGTGCGTTCGGTGCGAAGTTCCCGAGATAACCAATCCGGTAGACCTCCCCCGCCTTATACTCCTGCGCTTCAGCGACGAGCGGCGCAAGCATGGCGCTGACAGCGAGAATGACCGCAAGCCCGACCAGCCGCATGGGGGGGCACCTCGGTGGAGGACGGCTGCCGGGGAGTCTAGCCGAAGGCCACGACGCGCACCAGTACAGCGCCGCACCGTCCCAGCTAGAGGTGTCACAAATCCTGGTTGTAGCGGCCCTCGTAACTGTGCGTCACCACGGTTGGCCAATACGGGTTCCGCTGCCGGCACAAAGGAGGACCTTGGCGTCACTCCGTGTCGCGAATACCCACCCGCGCGATGAACCAGGAGCAGGAATGATCAAGCACGCTGCCTGGTCAGGCCGAGATCGTTGGGCTACGGTCAATGCGGCGAGAAGTGCGGATGCGCTCAGGCACGGGCTCGAGGTCCCAGATCAATCCGACTGACTCAAGCGCCTTGAGACCGTAGTACGTGAAGTCGATCTCCCACCACCACCAGCCCTGTCTGGCACTGATGGGGTAGTGATGGTGGTTGTTGTGCCAGCCTTCGCCGAGTGTGACGAGCGCTAACAGGAAGCTGTTGCCGCTCGCATCGTCCGTCACGAAGCGCTTCTGGCCGACCAGGTGGGCGAGCGAGTTAATGAGGCACGTAGCGTGAAAGACCATGATGGTGGACACGAAGAATCCCCACATCACCATCTGTGGTCCAGTCGTTCCGAGAGCCGGTGCGAGTCGCTCCAGGCTGGCGCCCAGCCCGAAGAGGCCCACGGCAAGAAGCGTGGGCACGAGCGTGTCGAAGCGATCAAGGAAGCGCAGCTCGGCGTACCTGGCGAGGTCGGGCACAATCTTCAGGTCGGTAGGGAAATTCGAGCGCGAAGTGATCCACCCGATGTGGCTCCACAGGAAGCCGTGCTGCTGCGGAGAGTGGACATCATCGGACCGATCCGAACGTCGGTGGTGGTGCCGATGGTGGGCCGCCCACCAAAGGGGCCCGCGCTGGGAGGAGGAATTGCCAAGAATCGCGAAGGCGAGTTGGACGCCCCGGTATGTCCTGAACGCACGGTGTGAGAAATAGCGATGGTAGAAGGCCGTGATGGCGAAGATGCGCGTGACATAGAGGACCGCCGCCGCGCTCACGGCCGTGAAGCTCCACCCGGTCAAGATCGTGCCCATGCAGGCCAAGTGCATAGCAACGAAAGGGGCGACGCGGACCCAGTCCGTGTGCCCTCGGTCCTCGCTTGGAGCGTCTGCGCTGCCCGCTGAGGTATCGACCCAGCGAATGAGCGCGTGCCACAAGGCGCGTCTGCGAGATGAGGTGATAGCGTGGCTCACTCGGATACCCGATCGTTCGGAAGCGAGGCAAGCGCCTGCCGGATCTGCGCGCTCCCGTGCACTGTGCCGAGGCGCTCGACGATCTCGAGCGCACCAGTCAGTGCTTGACGGGCGGCGTGCGGCTTGCCCGCTCGGGCAAGGAGCCGACCACGACCGGCGTACGCGAGCGCCAGCTCGTTCTCGGCCTTGATGCTAGCAAGAGCGGTGATGCTCTCGTCGAAGTGCGGACCAGCCAGGGGTTTACCGCCCTGGTCGGGGTTGGTCGTGAGAGCTATCTCCCCCAGAAGGCGGTGCGCGGATCCGATGACGAACGGGACTCCGGACGTTTGGCCATAAGCCAGCGCTCCTTGGAGGACTCGCCTTGCCTCCTCGTGCGCGCCGACTAACCAGTGCGCTTCCCCCAAAAACAGCGTGAACAGCTGGTTTGGCCGAAAGTCGGCCGCGACGCCCCGCGATACGGCTTCCCTGAGAATCTCGATCGCCTTGTCCGGCTCTCCGGCCCTGCACCACGCCATACCGAGCATGCCTTGCGCCCACGATAGGTCGGCAGGCGTCGGAGCCTTCTGCACGCCCAGCGCGCCGAACTCGACCGCGCGTGTCGAGTCGCCCTTGAAGCCGTGAGCCATGGCGATGGTCAGGGCCGCGAAGGCAACGACGCTATCATCCCTGAGCTCCTTCCCAACCCGCAGCAGCCTCTCACCTTCCCCCAGTGCCCGCTCCCAGCGGCCCATGAACGAGTGCGCCCACGCGGCCGTGCTCAGGGTCAGCATGTACCAGCGAAGACGAGGGCGTCTCTCCAGGATGTCCAATACCTTGTCTCTCAGCGCGAGGACCTCGTCGTAGTCGCCCTTCCAGAGCCGGCTCCATTGCTGTACGCACAACGCCGCTCCGGCGTCATCCGGGTATCCGCTCGACGTGAAGAGCCCCACAGCTTCCTTACCCGCCTGAATGGCTTCGCGGTAGTGGCCCAACGCATATTCACACCAGCCGAGACACGTGTTGAACGCCGCAACGATCCGCGGGTCCCGCACTTTGAGCGCGGCCGCGCGATGACGTTCCAGGAGGTCGTGATACTCGCCGAACTTAAAAAGCATGAGCATCACGATCTCTTGATTCACGACTAAGGCGAGTCGGCGTTGGAGATTTACCTCGGTCTCGGGCAGCGCATCGAGTAGCCGTATGGCGTCATCGAAGTAGGCCCTAGCCTCAACCATCGCGCTGCGCCGAGCCGCCTTTCGATTCGCCAGGCTCAGATACTCAACCGCTTTGTCAAAATTACGGCTCCGGCCATAGTGATAGGCAAGCAGTTCGTAATACTCCGCGAGGCGGTCCGCATACATGACCTCCAGGGCGAGCCCGGCCGCCGCGTGCAGGGACTCGCGATGGGCGATCAGCAAGCTGTCGTATGCGACATCCTGGGTGAGGGCATGCTTGAACGCGTAGACAGGGTCATCCGCTGCGCCCTGTCGAAAGAGAAACTCTAGGCGGATCAAGCCCTCGAGAAGCGCCTCGAGCGCTTCACCTTCTGTCCACACGGCTCGCAGCACTCGCACGGGAAATTGCCGGCCGAGAACGGCGGCGGTCTGGAGAACCCGCTTGACCGGGCTAGGGAGGCGATCTATCCGGGCCATGAGCACGCCTTGAACGGTGTCCGGCACCGTCAGCGCTGGATTGAGGCCGCCTTGCTCGACGACCGCGCGGGTCAGTTCCTCGAGGAAGAATGGATTGCCCTCGGCCTTCTCCAGGATGACGCGAGCGGTTGTGTCGGGCAGAGCTTCCTGGCTGTTTGAGCGCACGACTCTGAGGCTGGCATCCGAGGGGAGCGCTCCGAGATTCAACTGGCTCGCACACGCCTTCTCGAGCCACGAAGGGCGATAGCCCGGTCGGTAAGTCGCGAGGAGTAGGATTCTGGCTCCGGCAAGGTTCTCGACAAGAGACTCGAGATATTCCTCGGAGATCTTGTCAATCCAGTGGAGGTCTTCCACGGCGAGGATCAGAGGCTGAAGCTGGCTGATCCCGAGAAACATGTGCCGCAGCGTTTCGAACGTGCGGCTCTTGATCATTTCCGCGCTCAAGGTCTTCAGTCGCTCCGCGCCCTCCCTGATGCCGAGAAGCTGCAGGAGATACGGCAGGCCTTCTCCCGGGTCCATGCCCACGACCTCGAGAACGGTTCGTAACTTCTCGAGGATGGTGCCGGGGGGGTCGCTTTCGACGATGCCACAACGGTTCCGGACGATATCGATCACGGGCAGAAATGGGATGCTCGCCCCGTACGAGAGGCACCGACCCTCCAGATAGGCGAGGCCTCGCAAGGCCGGACCGCGACGGAACTCGAACAAGAGCCGAGACTTTCCTACTCCGGGTTCTCCCAGAATGCCAACCGTCTGGCCTTTGCCGTGCTGCATTTGCTGAAGTCGGTCGAGCAGAGCCGAAAATTCGCGTTCACGTCCCACGAACGGAGTGAGCGAGCGTTCCGCCTGGATCTCCAGCGGAGAGCGCCGGGGTCCCAATCCGGTGACGCGATGCGCTTCGACCGATTCGCTCCTACCCTTGAGCAGAACCGGCCCCAGGGACTCTACCTGCACGTCACCCCCTGCGAGCCGACTCGTCGCCTCGCTCACGACGATCGTGCCGGGCTCGGCCAGTTGCTGCAGACGATACGCGAGGTTCGTCGTGTCGCCGACAGCCGTGTAGTCCATCCGAAGATCGTCACCGATCTTTCCGACAACGACCAGGCCCGAGTGGAGTCCCATCCGCACTGCGAGTTGGACGCCGGATACGATATCGGAGGCGGCTTGCCGTTCGGTGAGCCGCCGCTGGACACAAAGCGCCGCCAGGACAGCCCTCCGAGCATGGTCCTCGTGGGCAAGCGGAGCGCCGAACAAGGCCATGAAGCCGTCTCCGAGAAACTGGTTAATCGTCCCCTCGTACCGGTGAACTTCCTCAAGGGCATACTCGAAGAACCGGCCTAACAGCGAGTGCATCGTCTCGGGGCCCAACCGGACCGCCAGCGCCGTCGAGTTCGCGAGGTCGCAGAACAGGACGGTAACTTGCTTACGTTCGCCTTCGAGCGCGCTCCTCGACGTCAGCACCCTCTCGACGAGGTGCTTCGGCGTGTAGGACCCGGGCGGATGGGAGGCGATAGACCGTGGTTCGCCGCGCAGAGAGGCCCCGCACCGGTGGCAGAACCTGTTTCCGACAGGACTTACGGCCAGGCAGACGGGGCACACGAGCTCCAACGGCGTTCCACACTGCCCGCAAAAGTTTGCGCCGAGGGGATTCTGAAGTTGACACTGCGGACACTCCAAGGATCGCCTCCAGCACGCCAGAGCCGTGGGGCGTGGCCCCGCGGAGAGCCTAGCCTGTGGCATTCAGTCGGTCAAGGACACGCGGCTCAGTCTTGCAGATCGTCCAGCGCAGACCTACGTGGGACTTCGTTCGCATAAATATATGATCGGATAAGTGGAAGACGACGGGCCGGGTGTCAGTGTCCGCTGAACCCGGAACACATCGCCCGGCGATCGGCCAGGGCGATCAAGGCGGCGGCGACCCGGCGCGTCCGGGGCGTTTCGGCGCCCGTAGCGAGCGAGCCCTAGTCCCAGCCTTCCCCGGATCATCAGCGGAGCGCAGTTTGGCAGGTTCGCACGATCCGGGGCTCCTTGGGCCTGCCTGCCTGGTATTGCGAGAACGAGCGCGGGCGCCGAGGTAGACCCCGACGCCCGCTAGTCGGTCCTTGCCATGCCTCGCCAAGGTCTGGCGTGCCGTGCTTGAGCCGACGAACGTGCAGCACGGCTTCAGTGAGGTTCGCCTGCTCCCACCGGAGACCGACCAGCTCGCTCACCCGGAGCCCGAAGCGGTAGCAGATGAGGAGCAGGGCGGTGTCGCGATGGCCATGGCGACCGACCTTGCCGGCCGCTTCGATCAGGCGCGCGATCTCAGTGGGCGTCAGGTGCCGACGGACATTCGGCTCTTCGAGGGTTGGGGCCGGTCCGGCCTGTCCAAGTTGCTGACGGGGCTCATGCGAGGGTCCTCCTCTTGCGGATGAAGAGCCATTAGACCGAATGTCCCGGGCGAAGAAAAAGGCGACGCGCCAGCGACGGGTGCCTTCATAGGTCCCTCCGCTGTCGCACGATCTTCCAGCGCTTTTTAAAGATCGGCATGTAGACGACCCACAGATCATCCGGATCGATCTCACAAAGCGCGCGGATGATCCGGACCAGCGATTTCGGTCCTCGGGGAGTCCTGAGCCGTTCGAGGGCTCGCCGGATACGGCAGTCGACTCGCCGCAGTTCCCGCCGGGCCTCGGGCTCGGTCAATTCTCCCCGCTGTTTCTGCGTCGCTTCCCGGCGTCGCCGTTCTCTCAGCCCACGATGGACATAGCAGATGGAGTGGTCAGCCCCAGCGGCCGCCGGATCAAGTCCCGACGCCTGGAATATCGCCCCAATCGACGGGTGTCGGCATCGCCGCCCGGTCGCCGTCACTGCCGAGCACGTGGCGGCCGTCATGTTCTTTCGCGGCCAAGCCCCTCGAGTTGCCGCCGGAGCCACGCCTCGGGGTGCGCCGCCTGGAGCGCAGTCCTCGCACGAATCGCCATCGGCGAGGTCGCGCCGCAGGCGCCTGAGAGCGTCCGCGCCGCTTCGGCCTCGATAATCCGCACGGCGAGCTCCACCACGTGTCGACGAGCCGATGCCACATCGCGGGCCCGGACCCGATCGCGCGTGAGACTGAGCGCCAGGAAGGCCACCGCCGTGCGCCAGTCTTCCCCGAATTCGGCCTGCTGGCCGCTTGCGACAGCGTGGGTCGCCTCACCACGGCGAGCAGCTCGCCGTCTGTCCAGGTCGCCCGCGCCGCCGCCATCAGCCGTCTCCTTTCACCCCTTGGGGGTCGATCCGACCCGGGCCCGGCGTGTTCTTGCTCGAGCCGGGCTTCCTGATCGGCGATACTTACACCCCACGTATATTCCGTGTCAAGACGATATTCTTGCCCCCTAAGAACAGACGGAGGTATGCTGCCGGCATGCCACGCCGAGTACCGAAGGACGCCCTGAAGGCCATGCGGGAAGCTGGAAGGATCTTTGGACGTGAAGGCGGCAAGGCGCGCGCTAAGAACCTGTCGCCGGAGCAGCGGAGCGAGATCGCGCGCCGCGCTGTGCAGGCTCGATGGGCGAAGGCGAAGAAGCGAAAGAAGGGTGGGGAGCGCGGCGAGGCATGACGCGCTATCCCGTTGGCCAGACTACTACCCTGGCTGCCTGTTCCTCCTCGGCGACGAAGTGTGTTACCCCGATATCCGACGACCTCTCAGGAATGGGACGCACGGCAGCAGGTGCGTTTAGCGGGTAGCGAGGTCAAGGACTGCCACTAGCTCTGTTGTCCTCTCCGATTCCGCCGGACTCGTTCCTCACGTCGCGTCTCCTCGAGCCGGAGGAAATCGGCTAGTCGTCGCCCGGCGCAAGGAACTTCGCTACGACGGTGGTGGTGCCGCCGTCATCCCCGACGATCAGGCGCACGTCCACCGGGTTCTCCGTGCCCGTCAACTCCGCTCCCGCCCCCCATGCGGCGAAGCCGATGGTCCCTCCGCGAAATGGCTGAATCGTCACGACGAGATGGGTCGCGCCGATGGGTCCCTTGAACACGAAGCTGCCAAGGCGGGTCCGGTGGAACGAGCCGGGCGGGATCGTCCACTCTTCGGTGCCCAGCGCGAGGGTCACGGGTTCCATGAGCAGGTCGATGCCGTTGCTGGCTGCGCCGAGGGTGAAGAGGGCCTCGACGGCAAAGCGGTCATCGTCGGTGCCCGGGCCGAGGACGATCTGGGCGCGGGCGCCGAACCTGGCGAACGGCACGAGCGCGGGCGTCGGTGGAGCCAAGACCGCCACGGGCCAGTTGAAGTTGTCCGCACTACCCGAGACCGGGGTACGGATCTCGAGTGTGTTCAACCCAGCGATGGCCACAATGGGAATCTCGAACAAGCTCGCGCGCAGCCCGAGGTTGGCGTTGATGGGACCCCCGACAACAGCCCCATTGAAGACAATCTCCTCTCCAGCGACAGGCAGCGGACCAGGGTCGTCTCCGTTCGTGTAGAGCCAGAGCGTCGCAGGTCCCTCAACTGCATTGAACGTCGTGGACTCCGAGAAAGTGGTCCCGTGTGCGAGCTCCCCCGCCCCATCGTTGATGACCACTCGTCCCGTTGGTAGGTCCGGATGGCGGAAGGCGACGACCAGGCCGAGACCGTAGTTGGTCCCAAACCCGCTCGCGGAGGCTGCGTACTATGCACCAGGCCGCGCAGGCCCCCACGTCGGAAGCGGGCCTTGAGCCGCTTGAACTGTCGCACGGTGAGACGCAACGCTCGGGCGCCCTCCTGGTTCGTGATCTTGCCTGCCAGGGCCGCCTTGACGAGCCCCGCGCGTGGCACTTCCTTCCTGCTCATCGTAAAAGTCTCCATGAGGGGATGACATTTTCACGGAGCAGTTAAGGGGTGACATTTT
>Ga0209761_1003642_pt1 | contig 10188 bp, 9 predicted proteins | sample GraSoi013_1_40cm_4_FD_185818 | JGI IMG/M metagenome (GOLD analysis project Ga0209761, IMG submission 185818) | Grasslands soil microbial communities from the Angelo Coastal Reserve, California, USA - Sample 09_25_2013_1_40cm (SPAdes) (version 2) | ecosystem: Environmental > Terrestrial > Soil >... | reverse complement strand
ACTGGTATCGGACTGACGGGAGCTACGTCACGCTGGTGGTGGACCCGTCGGACCCCGAGACCGGGATCACGGGATTCAAGGCGACCGCCACCGCCTGCGCCGACTCGACCCGGGGCGTGGAGTTCGACGGGGTCAGTCGCGAGGTGGTCGACGTGCTCGCTCCTCAGAATGTCGGGTCCCTGGTCGTGTTCCACGCCGTGGCGTGCGACAGCGGGCCGTCCGGGAGCGGCCCCGACTTCTTCAGCTTCGCGGTGCCGGGGGTCGAGTACTTACACAGCGGCCTCCTGACGACGGGGGACATCGCGAAGGCCAGCTACTGATCCACCCTCGCCACACGGCGTGGTGTGCCGCCGCGGCGCGGCAGCCACACCGGGTCGGGAATTCGCGTTACCGGGCCGCGCCCCGTGCGCGGTCCGAAACTTGCCCTCCACCCGCCTGACCTTTAACCCTGAGAGACGGTCATGACACGAGCCGTGCAACGAAAGGTATTGGCCGCGGTGGCTGCCGCCCTGCTGGGCATCGGCTGCCGCGACTCGACGACTGCGCGGCCCGTCGCGGATCTGAGCGCCGGCGGCGTACGCGTCACCGGCACCGGACAGATCCAGGACGCGGCGTCGCCGCCCTCGTGGTGGGACGAGTTCAACTTCGACGTGCGCTCCGACCTGACGGGTAAGCTCGTATACAACGAGCACTGGTACCGCCCCGACGGAAGCTATGTCGTGCTCGTGGTGGACGCGTCGGACCCCGAGACCGGGATCACCGCGTTCCAGTCAAGCTCGAGTGCGTGCAGCGACCCGACGAAGGGGGCGGAGTTCGACGGGGTCAGCCGGGAGGTGGTCGACGTGCTCGGTCCGCAGAACGTCGGGTCCTTGGTCGTGTTTCACGCCGTGGCGTGCGACAACGGGCCTGCCGGGGTTGGCGTGGACTTTTTCAGTTTCGCGGTCCCGGGAGTCAACTACTTGCACAGCGGCCTCCTGACGGTGGGCGACATCGCGAAGTCGACCTTTTAGGTCCGGTTAGCGCCGCCGGCGCAGCTCCTCGAGCGCTCGCGTGACGTACACGCGGGTCATCTGCTTGCGCCACGAGAGATCGAAGTCGGTATTGTCGAGCGGCTTCGCGGGACGGTAGGCGGCCTCCGCGGCGGCGGCGATCGCGGCATCCTCGAGCGCCGTCCCCGCGAGCGCCGCCGCGGCCTCGGGCATCTCCTGCGGCCAGCTCGCCACGCCGCCGAGCACGATCCGCGCTTCGGCAACCGTTTCGCGTTCCGCGTTCCGACTTCCGCGTTGCCACTTCACCCACGCCGCCACCCCCAGCACCGGAAAGTCGAATGAGCCCCGGCGCCGCAGCTTGTGATAGACCGCGTCCCAGCCATCCGGGGGGGGGAGCCGCACGGCGGCGAGGATCTCGTCGGGCTGCTTGGTGAGATAATTGATGCCGTCGTTGTGATAGAACCGCGCGGCGGGCACCACGCGCTCGGCCGCGGGAGAGGGGCCCACCAGGCGGTATTCCGCGCCGATCGCGACCATCACGGGCGCCACGTCCGAGGAGCTGACGGCCCAGCAGCGCGGGGACGAGGGCGCCACCCAGCAGATGTGACCATCCTTCTTCATGCAGAAGTCGATCGCCTTGCGCCACTCGTACGTCTGGTCGTAGTAGTTGCAGCGCGTGTCGAGGCAGAGGTTGCCGCCCAGGGTGCCCATGTTGCGGAGCAGGGGCGTGGACACGAGGTCGGCGGCGTGGGCGACGACTGAATACGAACGTTGGAAGGTTGGAAGGTTGGAAAGTTCGGTCAGGGTGATGCACGTTCCAACAGTCCAGCCTTCCAACCTTCTCAACTCCGGAATCCCCATCAACGAAATCACGACGCCCGGCTCCTGATGCCGGCGCTTCATGTTAGGATACAAATCCGTCCCGCCCGCGACGTACATCCCCTGCGGCCCCGCGTCGGCCTTCATCGCGAGCGCCTCTGGCAGCGTTCTGGGCTGCAGGTAGGTGAACGAGGGAAGCCGGAGCATCAGCGCCTCGCCCCCACCGGTAGGGCCTTCGGTCCGACCGTCCGACCGTCCGACTGTTCGACCGCCCTTCCGTCACCGCCTTCCCACGGCGGCGGTACCCGGATGGGCTCCGGCCAGAGGATGTCCGGGAACCGGTCCGGCCCGTACCGCGGCTCCTCGCCCTTCGCCTTGCGGCGCAGCGCCTTGAACACCTTCTCGGGGGTGATCGGCACCTCGTCGATGCGCACGCCGACGGCGTCGTACACGGCGTTCGCCACCGCGGGCGGAACCGGGAGCAACGGTCCCTGACCGCATTCCTTCGCGCCGAACGGGCCGTTGGGGTCGGGGTCCTCGACCACGTAGGTGACCACGTCGCACATCTCGAGCGTCGTGGGGCTCTTGTACTCGAGCAGGCTGGGAATCTTGTGCACCACGTTGCGGTTGCCGCGGTAGGCCATTTCTTCCATCAGGGCCTCGCCCAGGCCCATGTAGACCGAGCCCTCGATCTGTCCCATCACCGTCGCCGCGTTGATGCACCGCCCCACGTCGTGCGCGATCCAGATCTTCGGGACGCGCACGATCCCCGTCGCGGCATCGACGTCCACTTCGGCCACGCAGGCGCTGTAGGAGTACGCCGGAGAGGGCCCGACCCCCGCGCCCCGGTACTTGCCGGCCGACGGCGGCGGCGTGTACGACCCGACGGTGCCGACCGTTCCCTCCGCCGCTTCCGCGAGCTGCACCGCCTCGCCGAACGTGAGCCCGCGCTCGGGGCGCTCGACGTCGAACACGCGGGCGTCGGCGAACGCGGCCCGCTCCGGCGGGATGCCGAGCTTCTGCGCCGCGTGCCGGGCGATGACGTCTCGCGCCCGCTCGGCCGCCTGAATCGCGGCGTGGCCGGTCATCAGCGTGACGCGACTCGAGTAGCTGCCGAGGTCCACGGGGGTGAGATCCGTGTCGCCCGTGACGATCGCGATGTCGAAGGGATCGAGGCCCAACACCTCGGCGACGATGACGGCGAGGATCGAATCCGATCCCTGGCCGATCTCGGTCGACCCGCAGAACACCGTCACCCCGCCGCCGCGGTCGCATTTCAGCTGCACGCCGGAATGCGGCATGGGGTTCCAGTAGATGGGGAGCCCGGCGCCGGTGATGTAGGACGAGCACGCGAGCCCGATGCCCTTGCCGTCGGGAAGCTTGCGGAACTTCTCCTTCCAGCCGGAGCCGGTGACGACCTTCTCGATGCACGCCCCCAGACCCATCGTGCCGATGCGCAGCCAGTTGGCGGTCAGCGAGTTGGGGGGGACGAGGTGCTTGAGCCGCAGCTCGGCCGGATCGATCCCCAGTTGCTCGGCGATCTTGTCGAGGTGGACCTCGAGCGCGAAGCGCGGTTGCGGGGTGCCGTGCCCGCGTTTCGGACCGCACGGCGGTTTGCTGGTGAACGCTCTTGCGCCTTGGAACTTGTAACGGGGAACGGGATACGTGACGGTCTGCAGCGCGCCCGTGTAGTAGGTGCTCGCCACGCCGTATGAGCCGTAGCCGCCGCCGTCGAGCAGCGACTTGAAGTGCATGCCGGTGATGCTGCCGTCCCGCTTCACCCCCGTCTTCACCCACATCAGCGTCGGGTGGCGGCCACGGTGACAGTAGAACACCTCCTCGCGGGTGAGGGTGATCTTCACCGGCCGGCCGGTGACCATCGCCAGCTTGGCTACCACGAGCTCGTGGCTGAAGGGGTCGCTCTTGCCCCCGAACGCCCCGCCGTTGGGCGTCGCAATCACGCGAATCCTGGCGGGCGCGAGCTCCAGCACCTGAGCGAGCGCGCGATGCACGTAGTGGGGGGTCTGCGTCGAGCTCCACAGCGTGAGCTTGCCGTCCGCCGACCAGTCCGCGGCCGCCGCGTGCTGCTCCATCGGGAGATGAGTGTTCCCGTCGAAGAAGAGCAGGTCCTCGCGCACGAGATCGGCCGCGGTGAAGGCCTCCTCGACGTCGCCGAACTCCAGGTTGATCAGCTTGTGGAGGTTGCCGCCGTCGCCGTAGGCATGAATCCGCGGCTCGGGATGTGCGACCGCGTCCAGCGCGTCTCTGACGGGACGGAGCGGCTCGTACTCCACGGCGATCAGGTCCAGCGCGGCGGTCGCGATCTCCTCGCTCACGGCGGCGACGCCGGCGACGGGATCGCCCACGAATCGGGTCTTGTCCAGGGCCAGGGCGTGCTCGTCCTGGCTCACAGGGAGGATGCCGAAGGGGATCGGCAGGTCCTTGCCGGTCAGGACGGCCTTTACGCCGGCGAGCGCCAACGCCCGGGACGGGTCGATGCGGACGATGCGCGCGTGCGGATGGGGGCTCCGCAGCAGTTTGGCGTAGAGCATCCGCGGCAGGAACAGGTCGTCGGCGAACCGGGTCGCGCCCGTGACCTTGGCGGTGGCGTCGGTCTTGCGGTGTGCTTTCCCCACCACGCGGAGGGAAGGTTGGACAGTTGGAATGTTGGAAGGTGCACGTTCCGACCTTCCAACCTTCCGACCCTCACCGGCGCCCATACAGGGACTCCTGGCTTGGCTCTGCCACTTCACCCCGCAGGCGAGCCGCTGCGAGTTCTACCGCCTCGTAGATCTTGATGTAACCGGTGCAGCGGCAGAGGTTGCCCGCGAGAGCCTGTTTGATGTCGTCGCGCGTGGGGCGCGGGTTGGCGGCGAGCAGCGCCTCGGCGGCGAGCAGAAAGGCGGGCGTGCAGTAGCCGCACTGCGCCGCGCCCAGCTCCGCGAACGCGTGCTGCAGCGGATGCAGCTTCCCGCCTTCGGCCATCCCTTCGACGGTCTTCACCCGGCGCCCCGCGCAGGCGAGGCCGAGCACGAGGCACGAGAGCACCGGCACGCCGTCGACGAGCACCGTGCAGGTGCCGCACTCCCCCAGCTCGCAGCCGTGCTTCGTACCCGTGAGGCCCAGGTCTTCGCGCAGCACTTCGAGCAGCGTCTTGTGCGGCGCGAAGGCCACCTCGACGGGCTCGCCGTTCAGCTCAAGCGCGATCTTCGCTTTGGTGTCGGGCATGGTTCCCAGCCGTAATCTTGATAAGCGGGCGGGGCGGCGCCAGCTTTCCGGCCCAAACTGGAGCCACGGAGCGCACATGCGAAAGGCGACGGAAGGACGGAACGACGGAAGGGGGATGTGGGGGCTGGTGCTGGTGCTGCTGACACTTTCCGTCCTTCCGTCGTTCCGTCGCCTTGCGGCGCAGAGCGACACGAATCGCGCCCGAGCCGTTGCCATCCTTCGCACCGTTCCCCTCATCGACGGCCACAACGACATCCCCGACGCGATCCGCGAGCGGGGCGGGCTCGATTCGGTCGACTTCGCGGTGAGCCAGCCGAAGCTGATGACCGACATCCCGAAGCTTCGCGCCGGGGCGGTGGGTGGCCAGTTCTGGGCGGCGTACGTGCCGGTCACCACGATGGATTCCGGGCCGCACCCGGCCGTGTACGCCCTCGAGCAGATCGACCTGATCAAGCGGCTGTGCGCCCGGTATCCTCGCGACCTCGCGATGGCCTACAGCGCCGCGGACGTGGAGCGCAACTTCAGGGCCGGGAAGGTCTCGTGCCTGATCGGCATCGAGGGTGGGCACGCCATCGAGAATTCCCTCGGCGCGCTCCGGATGTTCGCGGCCCTCGGCGTCCGCTACATCACGCTCACGCACTGGCGCAGTCTCTCTTGGGCGACCGCGTCCACCGACACGGCGCGGCGCGGCCTCTCGGCATTCGGCCGAGACGTCGTGCGCGAGATGAATCGGGTCGGGATCCTCGTGGACCTCTCGCACGTGAACGACGGCACGATGTCCGATGCACTCCACGCCACGCGGGCCCCCGTCATGTTCTCGCACTCGTCCGCGCGCGCGCTGGCGCACCATTCGCGGGACGTGCCGGACTCGATCCTCCGGCTCGTGCCGGCGAACGGCGGCATCGTCATGGTGAATTTCAACCCCGCCTTCGTCTCGGAGGCGGTGCGGGTGTACGAGGACAGCCTCGAGCCCCGAGCGCGCGCCCTGCGGGCCGCCGGGACCGATTCAGCCGCGATGGCCGACTCGGTGAAGGCGTGGCGGGCGCGCGCCCCGAAGGCGACGCTGCAACAGGTGGCGGACCACATCGACTACCTCCGTCGCGTGGTCGGCGTGGACCACGTGGGCCTGGGCTCCGACTTCGACGGCATCACCGAGGTGCCGGTGGGGCTCGAGGATGTATCGAAGTTCCCGGACCTGATCGCGGAGCTCTTACGCAGAGGATGGAGTGAGGAGGATGTGAGGAAGGTGGCGGGGCTGAATGCGCTGCGAGTGCTGCGGGCGGCGGAGCGGGTGGCGGCTGAGATGAGGAAGGGCAGAGGCTAGTCTGCGCGTCTAGCCGTTGCCTGTTCTGCTACCTGTTTCCCTGCCGACTCAAACCCCTTCCTCGTCATTTCCCCCCACGCACGCCGTCCCTGGAACGCCCACCAGAACGCTTTCAACCGCCACCACACAGTCCGCTGCCGGTACCCGAACGCTTCGAGCACGGCATACCCGAGGAGCCGCAGCAGGTCGCCGAGCCGCCCATAGCGCCGGAAGCTGACCTCTTCGAGCACCACGGCCCATAACGACAGCAGCATGCCGTAGCCCCAAGCCACCAGCACGAACAGCAGCGCGAACGACAGGTCGATGAGGTGGAAGGCGAATCCCACCGCCGTGATGAGGTAGCCGGCCACCTCGACGACCGGCGCCAGCATCTCGCCAAAGGTGAAGAACGGCATCGCTACGCAGCCCACACGGCCGTAGCGCGGGTTCAAGAGCATGCCGCGATGCTGCCACATCGCCGCGATGAGCCCGCGGTGCCAGCGCTCCCGCTGGCGGGACAGAATGCGCCCCGATTCCGGCACCTCGGTCCACGCGACCGGGTCGGGGATGAAGGGGATCTCGTAGCGGATCTTGTGCCGCCGCAGGTGACGATGGAGCCGGACCACCAGATCGAGATCCTCTACGACGCTCGTCACCTGGTAGCCGCCGACGGCGAGCAGATACTCCTTGCGGAACATCCCGAAGGCGCCGGAGATGACGAGGCTGCCGCCGAGGCGATTCCAGCCGAGGCGGCCGAACAGGAACGCGCGGAGATACTCGACCACCTGGACCCCCGGCAGGAAGCGCCGCGGCACCCTGGCGTCGGCGACGCGGCCATCCTTCACGACGCAGCCATTGGCGACCCGCACCGTGCCGCCGACCGCCGCGATCTGGCGGCCGAGCAGGAACGAGCGCGTCAGGCGCAACAGCGCGTCCGGCTCGATCAACGTGTCCGCATCGACCGCGATGACGAGCGGAAAGCGGCTCGCGTTGATGGCGGCGTTGAGCGAGTCCGCCTTGCCGCCGTTCTCCTTGTCGATGACGAGCAGCCGGGTCCGGCTGCGCGAGCGGTACACGGCGCGCACCGCCTGGGTGGGGAGCGTCTCGCGATACGTGCGCGGCACCTCGTAGAGATCGAAGGCGTGGCGCAGCTGGTCCAGGGTGTCGTCTTTGGAGCCGTCGTTCACCACGACGACCTCGAAGGTCCGGTACTCGAGCGTGAGCATCGCCGTGACGCTCGCCTCGATCGTGGCGGTCTCGTTGTAAGCGGGGACCAGCACCGTGATCGGCGGCAGCGCGTCGCTCTGCATGAGGCGCTGAAAGTCCTCGTCCTCGGCGAGACGGGTCTGCTCCCAGATCTCGGGGATCGACAGCACCAGCAGCAGCGCGTAGAACGAGTTCAGCGCCAGGAAATAGACCAGGATCAGGAGATCGGTGACGTGGACCGCCGTGCTCATGCCGCGAACTCGGCCAGCGCCTGGGGGGAGAGGCCGAGAATGAGCCGCGCCATGTCCCGGGCGTCAGGGTCGGCGCCGACTTCCGCCTCGAGCAGCCCGTTGCGGCCGGTCGTGCCCATGCGCGTGAGCGCGAGGCCGGCGCGGAGCCGCACCCACCACTCGGCGTCACGCAGCGCCTCGCGCACGAGCGGGAGCGTCTTGGGATCGCCGATCATGCCGAGGGAGCGTACCGCTTGCGCACGCACCGGCCAGGCTTCATCCTGGACGAGATAGCTCAGCGCCGCCACGGATTCTGGGTGCGGGAACCGGCCCAGGGCGCGGGCCACCTGACTTCGGACCTCCGCGTCGAGGTGCGTGGCGAGCGTCGTGAAGCCCTCGCGCAGCGCCGGCTCCTGCAGCCGGCCCGCGAACTCGATGATCCGGGGCAGCCGGGGGTCGTTCAGTCGCCGGAACAGGAGCTGCAGGTGCCGCACCACCGCGGGGCGCGCCCGCTTCAGCACGCTCGCGTAGTAAGCCTGCACCGTCGGTCCGAGGAACGGCAGCTGCTCGAGCGCCGCGGTGACGAGAAGCTGGCTGTCCACCCGCTCGAGCGTCGTGGCCGCGGCGATCTGGACCGCGGGATGCGAGTCGCGCAGCAGGCGCAGCACGCGGCCCACGTCGCGCGGCGTCGCGACGACGGAGAGAAACCGGGCGGCATCGAGCCGCTTCCACCACCGCGCCGACCGGCTGCTGGCGCGCACCAGCCGCGCCCACCACTGGTGTTCCAGCCCGCGCGCCAGCTCCTGCCACCGCTCGCTCACGATCCGGGCGGACCAGGTGACGAGCGCGTCGATGGCGAGCGGCGCCGGGAGGCGCGCCAGCGAGCGCAGCACGTCGTCCGACTGTGCCTGGCCCAGCGCCCAGCGCTGCATCACCGCGTCGAGCTCGAGGCGGTGAGGGTCCAGCTGGGCGCGGCGGCGCGCCCGCACCCAACGATTCAGGATGATCAGCACGACCAGGGCGACCAGCAGCACGCCCTGCACCGCGGCGACGATGACGAGAAACTGACGGCTCGTCACCTCCCCACCCAGCGGCGAATCTTTTCGAGCGCTACCCGCAAGCTGATCGGCTTGAGCAGGTAGTCGAGCGCTCCCGCCTCGAGGCCCCGCAGCTGCTCCTCCTCCGTCCCATGCACGGTGGTGAAGACGACACGGTATGTCCCGGGACGCGCGCGCTGGAGGGCGTCGAGCACCGAGTAACCGTCGAGACCGGGGAGATCGACGTCGAGCAGGACTAGTGGATGTGTGCCTTGCACGTCGAGGGCGATCAGCTCGCGCAGCGCGTCGCGGCCGTTGCGATACGCCCGGAAGCGATACCCGCGGGCCTGCAGCCCGTAGGCGAGGAGCTCTGCGAGAGAGGCGTCGTCCTCCACCACCATGAGCTCGGGCACGTTCGTGGGCTCGACGGCCGGCGCAGTGGTAGCGGGCAGCGAAGTCGCCGGTGGATCCATCGCAACCGCCGCCGGCTCCGTCGCGGCTGCTGGCGCCTGCGACGTGACTGCGAGCGGTGCCTCCGCAGGCGTCGGGGCCGGAGCGGAGACGGGGGCCGGTGCGGGGGCGGGCGGCTCGGGAGCTGGCGCGGCGCTCGCTGGGGGCCCCACCGGTGGAGCCTCAGTGGGGGGCTGCACAGGTGGCGCAGGCGGCGGTAGGGTGGGCGCCGCCGGCTCTTCCGCCACGGGTTCGGGCCGAATGATCCACGGCAGCTCGGTGGCGCTGGCCGCAGGTAGCTCGGGCTCTGCCCGCGCGAGCGGTGGCGGCTCGGGCGGTGGGTGCGGGGGCGGGGGCGGAGGCTCGGCCGGACGCGGTTCGCGGGGCGGCGCTACAGGGTGCGCGGGTGTGCCGTCGCGCGCCGCCCGGTTCACTCGCCGAGAGCCAGGGCGAGTGGCCGGTGTGGCTGGCGCGGTCGGGAGTTCCGGCCAAGTGGTGGGCGGCGCAGGCGACGCACGGGGCGGGGGGGGCCCAGGCGAGGCGTCAGGCCGTCGGGGTGGGGAGGCTTTGGGCGGTGCGGGCGGACGCTGTTGGGTCGTGGGGACCGGGGCCGACGGCTTCGCCGGCGCCCGGTCGCCCGAAGGCGCGCCGGGTCTCGGAGGCCGCCCAACTGACGGCAGCCGGCCAGGGCTGGGGGCTGATGTCGGGGGCGACGCAGGTGGTCAAGGCCGCGAGTGAACTCGACGCCAAGAAGGCGCTGGACCTCGCTCGACAATACTCCGCCGTTTGCTACATCGGCCGAAACAACCGACGGGAGAATCACCGGCTGTTCATGGTTCAATACTGGAAGTAGCGCAGCACCTAGCCCGGGGCGGCCGACCCGACCTCCCCCGACGTTCGGGCTTTGACGGAGCACAAGCGATGAC
>Ga0209761_1003641_pt1 | contig 10189 bp, 8 predicted proteins | sample GraSoi013_1_40cm_4_FD_185818 | JGI IMG/M metagenome (GOLD analysis project Ga0209761, IMG submission 185818) | Grasslands soil microbial communities from the Angelo Coastal Reserve, California, USA - Sample 09_25_2013_1_40cm (SPAdes) (version 2) | ecosystem: Environmental > Terrestrial > Soil >... | reverse complement strand
GAGATCGTCGGTGAACGCCATGAACGAGATGAGCGCCGATGGTTGATGTGCCGCGCACCTGAAGAATTCTCCGAGATACCCGAGACGCTCGACGCGCAGCCGCAGCATCTCGGCCACGTCGCCGCGCAGCGCGTCAGGCGACAGTCGGGGAATCATGGAGCAGGTGTCCATAGACGTCGTCGTTGTGCTCGCCGATTTCCGGCGCAGGCCGCCGAATCGGCAGCCGGTGGCCGTCAACCAGCGCGAAGCCGCCCGGATAGCGGATGGCGCCGCCGGGACGGCCGGCGCCGACCTCCTGCCAGAAGCCGCGCGCGGCGAGCTGCGGATCGTGGTGGATGTCGTCGGCCGACGACACCGGATAGCCGAGCATTTGCCGCGCCGCCGCGCCTTCCAGAAATTGTTGCTTCGTGAGCGTCGCGAGGAAGCGTCCGATCGGCGCTTCGATTGCGTCGATCTCGTCCTGCGTCAGCTCGGGGACGGTGAACGTTGGCCAGTCGATCGTGCGCAGCGTCGCCGATCCCATTCCGCGCTCGTCCATCCACGCGACGAGCTGCTGATTCGTATGACGCCCTGCCGATCCGCCGTAGACGATGAAGTTGATCCAGCCGTCCTTGCAGGGCCAGAACGCGCGCATGTGCGCGCCCGTCACCGAGCGGCCGGTGATGTACACGCCCGCGCGCTCCGGGTTGATGCCGTTCAGATCCCAGAACACCGGCGCGTGCGCGAGCGCCGCGACGACCGCGGCCTGCGCCGAGACGTCGACCCACTGTCCCTCGCCACCGCACGTGCGATGGACGAGCGCCGTCAGCGCGCCCATCGCCGCTTCACAGCCGGCCCACTGCGCCGCCTGCGGCAGCGACACGCGCATCGGCTCGCCGTCGGCTTCGCCGGCGAGCGACATCGCGCCGCTCGCCGCCATGATCTCGATGTCCGACGCCGGATGATCGCGATGCGGGCCTTCCTGCCCGTACGGCGTGATCGAGACGACGATGAGGCGCGGGTTCTCGCGATGGAGATCGTCGTAGCCGAGACGATGCCGCGTGAGGTGGCCGGGCGGAAAACTTTCGATGAGAAAGTCCGCCGATCGCGCGAGCGCTCGCAGGACGAACTGGCCGTTGGCGCTCTCGAGATCCAGCGTGATGCCGCGCTTGTTCGCGTTGAACGCCATCCAGTACAGACTCTGACGCGCGCCGCCGTGCTCATGAAACGGCGGCCACGCGCGCGATGGATCTCCGCCCGGCGGTTCCACCTTGATCACGTCGGCGCCCAGATCCGCGAGGATCCGCCCGGTCAGGAACCCGAGCGGTCCTGTGAGATCTAAGACGCGATATGGGGACAGCAACACGTCAGATAGCCCTCAGCCTTTAAAGCGCATTGCAGAATCAAACTCTCCACCACGGAGGACACGCGGGACGCGGAGGAAAATCGTGTTTTGGACAGGTTTGAACCTCCTGTCCTCCGTGTCCCCTGTGGTGGCGAGGTCATTCTTCAACGCTGTCTCAGCTCTATTGCCCCGTTCGAGCCAGTACCTCGACCCAGCCTTTCATCCGTGACTTCGCGCGCGCGATGTCTTCGGCCGAGAAGAAATTCTTCGGATCGACCTTGTCGATTGGATAGACCGGACGATGGAAGTCCTGCTCGTACCCGAACGGGACGGTCGCATCGATGCCCATTCCACCTTCGAAGCGCGTGTTCGACGCCGTCCATTCCTTTTCGCCGGCCGTCATGCGCTCCTGCGGCTGGAACGTCTGGCCGATGCCGCCCGGCAGCGGATTGATGATGTCGGTGTGCGGGTTCACGCGCGTCGTCAGACACCACATGATGTCGTCCATGCTCCGGATGTCGACGTCGGGGCTCACCGCGATCGCGAGACGCATACCCTGACTGCACGAGAGGATCGCCGCGAGGAAATTGCGCTGCCATCCCTCCTCGATCTTGTTGCGCTTGCGAACCTGGATGATGCAGCCGCCCCAGTCGGTCATGCAGTACGGAATGTGCACGTCGGTGACGATGCCCGGCTGCAGCCGCTCGCACAGCTCGTAGATCGCCGCCTCGCGCACCGTCGTGTCGATGTTGCTGTCGTCGGAGGTGTGCACGCCGAGCGCGAAGATGATCGGCTTGCTCTCGCGCTTGCGCATCGTGATCGCGGTCACGTGGAACGTCGCGGCCTTGTAGGCCTTGCCCATGTAGCCGGCCCACTCGGGGTGGAAGAAGTACTTGCCCTGCTTGTCGTTTTTCTCCGCCTCCGCCGTTTCGTACCGCTTGTCGCGCGGATACAGCAGCCCTTCGAGCACGTACTCGGATTCGGCGATCGCCCACGCGTCGACCGTGCGCGCTTTCACGATCGTGACCGGCGATCCCTGAATGGCGCCCGCCGTGCCGATCTCGTCGCAGCCCTTCGGCATAATCACGTAATCGAATCCCGATCCGGCCACGAGCGTGCACGCCGGCGGCACGCCGAAGCACATCGTCAACGGAATGGGCTTTTCATCCTTGTAGTGCTTCGTCTCGATCTGCCACATGTGCGATCCGGGCGAGGCCTGGAACGTGCCGATGTTGCCCCAGCGGAAGTTCATGCGGTTGTAGCCGATGTGGCTGCCGCCCTCGAAGTACTCGCCGACAACGCAGCTGATGCCGCTCCCGACCGTGAGCTCGGTCTCGAGCGCTGTGTGGCGAATCGCGGTGATGTATTTGTTCACGTCGAGGTCGTCGGTGATGACCTCTTCCTGGCACGGCGCGTCGCTCTGCGGAATCTCGACCGGCTTGAGCGGTTTGTTCATCGCGCTCGCGATCTTCCGTGTGCGATCCATCGGGCTCGTGAAGCCGAACATCTTGTCGACGACGTGGATGTCGGAGAACAGATTCGTGATGACGCGTGCGTGCGGCTTGCCCTTCACGTTGTTGAACATGACGACGGGACCGCCGTCGAGGTGCTTTTGCAGGCCGGTGATTTCGAGGTCCGGATCGACGGGCACGTCGGTGGTCAGCAGGTCGCCCTGCGTCTCGAGCCACGCCAGCGCGGCGCGCAGCGACCGCATGTCTTTTTCCACTTTCTTGTCGACCATCGTTGCCATTACGTGGCTCCTTGTATGGCGGAATGAGGATTGCGGAATGCGGATTCATTGAAGATTGAATCGATCGATAAATCCGCAGTCCGCAATCCGCAATCCTCAATCATGAAAAGACGCCTTGCGCGGAGAGCTCCTCGAACTCCTCCGCGCGAAGACCAAACCAATCCTTGAACACGGCTTCCGTGTGCTCGCCCAGACGCGGAGCGGCCGAGCGTACGCGTCCAGGCGTGTCGCTGAGTTGATACGACACCATCCGGTACCGCATCGGTCCGAGCTCCGCGTGATCGAACGATTGCCACACTCGCGCCTCGAGCTGCGGATCGTCGTACAGATCGCGCATCGTGTTCACGGGCGCGACGTGCACGTTCGCACGATGCAGCGCCACAATCACGTCAGCAGCGTCGCGCCCGCTCGTCCACGTCTCGATGGCCGCATTGAGATCCGCTTCGCGTGCGCGACGGCCGGATGCGCGCGACAGCGCGGCATCGGAGACGAGCGACCCCTCGCCCATCGTCTCTGCGAGCCGCGACCACTCGTCGTCATCCCAGCAACTGATCGCGACCCAGCCATCGCCGCGGCAGCGGTAACAGCCGTGCGGTACGGCGACCAGATCGCGATTCCCATCACGCGCCGGCGACACGCCGTTGGTGACATATGCGAGCAGCGCCGGCGCCATGAACTGCAGCCCGGCCTCGTACTGCGCGAGGTCGATGAAGGCGCCCTCGCCCGTTCGCCGCTGCCGATCGAGCGCCGCCAGCACCGCCGCGCCACCGTAGGCGACCGCGATCATGTCGATGTACGGGCCGTAGAGACACGACGGCGGACCACCAGCCGCGCCAATCAGCTCGGTGAACCCGCTGAGCGACGACAACTGCGATCCGAATCCGGGATGTGTCGCGCGCGGACCGGTCTGACCGAGATTGCTCGTGCTGAGCATCACCAGCGCGGGATTGTGTTGCTTCAGGTCGGGATACCCGAGGCCGAGCCGCGCCATCACACCGGGCCGCATGTTCTCGACGACGATGTCGGTGCGCGCCATGAGACGGTAGATGAGCGCGAGCGCGCGCGGATGCTTGACGTCGAGCGACACACCCTGCTTGGAATCGTTGAAGAAAGCGAAGCAGCCCGAGCGGTCGATGCCGACGCGATCATCTTTATAAGGCGGGTACTGCAGCCGGAAGCCGTCCGGGCGCGACATCGATTCGACGTGGATGACCCGCGCGCCGAAGTTCGCGAGATACTTGCCGATCGCCGGACCGGCAGCGTAGCCGCCGAACTCGACGACGGTGACGCCTTCCAGCGCGTGAGTCCTCCGCTTCATCGCTTGCCACCCGCCTCGCGCATGCCGGTCCACCGATTGCGGACGTCGAGATGAATGTCGAGCTGATCGAGCAGCCGCGCCGCGGAGTAGTTGACCAGATCGTCGAGCGATTGCGGCTTGTTGTAGAAGGCGGGCATCGGCGGGCAAATCACGACGCCCATGCGCGACAGCTTCAACATGTTCTCCAAATGGATGTCGCTGAGCGGGGCTTCACGCACGGCGAGGACCAGCTTGCGCCGCTCTTTTAGGATGACGTCGGCCGCGCGGTGAATCAGATTGTCACCGAGGCCGTGCGCGATGGCGGCCAGCGTCCGCATGCTGCACGGCACGACCACCATGCCAATGGTGAGGAAGGACCCGCTCGAAATCGCCGCGCCCTGATCGGTGAGCGGATAGACGCGCGTCGCCATCGCTTCCACCTGCTCGACGGTGTACGACGTCTCGTGCACCAGCGTGCGCGCCGCCCAGCGGCTCATCACGAGGTGCGACTCGACGCCGGTGTCCTGCAGCATCTGGAGCAGACGGACCCCGAAGACGATGCCGGTGGCGCCGGTGATGCCGACGATCAATCTTCGGGGTTGAGTCATGTTCATCCCGTCATGCGACGGCTTCAGAGCTCGTGAAAGAATCACGTTGAACGCAAAGATCGCAAAGCGCGCAAAGCATCTTTTCGAAAGATTCTTCTTTGCGGTCTTAGCGGCCTTTGCGTTGACGGGATTTTTTCACATCCTCTTCAGCCGATCGTTCCGGCTCGCCTAAAGGCTTCGCCCTACACCAATAAGTTCGGCGATCACGGCGCGCGCCCGTTCGAGCTCGGCGGCGCGCTGCGGGTTGTGATAGGTCACCCCGCTCGCAACGTAGGCGCCGGGCTCGTACTCCTCGTTCACTTCGTCGGCGAGCACCTGCTCGACACGGCACTCGAACGCCGAGTTCCACGACGTCGCCTGCATCGCGGGCGCGATCTCGGTCGCATGCGCCTTCACGTAGTAGGCGACGCGCTCGTCGATGATCACGAAGGTCACCTTGCCGGAGCGCCGCATGTTGCCGCTCGTCGTGCTCGTCGCGTAGGTCGCGCAGCGAATATGCGCCGGATCCTTCGCGACGAGCTCGAAGTAACTGAGCAGCGCCGGATGCGGCCAGCCCGCCGCGTCGACGGTGACGATCTGCACCACCTTCGTCGCGAGCGCTTCGAGATGGCGACCGCTCAACCGCTCGACGAGATCGGGCGGCAGCTCCGGGCCGAGCGCGCGCGACATTACCCTGCGCCCAAGGAAACGGAGGGCACGGAGGCAACGGGATCACATGGAGGAACGGAGCAACGGAGACGAACGGAGAAGAGAGCGCGTTCGACGCGGACGGCCTGCAAAGCAGGCCGTGGGTGCAGGCGCGCCGCGAAGCGGCGCCCGCGTCGAATGCACTCCTCCGTTTTGTCTCCGTTTCTCCGTTTCTCCATGTTCAACCGTTCGCTCCGTCGTCTCCGTTCCCTCAATCAGCCGCCGATCCCGATGAGCGGCCAGTACAACGGCACGAGCAGCATCAGGATGACGCACGCGACGATCGACAAGAGCGCTCCGATCTTCAGCAGGTCCTTGCTGTCGAAGTAGCCGTACGAGTAGCCAACGACGAGCACCGCCGACTCGTACATGAAGATCTTCGCGCCGGCGCCGAACGTCCAGATCATGCCGAGCGTCAGCGGATCGATCGCGTTCTGCTTCGCGAAATTCATCAGCAGGGGAAGCGACGTCGAGAGCATCGCGATCTCGTTGCCGATCAAAATGTGGTACGCGAAGGCCGCCCAGTAGAGAACGAACGTCGACGCCCACGTCGTCGAGATGTGCGGCTGCAGCCACTGGAACAAGGTGCTCGTCAACACGTCGAGCGCCTTGGTTTGCACGAGCACGTTGCTCAGGCTGACCGCGGCGGCGACGAAGAAGATCGGAAGAAAGTTGATTCGGCGGACGTCCTCGGTGTCGAGCACGCCGATCCGCGGCATGATCGCGAGCAGCCCCACGCCGAGACCGATCATCGGCGGCGGAATGTTGTGCAGGAAGTCGGTGACCCAGAGGCCGACCGCGAGCGCCATCAGTGCGGCCGCCTTCTTTTCGCGCACCGACCAGCTGCCCATCGCGCGCAGCTCCTTGCGCAGGTACTCCGCGCCGCCGGGCAGCGTTGCGGCCTCAGGCGGATACATCCAGAGCGTCAACCGCCACGCGACGATCATGACGATGATGTCGCACGGCAGATACGCGAGCGCCCACTGGCTCCAGAGGACGTTCACCCCGCCGAACCGCTCGATCGCGCCGCGCGCCGTGATGGACGAGGCGCCGGCGATGAGCATCTTGTCGAAGATCGTCGCCGTGTACGTGAGGATGATGAACATCCCGCGCGCGATGTTGCTGCCTTTGCCGACGCCGAACGCGTCGACCAGACCCATGGCAATCGCCGCCATGATGACGACGCGCGCGATGCCCGACGGGACGACCGCGGTCAGCAGGAAATCCGAGAGAATCAGACCGAGCAGCAGCCGCGGATAGCTGTGGCCGACGGTGCGCATCACGAGATACGCCAGCCGCCGCGCGAGCCCCGACTGCCCCGCCATCATGCCGAAGCAGACGGCGCCGAACAGAAACCATGCGGAGGTGTCGGCAAATCCCGAGAACGCGATGTCGAACCGCACGATGCCGAGCATCCAGAAAAGAAAGCAGCCGAGGATGCCGGCGATGCCGTGATCGAGCACCTGCGTCATCCAGGCGGCGATCATGAACGCGCCGACGGCGAGCGCCTTGTGCGCCAGCGGATCGATCGGGAGTGGCAGGAACCAGAGCGCCACGCAGCCGGCGGCAATCAGGCCGAGCAGGACGGCAGTACGCGCATCTTTGTTTACATCGGCGCTCGCGGCGCTCGCGCCGGGGTTTACACCGGCGATCGCCACGCTCGCGCCGGGGGTCACACCGGCGATCGGGACGCTCGCGCCGGGCGACGGCGCGACGGCCTCCGGGGCCTCCACGGACACGTCGACCGCGTGCAATGGTCTAACCATTGGAATCGCGATGGTAGGCTTCCACCTCGCCGCGTGTCAAGCGGTTCAACCGCCGATCGCAACGCCCGCCGAGCAGGGTTTCAGATTCCTATCAGCGGCCAGTAGAACGGCACGATCACGATCATGATCAGCGACTCGACGACAGTCAGGCACGCGCCGATTTTCAGCATGTCGCGCGCCGTGAAACAGCCGTACGAATAGCCGACCACCATCGGCGCCGACTGATACACGAAAATCTTCGCGCCCGCGCCGAACGTCCACACCATCCCGAGCGCGAGCGGATCGAGTCGATGCGCCTTCGCGAAGGTCATCAGAACCGGGACTGATGTCGCCAGCATCGAGGTCTCGTCGCCGAGCGGGATGTGATACGCGAACGCCGACCAGTACAGCACCAGCGTGGAGCTGTACACGTTGGTGACAAACGGCGCCATCCAGGCGAAGAGCGCGTCGGTCAGCACGTCGAGCGCTTTGGTCGCGACGAGCACCTGTCCCATGCTGACCGCGGACGCCACGAAGAAGATTGGCAGATAGTTCACCCGCTTCACATCGTCGGTGTCGAGGATGCCGATGGTCGGCAGCGTCGCGACGAGCCCGATGCCGAGACCAATCATCGGCGCGGAGATGTGATGGATGAAATCGGTCATCCACAGCAGGATCGCCGTCGCCATCAGGAACGCGGCGCGTTTCTCGAGCGCGCTCCACGGTCCCAGCGCGCGAACCGCTTCCTTCAGCACCGATTCGCCGCCCGGCAGCGCGGGTTTTTCCGGCGGATAGAAGTACAGCGTGAGGCGCCACGCCACGAAGATCGTGATCAGATCGCACGGCAGGTAGGCGAGAAACCATCGGCTCCACAACACTTCGACGCCGCCGACGCGCTCGATCGCGCCGCGCGCGACGATCGACGCCGCGCCGGCGATGATCATCTTGTCGAAGATCGTCGCGGTGTAGGTGAGGATGATGAACATCCCGCGCGCGATATTGCTGGTGCGGCCGACGCCGAAGGCCTCCATCAACCCGAGCGCGACCGCCGCCATGATGACGACGCGCGCGATGCCGGAGGGGACGAGGAAGGTGAGGAGGAAGTCGGCGAGAATCAGCCCGAACAGCAGCCGCGCGTAGCGTGGACCGACGGCGCGCATCACGAGATACGCGAGCCGCCGCGCGAGGCCGGACTTGGTCGCCATCACGCCGAAGAACACGGCGCCCATCAGGAACCACGGCGTGCTGTCGGCGAAGCCGGCAAAGGCCAGGGGAAAGTCCGCGACGTTCAGCGCCCAGAACAGATAACAGCCGATGAAGCCGGCCAGCGCGTGGTCGATCGCGTGCGTGATCCACGCGACGACCATGAACAGCGAAATCGCCAGCGCGTGCTGCACGAGCGGCGACAGGCCGAGCGGCAGAAACCAGAAGACGAGCGCCGCAGCCGCGGCCGCCGCTGTTTTCGCCAGGCTCGCCGGCGCGACCCTGCTCTCGACCGGGAGTTCTGTCGCGGTCACCACGCGCAGATGGTACCCGGGAACGGGAACAGCGCGTACGAAGGGAACAGTTCCGCTCATCGCAGAGTGCGCCGAAACGCGCTGTCAAAAACAAACATGGAGGAACGGAGAAAACGGAGCGCCTCGGTCCGACGCGTCGGACCGATCGGCGTTTCCCTTCGCGTTTCGGCGCCGCGCGGCTGGCGCTTGGCGTCCCCGTCTCCTTCGTGTTTTCTTGTTTTCGTGACGTGCCTGACGATTGTGATCGCGACCAGAGCAGCCGTCTGGCAAAAAATTGAGGAAACTCCGTTTCTCAGTTCCTCTGTGTGAAACCGTTGTCTCCGTGGCCCCCGTTTCCGTACAATCTTCCCCACATGCAGATGGCACGCACACGGCGATCCGGACGCGTGTCCGAGACGATCGCCAAGCGCATCAAGAAACAGATTTCCGACGGCGCGCTGCTCCCCGGCGAGAAGCTGCCGGCCGAGCGCGACATGGCGCAGCGCTATCGCACGAGCCGCGTGTCGGTGCGCGAGGCCTATCGATCGCTCGAGGAGCTGGGGCTGCTCACGATCCGCCGCGGCGCCGAAGGCGGTGCGTTCATCACCGATCTCGATCACGGACCGGTGATGCGCTCGTTGTCGCTGATGCTGCGGCTGGGCAAGACCACTCACGAAGAAATCACCGAAGCGCGTCTCCTCGTCGAGCCGCCCATCGCGCGGCTCGCCGCGCGCCGCGCGCATCCCGAAGATCTCGAGCGGCTCGACTACGTCGTCAACCAGCAGGAGCTGGCGCTCGAGCGGCGCGGCGACTACGGCCCATTCGATCTCAACTTTCACCGCGTCGTCGCGGAATGCGCGCGCAATCTGCCGTTGAAAGTGCTGATGGACTCGCTGTCGGACCTGACGGTCGAAGTCGTCGCCGGCCTGGATCTCTCTGCCGGCGTGCAGCATGCGGTGTGCGACTCGCACCGCCAGATCGCCGACGCGATCAAGCAGCGCGACGAAGAGGCGGCCTATACGCTGATGCTCGAGCACGTCGCGCAGATTCAGGATCGCCTCGGGCGCGCCCTCGCCCGCCAGCGGCGCCGCGTGAAAAAGAGCGGCGGCGGCAACGGCCGGCCGGCGCGGTCGCGCCGATCTCCACGCTGACCATCGCCACGGCTCGGCTGACGAGCTTGTGAAAGAATCACGTTGAACGCAAAGATCGCAAAGCGCGCAAAGCATCTTTTCGAAAGATTCTTCCTTTGCGGTCTTAGCGGCCTTTGCGTTGACGTGATTTC
>Ga0209761_1003640_pt1 | contig 10192 bp, 23 predicted proteins | sample GraSoi013_1_40cm_4_FD_185818 | JGI IMG/M metagenome (GOLD analysis project Ga0209761, IMG submission 185818) | Grasslands soil microbial communities from the Angelo Coastal Reserve, California, USA - Sample 09_25_2013_1_40cm (SPAdes) (version 2) | ecosystem: Environmental > Terrestrial > Soil >... | reverse complement strand
CAAACTGCCCTACACTGCAGACTTTCCGGAGATCTGAGCTATGCCCAAGGTCCACGACAACCCATCGATACCGAGAATACCACGAACCTATGATACGGAGTTCGCAGAAAAGATCCTCCAGTTATTACAGTCGAAGGATCCGAAGACCCGCGCCTGGGCGATCTTCATCGACAACGAAGATGGATACTACATGCACCGCGGCTATGATCATGGTAAGAGCTTTACCGATGAGGACGCTGAACGGATGTGGGATTTCATCCATCGGAGGACGACCTGATTGAGCCAGCAAGAAGGACCCAGGAACTATTACGCGATACGAATGCAGATGGTCTACGTCAGACGCGGCAAGCTCAGATACAACGAGAAAGTACGCGCTAACCTGAGCTACCTGAACACTGAAATCAGCGTCCGTCTACTCTGGGATAGGATCCAGAAACTCATCGATGAACAGGGCAATATGACAGGGTTCCGAAAATGAGCCAGCGGACCGGCCGCTTCAGCTACTGCGTCGAGTGCAAAGAGATGACCGTCCCCTTCCTCGGAGTCATCAAGACCCACCGGCGAGTCTGCAAGAAGTGCGGCCAGCCGAAAGCCAAGAGCATGATAGAACAGTAAGCCTCAGAGGATATTGCCGGATATACCGGCCAGCCTCTTCATCGGCGTAACGAGCTGCGTTCCAGCCATTTCAGCTACTGGGTGCACGCCCCGGCCCATCCGCACCTCTTACAGTCGCCCTCCCCATGGTGTACCCTCAGCCTCTCGGCCGTGGCCCCGTCATGGTTCTGGACGCAATCCGGGGGCTCGTAGCTCCCGACCCCACGCGAGCCGCCCAATCGCCAGCTCCCTGCTTCCGGGATCCGGCTGCCGCAGCGGGACGGAGTTCTTGCCAGTGTCACCCTGGCGGATGCGGTCAGGAGAGTACCGATGGCTCGGAATAAAAGCATACCGCACAGAGCCATGCCCTCCTGACAGGATCCCAGTAAATCTCCTCGTTACTATTACATCGTTCGCATGAGCCTATCCGATAGCTGAAAGGATTCATGAAGCCGGCCAGCTCCAACCGTCTGACCAGATTCAGCCTCTTCCTATGAGCCTGGTTCTTAATAATAGAATACCAGCTTACTCTTAACAGGCGGACAAAGCCGCGGCTGTTCACCGAGTAGTAGCGGAAGAAGACTTCGTGGCGGCTAACCATTCCGGCACTATCACTGCCCGGACCAATTCCTGGACAAGAATCTTTCTCTTCCTGGCAAGCCGTTTCAGGTCGCGCATCATCTCGGGCGACACTGACTGCATGAACTTGGTATTTGCCATATTCCGGATAGGGGTTCTGGATTCCCATTTAAACCCACCGGTATCATTATATCCGTCAACTGCCAGTTCTTTCTCTAAGGCGGAAGGGGGTGATTCCCCAAGATGAATATCATCCTGATCCTGGTCGTCGCATCAGCCATCTCGCTCGGCGCCTACGCGTTTGGCGTCGCGCCCTCAATGATGTGTCATTACTATCCGGGATGCGTTGTCTGAGAATGTCGGATATCAAAGGCTATAATGTCGGAGGATCAAGTGGTCAGTTCAATCTCCTTCCAACGATTATAGCAGCAGTTCTCGCCCTCCTTTTTTTCATCGTTCTTTTCTATCTTCGATATCATGGCTAACGAGGAAGCAGGTGTTCAGAGGGTGAAATAGAATGTCTGAACGACATAGGGCACTCCTGCTCCCAGGACTGATGCTGCCGCAGGATCTGCCAGACACTGCGGTGTCGCTGTGAATCCTGGGCCGATAGCCTGGCTTACAGAGCCGCTTTGAGTATTCGCGGCGATAGTGATTGATCTGCTTCCATCCTGTGTAAGTATTCCGTTCTGGGTGCATGACCAAAACGTTGTGACTCCCTGGCCTGATGAGACGGTTCTTGTTCTTGCACAGGTGATTGTCGCAGCCGTCGTGCTTGTCGCTGTCATGCCACATGATACTACAGGCTGATCAGTAGTATACAATAGTAGATAGAGAAAGCTCCATCCATAGCCTTCCTGGCCATTACCACCAAACCCTACGATTCTGACTGTTCTGATCTGGGACTGGATTCCGGAAACGAGTGTTACAGGCGTGACTCCGCTACCGCTGCAAACCGTGATCCCGTCATTAGTGCTCATCGGAATGTCTCCCAGAGTTGTTGTCGAGGCCATTTCGAACCATGTCGAGCCCTGGTCTGGCGAATATTCGGGTCTGAGAAACGCGGTCTGGCTGAGCAGGTTGTAATGGGCCTCGTTGTGGATGCAGAGTAGGAATTTCTGGACTCCGTTGAAATCGACCAGGGCTCTATCCGAGGTCAGGATCGTCTGGCCATTGATATTGTAGAGCTCTGTCTCATTTATGGGGAAGGGATCCCAGTTGCTGGTCTGACATCCCTGCTGGGTTCTGAGAGGCTGGATTACTGGAAGAGCAGTCTCGTTAAGAGACTGGCATGAGTTCTGGATACATCCCTGCATCGAGACTGGGTTGAGGCCGTCGGGAATAGATGTTGAGCAACCGTTGAGGATTCCTCCGCCGCCGATGGGGGCTATCAGCATGGAGAGTGCGAGCATGAGAGGGATCGAGGCGAGGATCTTGTGCATGCTCAGTCTACCTTAGGCTCTTCCGGGTTTCTGCCGTTGATGATGTTCCAGCCGTTGAGGAGGGCGATGAACAGGAAGAAGACGTCCATGAGGACGAGCTGTCCCTGGGTGGTCGATGATAGGATGAGCGTTGTGGATGCTACTGTTCCACTGTTCTCTGTGATGTATTCGAGGGCGCTGCCGAAGATGAGGATGGGGAAGAGGAAGCAGGCGATGGCGACTATTCCGCTGATGAGCGTTTTCCGTTCTATGAGCATGAATCCGAGCATCCAGAGTATGAGGACGATGATGAGGCTGAGGGGCAGGAGGGCCATTAGTTGTGGCGCACCATGCTGAGATGGTTGTAGACGGGGAACCAGCGCTGCGGATTGTAGAGGATCTTTTCTGAGACTCCTCCTGTCTTATGCTCGATACGGATGCGGAATCCGGCGACTGGCTTCTTGATATCTGCGGGTATCCTCCAGGTCCGGACTATCCTGTCAGGGTTGAGACGGACCCGGACCTCGATGTCTTCTCTCCGGATACAGTCATAGTGCCAGTCTACGAGCCGTTTCTTGGCCTGGCGGGCGAACGATGTCAGGTCTCCCCGTTTCTTGTCGCGCATGGTCTCCCGGGCATCCAGGTATTCGGCCGCCTCATCCGTCATCAGGTAACAGTTGAAGAGGTCGGTCTCATAGTATTCTGCCGGGTAGAGGTGCTCGTGTGGAAAGTTGAGAATATGATCCACCTGTCCGTCTCCGAGGACTGGACAGTTGCAATAGACTGTCCGGCCGTGGTTATAAGCTTCCCAGGCGTCTGCTGCCATGAGGAACGTCTTACCATTTCTGTTAGGCGCGAAGTGCTCCCAGATCATGGCTCAGCACATGGCCGGCTTGAGAGCACAGTAGGTATCGTGCGAGTAGTAGGCGGCGATTCCTGCGACGACGATGGCGACGACTGCGGCTGCGAAGACCCAGAAGACGGGGAAGGGAAGCCTGTGTCCAATCGTCCGGGCCCGTTCGATACTGTCATCGTCGTAGGCGGCTTTGATGAGCTCGGGATCCCAGCGGTTCTCGGGCTGTGTCCAGGTCTTGATGGGTATCTGCCGGGCGTCTCCCCGGTTCCAGTAGCGGCTGGGCCGTCCATGATACCGGCTGTCATTGGCCGGGTCGATGAGCCATTCTCCCCTGGCGTTCTTGAAGCTGGGGATAGAATGATGTATCCTATCAGTTTTGAGTATCCAGCTGCTGGGTGTACCGTCTTCTTCGAATATGACTTGTCGGAACCAGGGGATTCCCCAGATCCGGTAGTGGGCTTCTGGCCAGCCTCCCAGCTTTTTCCAGACGAAGAAAGCGACTGCTCCGATGAAGGCGACGGCTTCGAATCCGATGATGAGCTCAATATCTGGCATGGCCGGATTCTTATCGGTATCCTGTAATTTAACGATTCCATCTCGACATCATACGTCTCCCCGGATTCTCCGGTGTCCGGATGGCTCATGCGCCGGTCATCATCCTCTTCCTCTCCTCGTCCATCTGTTTCTGGCGCTGGTGGCGCTCCTCGGCGCTGTTCTTCCATGCCTCGACAAAGTCTTTCCGGCTCTGGCCCCTGACGCTGACGAGACTCTGGAGCTTGTCGAGCATCCACTCGCTCAGCCAGGGCTGAGGCTTCGCCAATCGTCCGCCGATGCCATGCTTGGCCCGGAACATGACGTCGCTGATGGTATGAGCATCTTCGGGTGAGATGAGGACTGTCCGGCCCATGATTCCCCGGGCCTCCTTGATGTGACCGTCTACGAGTATCTCGAGCGATTCGTGGATGTTCCGGAGGCTGGAGCTGTCTCCGCCGAAGGCTGTCTCCAGAGTGTTAGGCACATCTACAGGAACCCGGTTCTCCGTAAAGGGCGGAATCCGGCCAATCCCGCCATTCTGCTGTTTCTGGCTGGACTGTGGACTTATCCAGTCGGCCGGCTTGTCGTTGTCAGTCCTCTTGGTTCGGGCTTGTGGAACCAGTTTCTTTTTTGCCGGGGATGAAAATTTAAAACTTGTGGGAGGCTCAATCTCTTCCGGGTCCTGCTGGATTACTGTCATGCAGTGTGGCCGCTCCGCCAGACCTTGAAGCCTTCGATGGCCAGTATGAACATGAGGAAGCCGAAGAACCAACCGATAAAGGGGAAGCCGCTGAAGCTGTTCAGGACCGAGAAGATGCCGTAGAAGAGGAAGAGGACTGCGCCCAGCTTCTGGAGCGCGACGAAGATGATCGCTCCTATGGAGCCCATGAAGTCTGCGATCTGGTTGAGGCAGAACGTTACCCTATCGCATTTTCCCACGCTGATCGTGGGCCAGGGACCGACCAGAACGTTCATCGGTCCCGTGATGTCTGGAATGTTGGCGCTGGCGCCGTATAGGCCGAGGATGAATGTCAGGAGGAATGTGAAGCCGAGAACCGTATAGAGGAACTGTCCCATGTCAAACCGCTGTTCCCGCCTCGGAGTGGCGGCTCCACAAAACCTTTGTGGTGAACATCCAGGCGGCGACGATGATGATCAGTATCGGCAGATAGGCGGGGAGGACTCCGACGGCTGAGAGCATCACCATCAGCGAGATGCTCATTATCACCATCAGGAGCAGCATGGGACCGATTGGGAAGCCGCCGCCGCTGCCCCGGCTGATGGCGAATATTATTCCGAAGAAGAGGAAGAAGAGTACGAGGAAGACTCCTATGCCGGCGGCGACGTCTCCGCCCATCGCATTCCAGAAGGCTCGTAGACCACAGGTGACGGTCTGGCCGCAGCCTCCGATAGGCGGCGGCTGTATCGAGTTGATTCCCCGGATGTAGGCCCAGAGGCCCATCTTGCTGTTTCCCTGGGCGGTCGTGACTGTGACGGGGCTGCTCATGGTGCCGGTGAACTGGTAGAGCTGGATCTGGGTATTCGTATCATTAATGATGAGGGTTCCAGTGCTGGCGGCGACTGCTATCCCGATCCATTCCCCGGTCTCGACTGTGATGCTGGTCGTCATTGTCACCCGGCTTTTCGGCTGGGCTCCGAAATTGGTTGTTGATTGGAGGAATCCTGGGCAGCTGTTGGTGAAAGGCTGGGATCCGCTGGTGCAGGCGGTGTAGAGTCCGAGCTGGACGTTGTTTGCGATTGTTCCAAGCGGAACTGTCACATTGTCGATTACTCCGTTGATACTGCTCTGGAAGATGTAGAGGAGCGATACCTGGTTCAGGGTAAAGTTGTATCCCTTGGTCGAGTTGGTGTTCGCCAGCGTGATGGGCGGGCTGCCGCAGTTACCGTAGCACTGGGTTACCTGTGTCGGCGCGGATCCCTGGAGCTCGACCAGGAAGTGGCTGTACTGGATGTTTGCGCCTCCGAGGCCCGAGACGTTGATGCCGTAACTGTTTATTCCCGAGGTGATGCTGTTCCAACCGCTGATGTACATTCCCAGGCTGCTCACTGCGACGCAGGCATCCGTGATCTTTGACTGGCCATTCTGGGCAGTAGACGTGTCGCATCCGGGACCACCCGTATCTATGAATCCGAAGGCTTCGAAGGTGGCGTCGTTGCTGACTGTTGTGAGAGATGACTGGACTGTTACCGGCGTGGCGACTGTTCCGGCTGCCTGGTTCACGTTTCCAACCGCTACCAGCCCGTTATACTGGACTCCTACGACTCCGGAGAAGGCGGAGGGGGACGCGATATTGATCAGGTCGGATCCTCCGATGGTGATGTCTGACCGCCAGACTATGCCGTTACTGTTCGAGGTTACTACTGTCCAGACGTTGGCGAGGCTGTCGCTGATGCTGACGCATCCGCCGGTCTGGGTGAAGCATCCGACGAACACGTCATTGGAGACGATCACGGTCATCGGCAGCTGGCAGGCGGCATTAGTGGATCCGCATCCTGACTGGACTGCAGACGAGACTATTGTCGGGGGACCGGCTGCATGTCCAATGTTTGGGACGATGATTAGGAATAGGAGGAGAAAGAGCCCGCTAAGAGCCGCTGTTCTGCGGAGGCTTCTCAGCGGGTCTAGAGCTTTGGGATGAGGGCCTTCCTTTGCTTGAGGTTGAAGGTCCAGATTCCATCGTGGCCCTTTCTCATGTCGAGAGCGAGTTCTTTCTTGCCGCCGCCCATACTGACATGACGGTAGGCTGCGAAGAGGATGATGGCGACGAAGAGCAGCGGGATGATGATGACAAGGCTCTGGGCGCCGGTGAAGGCTGCCAGGGCGGTCGATGCTGTGCTGGTGGAGGTGGCGACTGTTCCGACGAGTCCGAGGCCGATCACGATCACGAGGAGGGCTTGCAGTATTTTCATTTAAGCATCGGAGACTCCTCGCCTGATAAGAGGGCTATTGACGAGAAACTGGAATGGTCTCCTCTTGTGGAGCCAGAGTCCAAGATAGAGGAGCCAGTAGAAGATGAGATAGCTATACCGGGCCCAGTTGTACATATCATGGACCGAGTAGGGATTATTGACGATATAGTCCCAGATCCTCGAGTCGAGGATTGGTGGGAGGAGAGGAAACTTGGTCATGACTGCAAGGACTGAGAACAGGGGTCCAATTCTCCGGATTCGCGAGCAGAGTATCAGAGTCCAGACGAGGAAATCCTGGGGCGAGACGATGAGGAAGTAGATCGAGCCCTGGGCCCAGAGCAGCATGCTGAGCTGTGAAGTCTTCCGGAGCAGGATCAGCGCAGTAACACAGTCTACTGTGAACATTGCGGAATTGAAGACCCAGTATCCCCGGCTGGTCAATGGAGTATAGACCGCGTACCAGAGTAGCGAGTAGGCCATGGGGAAGACGTCTCCGTGGACAGTCGTGCATTTGAAGCTGTATGCTGGATACTGGAAGCAGGTGTAGAACCAGTACTTGAACTGGGCACTGTTCGGATCGCTGAGGATTACGCCGAGCTTTACAGTCTGGAGCATGGTGAGGATGAGGAGGAACCGGGCTCTGGAGAGCGGGTTAGTTATCTGCTGTGAAAGCAAGGATCATTCCCAGGTTGGCATACCGGATCCGGACGTTTGCGAACGGCTGCAGCATCCGTCTCAATTGTCTCCTGCTGTAGCTGTGATGAAAGGGCTCCGAGTGGGGATGGGTTACGCTGAGGATCCGCCGGAGTCTCCAGATGGGATGACGATGCGGGACTGATCCGTAGAGTCTTCCCCCGGGCCGGAGAACCGAGAGTATTTGACGGAGCACCAGCTCGGGATTGTCGACGTGTTCGAGAACTTCGGTGCAGACGACCTGCTGGAAGACTCCAGGGCAGAACGGTAGCGCCTCCGCCGCCGCCTGTACAGGATCAGATTCGAGATGGCGTAGCCTTCGAAGATTCCAAGCGTTAAGATCGACAGCCACCGAGCAGTGGAGCTGTCGAGTAATGAGGCCCGTTCCACAGCCAAGATCCAGAATAGGACCCCGATATAGACCACGAAAACATCGAGCACGAGCCGCGTGGAAGATCTTTTCGAGCCCTCGAGGGTCCCGGGTCCAGTCATAGTGTTCGCCTCTAAGATAGTATTTTTGTGTAGACGAGCACATTCTGGACGTACATTCCGATCGTTACTCCGGCCATGGCTGAGACTCTGAGCCAGAATTTGAAGTCGCACTTCCCACACTTGTGCCATTCTCCCCGTGGCACTCCGCCGGGGCCGTTATAGTGCTGGACCCGGACTGCCTGGCGTCCATGTGTGGGGCAGGGGATCTTGGCTTCGCCTATTGCCATGGTCAGACAAGAGATCTGAGGCTATTTAACTGATTCTGGCTCATGACTGTTCCGCAGCCCTGGCATTCATAGTACATGTCGGGCCGCTGCTCCATCTCGGCGCCGCAGACCGGGCAGATTTCCAGAGACATCATTTCCCTCCCGTTCAATATTCCGCTTCCTCCCGCAGCTTGCGTTTCCAGATCAGATAGCCAATGATACTCCAGAAGCCGATCGAGACTATGGCCGCGAGGATTCCCCACTCGGTCAACATCTCCGCGCCTCCTCGTGACGATGCTTGTCAGGCTCTAGGGTGAAGAGCCGGCAGTAGTCGCACCAGTAGGGATAGAGGATCCCGTCGACCTTCCGGACGTATTTGTTGCCTTTCATGGCCCGTTCACCATGATCGCGCCCTTGATGGACAGATAGGCCATGATTACGGCGGCATTCACGATCACTAGACTCCAAAATACTCTATTACTTGTTCTCATTTTTCTCACTGGATGTTTCTATGGCTATCCGGCTCTTAGACTTGCTGTTACTCATTCCAAGAGTCTCTGGTCGGCTATCCGGAGATAGACGGGCTCCTTCTTCCGGGTGAACGGTATCCGACGGTATCCGGGGTCCGGGGTGGGCTGATGGCAGTAGCCGTCTCTCCGATGGCAGCTGAGATCATGGAGTGTCTGGAGGACTGTCGGGCACCAGCGGCAGCAGAATCCGCCATCCAGTTCTCGATCCGATGAAGAGGAGGCTGAGGAAGTAGAGGAGGCCGGTGACGAGGACGATCCAGTTGCCAATAGTCATTCTATCCTCTGGTCCGGATAGTGCCTGGCCTCGAATTCGAGATAGAGGCGTCTCTGGTTCCGGCACCAGCCACAGGGGCAGAGACAGGTCTTATCTGTACACTTCCAGGCAGGGCTGAACATATCATGGCAGCTGGGGCAGTTTTTGACCGGTCTCCGCATGATGTCTTCGAGACTCGGAATCAATGGTAGACGAGTCCAAAAAGAAGGGTTGCGGCGACGATCGCCAGGAACGCCGCCGCGAGGCCGAGACTATTCAGCCTTCTTCACCGTGTACCTGGTGTCGGTTCGTCCCTCGCCGGTCCTGATGACCCGGATCGTAGTCTTCCTGTCCGGCGCCTCTTTCAGGATCTTCAGCAGGTCCCGATAGAGGGGGCTCTTGACGTTGACTGTCCAGCTGTATTCTTCGCTGCCGTTGGGTTTCATGACGTGGAATCCTTTGCGTGGACGACCATCCTGTGCGGGGTCATCTACGGGTATCTTTGGCAATAGGACGAGTCTGCTCTCTCCGACCGGTATGGATCCCAGGTATGGTAGGCCGCCTTTGGCTTTGATGGCCTCTTCTCTCTCTCTGCTGAGACGATCCAGCTCCTGAGTGGTGAATTCTTCCAGTGTGCTCATTTTCACACCTCCTCTCTCAATCCGGATAGATCTCGAGCCTGACGATGTGACGGAATTGTACGAACATTAACGAGGGCGGGCTTCGTTCTGGGCCCTGGAGGGTGCAGTTGCCCATTTCGAGGTCTACATCGACGAGCTTCCCTTTGACTGCGGGTCCCCGCTGCAGGTCGAACCGCACGTTCTTTCCGATCGATGATGCGATTAGCTTGTCGCGGAGGGAGACCCGGTGGCTGGTCGTACCAGGGTAGAAGACTGTCGAGGCTTCGCGGATATCTTTGGCTTCCTGCCGGTTCTTCTCCTGTCGGGCCTCACGTTCCTCTGGGGATTCCGCATGATAGCTACGGATTTCTCGACGAGCATCCTGCTCGAAGGGATCTGGCTTTGGCTTCATAGCCTTCGCGGCGGCCTCCTCCTCGAGCTGCTCAGGTGTGGCCATTGTGGATCCCTCTGTGCGCGATGTAG
>Ga0209761_1003638_pt1 | contig 10193 bp, 10 predicted proteins | sample GraSoi013_1_40cm_4_FD_185818 | JGI IMG/M metagenome (GOLD analysis project Ga0209761, IMG submission 185818) | Grasslands soil microbial communities from the Angelo Coastal Reserve, California, USA - Sample 09_25_2013_1_40cm (SPAdes) (version 2) | ecosystem: Environmental > Terrestrial > Soil >... | reverse complement strand
CGGTCCGCGAGGTCCGTCGCCGCCCCGTTGAGGACTCCCCGTACGCGGGGGCGAACGCAGTGGCGGCCCTCTGCCTCCAGCGGCTCCACGCGCTCACCGGGAACGACACCTATCGGCTCCGCCACGACGAACTCATGGTGTCGTTCGCGGGAGAAGCGAGCCGGTACGGCCCTGTGTTCGCCGGCACGTACCATCTCGCCGCGGAACTGTGGATCCATCCCCCGCCGGAAGTCGTCGTGCTCGGGGGCCGCGATCATCCTCGAGCGGGCGCCTTGCGCCGGGCCGCCGTCGAAACGTTCGCTCCGGGAAAGACGGTCCTCGTCGTCGACAAGGCGGACGCGTACGTCCCCGCACTCGTCGCGCCGATGCTCGCCACGAAAGAGGCGAATGCGGGCCCGGTCGCGTTCGTGTGCCAGGGGAATGTCTGCTCGCCGCCCACATCGGATGCGACTCGAGTTGTGACGTTGCTCGAGACCGCCGGCAGAGTCTCGGCGGCACCGAGGGTGCAACCTTAAACAAGGTTAACTCGGAAGCGGCTCCTTGTCACGTGGTGCCATGGCTTTTGAACCCCTACGTCAGATTTATGTCCCCACCCCCGCAAGGCTCATGGACCGCCAAGTGTCTCCGTGGAGTCGAGGTTCGACAGCATCGTCTCCGACCGCCCGCAGGTTCTCGTGATCGGCTGCGGAGCGGTCGGTTCCGTCGTCGCGCATCACCTCGCCGCACACGAAGCGATTGGGGATGTTCTCCTCGCCGACGTCGACGGGGAGCTCGCGAAGCGGACGGCCGCTCATCTGCGAAGCCCCAAGGCGCGCGCGATACAGATCGACGCGAGCGACGAGGACGCGCTGCGCCGGGCCATGCGCGGAAGCGGACTCGTCATCAACACGGCCCTGCCTCGGTTCAACCGGCTGATCCAATCCGCGGCGCTCGGAGAACACGTGAACTACCTCGATCCCGCGAACGACTCGGCCGATCCGTTCGTGGATTCGGACACCTGGAAGGCCGCCGGGTTGACGGCGCTGTGCGCGATGGGCGAGGATCCCGGGCTGAGCAACGTCTTTGCGCGATACGCGGCCGACGGGATGGACCGCGTCGAGTCGATCAAGGTGCGCGACGGCGACACGGCATCGAGTCCGGACTATCCTTTCATCGCGCTCTTCAGTCCCGAGACGTTCGTCGAGGAGACCCTCGCCCCCTCCCGGATCTGGCGGGATGGCAAGTACGAGTCCGTCCCGCCGTTCGGCGAGTTCGAGACGTACGAATTCCCGGCGCCCATCGGCCCCCTCCCCGTGTATTCCGTGGACCACGAGGAGGTCGACACGCTCCCGCGGTTCATCGGGAAGGGCGTGCGGTACGTGGACTTCAAGCTCGCACTCGACCCGGCGACCGTGCAGACGTTGAAACTGTTCCGAGATCTGCATCTCCTGGAGCCGGGAGCTGCGGGAGGGCCGAGTCCGCGGAGGGCCTTGTTCGCCGCGCTCCCGAAACCCGCGGACCTGGCCGGCCGCGTCGACGGATACGCCGCGATCCTCGTCGAGGTCGCCGGAGAGCGGGACGGCCAACACGTTGTCCACACGGTCTCCTCCGTGCTCGGCCATCGCGAGGCGTCGGAGAAATTCGGTGCGACCGCGACGGCGTACCTCACCGGGACCGGCGTGGCGGTCGGCGCGATCCTCCTGGCGAACGGCGCAATCAAGGGGAAGGGAAAGGTCTCACCAGAGACCCTTGACCCGATGCCGTTCTTTCCATTGCTCCGGAACTTCGGGATCGACGTGCGGGAGCAGGTCCGCTGGGAGCGGTCCGTGGCCTAGCGAGCGTGCTTGCGGAGCGCGCCTTCCATGACGTCGAGCGCCTTGTCCAACAGAGGCTCCTCGATCGTGAGCGGGGGCTGGATCCGCAACACGTTCATCTCATAGTCGTACAGAGGAATCACGCCGCCGCGGACACAGTCGAAGAAGACATCGCGGGCCGTGTCGTTGTCGCGCGTCTTGGCGTCTTTGTCCTTGACGATTTCCACGCCGATCGCGAGCCCGACGCCGCGCGTCTCGCCGACAATCGAGAGGTCTTCCCACTCCTTCACGCGCCGCAAGACTTTGCCGCCGATCCGTCCGGCGCGTTCGGGGATCCGATCCCGCCGCATGATGTCGATCGTGGCGGACGCGGCAACGCACGCGGCCGGGTGACCGCCAAACGTCGTCCCTGCGATCACGTCGTGAGTCCCCATCGCCCGGTCGTCCCCGAGGACCGCGCCAAGGGGCATCATCCCGCCCCCGAGCGCCTTCCCGATCGACACAAGATCTGGAGCGACGCCGAAGTGCTCGATCCCCCACATCGTCCCGGTGCGCCCCAAGCCGGACTCGACCTCGTCGGCGATCAGGAACCACCCGTGTTGATCCGCGAGCTTCCGGAGGCCGCGCACGAAATTCGCCGGAGGGATCCAGACGCCGGCCTCGAGGGCCACCGGCTCGAAGATCGCGCCCGCGATGCGGTCCGGGTACGCGACGTACCGGAGGATCTGATCCTCGAGGAACCCGAGGCACCATTCGCCGAACTCGTCGTCGGTCATGCCCTTCGGCTTGCGGTACGTCATCGGATACGGCGCATGTACGGCGCCTCCCGAGAACGCTTCCCAGTTGCGCCGCATCCGGGAAGACAAGGTGCCGAACGCGGTCGCGCCGATGCTGAGGCCGTGGTACTGGCCCATGAAGCTCAAGATGAGGGGACGCCCGCTCGCCTCAATCGCATGCTTCACGGCCCCTTCCGCGGCTCCCGTCCCGGAGAGCTCCAAGAACACCCGCGTGAGGTTCCTCGACGGCCGAACCTCGAGGAGCTTCTCCGCGAGGTCGATCATCGGGAGGTGCGGATTCATGAAGAGGATCAGGAACCCGTACCGCTCGAGCGCGTCGACGGTCGCCTTCAAGACCTCGGGGTGGACGTTCCCGAGGTTGTTCGTCGCCCACTGGCTCGTGAGGTCGATGTACTCCTTGCCTTCGACGTCGTAGAGGAGCGAGCCTTTCGCGGAGGCGACGACGATGTCCGCGAGTTTCGTCTCGTCGGACCAGAAGTACTTCGGATAGAGCTCGGTGTACCGCTTCCAATAGTACTCCGCGGCGCCCTTCGTCCCGACGGGAGGCCTCCCGCCTTTCTTGGCCATCCCTGCCCGGAACGCGGCCCCCGTCATTGACCCTTTGGGCGGGTCCTTAAGAGACCCCGGGGACGGGAGCAGAACTACGGCTCCAGGGCCCCCTCGAGGAGCTTCCGAAAGGCCGGAGGGATTGGTTTCGATTTCTTCGTCTCATAGTCGTAGGAGACCAAGACGCTCTTCGCGCGGGCGAGGATCCGGGCGGTGCGCTTCTCTTGGACCTCGTAGCTCAACGTGAACGAAGACGTGCCAATCTTCGAGGGCCACACGGCCACCTGGACTTCGTCGCCCCACACGGCCTGCGATTCGAAGTCGATCTCCACGTGGGCCAGGATGAAATCGATTTCGTCGAGGGTGCGTTTGTTCGCCTGATGCATGTAGAACTGCGTCCTCGCGAGCTCGATGTATGACAGATAGACGGCGTTGTTCACATGGCCCATTCCGTCGATATCGCGGAACCGCATCTGGATGTCCGTCGTGAAGCGCGTCACGCGCGGCCGATGAGGGCTCCACAAAATAACGTTTCGGTGGGCTCACTCCCGCCGGATCAGACGGGTGAATTCTTCCGAGAGGTCAAAGACGGCCCGCTTCGACGCATCCCCTTTGACCGCCGACCGCGATGGGAGGCTCGTCTTGGCGAGTTCGCGGTAGATCGACCACGACAACTCGATGCGCCGCTGCAAGGTCTCGTCGACGTCGCGGATCGCCTTGGCCGGGACGCCCGCGATCAGGCTCCCCGCCGGGAACTCGGCCGACTCCCGTACGACGGCGCCGCTCGCGACGAGCGACCCTGCTCCGATGGTCGCGCCGCTGTTGACCGTCGCGTTCATCCCGATCAGGCAGCGGTCGGCGATCGTGCAACCGTGGACGACGGCCGCATGGCCCACCGTGACCTTCGCTCCGATTCGCGCCGGCATGCCGCGGTCCACGTGCACGACGACGTTGTCCTGAAGGTTCGAATCTCGACCGACAACGACCTCGTCGAAATCGCCGCGAAGCACGGCCCCATGCCACACGCTCGTCCCGTCCTCGATCGTCACGTCTCCAACGAGGACCGCGCTCGGTGCAACGTAGATCATCCGTTCACTCGAGGTTCACGAGGACGTTCTTCACGTGCGTGTAGAACAGCACCGCGTCGACCCCTTGCTCTTGGCCGAGGCCGGACTGCTTCCACCCGAGGAACGGCGTTTGCGGGAAAGTGACCGGGAACTCGTTGATGGAGACCATCCCCGCCTTCAGGCGGCGCGCGACCGCGTGCGCCTTCGCGACATCTTGGGTCCAGATGCCTGCCGCGAGACCGTACGGCGTGTCGTTCGCGTTGCGGATCGCGTCGTCCAGGTCGGAGAAGTGCCACGCCGCGACGACGGGACCGAAGACCTCCTCCCGGGCGACGCGTGTACCTGGCGGAGGGTCCTCCAACAATGTGGGCCGCACGAAGTTTCCGTCCTTCAGATCCGGACTATCGGCGCGACCGCCTCCTGCGAGGACCTTCGAGCCTTTCGCGACCCCTTCCTCGATCGCCTTCACGACGGTTGCGGCATGGTCGCGGGAGACGAGCGGGCCCATCTGGACGTCGTCTTTCAGCGGGGGGCCGAGCCGAAGCTTCTCGGTCTGCTCCTTGAGCTTTGCGAGGAACGCAGGCGCGATCGACTCATGGACGAGGAGTTTCGACCCCGCCCAGCACATCTGGCCCGCGTTCTGGAATGCGCCCCAGAGCGCCCCTTTCACCGCGCGGTCCATCTTTGCATCGGAGAGGATGACCTGCGGATTCTTCCCACCCAGTTCGAGGGTCGTCGGGACGACCCGGTCCGCGACGATCTTGAGAAGTTGCTTTCCGGTCTCCGTTGAACCGGTGAAGGTGACGGAGTCGACGTTGGGATGATGGGCGAGCGCATTCCCGACGTCCCGCCCGGGACCCGTGACGACGTTTAGGACACCGGCCGGGAAGCCGGCGGCGGTCGCGAGCTCGCCGAGTTTCAACGCGGTCAGGGGGGTGAGCGTGGCGGGCTTGAGGACGACCGTGTTGCCCGCCGCCAAGGCGGGCGCGATCCCTCTTGAGGCGAGGAGGAGCGGATAATTCCACGGAGCGATGTGTGCCGTCACGCCGAGCGGTTCGCGCAGGGTGTAGTCGAGTCGCGCGCCAGGCACGGGAATCGTATCGCCCTGAATTTTATCGGCAAGACCTGCATAATATTCAAACAGCTTGTAGACGTACGCGAGGTCGCCTTTCGCCTCCCGGAGCGGCTTCCCCACGTTGGTGGCCTCGAGCCGCGAGAGCTCCTCGAAATGATCGCGCACTTGCTGTCCGAGGAGCCATAGCAGCCGCCCGCGTTTGCTCGGATCAAGGTCCCGCCACTCCGGTGAATCGAACGCGTTGCGCGCGGCCTCGACCGCGGCGTTCACGTCGTCCTTCGTGCCGGCCGCGACCTGCGCGAGTGCGTGGTTCGTCGCCGGATCGAGGATCTCGATCATCGATCCCGAAGCCGACGGGACCGTCCGCCCTCCGATGAAGAGACCGTGGGCCTGCACGTCCATCGTCGATCGGAGCCTGCGATGGTCCCGCGGGGTATAAGCGTGTGGGCTTTGCCCGTGTCCACCGGTGGCCTCTTATCTCGTCCGCCAGATGAGGCGCGAGGACAGCGTGCCGGATGTCGTCCGCTTGAGCCGTACCCTCGAATGGCGACAAGCGGCCGCGGAAATCGATGCGCTGCGTCCGATGTTCCTCGACCAACTCCGCCGGGAAGATCTTCGCGGGCAACTCGTGCTCGACCTCGGAACGGGCGAGGGCCGACTCGCCTTCGAAGCCGCTCGTCTCGGTGCCCGAGTCGTCGGCGTGGACCTGGACCGAAACCGGCTCGCCCACGCCCGCGCCTACGCGGGGATTCGAGATGTCCGCCGCGCCGAGTTCGTATGGGGCGACGTCGAGAAGACGCCCTACGATGAGTTCACGCGCGATCCGATCGACGTGGTCGTCAGTAACCTCTGCATGTCCGCGGAGATCGTGTCTCACGCGTCCCGTGCCCTCCGGCCCGGTGGGGCGTTCATTTTCTGTTGCCATCACGGCGACCACTGGCGGGAGACGCGCCGGGGTTCCCGCTGGGCGTTCTTCGAGGACGCGATGGCGAACCTCCTGGAGGAGCATCGCTTCGCGGTCGAGTTCACCGGCGTCGACACGACGATCGTGACGTTCGAGGAGTTCCGCGAGGTCGCCCTCCTCCTTCGGAGCGCGACCGTCCGCAAATGGGTCGAGGACGGACGATGGGACGAGCTCGATACGGCCTTCGCGCGCGGAGACAAGCATCTCACTCTCTCGTATCTCATCGTGAAGGCAAGGCGGATCGCGTCCCCATACACGACCGAACGAAAGACCCAAACCGACTTCTAATCCCGTTCCATCGCAAGGACGTGGCTTCGGAGAGGCGCCTCGGGGATGTCATCGACCAATTCGACCGACAGAGCGAGGTCTTGCCTCGCGTGAAGTGGTTCGCGGACGCAGACCGGGCGCGGGAACTCCTCGCCTTTGCCGGCCTCCAAGCCGGAGAACGCGTCCTCGAAGTCGGGTGCGGTCCGGGGATCGTGCTCGAACACGCGAGGAACACGGCCAACTTGCTGGCCGGTGTCGATGTGAGTCCGAGGATGTTGGCCGAGGCCGCGCGACGCGCGCCGAAGGCGCACCTCATGCAAGCGATGGGGGAGCGACTGCCGCTCCGCGAGGCGGCCTTCGACCTCGTCTACTCCCGGTCCGTGTTGCACCATGTCCTCAGCCCCGCGCGCATGGTGGACGAGATGGCCCGCGTCGTCCGCCGCGGGGGTCGGGTCGCACTGAACGACTCGGTCACATCCGAGATTCCAATCGAGGCGCGGAATCACAATCGCGCAGAGAAGTTGCGAGACCCAAGCCACGGACGAATGGTCCCGCCCTTGGAACTGCAGCGGTTCTTCGGGAATGCCGGGCTTCGCATCGCCGCGGTCCGCGCACGGCGGTACGAGAGGGACCTCACAGAATGGCTTGACGTCACGAGCCCGCCGCAACGGGCGCGCGAGGAGATCATCCGGATGTTCGAAACGTGGACGTCGGTCGACGGCGCGGGTCTTCACGTTCGCAAGACGGATGGCCGCCTCCGGTTCGACCACACGCAGTGGACGATCCTCGCGGTCAAGCCCTAAGCGTCAGGCGTGGCGAGGGCGCCGGAACGTGTAGCCCATATCGAGGCCGACCATCGGACGGAGCCGGCCGTCCGCTGTCATTGAGAGAATGCGTGCGAGGAGGGGAATCATGCCCGTGAACCGGGACTCGACCTTGGACATGAGGGGCACCTTCCTACCTCCGGTACCGCCCATCCGCCGGCGCTTCAAATCGCTTCGCCCGGATCGCGCCCAAATCGGTAGGCTCATCCGCGCGGAGGTGATTGCTCCGACGGGGGAGTCATGTACCTCGGGGCCCACGTCTCAATCGCGGAGAACATCGCCTTGGCGCCAGAACGCGGCAGGGCGGTCGGGGCCGAGGCGATTCAGATTTTCTCCCGCAGCCCTCGGATGCTTCGGCGGACGAAGCCGCTGACGACGGAGGAGACGCAGGGATTCCGGGAGAACCTCGAGAAACACGGGATCGTCCGCGCGGTGATTCACGCGAACTACCTCATCAACCTGGGCGGTGCGGACGACAACACGATCAAATACAGCCGCGAGGCGTTCGTCGAGGAACTCGACCGGGCGCAAGCCCTCGGCGTCCGCGACGTGATCTTCCATCCGGCGAGCCACGGGGGGAAGGGGGAGGCCGCCTCAATCCGGACGACGGCCGAGAGCCTCGACTGGTCCTTTGACCACGCGAACGCGCCCGACGTCTTCGCCGTCCTCGAGAACACGGCCGGGCAAGGGACCGTCATTGGCTCCCGGTTCGAGCAGCTCGCCGAGATCATCAAGGGATGCGCCCATGTGGACCGCCTCGGGGTCTGCATCGACACCTGCCACACCTTCGCCGCGGGCTACGATTTCCGAACGCGGGAAGGCTATGACGCGCTCCTCCGCACGGTTGGCGAGACCGTCGGCCTGGGACGGATCCGCGCGTTCCATCTGAATGATTCGGTGGGCGACCTCGGATCGAATCTCGACCGCCACGAGGACATCGGGAAGGGGAAACTCGGAAAAGAGCCGTTTGGATTCCTCGTGAACGAGGAACATTTCCGCGGGATTCCGGGCTGCCTCGAATTCCCGGGCCGGGATGCAGGGTACAAGAAGAACCTCAAGACGCTCCGGGCGCTCGTCAAAGGCCCGAACCCGCCGACGTCCCCGCGGGCTCCAGGCGGCAAACGAGGCGATCGCGGAACTGCGTGAGGAACCTGTAGAATCGGTGGACCACCCTCATGAGCGGGGCCGACTCCCGGAGGACCCGCTCGACACCCGCTCCAATGGGAAACGCGCCGATCAGGGTCGGGACGGCGTCGCCGCCCGTGGTGACGCGGCCATCCGGGGACACGACGTGCAGGGCGTCCAGCATCCGGTCCTCGGGAATCCCCACGAGGATGCTCCGAGACGATTGGATCGACTGGAGCCGAATCCGCCGACGCCAATCGAGGGCCCGGATCCACCGCGAGACCGCGCTGCAAATGCCGCAATCGCGGTCGTACAGAAGGATGTACGGCGGATTTTTCATGGTCGCGAGAAATGTAGCACACGAGGACTTAAACAAGCGGGTCACATCGCGGAATAGTGATTCGGAAAGGCAACCCTTTCCGAGTGCGGAGGTTGTGGTCCCCGTGTCTCAGGCTGCGCAGGGCGGTACCACCGCCTTCCATGGATGTCAGAAGGGCAGCTTGCTCAGCCCGATTGCGAGCGGGAGGAGCGCCTCCTCCTTCCCCAGGAACCTAGCCGTTTGCAAGACGGCGTTCAGATAGCTGATCGTGTGCTCCTTCTCGCCGACCGTCCATTGCCCGTAGAAGTCCACGACCGCGGCGAGGATGTCGTCCAGAGGGACGCCGGCCTCGAGGGACCGACGGACCGTCTCCTCCGCCGGAGGCGACTTGTACCGCAGGCTGGACTCGAGGGCCGCGAGGACCGAACGATGGTCCGTCGACTCCGGCTCGCCGAGCCGGAGGAATTCCGGGTAACCGAACTTCGTCGTGAGGGTTCGATACAGCTTCCACAAGAGCCACGCGTTCTCCGACGGCGTCAGGTAGCGACTTGCGACGCGGGCCGCGTGGACCTCGCTCAACGTGTGGCCGAGGAACCCGGGATCTGCACTCGCCGCGATCAACAGAGGACGATACGCCTGGTCGGCCACTCCTTCGAACGCAAGGGCGCGGAGGATCGACTCGACGCGATCGAAGTCCCAATCCTCGAGCAGCCTCCCGAGGAGGGCCACATCGGCCTTCCCGGCCCCCGCATCCATGAAGTCGGGAATCTCCGCGGGCCGAACCCCTTGAAGGCTCACGGCCTGCACGTGACCGAGGTTCGCGAGCGGGACGAGGCCTCGAGGCAAGCCCAAGGTCGCCGCGACGTCCGCACAGCCCACGGCCATCGCGAGGTTGTGCCCGAGGCGACCGAGGTCGTCCAGGGACGTACGAATCGCGAGATGGGCGGCGGCCTCCACCCCATGGTCCAGCGCGATCCGGCCCAGCAAGGCCGCGGCTTTCGCCCCGGCTTTGTCGTGGACCACCTTCCGGTATGCGCGCTCCATCTCCTCCCGGGAGGCGGCGGGAACCGCGCGGGCCTCGGCGACCGCGCCCGCAGACGTCACCGCCCGTTTCTGCAGGCTGAAGTTGTATAGGACCAAGAAGCGCAAGAGGCCGAGTCCCCCTGGAGGACGCGTCAGCCGAAGCAGATCGCGGCCCGCCTGGATCGTCAAGAGTCCGTGGGGCGTGTGCAGCTGCGGGTCGTCGTGGTTCGAGACGACGAGGAGGAGTTCCTGGAGGATCGGGGCTGCGTTCGCAGGATCTTTCGCGAGCTGATCGAAAAGCTGAATCCCCTTTTGGTGGTCGAACGTTGGCAAGAGCGCGAACAGTCGATCGAGATCCTTCGATGCCACGCGCCGAAGGAAAGGTCGCGGCCC
>Ga0209761_1003636_pt1 | contig 10195 bp, 10 predicted proteins | sample GraSoi013_1_40cm_4_FD_185818 | JGI IMG/M metagenome (GOLD analysis project Ga0209761, IMG submission 185818) | Grasslands soil microbial communities from the Angelo Coastal Reserve, California, USA - Sample 09_25_2013_1_40cm (SPAdes) (version 2) | ecosystem: Environmental > Terrestrial > Soil >... | reverse complement strand
GGCGTGATCCTGTTTCTGTTCGTGGTCGGTCACCTGCTCGGTAACCTGAAGATTTTCGAGGGGCCCCAGGCCTTCAACGCCTATGCCGAGGGACTGCGCACCGTGGGCGCCCCGTTCTTCGGCCGGAGCTGGCTGTTGTGGATCGCCCGCATCGTGCTGATCGTCGCGGTGCTGGCCCACACCTGGGCCGCCATCGGGACGACGCGCGCCAGCTGGCGCGCGCGCCCGGTGGGCTATCGGCGCCTCGATGCGGTCGAGACGACCTACGCGGCCCGTACCATGCGCTGGGGCGGCGTGCTCATCGCCCTGTACGTGATCTATCACCTGCTCGACCTCACGTTCGGCCGGGTGAACCCGAGCTTCGTTCCGGGCGACGTCTACCACAACGTGGTGGCGAGCCTGCGGGTGTGGCCCGTGGCGGCGGCATACAGCGCGGCGATGGTCGTGCTCGGTCTGCACCTGTACCACGGCACCTGGAGCGCGCTGCAGACGCTGGGCCTCAACCGGCCGCCCACGGGCCGGTGGCGTCGCGGCGCGGCGGCCGCCATCGCGGTCCTGATTGCGGGCGCGTACATCTCCATTCCGGTGGCCGTGCTCGCCGGCGTGCTGCGCTGACCATGGAGCTGCGCTCCCGCATCCCCGAGGGTCCGCTCGACGCGAAGTGGGAGCGGCACCGCTCCGAGATCAAGCTCGTCAACCCGGCGAACAAGCTGAAGCACCACGTCATCGTGGTCGGCTCGGGGTTGGCGGGGGCCGCCGCCGCCGCATCCCTCGCCGAGCTGGGCTACCGCGTGTCCTGCTTCTGCTTCCAGGATTCGGCGCGACGGGCGCACTCGATCGCGGCCCAGGGCGGGATCAACGCCGCCAAGAACTACCAGAATGACGGCGACTCGGTGTTCCGGCTGTTCTACGACACCATCAAAGGCGGCGATTTCCGCTCGCGCGAAGCGAACGTGTATCGCCTGGCCGAAGTCAGCGCCAGCATCATCGACCAGTGCACGGCGCAGGGGGTTCCATTCGCGCGCGAGTACGGCGGCCTGCTCGCGAACCGCTCGTTCGGGGGGGTGCAGGTCTCGCGCACGTTTTACGCGCGCGGTCAGACCGGCCAGCAGCTGCTGCTGGGTGCCTACCAGGCGCTGTCGCGCCAGATCGGCGCCGGTAACGTCCGGATGGACCCGCGCGCCGAGATGCTCGACCTGGTCGTGGTCGACGGCCGGGCGCGCGGCATCATCGTGCGCGACCTGGTGACGGGCGCGGTGAGCGCCCACGCGGGCGACGCGGTGGTGCTCGCCACCGGCGGCTACTCGAACGTGTACTACCTGTCGACCAACGCGAAGGGCTGCAACGTCACCGCGATCTGGCGCGCGCACAAACGCGGTGCCACGCTGGCGAACCCCTGCTTCACCCAGATCCACCCGACGTGCATCCCGCAGACCGGACCGCACCAGTCCAAGCTGACGTTGATGAGCGAGTCGCTCCGCAACGACGGCCGCATCTGGGTGCCCAAGAAACAGGGCGACACCCGAGCGCCGAACCAGATTCCGGACGAGGAGCGCGACTACTATCTCGAGCGGCTGTACCCGAGCTACGGCAACCTCGCGCCGCGCGACATAGCGTCGCGGCGTGCCAAGGAAGTGTGCGACGAGGGGCGCGGCGTGGGACCGGGGGGGCACGGCGTATACCTGGACTTCCGCGACGCCATCGCGCGCCTCGGCCGTCGAGTGATCGCCGAGCGCTACGGCAACCTGTTCGAGATGTACCAGCGCATCACGGGGGAGGACCCGTTCCAGGTGCCGATGCGGATCTACCCCGCCCCGCACTACACCATGGGCGGGTTGTGGGTGGACTACAACCTGATGACCACGATCGACGGCCTGTACGCCATCGGCGAGGCGAACTTCTCCGACCACGGCGCCAACCGGCTGGGCGCGAGCGCGCTGATGCAGGGGCTCGCCGACGGCTACTTCATCCTGCCGTACACCATCGGGGACTACCTGGCGCAGGCGAAGCTCGCCAAGGTGGACCCCGCGGAGCCCGCGTTCCGTCAGGTCCAGGCCGAAGTGGGCGAGCGCGTCCGGCGGCTGCTCGCCGCGAGCGGCCGCAAGACCGCGGACGCGTTCCACCGCGAGCTGGGCCGCGTGATGTGGGACAAATGCGGAATGTCCCGGAACGCCGCGGGACTGAAAGAGGCGCTGGGACGGATCGGCGCGCTGCGCGACGAGTTCTGGAAGGACGTCTACGTGGGCGGCAGGAGCGAAGACTTGAACCAGTCGCTCGAGCACGCTGGCCGGGTCGCCGACTTCCTCGAATTCGCCGAGCTGATGTGCCACGACGCGCTGCAGCGCGAGGAGTCGTGCGGCTGCCACTTCCGAGAGGAGTACCAGACGCCGGACGGCGAGGCGAAGCGCGACGATGAACGCTTCGGCTACGTGGCGGCCTGGGAGTTCGCCGGCGTCGGCAAAGCGCCGGTGCTCCACAAGGAGCCGCTCGCATTCGAGGCGGTCCACCTCGTGCAACGGAGCTACAAGTAATGCGTGTGACGCTGCACGTCTGGCGGCAGCCGGGGCCCGGGCTCGCGGGGGTGTTTGTCCGCTACGACATGACCGACGTCAGTCCCGACATGTCGTTCCTGGAGATGCTGGACGTCTTGAACCAGCAGCTCCTGGCGCGGAAGGACGATCCAATCGCGTTCGACCACGACTGCCGCGAGGGAATCTGCGGGATGTGCGGCATGGTGATCAACGGGCGCCCGCACGGCCCGCAGCGCGCCACCACGACGTGCCAGCTGCACATGCGCTCGTTCCGGGACGGCGCGGAGCTGTGGATCGAGCCGTGGCGCGCGCGGGCGTTCCCGGTGATCAAGGACCTGGTGGTGGACCGCGGCGCCTTCGATCGGATCATCCAGGCGGGCGGGTTCATCACCGCGCGCACGGGAAGCGCGTCGGAAGCGAACACCCTGCTCGTGCCCAAGCGCGACGCCGACCTCGCAATGGACGCGGCCGCGTGCATCGGATGCGGCGCCTGTGTGGCGGCGTGCCCCAACGCATCGGCCACGTTGTTCGTAGCCGCGAAGGTGTCGCACCTGGGACTCCTGCCCCAGGGCCAGCCCGAGCGCGACACGCGCGTGGTCGGCATGGTGGCGCAGATGGACGCGGAGGGGTTCGGGGCGTGCACCAACCACGGCGAATGCATGGCCGCATGCCCGAAGGACATTTCAATCGACTTCATCGCCCAGCTGAATCGGGACTACTGGAAGGCCACGCTGGCGCCCAAGCCCCAGGCCAAGGAGTTCACGGGAGCGGCCTAGAGCTTTACGGCCGCCATCGTTTCCTTCAGCGCCTCGGCGGACTTCTTCAACGCCGCCTGTTCGTCGGGCGAGAGTTTCACGTCCACGATCTTCTCGAGGCCGGTGCGGCCCAGCTTGCACGGCACCCCGCAGTACATCCCCGACAGCCCGTATTCTCCCTGCAGCCAGGCGGCGCAGGGGAGAATGCGCTTCTTGTCGCGTACGATGGCCTCGACCATCTGGACCACGGCAGCCGAAGGGGCGTAATACGCGGAACCGGTCTTCAGGAAGGCGACGATCTCGGCGCCGCCGTTGCGGGTGCGCTCCACGATCTTGTCGAGCGTCGGCTTACTGAGGAAATGGGTGACGGGGATCCCGGCGACGGTGGTGTAGGAGATGAGCGGCACCATCGTGTCGCCGTGCCCGCCGAGCACCATCGCCTGGATGTCCTCGACCGAGACGTCGAGCGCCTCCGCGAGAAACGCGCGGAACCGCGCGGTGTCCAGCACGCCCGCCATGCCGATGACCCGCTCGCGCGGGAATCCCGTCACCTGCTTCGCGACCCAACACATCACGTCGAGCGGGTTCGAGACCACCAGGACGATGGCGTTGGGGCAATGCTGCTTGATCTGGAGGGCGACCTGCTTCACGATGTCGGCATTGGTACGGACCAGGTCGTCCCGACTCATGCCGGGCTTGCGCGCGATACCGGCGGTGACGACGACCAGCTCGCTGCCCGCGGCCGGCGTGTAGTCGTTCGCGCCCACGACCCGCGTATCGAATCCCTCGATCGGCGCGGACTGCCACTGATCGAGCGCTTTGCCCTGGGGCACGCCTTCGATCACATCGACGAGGACGACGCTACGCGCGAGCTCTTTCTCGGCGAGGCGTTGGGCGGCGGTGGCGCCCACGTTCCCGGCGCCGACGACGGTGATCTTGTTTATCATGGAGCAGTAAAGCTACTGCTACCCGCCGCGCGTGTGCATCTCCCGGTGCGGATCGGCGCGCAGCGAATCGATGCGATACAATGCCCCCCGGTCCGCTATGCCGAGCCGCTCTTCCGCCCCGCGGTCCGTGCGACCCTGCCAGGTTTCCCGGATGAGGGACGCCAGCTCGTCATCGGAAACGCCGTGGCGCAGCGGCTCGCGCAGGTCGATCCCCGCGCGGGCATACAGGCACAAAAACCATGTCCCGTCGGCGGTGATCCGACTGCGGTCGCAGGTCCGGCAGAAGGGTGCGGTGACCGAGGCGATGATGCCGAACGTGGTCCCGTCCGCGAGCCGGAACCGCTCGGCCGGGGCTCGGTCGTCGTCCCCGGTCGCGTGGACCGGCTCGATCGCGCCATAGCGCCGCGCCAGCACCTCCAGCATCTCTCGCTGGGACACGACCTGGTCCCGGGACCAGCGCGTCGCGCCACCCACGTCCATGTACTCGATGAACCGTACTTCGGCGGCGTGGGCGCGCGCGAATTCGATCAGGTCGGCCAGCTCGTCGTCGTTGAATCCCCGGATCACGACCGCGTTGAGCTTGAGTCTGTCGAACCCGGCTTGCCGCGCCGCCGCGATGCCCTCGAGCACGTCGGCGTGGCGCGCGCTTTTCGCGAATGCGAGCATGCGCTCGGGGCGCAGCGTGTCCAGGCTCACCGTCACTCGTTGCAGACCCGCGGCCCGCAAGGCGGCGGCCTGCTTTCCGAGCAGCAGCCCGTTCGTGGTCATGGCGAGGTCGTTCACGCGCGGGTTGCGCGCGATCTTTGCGACCAGCGTCGGGAGGTCGTGCCGCAGCAGCGGCTCGCCGCCCGTGAGCCGCACCTTTTGCACGCCGAGCCCCGTGAACACGCTCGTGAGCCGCGCGATTTCCTCGAAGGTGAGGATCGAGGTCCGCGGCAGCCACACGTACTCGTCTTCCGGCATGCAGTAGCGGCAGCGCAGGTTGCAGCGGTCTGTAACGGACAGCCGCAGGCTCGCAAGCGGGCGCCGCAGCGCGTCGCGGACGGCGTCAGACATGCGACGGCTTGGCGGTAGGATGCCCGGCCGGGTCGACCCAGACTTCACTGCCATCCACTCGGAGCTCCTTCTTCCACACTGGGATCCGCTGTTTCACCCCTTCGATCACGTAGCGGCAGGCCTCGAACGCCTGGACGCGATGCGGTGCCGCGGCGACGATCGCGATGCTCGCCTCCCCGACGGGGATCGTGCCCAGCCGGTGCCGCACGGCGATGCGGGCCTCTGGCCAGCGACCGCGTGCATCGGCCAGGAGCTGGCCGAACTCGGCGTCCACCATGTCTTCGTACGCGGAGTACTCGATCGCCGTCACCCCCTGCTCGTCGGGCCCGTTGCGCACCGTACCCAGGAACACGCATGTGCCGCCGCAGTCCCCGTGGGCGACCTCGGTGAGGAGGCTGTCCAGAGAGATTGGCGTCCGAGTCAGGTATGTCTGCATGACCCTCCGGCGATCGGCGGCAACAACGCCACCTCATCCCCAGATTGCACCCGCGCCTCTAGCTTGACGTGCTTCATGTTCACGGCCGCGAGCGGACGTTCCGGCAACGCCTGCGCGCCTGGCAAGGCTTCGCGCACGCGCCGCACGACATCTTCCACGGTCGCCGGCGGCGACAGCGACACCGCGGCCTCGGAGCGTCCCACCAGCTCCGCGTAGCGGGCAAAGAACCGGACCCGCACGGTTATCGGCGTCGCGGTAGCCACAGTCGCTTGCAAGATAGCCCGCTTCAGTTTCCGGTGGAACCGGTCGCGAGGCCGCGCCAGACCTTGGCCTGCTTGGCGCTCGGTGCTGCCGCGGGCGTGAGCGAGAACGACACCAGCGTGCGCTCGCGCACCTGCGTGCTCAGACTCAGCCCTCGGCCGCCGCGGGTCACGCTGATGGCGAGCGGCGCTCCTGCCTGGCCGCGGTAGCGGTCGCGGAACTTCACCCCCCAGTCTTCGTCCGGTCGGGTCTCGACCTCACCCACCTTGAGCAGCACGTCGCCGGGCTCGAGCCCCGCTGCCTCCGCGGCGCTGCCGGGAACCACGCCCTGCACCACGAGCTTGCCCGAGTCCCCCGGTTGGGCGTTCACGCCCAGGAACGGCGTGGATTGAATCTTGCGCGCGACCGCGATGCCGGCCTTGGGGAGCACGGTCTCATAGGGGAGCGGCTCCCGGCCGTTGACGTAGCGCTGATAAAAGCCGTCCGCGTCCGGCATCCCGACCTCGCGCAGCAAGCCGAGCAGGTCTGCGGTCGTGAAGCCTTTGTTTCGCTGGTAGTAGCGGGTGTAGAGGGCCCGCGTGACGTCGTCGAGGCTCTTGCGGTTGTCCGTCGCGTCACGGATGGCCACGTCGAGCAGCATCCCGGTCAGCGCGCCCTTCGGGTAATATAATTGCGAGCTGTTCACGAAGACTTCGTGGATCCAGGTGGCCACCGCGCAAGACATGCAGCAAGTCGGCTCCGGGGCGGACTCGACTTGCTGCATGTCTTGCGCGGCATTGCCCAGGAACTGCTCCGTGCTCCACAGACCGGAGCGGATGTTCGTGAGATCGGCGTAGTAGTCGGTCACGCCCTCCGACCACCACAGCAACGGAGTGTACTGCTCGGCGTGGTAGTCGTACGGCCACATTTCAGCGGGCCGGATGCGCTTCACGTTGAACAGGTGGAAATACTCGTGCGACATGAGCGGCAGCATGAAGTCGCCGAAATTCCCGAGCGGATCGGCGAACGCGCCCTGCGGCATGATGTCGAACTGCGAGGCGCTGTGCTCCAACCCGCCCCCGAAGCTGATCGGCTCACGGATCACGTTGAAGAACACCGTGTAGTGCTCGTACGGTGGGCCGCCGAACAGCGCGTTTTCACTCTTCGCGATCTTCTCGACCGCCGTCCGCATGTTCCGCTGCACCGCCGTCGTGTAGGCGTCGGCCGGCCATACCGCGATCCGGATCGACTTGCCGTCCACCTGCAGCGAATCGAGGCTGTACTTCCCGACGAAGGTCTGGGCGTCCACGAGCTCGTGATAGTTGGGCGCGGTGTAGGGTCCGTTCCCGCTGCCCCGCAGCGCCGTGGTCACCTGCCACCCCGCGGGCAGCGTGAATCGTACCTCGGCCGGTCGCGGCAGCTGCTGCTCCTCGTAGAGAAACAGGTTGGTGCCGAGGAACTGCCCGAAGTCACCTGAAATGCGCGCGAGCGAGAGGTCGATCGTGTCCGCGAAGTAGTCGAACTCCGCCGTCACGCGATCGCTCTTGCCGGTCACGACGCGCCACGTGTCCTTGTCGAGCCGGTCCCAGAACAGCGGCTGGCCCTGCGCGCTCTTCGCGCCGAAGTGTCGCACGTAGCGCGCGTAGTTCTGGATCTCGTAGCTGCCGGGGCTCCACGCGGGGAGAGAGACGTAGAGCGTGTCCTTGCCGCGCGGGGGAAACTCGGCGGTCACATGAAACAGGCGCGCCGCGGGCGACGGAATCGAGACTTCGTACTTGACTGGCGCTGGGGTCTGAGCGGACAGCGGGACGGCGACGAGGAGCAGAAGCAAATGGCGCACGAACCACTCCGGTTGGGGTGAGGGTTTGACTACTACCCCGCGCAAAGCGAAGCGGCCCAGACGCTTAGTCCGGGCCGTTTGGATGAGCTTAGCTCCTGGAAGAGGCCCTCAGGGCGTGACGCGCTCGCTCGCCTCCGCTACCATGGCGCGCAACTCCTTGCTGGGCTTGAAGACAGGCACTGGTCGCGCGGCGACTTCCACTGGGTCACCGGTGCGCGGATTACGCGCCATGCGAGTCTTGCGCTGGCGGATCTTGAATGTCCCAAATCCGCGAATCTCAATGTTATGCTGTTCAGCCAGCGCCGCTTTGACCGCGTCGAGAAAGGAGTCAACCACGCGCGCGCAGTCCTTTTTGGAAATCAGAGGACCGGCGGTGCGAGCGATCTGTGCGGTGACCTTTTCGACCAGGTCGGCCTTCGTCATCCATCCCCCTTGAAGGGCCCAAGGGCAGTCAAGACGAGGCGCCAACATACGGGCTTACCTATTGTGTGTCAAGAGCTTGGAGGAACTGTTCGAAGTGTCCCTGCGCGTCGTGGGGTCCGGGTGACGCTTCGGGATGATACTGGACCGCGAAAATGGGGTATTCCCGGTGCTTCACGCCTTCGACGGTGCGGTCGTTGAGGTTAAGGTGGGTGACCTCAAGCGCCTTGGCGCCGGGTACGCCGTCGGTGTCGCCCCGGACCGCGAAGCCGTGGTTTTGAGATGTGATAAGTACTTGTCCTGTCGCAAGATCCCGTACCGGATGGTTGCCGCCTCGATGCCCGTAGGGGAGCTTCACCGTCTCCCCGCCCAGCGCTAACCCGAGCAGCTGGTGGCCGAGGCAGATCCCGAAAATGGGAAGCGAGCCGTCCGCCAGGTCGCGCAGCGTGGCGATCGCATAGGACACCGCCGCCGGATCTCCCGGACCGTTCGAGAGGAACAGGCCGTCGGGCGCGAGCTCGCGGATGCGCGCCGCCGGCGTAGCGGCCGGGACGACGGTGACGCGGCACCCGTTCTTGAGAAACAATCTCAGGATGTTCCGCTTCATCCCGTAGTCGTACGCCACGATGTGGCGCTGCGCGTCGGCCGCCCCCTCGGTGTACTCGGCACCGATGGTCGCCTCGGTCGCGAGGTCGAGGCCGTCCATCGAGGGGCTCGCGGCGAGCGCGGCCCGCACGGCGTCGGTCGGCAGTTCGCCCAGCGCGACCGCGCCGCGCATCGCGCCCTTGGAGCGGATGTGGCGCGTGAGCTGGCGCGTGTCCACGTCGGCGACGAGCGGGACGCGCGCGGCGGCGAGCCAGTCCGCCAGCGCACCCGTGGATCGCCAGTTGGACGGCTGCACCGAGAGCTCGCGCACCACTACGCCCGCGACGCGCGGGCGGTCGGACTCGATGTCGTCCGGATTGATGCCGTAGTTACCGATCATCGGCGCCGTCATCACGACGATCTGGCCGAGATACGACGGGTCGGTGAAGACTTCCTGATACCCGGAGAGATTAGTCGTGAAGACGACCTCGGCATACGTGGGCTCGAACGCCACAGGCGCGGTGCCGGGGAACCACGCGCCGTCTTCGAGCAGCACGTAGGCGGGGTGACGGTCAGCGATGGGGCGGAGGACTCTGGTTGGAAGGTTTCACCGGCGGCGTATTCTGCGGTGCCGGAGTTGCCGGGAGCGGCAGCGGTGTGGGTTGCACCGGGGCGGGCGCGGGCGCGCCTCCTTCGAGCACCGAGCGCGGGGCCGCGCTGTGCGCCGACATGACCGCCAGGATCAGCGAGATGAACAGGAAGATGCCGGCGCACCACCAGGTGATCTTGGTGAGCAAGGTCGTGGCCTGCCGGCCGCCCATGAATTGCTCCGTACCGGCGCCGCCGCCGAGCGACGCCAGTCCCCCGCCCTGGCCCGCCTGCAGCAAGACTGCCGTCGTGAGGATCAGGGCGTCGAGGGTGAGCACAATGAGCAGGAAGTTGTACATGCGGCGGGGAAAATACCTAGGCGGCGGCGGTCTGCACAAGTTGCGCCCAGCCTTCGGCGTCGAGCGACGCGCCGCCCACCAACACTCCATCGAGCTCACGCTCGGCGAGGAGCGCGGCGGCGTTCTTCGCGTTGACGCTGCCGCCGTACAGCACCCGGAGCCCGGGCACCGGCGCGCCGCGGCCTTGCAGCCAGCCGCGGATCTCCCGATGCACCGCGGCGGCGTCCTGGGGGGTCGCGTTGCGGCCGGTGCCGATCGCCCACACCGGCTCGTAGGCGACCACGACGCGCGACAGCGCGGCGGCGTCGAGGCTACCGAGCGCGGCGGAGAGCTGGCGGACGACGACCGCCAGCGTGTGTCCCGCGTCGCGCTCGGCGAGCGTTTCGCCCACGCACAATACCGGCACCAGGCCCCCCGCCAATGCCGCTCCCATTTTGC
>Ga0209761_1003634_pt1 | contig 10197 bp, 9 predicted proteins | sample GraSoi013_1_40cm_4_FD_185818 | JGI IMG/M metagenome (GOLD analysis project Ga0209761, IMG submission 185818) | Grasslands soil microbial communities from the Angelo Coastal Reserve, California, USA - Sample 09_25_2013_1_40cm (SPAdes) (version 2) | ecosystem: Environmental > Terrestrial > Soil >... | reverse complement strand
TAACCCGAAAGCATTAATATTCACTGAATGGCATAAATATACTCAGGCGTTCGAACCCGTCAAGGGGTCGGCGCCACCAGGCGCTGTAGCTCCGTGAACGGTATCAGGTCGATCATCGCGTCGTAAGTGCCGCGCTCGCGCAACTCCGTCGCGGCCCGGCGCACCAGACCCAGCGCGGCCTGGACCACGCGTGGACCGAGGCTCGCGCGCCTCACCCCCAGGCGCTCGAGCTCGGGGATGGGTGGAGCGGGGGGACCGGCAATGATGTTGAGCGGTCCATCGATTTCTCGCGCGAGCTGCCCGATCGTCGTCGCGTCGCTCACGTGGGGAACGAACAGGCAGTCGGCTCCGGCGGCCCGATACGCGTTGGCGCGTCGCACCGCCGCACCGAGCCGTTCGGTGGACGACCATTCCTTGACCTCGAACGCGTCGGTCCGCGCGTTGATGACGAGAGGGACGCCGGATGCCTTCCCGGCCTCGCGCACCGCGCGGATCCGGTCCTGGTGCAGGGCGATGTCCACCAGGCGGCCGTCGGGGGTCCCGTCCTCGAGGTTCAGCCCCACGGCGCCCGCCGCGACGACGCCGCGGGCCGTCTCGGCTGCGGCTTCCGGGGTCGTCCCGTACCCCGCCTCCATGTCGGCGGTCACCGGCACGCGGACGCGATGCGGCGGACCACCGCCAGCATCTCCCCCCGGCTGATGCGCTCGCCGTCGACGTAGCCGAGCGCCCAGGCGACACCGGCGCTGGACGTGGCGATGGCGGAAAATCCCGCGGTCTCGATCACGCGAGCGGTGATCACGTCCCACGCGTTGGGGAGTACGAGGATGCCGGGCTCCCGATGGAGCCGGCCGAACGCTTCCGCCTGTTCACGTTGACTCTTCTGTCTCATTGCCCCTCCTGGCTCACGGCGGACGGCGCTGCGCCGATTTGATGCAGACAAAATTGCCACGTGTCACGAACACATGTGAGGCCTCTCACATGTCGTGCGGCGCGGGCTCCTCCGAGCCAATCCAGCACCCGGCATAGCGCTTGCCACCTTCGGGCGTCGAGTTCGCGCCCCGGTCCACACATCCTGGAGGAAGTATGAAGCTCGTGAAACTGCTCGCGCTGGCGACCCTGTTCGTGCTGGCTGCGTGTTCCAACTCCACTATGGGGACAGTGAGCTTCTCGCTCACGAGCCGTCAGGCCGCGGCCCCGGCGCCCAGCGCCGCGTTCTCGAGCGCTGCTCCTGCGCCGAGCGTCACCGCTGCGGGCGACAGCACCGTGATCGCGCTCGGGAATGACACGGTAATCGTGCGCAGCGCCCAGCTCGTGTTGCGGAAGGTCGAGCTCAAGCGGGCGGACGTCGCGTCCTGCGATGCGATTATGGGGAACGGCGACTGTGAAGAGTTCGAGACCGGGCCGGTGCTCGTGTCGCTGCCACTCGGTAGCGCGCTCATCGCGCAGCAGGTGTCCGTCGCCGTGCCGGCAGGCACCTTTAGCGCGCTCGAGTTCGAGATCCACAAACCCAGCTCGAGTGAAGACGCCGCGTTCATCGCGGCGAACCCCGACTTCGCGAACATTTCGATTCGCGTGACCGGGACGTACAGCCAGGCTGGCACACGCAGCGCCTTCACGTTCACCTCCGACGTCAACCAGAGTGAAGAGTCCGTTCTGGTGCCGCCGGTCACCGTGCCGGAGGGCCAGAGCCTAAACGTGACGCTCCGCGCCGACATCTCCGGATGGTTCCTGAACGGGGCGAAGGCCGCCCTCGTGGATCCGGCGTCGGCCAACAAGGGCCAGCCGAACGAGAGCGTCGTCGCGAACAACATCCAGAACTCCTTCAAGGCGTTCGAGGACGACAACCACGACGGTTTGGAAGGCTGACGCAAACGGCTGATACGATAAGCTAGGGACCCTGCCCCCGGTGGAGTGCCCGTCGCGGCGCCACCGGGGGCGGTGCATTATGGTGAGAATGAGCGCGCCCGCACTCGTCATTCTCGCGGCCGGAGTCGGCAGTCGCTACGGCGGGCCGAAGCAGATCGAGCCGCTCGGCCCGGGCGGCGCCACTCTGCTCGATTATTCCGTCTACGACGCGCGGCGCACGGGCTTTGCCAAGGTCGTCGTGGTTACCCGGCCCGAGCTTGCGGCGGCCTTCGAGCGGCTGAACGCGACGGTCGCACTCCAGCGGCTCGAAGACCCTCCCATGCGGTGCTCGCCGCGGCGTCCGAGGTGAGCGGTCCTTTCGCCGTGGTGAACGCGGACGACTTCTACGGCCGCCGCGCCTTGACGCGGGCGGCGGAGTTCCTCGCAGGCAGTCACGCAGGCGACTCCGCCGGGGCGTTCGCCAACATCGCGTACCCGCTACGCGACACGCTCAGCGCTGCGGGCGGCGTGAACCGTGCGGTCTGCCGTGCCGACAGGGATGGGTGGCTCGAATCCGTCGAGGAGGTCGTGGACATTCGGCTCCTGGGAGACGGCGGCTATGCCGGAACCGATCTGCTCGGCCGGCCGGTACGGCTCGCGGCCGACGCGCTCGTCTCGATGAACCTGTGGGCCTTCACGCCGGCGGTGTTCCCCCTTCTGCGGCGTGGCTTCGTGGACTTTCTGGACCAAGCGAGCGCCGGGCGGAGCGAGTTCCTAATCCCGCACGGGATCGGGGACGCGGTCCGCCGGGGCGAGGCGCGGGTCCGGCTGTTGGGCACCCGTAGCCGCTGGCTCGGCGTGACGTACCCGGAGGACCGCCCGCACGTCGAGGGGACGCTGCGGCAGCTGGTGGCCGCGGGGGACTACCCGGAGCGCCTCTGGGGATAAGAAGATCCTTCGCGCCTGCGGCGCTCAGGATGACAGGTCGCTCGCTCAGCGAAAGGGAAAGGGAGAGGGCCCCACTCTCTTTCTTCCCCTCCTCATTCTCCTCTTCTACCGTAGCCGCGCGGCGCTGTCATCCTGAGCGAGCGCGCGGAACGCGCGCGACGCGAAGGATCTGCTTGCGCGAGGTGCTGTGCCCCTGGGAGAGCGCAACCAGATCCTTCGCCCCTGCGGGGCTCAGGATGACAGGCTCGCTCGCTCGTCGAAATAGCAAGAAGGAGACAACCCTCCGATGCAACCGCGGGCGCCGGGCCGTCGAGAAATGATGCGGGCCGCGAGCCCCGCATGCACGACCTTGCTGGGTCGTGCGCACCTACTACGTGTACATCATGGCCAGTCGCTCTCGTGTGTTATACACGGGCGTCACCAACGACCTCGCGCGGCGCGTGTATGAACACAAGCGCAGCCTCATATCCGGCTTCACGAGCAGGTACCACATCACGCGGCTGGTTTACTTCGAGCAGTTTGACAATGTTCGCGACGCCATCGCCCGCGAAAAGCAGCTCAAGGGCTGGGTTCGCTCACGAAAGACGCGCTTGGTCGAACGGAAAAACCCTGCATGGGAGGACTTGGCGGATGCCTGGTTCGCGGCACCACCCCCCTAGAAGCAGATCCTTCGCGCCTGCGGCGCTCAGGATGAAAGGCCCGATCGCCTGGCGAGAGGGAAAGGGAGGAACGACACCCTTGACGCCGCGACTCCGAGAGCGCATCAAAAGGGCCATGAAGCTCGACACGTTCGATTGGATCGTGCTCGTGCTGTATGGCATCGTCTGCGTCGCCATCGGCCTGGCCGTGACGCGCCGCGCCGGTGAGGGCCGCCATGAGTTCTTCCTCTCCGGTCGCCGACTGCCGTGGTGGCTGCTGGGGGTGTCGCTCGTGGCCACGACGTTCTCGACCGATACGCCGAACCTCATCACCGACCTCGTGCGCACCGGCGGCGTGAGCCAGAACTGGGTGTGGTGGGCATTCGCCGTCACGGGGATGTGTACGGTGTTCTTTTACGCCAAGCTGTGGCGGCGCTCGGCCGCCCTCACCGACATCGCGTTCTACGAGCTGCGCTACTCCGGCAAGCCGGCGGCCTTCCTCCGTGGCTTCCGCGCGATTTACCTCGGCGTGTTTTTTAACGTGATGATCATGGCCTCGGTCAATCTCTCCGCGACCAAGATCGCCGGCGTGATGCTCGGGTGGGATCGCGGGACGGCGGTACTGATCGGCGGGGCCGTGACGGTGCTCTACGCGGCAAGCTCCGGGCTGTCGGGAGTCGTGTTGACCGATTTCGTGCAGTTCATTATCGCGATGGTCGGGGCCGTGCTGGCCGCCGTCGTAGCGCTCGGGCTCCCCCAAGTCGGCGGGCTGTCGGGGCTGTTCTCACACCCCGCGGTGGTCTCGCGCCTGTCGCTCTTGCCCGCCTTCTCGGATTGGAGCACGGCCGCCGCCGTCCTGGTCGTGCCGCTAGGGGTGCAGTGGTGGAGCACGTGGTATCCCGGCGCCGAGCCGGGAGGCGGGGGCTACGTGGCACAGCGCATGCTCGCCGCGCCCACCGAGCGCGACGCCATGCGCACGACCTTGCTGTTCAACGTGCTCCACTATGCGGTGCGGCCCTGGCCGTGGATCATCGTGGCGCTCGCCTCGCTCATTATCTATCCCGACCTCGCGTCCATCGCCGCTCGTTTCCCTCACATCGACCGGGCGATCGTGCGAAACGACCTGGCCTACTCCGCGATGCTCGTATATCTGCCGCACGGCCTCTTCGGCCTCATGATCGCGTCGCTCGCGGCGGCGTACATGTCCACCATCAGCACCCACCTCAACTGGGGTGCTTCCTACGCGGTCGAGGACTGCTACCGGCGGTTCGTGGCGCCCGACAAGGACGAACGCCACTACGTGCGGGTGGGACGCGCCGTCACCATAGGGTTGATCGCGCTCGCATCGGCCCTGTCGCTCTGGCTCCAAAACTCCTACCAGGCATTCCAGATTCTGCTCCAGATCGGCGCCGGGACGGGGCTGATCTTCCTACTGCGCTGGTTCTGGTGGCGGATCAACGCGTGGAGCGAGATCGCCGGCATGGTGATCTCCTTCGTGATCGCCGTGTACTTCCAGTTCGTGCACAGGGCGCTCGGGCTCCCGCCCCTCGCCCCTACACTCCAGCTCGTGATCGGGATCGCCATCACTACCGTCGGGTGGCTGGCTGTGACGTTCGCGACGCCGCCCACCGACCGCGCCACCCTCCAGACGTTTTATGACCGCATTCGCCCCATGGGCCCGGGCTGGACCGGCGCGGTGACAACCCGGCCGGCGAACCCGGGCGAGAGCGTGACCGCTGCATTCCTGTGCTGGTTCCTGGGATGCGCCGTCATCTATGCGGCGCTGTTCGGCACGGGATACGTGTTATACGGGAAGCTCCTGCCCGGGATCGTGTGCCTCGTGACCGCCGGCGCCGCGGCTTGGGGTCTATTCCGCACACTGCCGCGGGTCGGCTTCCAATAATCCGCGTCTTGAAAAGCGAAGCGCTCGCGGCAAGTTTCAATCAATCGAAAGGAGCGCTCTCACAAATGACGACTGGTAAGATGGTCGTAGGTGTCTTGATCCACTATTCCCTTACCAGTCTCGCTTTCGCGCAGCTGCAACGCGCACAAATCGACCCCGCAAAAGTCCCCATACCGCAGCAGCATTTCCAGCCGGAGTACACGTTCGATGCTCCGGGTGATCCGCTCCGGTGGGCAACACAAAAAAGCGGGTTGAATGCTTCGTTCGGCTCGACGGATCAGCTGTACATGAGAAGCGAGGCTCCCGACTTACCGAATGAATCCCAACGGTGGGAAGACACCGGATGGAAAGGTGAGCGGCTCAATGCGCAGCTGCTGATCTGGTCGTCGGATACGTTGAGCCAGATACGGATTACCACGAGCGATCTCGTCACCGCGCGAGGCCGGGTCCTGAGCAAGGGCAATGTTCAGGTCAATCTGGTTCGTTATGTCCTGTCGAATTATCCCTATGGCGCTAAAGACGCGAGCTGCGATGTAACGGCCACGAGCACTGCTTATCTCATGCCCGACAGGCTTGAGCCTCTCGAGCGATTCGACCTGCCGGGGAGAACGGTGAGACCGATTTGGCTTTCGCTGGACATCCCTTCCGGCACCGAGGCTGGACTGTATCAGGGGACCATTGAGGTCAGCTCGGACAAGAGTCGCGTCTCGCTCCCGGTAAAAATACGGGTTCAAAATCAGCTACTACCCAAACCGGGAGATTGGAAGTTCAGGCTCGACTTATGGCAAAACCCGTGGGTCGTGGCATGGTACTATCACCTCGAGCCGTGGTCCCCCGAGCATAAAGCCCTCCTGAGGAAGCACCTTCGCTTGTATGCCGATGCAGGGGGCAAATACATCACCACGTACGCCGTGCACTCACCCTGGTCGGACAATTCGTACATGATCGAAGGGTCGATGATTGAATGGACCAAGCGTGCCGATGGTACCTGGAAATTCGACTACAACATCTTCGATCAGTACGTGCAATTAGCCATGGAGGCCGGGGTCAATAAAGCCATCACCATCTATACACCGGTTCCTTGGGGGCACAGGTTCCGTTACCTCGACGCCAAATCCGGCAACTATGTGTTCGAGGAATGGTCGCCCGAATCCGCCGAGTTCAAGTCCGTTTGGACGGTCTTTCTCGATGATCTCAAACGCCATTTGGAGCAGAAGGGGTGGTTCGACAAGACCTATCTTGGGATCAATGAGAATCCTTTGAACTTCACGTTGGCCGCCGCCAAGGTGATCAAGGATCATTCCAGTAAGTGGAAGATCACGTACGCCGGAGACTGGCATCCGGAGCTGGATCGGATCTTGGACGACTACTCCCCGATCATTACCAGTGAGCCGAGCCCTGCAGAAGTGAAGGAACGCTCGGCCAGAGGGTCTACGACGACATACTACGTGTGCTGCACGCCGCAGAAGCCCAACACGTTCGTTTTTTCTCCACCCATTGAAGCCAGGTACATCGGTTGGTACTCTGCGGCGTATGGCTATGATGGATTCCTGCGCTGGGCGTATGATGCCTGGCCCGCGGATCCGGTGCGTGATGCGCGGCACACGCTGTGGCCGGCAGGAGATGAATTCCTTGTGTATCCCGGAGCGAACAGCAGCATCCGGTTCGAGAAATTACGCGAAGGAATCGTCGATTACGAAAAGATCAAGATCATCCGAGAGCTGGCGTCCAAGTCATCCGACACGAAGATCAAGGACCAAATGAAGGACTTCGACGCCCACTTAGCCAGCTTCATCGGAGACCGTGACTACAGTAAGCGTGATTATGACCAACAGCGGATCACGGAAGCCGTTCATCGAGGAAAACAGATGCTGGAGGCGCTAAGCGACGGTCTGGCGCGATGACGCGGTTGGCTTGCACGGAGCGTGAGGATTATGTCTTGACCCACGAACTGGTGCCAGCCGGTCCAGTCCCAACCGCGTTTGATCCCAATGGTGTTTATCCGTATGTCAGCTATTCCGAGACGTCCCACCGACCGGTACCCAAGAAGTACCGATTTGCCGTTCTGGAGAATCACAAGATCAGCGTGGCGATCTGTCCCGACCTTGGAGGGAGAGTAACGTCGATCATTCATAAGGGATCAGGCAAGGAAGTACTGTACGTTCCGGACGTCATCAGACCTACGCGAATCCTACCGCGGTTTTGTTTTGTGGCCGGCGGTATCGAAGTAAGCTTTCCCATTTCTCATTCTCCCACTCAGAACGAAACCGTCTTGCACAAGATTGATCGAACGAAACAGCGGGTATATGTCACCTGCGGTGAGCGGGAATTGCGCTTCGGTATGCAATGGTCGGTCGAATACTCACTGGGTGCCGACGATGATTTCCTGACGCAACGCGCGGTCTTTCACAACCCCGGAAGCTCACCGCACCCCTGGATGGCGTGGTCCAATGCGGCTGTACCCTCCACTCCGGATACAGAGTTTCACTTTCCAAGAGGCAAAGTTCTCTCGCATTCCTCCAAACTCGAGACCATAGAGTGGCAAGAGTTAGGACCTAGGCGCGAGTCAGACATAAAGGAGATGACGGGCTTCTTTTGGAAGACGAAAGACGTGAACGCGTTTGGCGCCTTTACCCCGTCATTGGGCACGGGGTTGTACCACGTTGCCGATGAAGCGCTCTCGCCCGGAATGAAGTTATGGAGCTACGGGGTCGGGAAAGACCGTGCCTGGGCCAGACTGAGTACGGCCAAGAGCGACGCCTACGCCGAAATCCAGGGCGGACCCATTAGGGATCAGTCCGTCAAGCTGCAGCTACGACCCAAGGAAACCCGCTGGCACGTGGAGCTTTGGATCCCTTCGGACAAGCCCATGGATATCTACGCGCTGAAGGTTCCGACTGTGGCGCTCAGACCCGTCAACGAGGTTCCGCTGTTCGATTGGGCGAGGCAACAAGAAGTTCAAGTATGGAAGGATCTCGAGCGAGCTCATAGAACTAAAGACAGACGACCGGAGCCCCCAGAGGTTCATCAGTGCCTCTGGGCTCCTTCCGGCATGGAGCACATGGATGCCCCGTTTGAGTGGGCCATCAAGACGACCACGGGTGACACCACGGAACGATGGCGATTTCATTACGGTACCTGGTTGGCCGGGACCGGAAAAAAGAAGGAGGCCATCGAGGTTCTATCTGCGAGCGGCCTGGGGGTAGCGCGCGCGTTGTTGGCCAGGCTGCTTGAATTGGACGGCGATATCGAGGGTGCCGCCAAGGCGTTCGGATCCATTCAGGAGCAATGGCTCCAATTGCATCCCCAAGTCGTCGTTGGGCGCGATAGTGTGCTTCGCAAATTGGGAACACACACCATGGCCGAACGGGAGAAATGGTTAAGCCAGGTAGACGCACTTCAGGACGAGTGGATAATAGAAAGGCGAGTACAGCTCCTGATTGATAAAGCTGAATTTCAAACGGCCAAACAACTGCTGCTATCCGTTCCGTTTCAAAAGGTGCATCAAAGGTATGCCCGCACGGCGTTGTGGAATCAGTTGTGCGAAAACCTCCATGAACCGCGTCTGCCGATCCCCGCCGAGCTGGGCGAAGATCAGTTAGCCACCTTTGGTGCTTATCGGGAGTTTGAGTGACTGTCGTACTTCGACCTCACGCACTCATAACCTCCGCACCCCCTGACGGCTCGGCCGCGAAGACGTGCCGCTCGACATCGTCTGCCGCGCCGCGCGGGGCGTAGAACTTTTCCCGCAGGGCGGAGACGACCTCCGGCGCCTGCTCGACGCGACACAGCGCCACGATCGAGCCGCCGAACCCCGCGCCTGTGAGTCGTGCCCCCGCCGCGCCCGCCTCCCGGGCCACGTCGACGAGCCGGTCCAGTTCGGGATGGCTCACCTCGTAATCGTCCCGCAGACTCTGATGCGAGGCGTCGAGCAGCTGCCCGAAGGCCCCGAGGTTCCCAGCGGCCATGGCCGCCTCCGCTTGCCGCACGCGTGTTCCCTCGGTGATCACGTGGCGGAACCGTCGCGAGAGCACTTGTGGCAGGCTCGCTCTCGCCGCTTTGAGCAGCTCATCGACCGAGGTCGCCGCCAAGAGGGCGGGGTAGGTGGTGTCCTCGGGCCGGCGAATCCGAGTGGCCACGAGGCGCCGCGCCTCCTCGCCCTGTCGCGTCCGCTCATTGTACGCCTGCCGCGCGGCCCCGGACTTCTCGGCGTGCACCAGGCTCCACGCCACGATGAACTGCCAGCCAGTGGGCACGGCTGTGGGAGTGAGTCGGAGCGGGTGGAAGTCTATTCGTGACGCGTACCCGGCCCGGGCACCGAGGATGATCGCCTGGTCCATCCCGCCGCCCGCGGTGCCGACGTAGCGCTCGCCCCGCGCCAAGAGCTCCATCAGCTCGAGCGACGGCATCGTCATCCGGTTCTCATGCATGATAGCGAGGGCGATCGCGACGAGGAGCGCTGACGAGGAGCTGAGCCCCGCGGCGATCGGGAGATCGCTCTCCACCAGTGCATCGATGCCCCGCAGACCCGGGAATCGCTGGGCCAGGGCCTGAGCCGCCGCCCTGGCGTAATTGCTCCAATCTCCCGCCGGACCCGAAGGGATGCTCTCGCTCACCGCGAACGCGCTCGGCGCAAAGCCGGGGTCACGGTTGGCGAGGCACATCTCTCGATCCGAGCGGGGGCTGAACTCGATGCGCACGCTTCGGCGGAGAGCCATGGGGAAAACGGATAGGCCGCAATAGTCGATGTGCTCGCCGATCAGGTTCACCCGCCCGGGCGCCCGGACCATGTGAACGCGCCGCGTCACAGCCTGTAGGTCTGCTTTGCCAGCTCGTAGGCGAGCGCCCGCGCCATGCGGCGGG
>Ga0209761_1003633_pt1 | contig 10199 bp, 8 predicted proteins | sample GraSoi013_1_40cm_4_FD_185818 | JGI IMG/M metagenome (GOLD analysis project Ga0209761, IMG submission 185818) | Grasslands soil microbial communities from the Angelo Coastal Reserve, California, USA - Sample 09_25_2013_1_40cm (SPAdes) (version 2) | ecosystem: Environmental > Terrestrial > Soil >... | reverse complement strand
CATTCACGTTGATCGGCGTTAAGACCGTCGCCGTCGCCGTGATGCTGGCGTTGTTCGTCTGGGCCTGGGCAGCCGTGCTCGTGATAACGAGCGCGGCGACAGCCAGGGTCAGCCTCGTGGTATTGCGCATCTCTTCTCCTGTTGGTGTCGAGCTTTTTGGCAGCTGGAGGGCCGTTCGGCACCTCTCTCATTCCGGAGCCCAGGAATGGCAAGGCTTATGCCAGCCGCCAGTTTCTTAGGCACCGTCAAATTTCTTGACGAAAGTGGCCCAAAAAGCGGAAGCCAAGATAGGGCTTAGGGTTACACAAAGCAATAGAAAAGAAGGTGTAAATATTCTCAACACTCCTTGAGGCGTGAGACAGACGTGGAAAATGCGTAACTTGTGCATTGATAACCAGTTACGGATTAACCGCGATCGGGTACAGCGTCTGCATTAGGGGGAGGGCGAAAGCAGGCTCGACCCTCACACGGAGCAGGCGATGCGGTGGACGATCGGTAATGCAATCAGCGTGGCGACAGTGGCTCTTCTCGCGATGAGCTTGCCGCGCGCCGCAGAAGCCCAAGCTCGTGGCACCGTGCAAGCGACCGCGACCGTGGTCGATACGCGGCAGGGGTTCGAAGCTCTCTCGAGGGTTCAGCAGGTCGTGCGGAGCGAGTCGCGCACCAAGAGCGTCGAGCCGGTCGCGAGCGTCGCTCAGATTTCTGCAGTCCGCACGCTAGCGACGGTCGGGGGGCCGTCGGTGGTCGTGACGGTCGATTACTCACGGAACTAACAGACGCAGCAGACGCAGCAGACGCTTGAGTTAGACGCCGAGCCGCTGGCGCAGGGCCGGCGGCATCAGCGGGATCGCATACTTCACGGGGACCGAGAGCGCGAATCCCGGCCCCTGTCGCAAGCCGGCGCGATGTACTGAAATCACGTCTCCATCGGCGTTGAACACCGGGCTTCCGGACGAGCCACCGGTCGTCATGCCGTCGAACTGAATCAGATCCGGCGTCACTCGTGACAGAATTCCGGCCGTCATCGAGGTTCGCACCACCGACGCCCGATCGCGCGCAAATCCGGATCCAGCCGGATACCCGATCAGGGCCGCAGGCTCGCCCTGCCGCGCTTTCGTACCACCCCAGTCGATCGCCGAGAGATACGAACCCTGATAGCCGCGGATTTTTATGAGTGCCACGTCGCGCTCGCGCGCCGTGGCGATGACATCGGCGTACCGGCCAAGCGATTGGTCCGCCATCGTCACCCACACCGTGTCCGCCTCGGCGTGCGCCGAATCCGCCACCACGTGCCAATTCGTGAGCATGTAGCCGTCGGCGCTGATGACGAAACCGGTGCCGTCGTATCGATCACCGCCCAGGGCCACCGTGATGAGGCCGACGGCACCCTGGTTCTGCTGCGCCATTCCGGCGAAGTCGGTCCCGCGAATCGCGCGCATCTTGGCGTCGAGACTCGCCGCCTGGCTTTCCGCCGTCGCCACGGCGCGCCGCAAACTGTCGAGCGACTCTTGCGACGGTGCGCGACGCTCCGCAGCGGCAAGCTGATCGCGCATGCGTTGCAGATCGCGCTGGCCTTCTTGACGCTGCGATTCACCGGCCGCGAGCTGCTGTCCCAACGCCTGCTGCGCGCGATCGAGCGCCACCTGAAGCTGAGAGGTACGCGACTCGGCGGCCGCGAGCTGAACGCGCAGGCTATCGACTTGGGCTGCCGGGGCCGCGGCCGCCCGCGCGGCCGTCAACTCCCGGCGCAACCGGTCGCCCTCCGCTCGAGAGGAATCCTCGGCGGTGCGCATCGCTTCGTTTGTATGCTCGACCTGGCGCGACAGCAGCCAATAGACGCCGTACACGCCGCCGCCCAGGAGCAGGACGAGCGCGATGACGATGGCCGTTAACCAACGAATCTTCCGCCGCGAATCCTTTCCGACCGCTTCAGCGACTGCGCGCATGAACGCCGTGGATCCGCGTCCGCCCTTCTTCCGCTCCTCCCGCGCTTTTGCCAGCGCCTGTCCGATCAGTCCGACGACGGTTTGCTGACCGAGCGCCGCTCTTTGCGGCGCCGTACCCATCCCCTCGACGAGCAGCACCGGCCCGCCCTGGCCGAGCATGATCTTGTCGCCAAGCCGGATAGGCATCGGCTTGCTGATGCGTTCGCCGTTCAGGTACGTGCCGTTCTTGCTCTCGGCATCTCGCACGACTAGGCCACCGGTCGCGCCGACGGTCAGCTCGGCATGAATCCGCGACACGATGGTGTCGTTGGCTGCGACCGGTTGGACTTCGCACTCTCGTCCCCGCCCGAGTCGGATGCGGGTGCCGCGCGCGTCGTACCGCTTGCCGGTCGCGGTCGCCAGCAAGGTGACGCCATAGGCGCGGACCTCCGCCGGCCCGCCCCGGCCCCCCCGGCCCCCCCGGCCTTCCTGGATTCCGGGATGCTCGGGAAGCGTCGCGTCGAGCGAACCAGTGATCGCGGCCACACGGTACTCGGGGCCGGACTCACCGAGACGAATCACATCGCCCTGGCCGACCGGCGTGGGCCCCGTAACGCGCTTGCCGTTGAGAAAAGTGCCGTTGCGACTTTCCAGGTCGGCGAGCAGCCAGGCGTTGCCTTCAACGCGCAGCTCGGCGTGGCGGGCCGAGACGACTTTCGCGGCATCACCATGCACGCTGACCGTTGCATCCGCCTCGCGGCCAAAACGCACCGGCGAGCCGCGGGATTCCGCGACCGTCTCACCCGAGGCCCGATCGACCAGCCTCAGAACTTCAGCCCCGAGCCACGACGGTCCTTCAACTGGCGACGTGGCGTCGGGGAGCGACGCTCGACGCGACTGCGCCGTTCTGTCAGTCCACGGCGCTCGACCAATACGACATTGGCGCGCAGCCGGCGCTCGGCGATGCGCCGATCCAGTCCGGTCCGGCGATCGGGCCGTACGCGGCGCTCCAGGCGATGGCGCTGATTGAAGGGCTGCCGGTCATTCATGCGACCCAATTTGGGACTCGCGTGTGATTCGTGCCAGCCAAACGCACTCGCTACATTTCCCGCCCGTGACGTCGACGAGCCCACCAACCGATCTACTCGACGAGGCGCGACGCGCGCTCGAGCCTGCTTTCCGGCTCGACAACCTGGTCGCGTTGTCCGCCGAGCGCGCGCTCTATCATGCGTGGGACCGCGTGTTGAAGCGTCCGCTGGCGGTCCGCGTGCATCTGGGCGCCGCCGGCAACCCCGGGCGCGCATGGTTTCTGCGCGAGACGGAGACGCTTGCGGCGCTCGATCATCCCACGATCCGACACGTGTATGCGGCCGGTGAGATGGGGACCTTCGCCTATCGCACGGCCAACTGGGTCGAGGGGGAAAGTCTCGCGGACGCGCTGCGGCGCGGCCCGCGTCCGATTCCGCAGTCCATGTCATTGATTCGCGACTTGTTGTCCGCGTTAGAGCACGCGCACGCGCGCGGCATCATCATGCGCCGCATCGTGCCGTCAACGCTGATGATCAACACGGGCGGGCAGGGCGTCATCACCGATCTGCGCTATTCGAATTGGTGCCTGCCGTACCTCGAGCCCCCAGCGACCGGCGATCCGACAACGGCGTTCATGGCGCCGGAGGTACGAGCGGCCGAACCGGGCGACCCATCGAGCGACGTCTACGCCGCGAGCGCGAACATCTACGTGGCCCTCACGGGCATGCCTCCCGATCTCGATCCGGGGCGCATCAAGCCACCGCGCCAGCTGCGCGCGGCGATACCGGCAGCCGTCGAACGGGTGATCGTGCGGGGACTCTCCGCGACTCCCAGGGAGCGCTACTACACGGCGACTGAAATGCTCGAGGATTTCGTCAGCGACGCCGGGACGTTCCAGGTGCCCGCCGCCGCGCCGACAGTGACCGAATCGGGATTCGAGCGCCGGCTGCGCCGGGCGCTCGGCGACGACTACGAATTGCTCGAGGAGATCGGCACCGGCGGGTTTGGACGCGTGTATCGCGCCCGGGACCTCGCGCTCGAGCGCGACGTCGCGATCAAGGTCCTGCATCCTTCACTCACCGCCGACCCCGGCGTCCTAGAACGGTTCCGACGCGAAGCGCAGCTCGCCGCGCGGCTCCGCCATCCGAACATCGTCAGCATTTACGACATTATGGGCCGGGCGGGACTCACCTGGTACTCGATGGAATACGTCCCCGGGTCGAACCTCGGGCAGGTTGTGCAGCGGCACGGCACCCTCTCGCTCGAGCAAACCGAGCGCTTGCTCAAAGAAGGCCTCTCCGCGCTCGAACATGCACATGGTGTCGGGCTGATCCACCGCGATCTGAAGCCGGAGAACATGTTGATCGAGCCGGATGGGCGGCTGCGCATCACCGATTTCGGACTCGCATTGGCGCTCCGGGGGGGAGCGCGCTTCGGCGGCGCGACGTCACGGAGCGGGACGCCGCAGTTCGCCGCACCGGAACAGCTGCTCGGCGAGCGCGTCGATCAGCGCGCCGACCTGTATTCGCTCGCGGCCACGATCTACTTCGCACTGCTCGGCCGTCCGCCGTTCAGCGGCAAGACACCGGAGCAGATTCTCGCTCGCCAAACGACGGACGACGTGCCTCCGCTCAACACCGCGCGACGTGACGTTCCGCGTGAGCTCGAGGACGTGCTGCGACGCGCGTTGCGCAGCGATCCGAACGAGCGGTTCCATTCGGCGGGGGCGTTCAACGCCGCGGTGAGGGGCGCGTTAGGCGGCTTCCTGCGGCGGCTGGCCGCGCTGTTCCGGCCGGAGAGTTAAGCCTCACCCCCCGGCCCAGGGGGTGAGGCCTAGCGCCAGCGGAAGATCCGCAGTGCGATGACAAAGCTGACGGCGCCCCACGCGATCACGATTGCCAGTGGGGCGCCGAGCGTTGCGAGCGCCGCGCCGTCGATCATTACCGCGCGCAACGCGTCGTTCAACGCGGTCAGCGGCAGTGCTTTGACGAACGGAATCATGGCGTCGGGGAAGCGGGAATAGGAGAAGAAAGTCCCCGACAAGATCCACATCGGGAGCATCACGAGGTTCATCAGTCCCGACACGCCCTCGATCGTCCGCGCCCGGCTCGCGACGAGCAGTCCAAGTCCGGCGAATGCGAACGCGCCCAGGATCGCGACGCCTCCCAGAGTCGCCAGCGAGCCGCGGACCGCGACCCCGAACATCAGCCATCCGAATCCCACCAGAAAGCCGATCTCGACAATCAGAAACACGAGCCGTGAAAGGATGAAGCTCAGGAGGTAATCGCTGCGTTTCATCGGCGTCGCCATGTACCGCTTGAGCAACTTTTTCTGACGCGCCTGCACCACCGAGAACCCGACGCCCCAGATGCCGCTGCCCAGCAGATTCATGCCGAGCAGCCCGGGAATCAGGAAATCGATGTAGCGTGACCCCGGTGCGACGACACGATCGTCCCGAACCGCCGCGACGTCCTTGCGGCCGCGCGCGCGCTGCACGACCTCATCCACTTGCAGGCGCGCGAGCCCGCTCTCCGTGCGGGTCGTATCGTATCGGTAGACAAGCGGATCGCCCGGCATCACCAGCAACGCGATACGGCCGGTCCGCAGCCGAGTGCGTGCGGTCGCGCTGTCGAGCACCGTGGCGATGAGTCGCGGCGACGAATCGAGCACGGCCACGAGCGCGCTGTCCCCCGGCCCCGCGGCGACGCCGACCTGCAGCTTGCCGGGGCCGGTGTTTCGAAAGGCGAGACCGAGCGCAAACGCCAGCACAATCGGAAACCCGAAGACCCAGAACACCGCCTCGGGCTCGCGATAGAACTCGCGCATGCGCGCGAGCGCCAACTGGAACAACGGGTGCTCACGTATCACGGAGCTGCCGTCCCGTGAGCGCGACGAAGACGTCGTCGAGCGTCGCGTGATGCGTCGTGAGCGACGAGAGCTCCAGATCGCGCCGCTGAAGCAACGTCAACAACGCCGGAAGCGTCCGATGCAGCTCGGTCACGGTCAACGAAAGAACGCCGGCGCCGGGCCTTACCGCAGTGACGCCGCCCAGGCCGCGCAGCGCATCCGTCACGTCGTCCGGCGTTCCATCGATGAGGGCGAACTCGACGACGTGCTCGGCACCGAGCGACGCGATCAGCTCGCGGGGCGTCCCCAGCGCGATCACTTTGCCGTGGTCCATGATTGCCACGCGATTGCACAGCCGCTCCGCCTCTTCCATGTAATGGGTCGTGAGCAGCACCGTGCCGCCGGCGGCACGGAAGCTCCGAATGATCTCCCAGAGCTGGCGCCGCGAGTGCGGATCGAGACCGGTGGTCGGCTCATCGAGAAACAGCAGCTCGGGCTTGCTCACCAACGCGCAGGCGACCGCCAGGCGCTGCTTTTGCCCGCCCGACAACGTCGCGACGCGCGCCCGCCGCTTTTCTTCCAGCTCGACGAGCGCCAGGACTTCGTTCACCGTGTGCGCTTCACGATAGAATGAGCGGAACACGGCAAGTGTCTCTTCGACAGTGAGCTTATCGGCGAGCTGCGTTTCCTGCAGCTGAATCCCCAGGCGCTCGCGCAACGCGCGTCCTGCGGCTCCTTCATGCCACGGCGTGCCCAGAATCTCGACGTCGCCGCTGTCCTGCGGCGTCAGGCCCTCGAGGATTTCGATGGTCGTGGTCTTGCCCGCCCCGTTCGGACCGAGCAGGCCGAAGCACTCGCCGCTCGCCACGGTCAAGTCGACGCCGGCGACCGCGACGACGTCGCCGAAGCGCTTGGAGAGCGCGCGACAGCTGATGGCTAGGATGGCTCTTTCTCTGCGGGCTTTTCTGGTTTGGCCTCGTGCGCCATCTTGAGCGATTGATCGAGCTGCATCGTCAGGCTGTTCATCCCGTCCGCCAGCGCGCGAATCTTCATGTTGATTCCCGTCCCGGCGCGGCCGACGACGATGGCCAGGCTGCCGGCGATGTCCGGCAACGTCCCCAGGTTGCTCGTGAGCGCGCGCTGCCGCATGTGCGACAGCTCGCGCGCGATGTTCCCGCAGATGCCATCGATGATCTTCGGTTTGGCCGCGCGATTGGATTCGAGCTCGGCGACCAGCTTCTTCACATGATCCACCGTCCGGACGTAGCCCTGCAGCTCTTCGATGCGGCGGATCTGGTTCGGGGATTGCTTCTCTACCACGCCTAATCTCTGGGCGCGAGCGCATCGGTGCGAGCACGGCCGTCGATGAGCGACAGCGGTGTCACGCCGAGCAGTACGCCGAGCGTCGGCGCGATGTCGACCGTGTTCATGCGTCCCGCGTAGGTCCCGCGATTGATGCCGCGCCCCCAGAAAATAATCGGCACGTGCGCGTCGTCTTCGGACGGCTGGCCGTGCATCGCGATGAGCGAGCTGCCCGGGTCCCAGATCGAGCCCGGCTGTAGCGTCACGGTGAGCACAACGCCCGCGTCCGGCGAAAGCTGATGCAGCCAGCGGCGCGCGGTCGGGTCGGAGGCGGTATCAGCCCGTGCCAGGTCCGCCGGCTTGATGATGCGCGCCACACCCTGAACGCGCAGGATACGCAACGCGAGGGCATCGAGCACGCTGTCCGTCTTCACCCCGACCGCGGCGAAACGCCCGTTGTCTTGAAGAAACAGCATGCCGGTATCGAACCCGAGCCACTCCCGCGACGTCCCCGCCGCACCCGTCAACCGATCGAGATCGTGGTTCACCGCGCTGAGGAGCGTATCGAGCTGGACGCGATACGCCGGCGCGCCCGTCTTGGCGCGCGTTCGCTCGGGCAGCGATGTCACGCCGTGATCGGCCGTCAGCACGACCACCACGTTGTCGCGACCGACCCGGTCGGTCACTCGCTTCAGGAACCACGCGAGATAGCGGTCGAGCCGCAACACCTGATCGTGAATTTCCCGCGAGTCCGGACCGAACGCATGGCCGATCGCGTCGGTGGTAGAAAGACTGACCGCCAGGATGTCGGTGCCTTTCCGACCAAGTCGCAATGCCTCGAACCCTTCGAGCACAAACAGTAGTGTGAGCGAGTCCATGGCCGGAACGCCCGTGATCGCCGCGGCTGCGCGCACGCTATCGGCGGGGAGACGGTGCGGAAACACGACGTCGCGCCCGGCGTTCTCCCACGGCTCATTGTCTTCCTCTTTATAGGCGCTGTCCGGCAACAGCAGCGTCCAGGCCGTGTTCGCCGCCTTGAACGGCAAATGCCGAGCATTGAAGCTCTGCACCCACGCCGGGAGCGTGTCGGAGTAGTACCTGCTCGTCGTGAAGATGCCCGACTGATACCAGTAGACCTGCTCCTTCGCCTGGCCGATCGGGAGAATGGCGCCGCGGTCCTTGCGACTCACCGACAAGACGCGGGCGTTCGGATCCGATGCCTTCAGCCAATCAACGAGCGTGGTGCCGCGAAACCGGCGCGGCGAGGCGCCGGGCCCACTCGTGCCGATCAGCGGCGCGGTCGAATCCTGCACGCCCTGTGAGTTCCTCATAATGCCCGTGTGCGCCGGCCACAGCCCCGAAAGAATCGTCGAGTGGCCGGGCGCCGTTTCCGTAATGGCGTGGTCCTGGTATCCGTCGGTGAAGACTGCGCCTTCGGTCATGAGCTGCCCCAACCCGCCCGTGAGCTGGGTTTTCCAACGATTCAGATAGTCCGGACGCAGCTGATCCACCGTGATCACCACGACCAACTTCGGCCGGGAGGGTGCGGGAGTTATAGAACCAGTGAATGCAGCAAGGGCGACACCGGCAGGGAGGATCATGGCCAGAAAGTAGCCGCCCTCAGGCCGTTGCCGCCACCGGCTGGTCGGGTCGTTCACGGAATGCCATCCGGCCGGCTATCGCGACGACCACAGCGGCAATGAGGAACGGCACGCCGTGTCCCAGCTGGTCGAACACCAGCGTGGCGCCGACGGGACCCACGATGCTCGCGATTCCCCGCAGCGTCTGCTGCGCTCCCATCACCAACCCCAATTCGTGGCGGGGCACGCGCTGACTGACGAGCGACGTCGAGGCCGGAAAGAGCAGCGCGGTGCCCACCGGAACCAGCGTCAGAAACAGAATGAATACGACGATCGCGGGCCCCGGCGGCAGGATCGTCGCGGGAAGCGGCATCAAGGCCAGCCCCAGAAAGAGCGAGATCGTACCCATCTGCATGGTGCGGATTTCGCCGAAGCGGTGGTTAAACCAGCCCACCAATCCAAAGCGCATGAGGACCCCGACGACGCCGAAGATGGTGAAGAAATAGCCGATGGTCTCCTCCGTCACGCCGTAGACGTCCTTGAAATACAGTGCCATCACCCCGATGACGACGTTGAGCGCCAGCATGCCGACGACATAGATCCAGATGACGCGATGCGCGGGCGCCGACGGACGCTCGACGATCTCCAGGAGAGTCTGCTTGATCGTGCGCCCCGGCGGCAGCTGCTGCCCGCTCGCCGTGTGCGTGTGGTGGATGCGCGATTCGGGTAGCCAGCGCCACGCGAACACGACGCAGAGCAGCATGAGCCCCGCCGCCACCAGCCCGGGCACTTCGGTCCCGAAGCTGCGCGCGACCGAGCCGATGACGGGGCCGATCAGCACGCCGGCGCTCGTCGCCGCGGAGATCCAGCCCAACGCCTTCGCCCGCTCGGCTGGAGCCATCGTGTCGGCGACGTACGCCTGCGCCACGCCGGTGGTACCGCCGCCCAGGCCCTGGACGATACGTGACGCGAACAACATCCAAAGACTGCTCGCGAACCCGAAAACCACGTAGGCGAGAGCCGATGCCGAAAGCCCGATGAGCATCGCAGGTCGCCGGCCATAGCGGTCCGAGAACTTCCCCCACACCGGTGAGGAGATGAGCTGCGCCACGGCGAACGAAGAGATCAGCCATCCGACCATCCACTCCGGCGCATGCATGCGCGTGGCGTAGAACGGCATGAGCGGCGCGACCAGCATGAGGCCGAGCATGTCCACGAAACAGACCGCCATCAGCACCGAGAGCCGTTTCATCGCCTCGCTCCAATGCCTAGCACGAGCGCGCTGGCGACCATCACCACGACGCCGAACGCCGCGGCGACGCCGACCTCGTCGAGCCGCAAACTCGAGAGAATTTCAATCGAGATGGGACGCGTTTCGTACGTGTAGAGGACGATCGACGCGACGAGATCCCCGAGCGCCGCGACGAACGCGAGACTCGCGCCGGTCATGAGGCCGGGCGAGAGCTGTGGCAGCGTAACGCGGGCCAACGTGCGCCAGCGGCCCGCGCCGAGACTC
>Ga0209761_1003631_pt1 | contig 10203 bp, 10 predicted proteins | sample GraSoi013_1_40cm_4_FD_185818 | JGI IMG/M metagenome (GOLD analysis project Ga0209761, IMG submission 185818) | Grasslands soil microbial communities from the Angelo Coastal Reserve, California, USA - Sample 09_25_2013_1_40cm (SPAdes) (version 2) | ecosystem: Environmental > Terrestrial > Soil >... | reverse complement strand
AGGTGCGACCCGGCTCCGTTCCGCCCGCCGCTTCTCATTCCACTGAGCCCCGGGAGCCCCGAACGGTCGGTGGGTGGCCTGAGACGAGACGCGACCCAGACGAGGTCTGCCCGGCCGACTCGAGCGCGGCGATGACGCCCGCGAGCACCGCCTCCACGTCGATCCCGGCGAGCGTGCCGTCCGGGCTCTGGAGCGCCCGGCGGACCTGTCCCCAGGGGCCGTTGCGCTCAGCGGCGGTCGGTCCGTAGAGCCCGACACACGCGACTCCGAGGGCGGCGGCCAGATGGAGCGGCCCGGTGTCGCCCCCGACGACGACCGCCGCGCGCCAGAGCAGTGCGACGAGCTCCTCGATGGAGCTCGTCGGAGCGAGCAGCGCCCGGCCGTCGCGTGCCGAGTCCACGATCGCCTTCGCAGTATCGTGCTCCCCGGGGCCCCACACGACGAGCACCGACGCGCCGGTCTCCGCGGTGAGGCGTGCGGCAAGGGCGGCGAAGCGGTCGGCGGGCCAGCGCTTGTCAGCCCTCCCCGCGCCCGGGAGAAGGGCGACGAGCCGATCGCTGGGCTTCAAGCCCGACCGCACGAAGAACGCGTCAGCACGCGCCTCGGCGGCGGCATTCCTCGGCAGCGGGAACTCGATCGCGGCGGGCCGGACGCCGAGCGGTTCGAGCACGGCGAGGTACTGCTCGACCACGTGCCGCGCGGTCGCGGGCGGCGTCACGTGCCGGTTCGTCAGGAGCGCGCTCCAGCGCTCACGGCAGAAGGCGGGGGCGAAGCCGATCCTGAGCGGGGCGCGCGTCGCCGCCGTCAGGAGACCGCTCTTCAGGAGCCCCTGGAGGTCCAGGGCGACGTCGAACCGCCCTGCACGCAGATCCCGCGCCAGCTCGCCGAGACCGCGGCCAGCGCGCGCGAGGTCCACGGGCGCCAGCGCGCGGCGCCAGCCGCGCGTGTCCACGGGCACGACCGCGTCGAGGATCCCGTTGCCCGTGAGCAGCGCCGCCTCGCGGCGCTCGACGATCCAGCTGAGGCGCGCGTGGGGCAGCCGCGCGCGGAGCGCTGCCGCGACCGGGAGCGCGTGGACAACGTCGCCGAGCGACGAAAGCTTCACGAGCGCGATGTTCACCGGAAGCGCTCGACGATCCGCGAGATCAAGTCCCGCGTGGAGTGATCCTTCGCGTCGCCGACGACGGCCACCTCCCCGCCCACCGCCCGCACGGTGCGCGCCTCAGGCACCGAGTCGGTCCCGTAGTCCGTCCCCTTGGCGTGCACGTGGGGCCGGAGCGAGGCGATCAGCCGGTCTGCCGTGTCGTCGTCGAACACGACGACGTGGTCGACGTCGCGGAGCGACGACAAGAGCTCGGCGCGCTCTGCGGCCGGCATCAGCGGACGCCCTGGGCCCTTCAGGCGCGCCACCGCGGCGTCCGAGTTGATGCCGACGAAGAGCACGTCGCCGAGCCGCCGGGCGGCGCGAAGGTAGCGGAGGTGGCCGACGTGCAGGAGGTCGAAGCAGCCGTTCGCGAGGACGATGCGTCGGCCCTCGGCCCGGAGCCGCGTGGCGAGGGCGGCCGCTTCGTCGAGGGTCATGGCGGGGGCGTCACGGCTCCCCGCGGAGGCCGAGTGCCTGCCTCAACTCCGCGCGCGAGACCGTGGCGGTACCCCGCTTCATCACCACGATCCCACCGGCGACGTTCGCGAGCGTCGCGGCAACGGCGGGCGCGGCGCGGCACGCCAGGGCGAGCGTGAAGGTGCTGATGACGGTGTCGCCCGCCCCCGTGACGTCGGCGATCTCGTCGGTGCCGTGGATCGGGATGAAGGTCGTCGCGCCGTCGCGCTCGAAGAGCGCCATGCCGCGGCTGCCCCGGGTGACGAGGAGAACGCGCGCGTCGAGCCGCTCGAGCAGCTGGCGTCCCGCCTTCTCGACGCTCCGCTCATCGTCGACGGGCATGCCGGTGAGCTGCTCGAGCTCCGCCTCGTTGGGCGTGGCGGCGGTGGCGCCCCCGAAGCGTGGAAGCTGGTAGCGACTGTCGACCGTGACGATCGCATTTGCGCGGCGGGCGACGGTCTTGACGCGCTCGAAGACGCGCGGCGTGACGGTCCCGTAGCCGTAGTCCGAGACGAGGATCGCGTCGGCGCGCGCCGCGAGCGCCGTGAGCCGGCCGAGCAGCGCGTCCTCGGTGGTCGGCGAGAGCTCGGCGGCCGGCTCACGGTCGAGGCGGACCACCTGCTGGCGCGTCGCCTGGTAGCCGCCGGCCATGATCCGCGTCTTCACGGTCGTCGTGCGGCCCGCCTCCGACACGACGCCGTCGGTCGGGATGCCGGCGGCGTGAAGGAGTGCCACGAGTTCCTCACCCGCCCCGTCGCGCCCGATGACGCCGATGGGGATCGCCCGCGCGCCGAGCGCGCACACGTTGTGCGCCGCGTTCGCCCCGCCGCCCAGCAGCACCTCGCGCTCGGCGAATCTCAAGATCACGACCGGCGCCTCGCGCGAGATCCGCGTCGGCTTGCCGAAGAGATACTCGTCCGCGATGAGGTCGCCGAGGACCACGACCGTGCGCGCGCCGAAGCCGTCGACCGCGGCGCGCATCCCGTTCGTCGCCTCGGTCACGCGGAGCGCCTCGCGAGCACCCAGTCGACGGCCTCGAGGAGGTCCGCGGCCACGTGATCGGGCCGGACCGGAAAGGTCGAGCGCCGATACTCCCACTCGCCGAGCCCGTAACCGGTCAGGACGAGCACACTCTGCGCCCCGACGGCGCGCGCCGGCACGAGGTCGGACGGCCTGTCGCCGACCAGCGTGGCCTGCGAGAGATCGAGCCCGTGATCGGCGGCGGCGCGATAGAGGAGCCCTGGCTTGGGCTTGCGGCAGTCGCAGACCGCCCGATACGGGGGCTCGCCGTCGGTCGGATGATGCGGGCAGACGTAGATGCCGTCCAGGTAGGCGCCTTCGTCCTTGAGCCTTGCGACGAGCGCCGCGTTCACCGCGGTCAGAACTTCCTCCGAGAAGTATCCACGTGCCAGGCCCGCCTGGTTGGTCACGACGAGGGCCGCGATGCCGGCCTCGTTCAGGCGGCGGATCGCCTCTGCTGATCGAGGCAGCAGTCGTAGCCGAGTGGGATGGTTGACGTAGCCCACCTCGTCCGTGAGCGTCCCGTCACGATCGACGAAGACCGCGGGGCGAGAACCCACGCCGCCGAGTTTAAGGCGCATATCCGGATTTCTCAAGGAAAATCGTGCCTTGCGGCTGCAATCCGATGATAGATCCGGGCGAATCCGTCGACCTGCGCGGCGAACGTGAAGGGCTCGGCGGCGCGGCGCGCGGCATCGGCGAGCTCATCAGGGTTCCGCTCGCGGAGGCGCCCGAGCGCCGTCGCGATCCCGCGCGCATCGCGTGGATCCACGATCGCCCCGCTCTCACCGTCCACGATCGCCTCGGCGCCGCCGGCCGCGGCGCTCGCGACGACCGGGACTCCCGATGCGAGGGCTTCGAGGTGGACGTTGCCGAACGGCTCGTAGCGGCTCGGCAGGACGACGACGTCCGCGGCGGCGTACCAGCGCTCGACGTCGTGGCGCGGACCGAGCCACGCGATCCGGGTGTCCACTGCAAGGCGGGCCGCCCGCTCCCGGAACGCCCGCGTGGCGCCCCTGCCGATGACGATGAGGCGACTCGAGCGATCCGCGGAGATGGCGAGCGCGTCGATCACGGTGTCGAGCCCCTTGCGCTCGAAGCCGCTCCCGACGAAGAGGAGGGTCCACGCGTCGGCGGCCACCCCGGCCTCGGCGCGGGCAAGGTCCCGCTGCGCGCCGCGGTTCTTCGGGTGGAAGCGCTCGAGGTCCACACCGTTGTAGACGACCGAGAGACGCTCGCGGGGGATGCCGTAGAGGTCGGCGATCTCCGCCGCGCTGCGGCGGGAGATCGCGACGATCTGCGCGGTCGCCGCGAACACGCGCCGCTCGAGCTCGAGCACGACGCGGTGGAACAACGGGCGACGCCGCCGCGAATCGCTCATGCTCTCGAGGTAGGCCCGGTGGCAGCCCTCCCCCGCCCGGTAGATGTCCTGGCGGAGCGTGCGCTCGTGGCTCTGCACGACGTCCCAACCACCGCCGGCCACGACGACGCGCGCGACAGCCGCGAGCGCCAGGGCGCGCGCCGCGGACGGGAGCGGGGGGAGCGGGAGCACCCGCCGTGTGACGCCAGGCATCCGCGCCTGGCCATACGCGCTCAGGAGGTGGACGTCGTAGCCGTGCTGCACCAGCGCGCTCACGAGACCGGCCGTCGCCCGCTCGACGCCGCCGTGAAAGACGAAGGGGCGCGCGATGATGAGAAGCTTCACGCCGAGAGAAGGCGCTCGATGAGGGGAAACAGGGTGGCCCGCGCGGCGCGGAAGCTATACCGCTCGTCGCAGCGCCGGCGGGCGCGCGCGCCGAGCTCTCTGGCCTCCCCGGGGTGCTCGAGCAGGCGCCGGATCGCCGCGGCGAGCCCGCGCGGCTCCCCCGGCGCCACGACGAGACCGCAGCCGTCGAGGATCTCGGGGATCATCGAGACGGCCGTGGAGACAATCGGACGCCCGAGCGCCATCGCGTCGAAGAGCTTCGCAGGCACTTGCCCGACCGTGTCCGTCGTGGCCCGCTGGGGCACCGCCACGACGTCGGCGGCGACGAGGTAGTGCGGGACCTCGTCGAACGGGATCTCGCCGAGGACCTTCACGTGCGGCAGCGCCGCCCAGCGCCGTACCGCAAGGCGTTCGCGATTCGCGCCGACCAGGGCGAGAACCACGCCCGGTCCGAGGAGGCCCACCGCCTCGACGAGATCGTCCACGCCCTTGTAGGCGCGCGGCGTGCCGAGGAACATGACGACCTTCTCCCGCGCGACGCCGAGCGCCGCCCGCGCTCCGGACGGATCGTAGCGGGCGGGATCCCAGGCATCGGTGTCGCGCACGTGCGGGAGCAGGACGCCGCCGAAGCGCTCGGCGAGGAAGCGCGAGCCGACCGTGAGGGCGTCGGCGCGCCGGACGAGGCGCGCCGTCAGCCACGTCCACGCGAGCCCGTTGGGGTCGGCGAGGTCGAGCGCCCGGCCGACGCGGCCCCAGACCCCCGCGCGGTAGAAGAACCCGAGCTCCCAGTCGTCGATGTCGAGAAGCAGCGGCCGACGGCGACGCGACCGGGCGAGAAGGCCGAGACCGTAGCTCGTCGGGCGCGGCTTCGACGCGACGATGAGGTCGCCGTCGATCAGGGAGAGCAGTGCGGGCACACGCCGAAGGAAGCCCGGATACTTGCCCGCCCGTCTCGTGCGGTGTCTGACACTGCCGCCCTCGGCAGGCTTCCAGAGCGACGGACCGAACTGGGGGCCGACGACCTCGACTTCCCAACGCGCCGCGAGGAGGCGCGCGAGCAGATCGGCCCGGCCCGTCGCGTTGTCGGAGAGGTCGAAGGCGACGACCGAGATCTTCACGGGCCCGCGGCCGCCACGAATCGCGCGTAGCGGGCTTCGAGCGCGGCGGCCAGACAAGCGCCCGAGTACCGGCTTTCGACAAGCTTCCGTCCCGCGCGGCCGAGCCGGTCTCGCTCGGCAGGGTTCCCGAGCAGGCGCGCGACCGCGTCGGCGAGAGCCGCGGTGTCGCCAGCGGGCACGAGAAGCGCGCTCGCGCCGTCAGTGAGCACCTCGGGCACGACGCCCACGCGCGAGGCGATCAGCGGTCGGCCGGCGGCGAGGCACTCGAAGACGACGCGCGACATGCCGTCCGACTCGAGCGGGACGTAGAGGACGAGGTCGAGCGCCGCGAGCACCCGGGGCAGATCGTCCGCGAATCCCGCGACGGTGAACTGGGCCTCGAGGCCCGCGGTCCGGATCGCCTCGCGGATCGAGGGCTCCATCGCGCCGCGCCCGACGAAGACGAAGCGCGGGCGCAGTCCCGTAGCGGCCAGGCGCGATGCGGCCTCGATCACGACGGCGTGGCCCTTCATCACCCTGAGTCCCGCGACCATCCCGACGAGCGGGCGATCGAGCTCGCCCCCGAGCCGCCGGCGGATGACCGGGTCCGCCGGGAGCGGTCGGTACGCCTCAGTGTCGACGCCGCCCGCGAGCGCCGTCACGCGCTCGGGCTCGAGGAGCCCCGAGGCGATGTACTGGCCGCGAATCGCGTCGGTCACCGTGACGACCCAAGCCGTCGCCCGCCGGTAGAGCCAGCGGTTGGCCGCGTGCGCCCGGACCGCCTGCGCGATGTGGCGCGTGCGAACGATCGGGCGCGGCGTCCGGCTGAGCCGGTTGGCGGCGGCGGCGAGCCAGTGCTCCTTGCCGCGATGGACGTGGACGAGGTCGGCCTCCCCGAGCTTCGCGACGAGCCGGCGCACGTCGGCGGCGTCGGCGCGGGGTTTGAGCCCGCTCGCGAACGCGAACGTCTCGATGCGCTTGACCCCCAAGGACCTCGCCGGCGCGATCACCTTCTGCTCCGCTCCCGCGCGGCAGCCGAGCGTCACCTGGTGGCCGCGACGCTCGAGCTCGCGGCACACGCGTGCGGCCCAGTACGCGTCGGAAGACCAGCCGCGGCAGGAGACGAGATGGAGGATCCTCACACGAGGCTCCGATAGACCCGCTCGACCGCGTCGATTGACCGCTCGGGGCTGAACACATCGTGCACGCGGCGGCGCCCGGCGGCGCCCATCGCGTGCCCACGCTCCGGCGCCACGAGCGCGGCGGCAAGCGCGGCGTACACGCTCTCGGGCCGGTCGTCGTCGATCAGGAGGCCCGTCTCGCCGTGAACCACCGTCTCGGGCAGTGCGCCGACGCGTCGTGCGACGACCGGACGCCCTACCGCCATCGCCTCGAGCGCCGCCCGGCAAGACTCGTCGGAGCCTGCGGACATCAGCGCGAAGCAGTCGGCCGCCGCGAGGACCAGTGGGAGATCACGATCGCGGTAGCCGGTGAAGACGACCTGGTTCCCGAGCCCGAGCTCGGCGACGAGCTGCTCGAGGTACCCGCGCGTCTCCCCTTTTCCGACGAGGAGCAGCCGCGCGGCCGGGAGCTCCCGGAGGAGCAGCCGGAAGCCCGCCAGCAGGAGCTCGTGACCGCGGTTCGGCGCCAGACGCGCGACCGAGGCGATCACCGGCGCGTCGCCGAGCTTGAACTCATCGCGCACGGGCCGAGGGTCGGCCGCGGCGGCGAAGCGCTCGAGCGCCACCGAGCCCGGGATCCAGTGGACGCGGCCCGGCGGGATGCCGACCTCGCGAGCGCGTGCCTCGATCTGGCGCGAGACCGCGAAGGCCGCGGCGGTGCGCCGGTAGAGCCCGGCCGCGAGCCGGTCGCGTTTCACAGCGCGGAGGTTGTGGAACGTCCGCACGACGCGCGGACGCCGCCGATCCGCGAGGATCGGACGCGCGATCAGCGCGAGCCAGTGGTCGTGCGAGTGATGGGCGTGGACGATGTGGATCCCCTCGCGACGGATCGCGGCACGCAGGCGAAGCGCGTCGCGGGCGACCGCGCCCGGAGTCAGCGTGAGCCCCTTCACCAGCTCGAGGCCCGCCTCCCGCGCCTTCGCCTCGAACCGGTCGCCCGGGATCACGCCGAGACAGACACGGTGGCCGCGCGCCCTCAGGCCGGTCACGAGCTGGATCGTCGGGTCCGCGCTGCCCGTCCACCAGCGGTTGGCCGCCAGGTGCAGGATACTGAGAGGCGTCACGTGCGCTCCGCGAGAAGCGCGTCGAGGCGCTCGATGACGGCAGCCGCTTCGATCGCGCGCATGCACGGGTGATCGATCGGGCACGTCCGGTAGAAGCACGGCGCGCACGGCGCGTCGCCGCGAATCACGGCGACCGGGCCGCGCGGAGCGGTGAGCCGGGGATCCGTGGGACCGAAGAGCGCGACGACGGGTGTCCCGAGCGCCGCGGCGAGATGGGCGACGCCGGTGTCGCCGCTCGCCAGCGCGTCGAGCTCGGCGAGGAGCGCCACGAGGAGCTCAGGACTGTCGCGCCCCGCGAGGCTCGGCGCCCGGGTCGCGCGGCTCACCTCTTCCACGAGCGGTACGTCTCCCGGCGCGCCGAGCAGGACCGCCGTGTCACCCCGCTCGCCGAGCAGCCGGCAGAGCTCGACGACGCGCACGGGATCCCAGACCTTGGCGCTGCCGTACGCCGCGCCCAGGTGGACGCCGACGAGGCGGGCTGCTCCCGCGGGCTCCGGCACCCCCGCCTCGCGCATCAGCGCGCGCACGCGCCGCCGCTCGGGCGACGCCGCGTCGGGCGGCGCCAGGCGCGGCTCGCGGACGTCGACCGCGACGCCGAGCGGCTCGACGAGAAGCGCGAACTCGTCCACCTGGTGCGGGCGCGGCCGGGGGAGCTCGACCCGGTCGGTAAGGAGCCAGCTCCGCCCGCCCACGGCGAAACCGATCCGCCGGCGCGCCCCCCAGTAGAGCGCCACTGCCGCCGCCTCGAACGAGTTCGGCAGGAGCACCGCCGTGGAGCCACCGAAGTCGCTCACGGTGTCGGCGGTGGAGAGCCGCCCGCTCCACGAGCGCGGATACGTGACGAGCACGTCGGCGAGCGCCTGATCTCCGAGGACGGCCGCCCAGGGGCCCGCCAGCAGGAGCGGCGCGCCGTCGAGGGCCTGGCGGAGCGCGCGGATGGCGGGCACCGCCATCACGGTGTCCCCCAGCCAGTTCGGCAGACGAACGATCACCCTGTCGGGCACGCGCGCTTGAAGGTGGATTGCCAGAGGTCCTCGCTCGCGACGAGGACGAGGCGGATCGCCAGGACGTACAGGAGCCGGCCCGGCAGCGGCAGCTTCCTCAGACGCACCCAGTCTTTCTCGGTCGTCATGAGGCCCTCGACGCCGAGGTCGCCGGCCCGCGCATCGAGCGTCGCGATCTCGGCGGGCGTGTACCAGTGGTGGTCGGCGAACTCGAGGAATTGCCGGACGACGACGCCCGCGGCGCGGAGCGTCTCCTCGAACGCCCGGGGCGCGGCGATCCCGGCGAACGCGAGCACTCGCTTGCCCGCGAGCTCTGCGAGACTCACGAGCCGCATCCGGTTCGCCTCCCAGCACTCCGCCGGCGCGGAGACGGCGGTCAGGACCGGGACCTCGGGCGCGTACAGAGTGACAGCGCTGACGACTTCCGCGGCGTCCTCCCGGCGCTCGACACCGGTGGCGACGACCAGGTCCGCACGGCGGAGCGCCGCGAGAGGCTCCCTCAGCGGCCCCGCCGGCAGGAGCTTGCCGTTGCCCCACGGGTTCTCCGCGCGCGCCATCACGATCTCGAGGTCTTTCTTGAGCGTGCGGTGCTGGAACGCGTCGTCGAGGACGATCGCGGTGACACCGAACCGGTCGAGCGCGAGGCGCGCCGAGTCGTAGCGGTTCGAGCCCACGACCACCGGCACGCCCGGCAGGCGACGCGCGAGCAGGAACGGCTCGTCGCCCGCCTCCTCGGCGTCGAGCCGGATCGACGCCGCGTCGGCGACGATCCGGATGCCACCGGTGCCCCGGCCGTAGCCGCGACTGACGACCGCGGGCCGGTGCCCGAGGGCCGCGAGCGTCTGCACCGCGACCTCCACTGCCGGCGTCTTGCCCGTGCCGCCGACCGTCAGGTTGCCGACCGAGACGACGGGCACCGGGAGCGCGCGCGACTTGAGGACGCCGCGCTTATAGAGCCACTCGCGCGCGCCGAGGAGGCCACTGTACCCCTTGCCCGCGGCGCCGAGGAGCCGCCCCTGGGCCGCCGGAAACCCATCCTCCCATCCCCGCACGAGCCGCGATCCGCGCTCCTTCACACGCGTTCTCCCGGTACCAGGAAACGACCGACGAGCTCGAGCGTCTCGCGCACGGCGCCGTGGCGCGAGGCGACCGCCCCGTACCCGGCCTCGCCGGTCTTCGTCCTGAGCCCGGCGTCCGAGAGGAGCCGCGTGAGCTCGCGGCCGAGCTGGGCGCCGTCCCGCACCACCCACGCAGCGCCCGCGGATTCGAGGAGCGCCGCCGACTCACGGAAGTTCTGCGTGTGCGGGCCCATGAGCACGGGCTTCCGCCTGAGCGCGGGCTCGAGCATGTTGTGGCCGCCGAAGGGGATGAGGCTCCCGCCGACAAAGACGACGTCGGCGACGGTGTAGAGCGTCGCCAGCTCGCCGACCGTGTCGAGCACGATGACGGCGCGCGGCTCGCGCGCGCGCCCGAGCTCACTGCGCCGAACCGCGGGCCAGCCCCGGGCAGCGACGAGACCGACGACCTCCTGT
>Ga0209761_1003629_pt1 | contig 10204 bp, 7 predicted proteins | sample GraSoi013_1_40cm_4_FD_185818 | JGI IMG/M metagenome (GOLD analysis project Ga0209761, IMG submission 185818) | Grasslands soil microbial communities from the Angelo Coastal Reserve, California, USA - Sample 09_25_2013_1_40cm (SPAdes) (version 2) | ecosystem: Environmental > Terrestrial > Soil >... | reverse complement strand
TGTCATGGCGCTGTTGCAGCGCTTCGCGCGCGCGCTCGGTGGCCCGCTCGAAGCGCTCGCCACACTGGCCCTCGGTTGTCTGACGCTCGCCGCAACGTTGGCGGGAACGATCGCCCATCGTCTGCGACTGCCTCGCATCGTTGGGTATCTCGTCGCGGGCTTCGTCGCGGGCCCCGCGTGGCTGCGCATCGTCCGCGAACCAGAACTGCAGGCATTGAGCGTCATTTCGAACGGGGCACTTGGCCTGATCGCATTCGCCGTCGGCAGCGAGCTCACACTCGATGCCCTGCGCGGCGAGCGGCGGGCGGCTCTGCTGCGCGTCGTCACCGGGGCGATGGCCGTGCCGTTCGCCGCCGTCACGCTGGTCGTGCTCACCGTCAGTCCCTGGTTTCCGTTGACGGCGCACCAGCCGTTCCGCGATGCCGTGGTCGTCGCGCTCGCGCTCGGCATGATGGCTACCGTGAGCTCGCCGACGCTGACCTGGGCGGTCATCACCGAGACCGGGGCGAGGGGCTCGCTTTCGCGCTCGACCCTCGACGTTACGGTCCTGCAGAATCTGATCGCCGTCTTGTTGCTGATCGTCATCCTCGCGCTGGCGTCCCCGCTCGCGAGCAGCGGTGTCGTGACGCCCGGCGTCGCACTGCAGACGCTCTCGATTGTCGTGGGATCACTCGTGCTGGGTGTCGCCCTGGGTTTTGCGGTCGCGCAATACCTGCAGGCGATTCACGGTCCGCTCGCATGGGTGCTGGTGATCCTCGCATTCGTCATCGCACAGGCTGTGCGCCTGATCAGTGTGGACGCCGTCCTCATCGCGCTCGCCGCGGGCTGCGCGTTGCGCTATGCAGCACCCGCCCAGAGTGAGCGGGTGAGAGCCGAGCTCAAACGGTGCGCGATACCGGTCTATGTCGTATTTTTTGCGCTCGCCGGGAGCAGCCTGCAGCTCGACGCCTTGGGGGAGATGTGGCCCTGGGCTTTGCTCCTCGTCGGCCTGCGCATCACCGGGTTATGGGGCGGGCTGCGGTGGGTAGGAAGTCGCGGCCCGGCGGTAAGTGCTGACTGGGTCAACTATGGCTGGCTGGGGCTCATCTCGCAGGGGGGACTGGCTGTCACGCTCGCAGCCGTGCTGCGGCGGGCGTTCCCGGAGTGGAATGTCTCGCTGGAAGCGCTGCTGGTCGCCATGATTGGCGTGCACCAGCTGGCCGGGCCGATCTGCTTCCAATGGGTGCTGCGGCGCGGCGGTGAACTCGCAGAGGAGGTGGAGGTTGGGGCGACACCGGGTACGACCGAAAACGCTGGGCCTGCGCTGTTTGCTGGCGGTAGCGGCATGGGGGGGGACGGCATGTAGCAGCGGAACCGATGTGCACATCCGGCCCTGCACGGCGGCCGACGCCGCCGTGACGCTCGCCGTCAACGAGTACGTGTCGATTGACCCCGGTCCCGCTTCGGGATGCGTGGTCTTTCCGGCGACAACCACACTGGCAGCCGAGTATCTCCTCGTTCCCCAAATCGCTGCTGGCGTGCCCGGGCAGACGGCGGCATTTCGGCTGGGGGGCGATACGATCCTGCCCGCCCCGTCGGCGCCCGCTCCAGAGCAGTTGGCCGAGCTCAGTCTCGCGGAGCGCTTTCATACCTATCTCCGGCTGGGGGACGAGCGACGCTCGTGGGGTTTTGCGCCGGAACCCGCCCCCGCCAGGTCACCCGCGCCGTCTCAGACCGTGTCATCGGGCCCGCCGGCGATGAACTCGCTGCGCCCATTCATGGTCTGCGCGAAGACGGACTGCTCTCGGTTCGATCGTGTGAACGCGCGGGTGCGCGCCCTGAAGAGCAAGGTCGCCATTTACGTCGACACGCTTGCCCCCGCCGGCGGACTCGATTCGGCCTCGCTTGACAGCATCGCCAATATCTTCGATCAGCGGCTGTACCCGATCGATACCGCGGCGTTTGGACGCGAGTCCGATATCGATTCGAACAGCGTGGTCCTCGTGTTGATGACGAATACGGTGAACAAGCTCGTGACGGCGAGTCAGTGTACCAGCGGATTCATCGCGGGATTCTTTTTCGGCGCAGACCTCGATCCCGCGTTCCGCACCGATTCGCGCTCCAACAAGGGTGAGATCTTCTATTCGATCGTCGCCGATCGTGCGGGCATTCTCAGCTGCGCCCACTCCGCCTCGGACGTGCAGAAATTCGTTCCCGTGACCTTCATTCACGAGTTCCAGCACATGATCAGTTTCGGCCAGCACGTGATCGCCCGTGGCGGCAGCGGCGAGGTGCTCTGGTTGAACGAAGGGTTCTCGCATTATGCCGAGGAGCTCGGCGGCAGAAGCTACGCGCTCTCGTTCGATGCGAAGGTCAGCGACTGCATCATCGGGACTACGGAGTGCCGGTTCTATGGCGGCGATCTCCTGAATGCCTATGAGTTCCTCGACTCGACGAGCAAGCATTTCCTCTTGCCCACGGCGGGCATCGGGACGCTGGCGGAGCGTGGGGCGGCGTGGCTGTTCGTGCGGTACGTCGTGGACCACTATGCGGCCGGGAGCACGCTTGCCGACTGGAACACGCTGACGCGGACACTGCTTGCCACGAATCAGACCGGCGCGCAAAACATCGCGACCGTCACCGGTGATCCGTTCGCCACTGTCGTGAGCCGCTGGGCGCTGGCGAACTATGTCACCGACCGCGGGACGCCGCCGGAGCTCCAATACAACTCGTGGAACCTCCACGCGGTATACTCGTCGCTGCACACGCAGAGTCAAAGCACGTTCCCCAAGTTCTATCCCCTCGAACCGACATTGAGCCTGGGACGCAATTTCATTTTGAGCGGGACGTTGCACGCGGGTTCGGGGAGCTACCATCTCGCCGAGCAGCCGCCCAATGACCGGGGCTTCACGCTCAGCTTCACGACTCCGAGCGGGGCGCCGCTCAACCCGGCGATGACACCGCGGCTGAATGTGATCCGACTGCAATGAGACGGCCGGACGGCCGGACGGCCCGACGGCCGGTCGCCGTGATGATGGCGCTCGCGTTGGCCGTCCGGCCGTCCGGCCGTCTGGCCGCCCAAACCGAAGGCTCCGTGCTCACCGCGCTGCCGGGGTCCACGCGCTCCGCTGCCTTGGGCGGTGCCGGAGTCGCGCTCGTCGGCGACGCGGGGGCCATGTTCGCGAACCCCGCCGGTATCGCGACGATTCACCATCTCAGCCTGGAAGGATCGTACGAGCCGTACCTGGCCGGGACTGCCGTGTCGGCCGCGGCGCTCGCGCTGCGGGTCAGTCGCTGGACGTGGGGCGTCGGAGCCCAGGCGCTCGACTATGGATCGGAACCGGAGATCGTCCCCGATCCGGCGACCGGCGGGCGGCGCGGTATGCCCACGGGAGCATCGTTCCACCCCTACGAGGCGCTGGCGACGACGTCGTTCGTCTATCGCCGCGGTCTCACGGCGTTCGGGGTCACCGGCAAGTACGATCGTCAGCAGATCGGTTCCGAGGTGAGCGACGCGTGGGCCGGGGACGTCGGCGTGGCGATCGCGGTCTTCGATATCATGGCATTCGGGGTGAGCGTCCAGAACCTGGGTGGCGATCTCGGCAACGGCGCGCTGCTGCCGCGGCGGACACGCGCCGGACTGACGCTCAACTATACCGATCCCCAAGGCACCTTCCGGCTGCTCACCACACTCGAAGGGCAGTGGACGCGTGATCGGCGCGCCGTGCTCGTCCAGGGGATCGAAGGCGGCATCGTCACCGGCGGTGTGGGGCTCGTCGGCCGCCTGGGCTACGCCACCCGCCCGGCCGTCACCGATGCGTCGCGTCTCACGTTCGGCGGCGGGGTCGTGCTGGGACGTCTGGCGGTGGACTATGCGTTCCAGGCCTATGACGCGCTGGGCGGTGGGACGCATCGCGTGGGACTTCGATGGACGCCCTGACCGAGCGCGCGCGCCCCCGCTGGGGACGCCTGCTGAAGCGGATCCTGCTTATCGCCGCGGCAGCGGTCGCCGCCGGTGTCGCGTTGATGCTGATCGTCAGCGCCGATGCACGCTACATCGCCCGGGCGGGAGCCGAGGAGGCCCGGCTGCTGCTCCGTCGCCACGCGATCGATAAGCTGATCGCCGACTCCGCCACCCCGCCGCCGCTGCGCCAGCGCCTGGCGCTCGTCCTCGCGGCCCGCGCGTACGCGGCCGATTCCCTCGGTCTGGCGGTGGGGAAGACGTACACGACGTATGTCGACGTGGGTCGCGACACGCTGCTGCTCGTCCTGTCGGCGAGCCGGCGCGACAAGCTCCACGAGGTCACGTGGCACTACCCGATTGTCGGCGTCGTTCCCTACAAAGGCTTTTTCAAAGCCGCGCGCGCGCGCCGCGAAGCGGAGCGCCTCGAGACGCAGGGTCTCGACGTCTTTCTCCGGCCGTCGGGTGCGTTCTCGACACTCGGCTACCTGAGCGATCCGCTGTTTTCGACGGCGACGAGCCGCGACACCATGGAGCTCGTCGCAACGGTGATTCACGAATTGGCGCACAACACCCTCTACGTGAAGAGTCAGACGCCGTTCAACGAGAGCTTCGCCAGCTTTGTCGGGTATCGCGGCGCGGAGGCGTTCTTTCGGGCGCGGCACGACTCGCTGGATGCACGGCGAGCGGCGGCGCGCTGGCGCGATGAGCGGACGCTCGACGTCTTCTACGCCGAGCTGGCGCGGCGTCTCGACTCGGCGTACGCGGAGCCGTTGAGCGGGGCGCGTCTGGAGCAAGTGCGGACGACGTTGTTCGGGTGGGCACGGGATCAATTCCGCGGACCGGTCGGGCAGTCGCTCGAGACCTACGATTGGCGTTGGTTCGCGCAGGCGCCGCTCAACAACGCGGTGATCATCGCCGAGCGGTTGTATCGGATGAATCTGAATCTGTTCGACGAGATTTATCTACAGAACAATGCGGATATTGCGGAGACCGTCCGCGCCATTCAGATCCGGGTCTTTACGCAACCCGGTGACCCCTACCAAGCTCTGTACTCACGTCCCGGAATGAAGGTGGAATAATCGTCGGTCAAACTGCAACGGCGGCGGTCGGCTCATCAGCCGAGCGATTTGTACAAATGCCAGGTCAGCTTGCTCGCCTCCGTTCGGAGATCCCGCGGGCCGCGCTTCGCCGATCCTTCAGCGATGTTCGCGGCGGAGCTGAACGCTGCTCGTCTGACCGCCGCATTTGCTCCTTGACCGCCCGACCGCCGCTTCTGTTGTTTGACCGCCTAATTTCCCCGCAGACGCTCGGCATCTGCAACGCGTTCTAAAGCGATCCCGTACGCAGCCGTCCTGAACGTCACCTTCTTTTCCTTGGCGAGGTCCCGCACGGAGACATACGCCTTCGTGATCGTGGCCTTGAGCTCCCGATTCACCTGCTCGTGCGTCCATCGGTATTGCTGCAGGTTCTGCGCCCACTCGTAGTAGCTGACCGTCCCCCCGCCGGCATTGGCGAGAAAATCGGGTATAACGGCGATGCCGCGTTCCTCGAGAATGAGATCCGCCGTGGGGGTCGTCGGCTCGTTCGCGCCTTCAACGACGACCTTGCAGTCGACCGTCCGCGCGTTTGCCTCTTTCGTGATCACCCCACCCAGCGCCGCCGGCACCAGCCATTCACAAGGGATCGTCCAGAGCTCTTCATTAGTAATGCGCTTGCCACCCTTCCACTCGGACACCGGCTTCCCCTGCGCCACATGGCCCAGGAGCCCGGGGATGTCGAGTCCCTTGTCGTTGTAGATCCCGCCGCTGACGTCGCTCACCGCGACCACCTGGGCACCGGCCTCGCTGGTGAGCAGACGCGCGAGGTGACTCCCCACGTTGCCGAACCCCTGAATCACGACGCGTGCGCCCTTGAGCGGAATCCCGAAGTCGCGGGCGTATTCCTGCATGACGTACATCACGCCGCGTCCCGTTGCCTCTTCGCGGCCGAGTGATCCCCCCAACGCCACCGGCTTCCCGGTGACGACGGCCGGACTGTAGCCCTGGCGGCTCGAGTATTCGTCGAGAATCCAGGCCATCACTTGCGCGTTGGTGTTGACGTCGGGGGCGGGGATGTCGCGGTAGGGGCCGAGCACGATCGCGATGCGCTGCGTGAACCGCCGCGTCAGTCGCTCGAGCTCGAGCTTGGACAGTTTCTTGGGATCGACGGTCACGCCGCCCTTCGCGCCGCCGAATGGGATGTCCATCAGGGCGGTCTTCCAGGTCATGATCGTTGCCAGCCCGAGCACCTCGTCGTGATCCGCCTCCGGGTGATACCGGATTCCGCCCTTGCAGGGCCCGCGCGCGCCGTTGTGTTGAATGCGGTAGCCGGTGAACACCTCGATTCGCCCGTCGTCCATGCGCACCGGCACCTCCACCTGCACCTCACGGAACGGCGACATGAGGATTTTCCGCATGTACGCTTCGAGGTTGATCAGATCGGCGGCACGATCGAACTGGCTCTGGACGATCGCCCGGCCGGACATCGGCGCGCGACTGGGACGCGGTGCGTTTTCAGTCGCAGTCATGTCATCTGGGACGCAGGCGCCGGCCGGCAAGCCGGGAGCTTGGGTTTCTGGCCTCGTTCAATGCTTGCGCGGGATTCGGGGCGCGTTCGCGGCGCGTGCCACCATCGGTCAATACGCCGATGACGTCGCTGGTGAGCGTCGTTGGCCCTTCGCTGGGGTGCTCGACGGCGAAGACGAGGCCAATCTGCTGGCTCGTCAACTTGGCGACGACGCCGTGCCAAGTGCGATCGGCGCTGAGGGGGAGGGGGAGGGGGGGGGGGGGGGGGGGGGGGGGGGGGGGGGGGGGGGGGGGGGGGGGGGGGGCGTAGTCCCACGATCAGCGGGCAGACGGCGGGATCGAGCGCGGCCGGCGTGACGAGTGGGGCTCCCAGCCGGTAGGCGAGGTCGCTGGCGGCCGGGAATTCCGCGCCGAGCAGGATCACCTGGCCAAAGTGCCAGTCGCTGTTCGCCGCGACCTCCGCGAACGTCGCGACGATCGTTTCGTCGCTGGGCGCGACCGGGCCCGGGGTAGACGCCAGCACGATCGATCCGGTATCCGCAAACCACCGCTCGGATGCGCTCAGATCCTCCGGACGGCGCGGGGCGTAGGAGTCGTAGCGACGCGTCGTCGCGAGCTCGCGCTCGGCGTCGGCCCGCTGCTCGGCATGTTCGGCGGCCTGCGCGGCACCCTCGAAGGCAACCTCGGCGGCCTGATAGCGGCCGGCCTCGCGGAGGATTTGGCCGCGGAGCTTCAGGGTGTCGGTGTGGGGCTCGAGCGCAAACGCACGATCGAGCGCCAGCAATGCGCGATTGCGGTCTCCCAGCTTGTAGGCGGCATAGCCGAGCTCGTGCCAGACGAGCGCTAGGTCAGGATCGGCTTCCACGGCGCGCTCGAGCTCGCCCAACGCTTCCGGATAGCGTCCCAATTCGGTCAGCGCCGCGCCTCGGACCGTGAAGGAGAAGCCGGTCTCTCCGAACGTCGCACGCACGCGATCGGCGAGCTGCAACGCCTCTTCGCCGCGCCCGTTGGCGCGGAGCAGCTCGAAGTACTCGGCCCAGCCGGCTTTCAGCTCCGGCTTGGCGGCCAGTAACTCGTCGTAAGCGGACTGCGCATCGCGCACGCGTCCTTCGCGCACGAGCCAGCGCGCCCGCGCGAGCGCGCGTTCGCTGCGCGCGTCTGGGAAGAGATCGTACGATGCCGTGGTGCGCATGGCGCTCAAATCTACCCGGACCTCACTCGCTGGCTAGCGGCGAACCACCCATCTACATTTCTGCCGCCATGGATCGAGACCAGCTGCTCCGCGACTTGACCGAGTTCTTGCGCATTCCCTCCGTCTCAACGTTGCCCGCACACAATCAGGATTGCCGCGCTGCCGCCGAATGGGTCGCCGCCGCGCTGCGGCGCATCGGATGTCGCAACGTCGAGTTTCTGGGCAGCGAGACCCATCCCGTCGTCTCGGGCAAGGGGCCCGACGTGCCCGGCGCGCCGACGTTACTAATCTACGGGCATTACGACGTGCAGCCGCCGGATCCGCTCGGGGAGTGGACGACCCCGCCGTTCGAGCCGACTCAGCGGGACGGCCGGATCTACGCGCGCGGCGCCGCCGACGATAAGGGGCAAGTCTTCTGCCTGCTGGAGGCGATCGCCGCGTCACCACGCCCGGCGGTCAACTTCCGCTTTCTCATCGAAGGCGAAGAGGAGTACGGCTCCAGGGTCTTGTTCGATTTGCTGAAGCGCGAGCCGCAGCGCGTGCGCGCGGATGCGGTGGTGGTGGCCGACATGTCGTATGTCGCGCCCGGTTGGCCTGCGGTCTACACGACGCTCCGTGGGCTGTGTTACGCCGAGATCACGGTACGGACGTCCAAGACGGACTTGCACTCGGGGGAATACGGCGGCGCCGCTCCGAACGCGCACGAGGAATTGTGCCGGCTGCTGGGTCGTCTGAAGAGCGAAGACGGCAAGGTCAACATCCCGGGCTTCTACAGCGCCGTGAAGCGGCCGTCCAAGGCGGAGCTGGCCGCCTGGAAAAAGCTGCCATTCAACGAGAAGGATTTCCTCACCAAACGCGTGCAGGGGAAGGCACTCGTCGGTCTGAAGCAGGCCTCGGTCCTTGAGCGTCTCTGGGCGCTGCCGACGTTCGAGATCCATGGCATCCTGGGCGGCTTCACGGGCGACGGGGCCAAGACCGTGATCCCCGCCGAAGCGACTGCGAAAGTGAGCATGCGGCTCGTGCCCAATCAGAAGCTGGCGACGGTCGAGCACCAGCTCGCGGCCGCCGTCAGGCGCTTCGCGCCGAAGTATGTGACTGCCAGCGTGCGATTTCTCCACGGGGCGGATCCCGCGCAGATCCAGCTCAACAGCCCTGCCTTCAACCTGCTGGACCAGGCTTTCAAGGACGTGACGGGGCGGGGTACCGTTCCGGCACGCGCTGGCGGCTCCATCCCGGTCGTGCCGGCGCTTGCTTCCGCCGGTGCTCCGGTGATCCTCACGGGAATCGGCTTGCCCGACGATCGGCTCCACGCCCCGAATGAGAAGCTGGAGCTGAAGCAGTTGTGGGACGGGATCGAGGTGTTCCGGCGCTTTTACGAGCTGCTCGGAAACGCCCGCTAGCGGGCGATCTTTTTACTCGCGTTCCGGAACTTGTTGATCTCGTGCTGCGTGAGGCCGCGGCCGCCGTATCGCTCCTCGGTCCAGGGATCGCCGTGCATGTGGTAGCCGTTTTGTTCCCAAAAGCCCGGCAGATCCTCATCTAACAGCTCGAAGCCGCGCACCCATTTCGCGCTCTTCCAGAAATAGAGGTGCGGGACGAGCAGCCGAGCCGGCCAGCCGTGCTCCGGCGTCAGCGGCTCGCCCGCCCACTTCAGGGCGATCAGGTTCTCCGGCCGGTTGAGATCCGACAGCGGCAGGTTGGTCGTGAATCCCTGCTCGGCGACAACGAGACAAAACCTGGCCGCCGGTTTCACGCCGGCGCGCTCGAGCAGCAGCTGGACCGCCACGCCTTCGAACGTGTTGTCGAGACGGCTCCAGGTCGTGACGCAGTGGATATCACACACCACCGTCTTGCGCGGCAGGGCGAGCAGCTCGTCATACGTGAGCGTGAACGGCCGCTCGACGAGCCCCGAAATCATGAAAGTCCAGGTGGAGGGATCGACGGTCGGCACGTCGCCGTAGTGCAGCACCGGCCATTTGGTGGTTTGGATTTGGCCTGGCGGCACTCTCGGAGGGGAACCAGGCAGCATAGGTCCTTTAATCCGTGGGCTGAAGCCCCGGCTCGGCCACTACGCGCGTCCTTAAGGACGTGTGCTCTTGCCGAGCCGCCCCTTCAGGGGACGGAGTGATCGACACTCCGAACGCGCTCTCAAACCCTTTCACCACCGCCGCGACGCTCTCCTCCCACAGCCGCTCCCCGCTCCCCGCACCCCGCTCCCTCTGCACCGACGTCATCTCCACGCCCCGGATGCCACACGGGACAATGCGATCGAAGTGCGCGAGGTCCGTGGTCACATTGAGCGCGAACCCGTGCCACGTCACCCATTGCTTCACGTGAATGCCGATGCTCGCGATCTTTCTCCCGCGCGTCCACACGCCGGTGAATCCCGGGTTGCGCTCGGCGGGAATCGCGAGCAGCCCAAGCGCATCGATCAGCGCGTGCTCGAGCATGCGGAGATACCAGTGCAGATCTTTCTTGTAGGTGCCGAGGTCGAGGATCGGATAG
>Ga0209761_1003626_pt1 | contig 10209 bp, 9 predicted proteins | sample GraSoi013_1_40cm_4_FD_185818 | JGI IMG/M metagenome (GOLD analysis project Ga0209761, IMG submission 185818) | Grasslands soil microbial communities from the Angelo Coastal Reserve, California, USA - Sample 09_25_2013_1_40cm (SPAdes) (version 2) | ecosystem: Environmental > Terrestrial > Soil >... | reverse complement strand
GGGCGTGTACGCGGCCAGCGACGGCTTGGCCGTCGCGTCGATGCCCCACTTGGCCGTGTAGCCGTCTTCCTTGGTGGAAGGATCGAGGTCGGAGCCACGGGCGTTCGTGATCACCGTGATGTCGCGATCGGGCTGGCAGCGCGTGGCGATCGCCCAGTTGACCTGGCGGTCGTCGAAGACGTCCACGTCGTGATCGACGACGACGACACGCTTCATGTAGAGGTCGGCGCCCAGCACGGCGAGGATCGCGTTCTTGGCCTGACCGGCGATGCGCTGCTCGAGCGAGACGAAGCAGGTGAAGGGCGCCGGCACGCGCACGGCCTTGACCGACGGCACCATCGCCCTCACCGCGCGGTAGAGGTTCGCCTCGATCGGAATCGTCGAGAGCAGCATGTGATCGAGATGCGCCACCGAGATGTCCTGGAAGATCGCGTCCCGGCGATGGGTGATCGCCGTGACCTTCACCACCTCGCGCTGGCGCTCGCCCAGGCTATAGCCGGTGAACTCGCCGAACGGCCCTTCCGGCACACGCTCGTGAGGCCGGATCTCGGCTTCGATCACGAGCTCGGCGTGGGCCGGCACCACCACGTCGCTCGTCTCGCACTTCACCAATTCGAGCGGCTCGCCGAAGAGCCCGCCCATGATGCCGCGCTCGTCCTCGTCCACAGAGCCGATGGCCAGCGCGCCCAGCGCGATCGCCGGATGGGCGCCGATGACGAAGGCGACCGGCAGCGGCTCGTTGCGCTTCTCGGCCAGGCGGTGGAACTCCCACAGGTGCTTGCCGAGCGTGAGATGGATCGACGTCGTGTCGCGGCCCTTCAGCATCAGACGGTTGTAGGCGCAGTTCCAGATGTCGGCCGTCGGGTCCTTGGCAAACGAGATCGCCGAGGTCAGGAACACGCCGCCGTCGCCCTCGTGATGGATGATCTGCGGCAGGTCGAGGAGGTTCACGTCCTTGCCGGTCCTCACCACGTCCTTCACCGCGCCCGTCCTCACGAGGCGAGGTGCGATCGGCCTCTCCATCGCGCGGAGGTACGTCGTGAGCAGCGCGTCGGGCGCGGCGTTCAGCGCCAGCGCGAGCCGAGCCCGGCTGGCGTGGAGATTCGTGAGCACGGGAAACGAGGTGCCGCGGACCTTCTCGAAGAGCAGGACGGGGCGCTTGCGCGCCTCTTTCTCGAGCTTCACCACCAGCGCGGTGATCTCGTACGCCGGATCGACCTCGCGCGAGACAATCAGAAATTCTTCGGGACGCTTGCGCTTGAGGAGATCGAGATAGCTACGCAGATCCTGGGCCATGGCGAGTCCCGATGGTACACGGGGAGGGCCGATCTCGACAAACCTCGCGGGGTCGCGTTAGTCGTTCAGGGGGCTCGCTGACGGCGGTGGGTGGAGCCTCTGCTCGACCTGGGAGATGATCTCGCCGGCGGTCGCCCGATCCTTGCCGATGCCGTGCTGGCTGACGACGAGCTTCATGCGAGTGAGCGCCGGCGTGATCGGATCGAGCTTGACAGTGAACTTTCGGTCGATGGCCGCGCCGTGGATCGTCACGTCGGCGCCGTCGAACGACTCGTTGGTCGGCGTGATTTCCAGCTTTTGAAACGTTTCGTGCACGGCCTCGTACACGTCCTTCACAGGGCTGCTGAACGTCCGGTAGGCGGCGCCGGCCATCGTGTACTCCGTGCCCGCCCTGACGAGGCCCCCGGCGCTTCCGCTGACCGCGGCCGCGCCCACGGCGGCGGGCGGAATCGCGATCGCCGCGCAGCCTGAGCGCGAGAGCGCCGACGCGAGCGCCAGGACGAGGAGCGCGACGCGGACCATCCTCCGAGAGCACACGCAACGACGATGCCAGCGTGAAGTAAGCTATGGCCCCATGACACCGCCACTCGAGGGCATGGTCCCCTGGCCCGCCGACATCACCGAGCGGTATCGCGCTCGCGGCTACTGGACGGGCGAGACCCTCGGCTCCGCGTTCGACCGTTCTGTCGCCGCCCACACCGACCGCGTCGCCGTGGTCGAGGGCGATCGCCGGCTGACTTACCGTCAGCTCGCCGGCCTCGTCGATCGCCTCGCTCGTCATCTGGTCGAGCGCGAGATCGTCGGCGGCGCCCGCGTCGTCTTCCAGCTTCCCAACGTCCTCGAGTTCGTCGTCGCCTACTTCGCGTGCCTGAAGGTCGGCGCAATCCCGCTCGCGTGCCTGCCCGCTCATCGCCACGCCGAGATCGAGTATCTCGCCAGGTTCACCGAGGCCAGCGCGTGGTTCCTCCCGTCCACGTTCCGCGGGTTCGACTACGTGGCGATGGCCGAGGAGTTGCGCGCCGGGCTGCCGTCGCTCCGCGAAATCTGGGTGGCCGGCGATCGCGTCGGTTCCGGCATGACGCGCTTTGCCGATCTCCTCGCCGACCCTGGCGCGACGCGCGCCGCGGCGACGACGCGAGCGGTGACGACCGCGCGAGCGCACCCACAGCCGAGCGACGTGGCCGTCTTCCAGCTCTCGGGAGGGACGACGGGCCTTCCCAAGGTGATCCCACGCACCCACGACGACTATCTCTACAACTCCCGCGTCTTCGCGGCGATCACCGGCGTCGACCGCGAGACGGTTCTCCTCGTGACCGTTCCGATCTCACACAACTTTCCGCTCGCCTGTCCCGGCATCCAGGGCACGCTGCTGGCCGGCGGGCGCGTCGTGCTGGGTCCCTCGCCCGACGCCGAGACCGTCTTCAGCCTGGTCGAGCGCGAGCGAGTGACCTGGCTCCCCGCGGTGCCGGCCAGCGTCATCGGCTGGCTGAACGATCCGCGCATCACGCGCACCGACCTGACGTCCGTGCGTACGCTGGCCGTGGGCGGCTCCCGGCTCAATCCCGAGCCGGCCCGCCGCACGCTGAGCGAGATGGGCCCGGTGCTGATGCAAGTCTTCGGGATGGCCGAGGGCCTGCTCTGCTCGACACGGGCCGGCGATCCGGCCGAGGTGATCGTGGAGACGCAAGGCCGCCCCGCGTCGGACGGCGACGAGATTCGCATCGTCGACGACGACGGCAAAGAGGTCTCGCCCGGCCAGATCGGGGAGCTCCAGTGCCGCGGGCCCTATACGATCCGTGGCTACTACCGGGCCCCCGAGCACAATCGCGCGGCCTTCACCGACGACGGCTTCTACCGCACCGGCGACATGGTGCGCATGCACCCGAGTGGAAATATCGTCGTGGAGGGCCGCAAGAAGGATCTGATCAACCGCGGCGGCGAGAAGATCAGCGCGGAAGAAGTCGAGAACCTGATCCTGAGCCACCCGGCCGTGCTGAACGTGGCGGTCGTCGCCGTCCCCGACGAGGTCCTGGGGGAGCGCGCGTGCGCCTGCGTGATGCTTCGCCCCGGAACGACGCTCACGCTCGCGGACCTCACCGACTTCCTCCTCCGCGAAAAGCGGATCGCCAAGTTCAAGCTGCCCGAGCGGCTGCAAGTTCGCGATCGCTTTCCCACCACGGCTGTCGGTAAAATCTCGAAGAAGGATCTGCGCGAGGAGGTCCGGGGACTCTCATGAGCGACATCGTCGAAGAGATCCGTCGCGCCTACGCGGGCGTCGGCATCCGGCTCGACCAGCCCGCCTCCTACGGAACGTACTATCGGCTGCTCTGCGCCGGCTGCGGCCGGATGCTGGGCAACGTCGGCGACCGCCTGCTGCCCGGCCAGGCCCAGGAGATCGTCGACGCCCAGCGCGAAATGTACGCGAGCGGCCTGCTCGGCTGCGCGTGCGGCCACCAGCAGGAGCGCCTGAAGGGAGCGCGAGCATGAGCGAGATGGACGTCATTCGCGACGCCGAGGAGCGAGGGCGCACCGACCTGTGGCCACTGTGGCGGCGCGTGTACGCGCAGGGCGACCCGCTGCCGAAGTTCACGCCGCCGGCCCGGCCCGCTCACCGCTTCGACGAGGGCCAGCCGCTGCCCGAGGAGTACAAGAGCCTGCTGTTGAAGATGCTGCGCCACGAGGGCGAGCGCGCCGGCAACAAGTCGTTTCTCGGCTTGATGGGCACGTGCCTCGATCTGGCCGAGGCGCTCTTCCCCACGCGCGAGATGCGGCTGCTCAAGGCCGAATACCTGGCCGAGGAGCTGAAGCACGCGATCATGTTCCATCGCCTGGCCGTCGGGCTCGAGCACGACTTCGCGCTGCGCGACGTCCCCTACGCCCACTACGCGTTCCACCTGCCGCGGGAGTCGTGGGCCGACGACGCGTTCTTCCACTTCTTCGTGGACCTGAACGGCGCCTTCCACGCGCGCGACTGGCGCGAGTCGTCCTACGTCCCGCTCCAGAAGATGTCGGCCACCGTCGAGCGCGACGAGCTGGGCCACTCGGAGATGGGCTACTACTTCCTCCAGGAGATCTGCTCGACGCCGCGCGGGAAGGCGCAGGCCCAGGCGCTGCTCGCCAAGTGGTATCCGGCGACGCTCGACATGTTCGGCCGCTCCGACTCGCCGAACGTGCCGAAGTTCATCCAGTGGGGGCTGAAGTCGGTCGGCAACGCCGAGATCCGTCGAGCGTACAAGGCGTACGTCGATCGCAAGCTGGTCGCGCTGGGCCTCGACCTCCCCGACGAGCGCGCGCGACGCCGCTTCCTCTGAGTGGACGTCCGGCACTTCGAGCTGCAAGACCTGCTCGCCGAGGCGCTGATCGCGCTCGAGGCCGGGAATCATGCGGCGGTGGAGACGGCATTGAAGAAGGCGCTCGCGTGGGTGGAGCACGACTGGCTGGCCACGCCGGGTGAGATCAGGCTCGCGGCCGACGGCCCGGCGATGTCCGACGACGACGAGGACGACTGAATCATGACGTGGCTCACGGTTCCGGTCATCGACATCACGGCGTACTGGACGGGCGTCGACGCCAGCAAGCGTGACGTGGCGCGACAGATCGGCGAGGCCTGCCGCGACATCGGCTTCCTCGTCATCGCCGGCCACCGCGTGCCTCCGGATCTGATCGCCGCCGTCGACGACGTCTCCCGGGAGTTCTTCGATCTGCCGCTGGACGAGAAGATGAAGGTCGTGCGTCCAGCTCCGGATGTCACGCGCGGCTACATTCCCATGGAAGGCGAGAGCGTCGCCCGGAGTCGCGGCGAATATGCGCCGGGGGACCTGAACGAGTCCTTCATGATCGGCCCGGTCGACGCCGCCGAGACGGCCTACTTTCATGGCCCCCCCGCGGGCAAGCACTTCGCGCCCAACCTGTGGCCCGAGCGCCCGGCTCGCCTGCGCGCCATCTACACGACCTACTATCGGGTCATGGCTGATCTCGCGCGCACGCTGATGCGCCTGTTCGCGCTGGCGCTCGATCAGCCGGAGACGATCTTCGACGAGAAGATCGACCGACACATCAGCCGTCTCCGCGTGCGCAACTATCCGGCGCCGCTCGAGCCGCCCGCGCCCGGGCAGCTACGCGCCGGCGCCCACAGCGACTACGGCAGCCTCACCATCCTCAAGGCCGAGGACAAGGCCGGAGGCCTGCAGGTCCACAACAAGGCGGGGGCGTGGGTCGACGTGCCGATCGTGCCCGACTGCTTCATCGTCAACCTCGGCGATCTCATGGCGCGCTGGACGAACGATCACTGGGTCTCGACGCTGCACCGGGTGGTGAACCCGCCGATGGAGCTTGCGCACCTCAGCCGTCGTCAGTCGCTGGTGTTCTTCCACAACCCGAACTACGACGCCGCGATCGCGTGTATTCCGAGCTGCCAGGGTCCTGACCGCCCGCCGAAGTACCCGGTCATCACGTCGGGCGACCATCTACGCCGGCAGTTCGTCCGGACTCAGACACAGGCGGAAACGACCACCTGACCTCAGGCGTTCGGCATCTGCTCGGCCTCGCGAATGCGCCGGGACAGCACGGCCATGATGCTGCGGGTGAGCTCGGGCAGCTCGTTGAGCAGCCGCGCGAAGTCGCGGCGGTGGATGACGAGTAGCCGGACCCCCGTCTCCGCAATTACCGTCGCCGAACGCGGCCCGCCGTCCAGGAGGCTCATCTCCCCGAAGAACGCATACGGCTTGAGGATGACGCGCTTGCGGGGCGACACCTCCACTCGCGCGCGCCCGTCCAGGATCAGGAAAAACTCGTCGCCGGCCTGATCCTTGCGGGTCAGGACCGCGCCGGCCGGCGCCACCCGCACCTCGGCGATGCGCGCGACGGCCTTGAGCTGGCTGCGCGAGCAGCCCTCCAGCAGCGGGACCTCGGCCAGTCGCGTGATCTTCTCGTTCTGCTTCACGCGAAAGCCGAAGAACGAGCGCTCCTGGCCGCTGCCCTTGTTGGGCTCGGGAATCGAGCCATCGAGCATGCGACCGATCAGTTCCATCATCGAGCCTCCTCAGTCTAGAGCCTGTCGCCTAGAGCCCGTAGAGTCGGCGCGCATTGCCGCCGAGGATCTTCTGTTTCTGGGCCTCGCCGATGTCCCCGCGGTTCTTGATCTCGTCGAGCGAGCCCGGGTACGAATTATCCCAGTGCGGGAAGTCCGAGGCGTACACGATCTGGTTCTCGCCGACCCGCTCGAGCGCCTGGGGCAAGAGCCACTCGTCGGCCTCGCACGAGAAGTAGATGGTCCCGCTGCGCACGTACTCGCTCGGCCGCTTCTTGAGCGCCGGCGCCTCGCTTCGCCGCTTGGCGTACTCGTCGTCCATGCGCTCCATCCAGTACGGCGCCCACCCGCAGCCCGCCTCGAGGAACGCCACGCGGAGCCGCGGGAACTTTTCGGGCACGCCTTCGAAGATCATCGAGGTGAGCTGGCGCATCTGCCCGAAGGCGTGGGAGCACGTGTGGGTCTGGATGAAGCTCGGAAACAGGTCCACGCCGGCACCGCCCAGGTGCGAGCCGGAGGCGTGAATGCCGAGCATGACGTTCAGGCGCTGGGCTTCTTCGTAGATTCCGTGGAAGCGGGAGTCCCCGAGCACGTGCTGGCCGTCGGCGGCGAGCATCGCGCCGACGAGGCCGAGCTCGCGCACCGCCCGCTGCAGCTCGACGGCCGCCGCGTCGGGGTCCTGCACCGGCAGCAGCGCGACCGCCTGCAGTCGCGGGCTGACCTTGACGAAGTGCTCGTGCAGGAACGTGTTGTAGGCGCGGCAGAGCGCCACCGCCCACTGGCGATCGCGCAGGAAGGAGAGAAACAGGCCGAGCGTCGGATAGAGCACGGTCTGGTCGACGCCGCCCTTGTCGAGCGCCCGCAGCCACGTCTCGGCATCGCCCGCCCAGTCGCCGAGCGTCCCGAGCAGCCGCCGGTCCCACCCATCCCACGGATAGAAGAACGCGCCGCTGGGCCGCCGGCGATACGGCTCGTCGAGATACTTCACGATCTGGTCCTGAGTCTCGGTGACGTGGCCGTCGGCGTCGAGGATGGTCATGGTGCTCACCTCAAGCTCTTGGCGGGATGAAAATGTTTGAAAATGGCCAGGATCAGGGCGACGGACACGAGGACCGACACGGCGCCGGGAACGAGAGCCAGCACTGCGTCGGTGGGGTGGTCACGGACCCAGCCCTCGGCCGTGAGCCGCCACACGCCGACGGCCCAGGAGATCGTCAGCATCGCGGCAATCATGTAGATCACGTATTGAGACCACCGGCTGTTGCGCAGCAGGCCCCAGGCGCTGGCCAGCGCCGCGATTCCGAACACCGCCCAGATGAGCTGGTGATTGTTCACGCCCTCGCCGAGGGCGTAGCCGCCGTAGGCGGCGACCACGAGCACGATGAGCTGAATGACCCACGACATCATGGACGCACCACGTGGCCCGCGACAGGCGCGTTGGTCATGGCTTCTTGCAGACGACGTTCAACAGGGCCTGGCGCTTCTCGTGGCGCACCACCCGCAGCGCCTGGTCGAGCATCTCGGGCAGCGCCGCCGGGTCTTCCAAGCGTTCGCCCCAGCCGCCGCAGGCGCGGGCCACCAGCTCGTAGTCCGGCGCAGGGTCGAGCTCGCTGAGCGGCATCACGCCGGTCCGCACGGCCCAGCCCTCCGGCGCGTAGGCCTTCACCGAGCGCTTGACCGCGTTCCACGCGCGGTTGTTGAAGATCACGAAGAGCACCGGAAGGTTGTGGGCGCGGGCCACCCAGTGGGCGGCCAGCGGCGCGCCGAAGATGTAAGAGCCGTCGCCCACGGTGCAGATGACCGTTTTCTCCGGTGCCGCGAGCTTGGCGCCGAGCGCGGCGCCCAGGCCCCACCCGAGCCCCGATGAGGCCGGAGCGCCGAAGTAGGTGCCGGGAGCTCGGAAGCAGGTCTGCGTCGGGTCGAGATCGTACTCGTTGACGACCAGCGTGCTCGCGTCCAGACGCTCGCCGATCGCTCGCGAGAGCCCCAGCATGTCGATGGGACGATCGTCCTGGGCCTTGCGTCCCGCGGCGCTCCAGGCCTGGCGCAGTCGGCGATGCTCGGCCTCCCAGCGCGCTCGGCGCTCGGCGACCGCGTGGGCGTCCACACCGATCCGACGCGCAGCGTCGGTCAGCGCAGCGAACGTCAGCCGCGGCGCCCCCCCGAGTCCGAGGTCGACGGCGAACCCACGGATCGGATAGCGCGAGAACAGCGGGTCCTGACCGATCTGGATGATCTTCGCCTCGGGCCTCGGGGCCTTGAGCTTGGGGAACCACGGCGCGTCCGACTCGACGACCACGACCACGTCCACGTCGCCCAGGTGCGGCGTCGGGTCGTAACCGGCGTGAAGCGGGTGGTCCTGGGGAAAGTTGACGTGAGAATGGTGCCACTCGAAGACGGGCAGGCCGAGCGTCTCGGCCAGCGTGACCAGCGGAGCAACGGCCCGCGGATCGCGGCCGCCCGACTTGGCGATCACAATCGGATTCCGGGCGGCGATCAGCGCCCGTGCCGCCTCCTCGATCACCGCCGGGTCGGGCACGCGCTCGGCGTCCGCCCGCAGGCGCGGCGGATCGAAGTACTCGATCTCTTGCAGGCGCTCGGCCAGGACCTCGCGTGGCAGCGTGAGGTACACGGGCCCGGCCGGCTCGCTCGTCGCCACGGCGAGGGCCCGATCGACCACGGTCTCGAGCTGGGCGCCCATGCGGAGCTCGTAGTCCCACTTCACGTACTCGCGCAGCATGCCCGCCTGGTCGAACGACTCCTGGGCCCAGTGGATCTGACGGTTACGGGCCCCCGGCAGCTCGCCCTCGGTCAACGGCGTGCGCCCGGCCGAGAACAGGATCGGCGCGTTGGCTCGGGCGGCGTTGATGATCCCGCCGGCGCCGTTGGCCGTGCCGACGTTGACGTGCACCATGACGACCTGAGGCCGGCCGGTGACCATCGCGTAGCCGTGGGCCATCGCGACCGCGGGGATCTCGTGCGGGATCGTCAGCGGCCGGGGCAGGACCTGGCCCTGGGCCTCGCGCTTGGCGTAGGCGTCGATGATCGGCGCGAAGTCGGTGCCGGCATTGCCGAAGAAGTACTCGACACCCCTGGCCGCCAGCAGCTCGAGGAACGCCTCGGCCGTGCTCTCCACCGCCACTCGCTTCCGCATGAGGGAGCCTCTCCTCCCCGGGTTCCCGGGGCTCGTATTGTAAAGGACCGCACGAGTGCACGAGCCGGTCGGTTGACAGCAAGGAGGAGAATGTGTCGGGCGAGGTGCTACCCGGGCGCTACGCGGCGCGACGAAGGTTGGGAGGTTCCTAGGCCCGTCGAATCAACGAGATCCGTTGAAATACGTCAGTGCCTTGGTCCACGCCTGCACGCCAATCAGATAGCCCACGTTCTGCGCGGTGGTGTTGTCGTCGGCGAAGTGGATGCCGCCGTAGAGACGTGACAAACCCGCCTCGTTCGCCGCATCGCTGAACGTCCCGTAGAGGAATGTCGTCGGCACGAGAGGGATCCCCGGCTCCACGCGACCGAAGCCCGCTGGCAGGACGGTCGAGAAACCGAAGTCATCGCTGCCCGTGAAGAGCTGCAGCACGGTCGCGCTCGAACGCGAGAAGACCGAATGACCCGAGAAGTACCCGGGGAACGATGGCGTCAGGTTGGTGCCCGGGTTGTACGGCGACCACTTTTCGCCCGGGATCTGCTCGATCGGCCGTCCAGGGCCACCCCACGCGTGGATGTTCTTTCCCCGCTTCACAAAGCGGATCGCCGTGATCGGGCGCACCCCGTTGTACTTTCGCTTGATGTGCCAGGCCACGATGCCAGCGTCGAACGACGCGTTGTGCATCGCGAAGAACATCTTCGCGTCCTGATCGATCGTGTGGTGGTCGCGCTGC
>Ga0209761_1003624_pt1 | contig 10212 bp, 9 predicted proteins | sample GraSoi013_1_40cm_4_FD_185818 | JGI IMG/M metagenome (GOLD analysis project Ga0209761, IMG submission 185818) | Grasslands soil microbial communities from the Angelo Coastal Reserve, California, USA - Sample 09_25_2013_1_40cm (SPAdes) (version 2) | ecosystem: Environmental > Terrestrial > Soil >... | reverse complement strand
GATATGTAGTCTCCAAGAGACTTGGAATTCCGAGGTCATCGGGACCCCGTGTCCCAACGTTCGCGAGAATTGGCTCCTTCGTAGGAAGAAGATACAAGCTCATAATCGTCTTTTGGATTCTACTCTTCGCGGCAAGCTTTCCCTTCTCTCAACAACTCTCCCAAGTCACTACGTCAAGCACTAGCGGCGGCCAGTCCAGCACCTCCCAGTCAGCACTGGCCCAGAATCTTATGGCTCAAGGGTTTCCCCATCCACAGTCCAATGCGAGTGCCATAATTCTCCTCCAAGGAAACGATGTTACCGACAACGCGACCAAAATATTCACGCTTCGCCTAGAACAACGCCTTGTGGCACCGGGGATCCTCAACAGCCTTGAGAACGTCACCACAATCTACAGCCTGGAAAGAAAAGCTCTCACAGTGTACTACCTGCAAAACTACAGCTACCCAGTGGCGGAATCAAAGGCAAATCAGACCGTCTGGCACGAAACCCTCTCACAATACCCTCCACTGATCCCACCTGCGATTCTCCAGAATTTCATTAGCCCAAACAATAACGCAATGATCACTCTAGTAACCTTCTCCCAAGCACCCGGATCGTTCGGCTCAGCAGACACCGACCCGATATTGAAGAACATAGTGACTATGCGGAATATCATCTTCCAACTTAAACCGAGCGATCCCGAACCCTTACAGACATATGTTACCGGTGACCTGGCCACCACCGCCGACTCTTCTCTAGGAAGCACGGCGGACCTCAGTCGCATCGAGCCCGTCACTGTTGGTGCGATCCTTGTTCTTGCAGGACTGTTTTTCGTTGCCATCGTCACCCCTTTCGTTCCTCTGGTCACTGTCGGAATGGCGTTGCTGATGGCTGAGGGAGGACTCTACCTCATTGGGAAATACATCATCCCAATCCAAGACACTACCACCACATTCCTGTTCACCATAATGCTCGGGGTCGGCACTGACTACGCCATCTTCCTGATGGCCCGTTATCGTGAAGAACGCGTCGAAGGCCGAGACAAGACCCAAGCGGTCCTGACATCTATCACGTGGTCAGGAGAGAGCATCGCAACCAGCGCAACTACTGTGATAATCGCGTTCGGCGCAATGACGCTAACGACCTTTACCCTCCTCAGATCCATCGGCGTCGGTCTCGGATTCGGCGTCCTAATCGCTCTTCTAGTAAGTCTAACACTGATCCCATCGCTCATCCTAGTCGCTGGGGACCGGATATTCTGGCCGACATCCGGCAAAAGATTCGAGGCGTACGCGGCCAAAGCCCGGAAAAGAAGAGCGGAAAGACCCGGATATTTCCGTCGAGCTGCAAGCTTCAGCGTCAGGCGACCGATACTAGTCCTAGGATTGGCTCTCATCATTTCCATTCCCGCCATTTACGTTTCACTGACCGGGTCCACATCCTACGATTTTGCAGCCGGTCTCCCACAGGCCGAGAGTGTCAAAGGTATCACTGCCCTTGAACAGAGCTTCGGAGCCGGCCAGATAGGCCCCACACAAGTACTCGTACAATTCCCAGCCCCAATTCTCGTAAACGGGAACCTCACGGCGGCCGGACAGACAAGCTTAGAGAAGCTGAGTCAGAACATTGCTAGTTTGTCCAATGTGAAAGAGGTCACAGGGCCCACTCGCCCTAACGGGATCCCAGTGGACGCGACCAATATGACCGGCCTATCACTGGAAGAGAGGCAGGCGATCCTAGGGAGCATAGGAAAAGACAACCGCACTGCCATCTTGACGGTCCTGTTTGCCGACGAGCCATTCACGCAAAACTCTCTCAATACGGTCACTCAAATACGAAACCTCGTCACGAGTCTTCAAAGCTCGGACCCCTCTCTAGCTCAAGACACCATACTTGTTGGAGGCGCTTCTGCGTCCACCCTTGACTTTGCCAATGAGACCGTCAACCAGTTCAACACTATCAGAGTATTGACGGTCGTAGCGATATTCGTCGTTTTGCTCGTAGTGCTCGGCTCTTATCCTCTTGCAATAACTGGAATACTTTCCATTGGACTGAGTATAATTTGGGCCTATGCGGCCACTCTGCTCTTCTTCAACAACGTGCTCCAATCAGGGGTCCTCTTCATTATCCCCCTCGTGCTCTTTCTGCTTCTCTATGGAATCGGCATGGACTACAATATCTTCATTCTAACTCGGATTAGAGAAGAAGCTCAGAAAGGTAAGGAGACTCGCCAGGCAGTAGTAGACGCCGTTGACAGAACAGGCGGGATCATAACAGCCCTAGCTCTCATTCTTGCAGGAGCACTAGGGTCACTTTTACTGTCTTCAAATCGTCTTCTCGAAGGCTTCGGCTTCGCGATTGCCCTGGCAGTGGTCCTAGATGCAATGGTTGTGCGAACCTATCTCGTTCCGGCAATCATGTCGCTGCTCGGCCCCCGAGCATGGTGGGGTCCTAATCGGTTGAGAAGAGTCAGATTCAACAAGAAGAGCGAACAAAAATCGTCAAACAATGCCTAGAGTTTGAGTCTGTTAGTTCTAGAAGACTCATAGTCGGGACAAGAAAGTCTTCTCAGATGGAGCCTTGACCTACAGGACAGAATACACTCTGGGCTTCCTGGCCCTTCTGCCTCTTTTGGCTACCGGTGTCGCCAAGGGCACAGGCTGGCTCGTCACCATCATTGTAGTGTACGTCGGCATTCCGCTTCTCATCTGGAGTCTATTGGTGGATCGTCTTGCATCTCTAGTTTTGAGGATAATTTGCCGAGTCCGTGAGTCCTCGGGACACCAGTACTACTTCGAGAGACAAGTGGGAAAGCCAGGAGTTTCACGTAGGCTTCTGAGAGACATCCGCGTCCTAGTGTTCGTGTTCTTTCTGTCCGCGCTAATCGTCCCCCAAGTGACGCAGGTCAATCCGCAGAATCTCGTCATTGTTAGCAACGCGTTCATCTACGTAGCCATTTTCCTGCTCGCTATACCATCCTCGATACATGTCCTTCTCTGGGTCCTCGAGGATTCAGGACTCAGATGCCACAATACGATGAGACTCACAGTCACCGTTCCAGCCGCGTGGACATCAAGATGGCTGTCATCGCTAGGAGGTATCGGCGCGTTCGTTTCTTTCGCGGTAGCGATGGGGGGAAGTCTTGACAGGGCCATTTCGCTCGGGTTTACATTGATGATCTCCCTTCTACCATCCTGTATTCTTGCGCCGACTCTCTTCTATCGCCGGTTGGAGCCCGGAATCATTGCAAAGATTCGTCAAAGCAAAGCGGCAATGACGATGGGCAGTCTCTTTCCGCAGGTCTCGGGATCATCTCTCCCTTCTTCATCAGCACCAACTCTACGCTCAGTTCGAGTGAATGAAGAAACGAAGCAGACCACTGAGTCTCATTCCTAGTACCCTACACTATTCGGTCGGCAAGTTACTATTCGCTTAAAGAGCACTCGAACAATCATGAGTCACTATGAGTGTGGCCGAGGCGGCGAGGCCGGCCCTTCCGAGTAGCACGATTCGTAGCTATGCCATGATTGGAATCGTCCTCTACGCCTTCGGCCTAGTGCTAAACGAGATCGGTAATGGTCTCGCGCAGTTATGGCTGGTCCCGTATGCCGACACGATAAGCGCGCTAGGGTTTGTGATTGCACTTTACACAGCTTCTCTTGCGGGGCTCGGAACGCGTTTGACTGTGTTGATAGGACTCATCTATGGCATTGGAATCTTCTACGTGAGCGAGCCCGACGCTACCTACGTGGCTTCGGGTCTCAAGATTTCATCGTACAACACGACCCACTTTGTCGGGCTTGGTCTGATCGGCTTCACGATGATACTGTTGATTGCTCTCGCGTTCTATCTGACGCGTGCGAAATCAAGTCACCGAACCCTCCCCAAACAAGACGCCGGTTCAACAAGCTAGTTCTCCCCCGTGAGATTCATTGGAATCTGAGGCGGGCCCGCGGGGATTCGAACCCCGGACCTCTAGCCGGAGATTTTTTCGAATCTCCTACAGCTGACTCCGATGGTGAAACCCCACTTAGGGGGCTGCCGCTCTATCCAGGCTGAGCTACGGGCCCAGAACAGACCCGGAGCGAAAGGATAGTTAATGATTCCTGACGGATGACGAGCTAGCTATTCGAGATTAATTGTCTGATTCCCAAAGAATTCCTTAGGATCGACAATGTGAACCCTCTTTCCTTTTTTCATCAACTCCTCCGCGACCACCTCGTTGGTAGTGAAGTAGCAGCCATCGCCGGTGAAAAACCGGAGTAACCCGTGAGAAGAATCTCCACAAACTAGGAAGTTAGCCATAGCCTTGTCGTCGTCAAGATCTTTGCCGCAAAGTGGACATTTGAACTCCACCCACAAACCGGGACACTCTACAACTGTCCAATTGTTCTAGCCGCCTTTAACTGTTGACCTAGCAAAGAAAAGTCTGCCTTTTGTGAGCTTCAAAATCGGACCACATTACTTCTCAGAGGTTAGGTTGAACATGAGAGTGAAATCTATATGAAAACATGTTCACGAATGTGGATGGGCAACTTGGACGAGAAGGTCATAGTCAAGACGAAGCACGGGGAACTTACCCTAGAGCAACTCGCCGAAGTACAGCCTGGCCTAGCCCGGTTAATGAAGGAGATCGGCGATAGATTTCACGTGCTCTACTATGCGGCTAAGGGTGGAAACTGGAAACTGGCCGAACACGAACAGAAAGTGACAATCACCATCCTCAAAGCAGGCGGGACCCTGAGACCAAAATACCATCAAGACATCAGCAGTTTCATCCAATCACATCTGCATCCGCTAGGTGAGAGCATTAAGGTCAAAGACTGGGAAACATTCGAACATTGCTACAAGAGCGCGGTGGATGAAGCAAACAAGCTCCATGAAAAATATGGATATGGATTCATCCACTACAAACTCTCCAAGAACCCGCCTGATTACTACGACCTTAACCCTCGAGATTGAATCTCTGACCGTAGAGTAGCGAATGTCGTTAGTAGCCAGATGTGGCTGGGGGTCTTGAGTGACTTTCAGCCTGCTGCCGCTGAAACATGAATGAGGCGTGCACGAAATTCTCTCTTGGCCCGCCTTCGCTTCAATACTTTGGTTCTTGAGTGAAGGTCTAGAGTTTCATTACGATTGGGCCTTGTTTCAACCATTTAGCATTTCTCCCGCTGTTCGCTAATACCGCTTGTTTTGCGGGTCCGTCTGATAAGTTTTCCTGAAAACCTAGGCAAACAAGACGAATCGGATCGAGGTCTTAACCTACGCCAGTAGCTTTGCTATTTCATCCACGACTCTATTCTTCGGAATGTTTCTTTCCTCTCCAGTCTTCATGTCCCTCAACCGCACATTGCCCTCCTTGAGTTCTCTCGGGCCGACAATCACGACAATTCGTACCTTGGCTGAGGCGGCATAATCCATCTGTTTTTTCAATGGACGTTCTTTGAGATCTCTGTCCGCTCGGAGTCCACTCTCTCGCAACGCTCGCAATACCTTGATGGTCTCGTCTCGCACTTCTTCGCCTGCCATTGCGACATAGACTTGTGGATTCTGTTCCAGATCTGGGAAGAGCCCCTTCTTCTCAAGGGAGATCATGAGCCTCTCGAAGCCTCCTGCGACGCCGGTTGCGGGCATGTCTCGTTTTCCGTATATTCGACAGAGCTTGTCGAAACGGCCACCGCCGAATACAGCACCGACATCCTCGCCAGCTTGATCGTACGCCTCGAAGACTGTTCCGTCGTAGTAGCTTATCCCTCTCACAATTCTTAGGTCCACTTGGACCTTGGACCTTTTTCCGAGGGAGTCGACGTTGTCAATAGTTCCTGTGAGTTCCTGTAGTCCTTTGCTGATCAGGTCACTCTTCGGGAGTTTCTTCTCTAGATCGGGTAGGACTTTGTCGGCGTCTCCGCCGATGTCAGCGAATCCCATGACCCGTTTCACTTTGTCTTGAGAAAGCCCCGCTCTGCCTAGTTCTCCTTCGATCTGTTCGGGACCCTTTTTGCCCATTCCGTCGATGATTCGCAGCAATCTCTCGAGTTCCTCTTGTGAGCGGACGCCTATGGTCTGGAGGAACCCTTCTGCGAGTTTTCTGTTGCTGACTCGGACTTCGTGATCTTTCAATCCGACTTTGTCTAGAATGTCGGAACCTAGACTGATGATCTCCGCATCAGCAGTGGGTTCAGCTACTCCATAGATTTCCGCGTCCCATTGTGTATGGTATCTGTATCTGGCGTATTGTGGCTCGTCATATCGCCAGACACCTCCAATGCATCCTATCTTTATGGGTTCGGGAAGGTCGAATCGGTTGGCGATCATCCGGGTCATGCCGACTGTTAGGTCGAATCGAAGACCCAGGTTTCGTCCTGCTTTGTCTTTGAACCAGTAGATTTCTTCCCGGATTCCAGGGCCCGATTTTGCTTCAAGCGTCTCAAGATTTTCCACTGGGCTGGGCTCAAGCAGTTGGAAACCGTAGCTCCACGATACTTGGCGGATCTGCTCGGCGAGCCAGATTCTCTTGATCATCTCTTCCGGTTCTATGTCCTTCATTCCGCGAGGGAGCGTGAATTGAGTCTCAGACAAGACGAAGAACCTTCAAGGTTCGAGTTATTGGGATTGGAAGGTCTCAGGATTCAACGTGTAGTAGACTATGTCTGTACGACGATCAATGACGGCCAACACCAGGTCCTTGCCATCCTTGTTTGCTTTCGCTGACAACGTTGCGAGTTTTTCGAGTGTAGACTCTCCGCCTTCGAACACGATCGTGACGAGCCGTCTCACGGCTCCCTTCCCGAAGGTTTCGAAATCGTAGCCCGCTTCTCCGTCCCGTACTAGGTATCCTCTGTCGCGAAGGTCTCTGTAGACAAGATACTTTGTCCATATGGTGGGCTTCCCCACTGATAGCTTCGTAACTAGCTGCTGAAGCGACTTGGACTGTTTGGTCTTCTCGTCCAAAACCTTGATCCTCTTCTTCTCGACAAGGTAGAAGGTTTCGTAGGGATTGAGTGTGATCTTGTCGTCGACTAGAGTTCCAAACGCTTTCTCGCGTAGGTCCATCAACTTCTCAGGTTCTCGGAGAAAGACTCCTCCCCTGGAAAGGTAAGCCTCGATTGCCTCAACGATGACCGGGACTTGCTCGCTCTTGGTTTCCAAGGGTTCCAGAAAGTCGAGCACTTGGAGGGGCGGCTATAAAGCCATTCAAATAGAAAGACAATGATCTAGTCGTAGAAAACCCGATGACTGGCAAGAGTCTTGAGCCTGTTAGATGGCGGGACGGCGTACTGGAAGTGGTGGACCAGACTCTACTCCCTGCCAGGCTAACTTACGTCCGTTTGAGAAATGTCGAGCATGTCTGTGCCGCAATCAAGACAATGAAAGTTCGCGGAGCCCCGTTGATCGGGGTGGTTGGCGCGTTCGGGCTCGTCCTTTCTGTGAAGAAGATTAGGACCCGTGATTTGGCTGAAGCTCGAGCTCAGCTCCGAAAGTGGGCCGACGCTCTAATTCAGACTAGGCCCACCGGTGTGAATCTTCGATGGGCGGTAGAACGAGTCTTCGACTCCTCCGTCAAAGCAAAAGATCTCTCGTCTCTTGAAGAGGTACTCTCGAACGAAGCAGAAGCAATTTTCAATGCTGAACTAGAGGCCGCTCGAAAAATCGGCAAGTATGGTTCTCCGCTTTTGGAGGATGGTGACACGGTTCTTACTCATTGTAATGCTGGCGCCCTCGCAACTGTTGGCTACGGAACATCCCTCGCCGTTGTCAGAGCTGCTGTCGAGCAGGGAAAGCGGATCAGCGTGATTGCGACAGAGACTCGTCCGTTGCTGCAGGGATCAAGATTGACCGCGTTCGAGCTGGCGCATGACAAGATTCCTGTTAGAATCATTGTTGACAGTGCGGCGGCGCAGATGATGTCGCGGGGGGTAGTGGACAAGATTGTCGTGGGCGCAGACCGAATACTGAAGACTGGTCATGTGACGAACAAGATTGGAACTCTGCCTATTGCACTGTCTGCCAAATTCTACGGGGTCCCGTTCTATGTCGCTGCTCCAGTTTCCACCATTGACATGGCGACTGACCCTTCGATGGTTGTTATCGAGGAACGGAACCAGCGAGAGGTCCTCTATGTTGCGGGGAGGAGGGTTGCGCCGCGGAATGTGGAGGCTCTGAATCCGGCGTTCGATGTTACACCGCCTGAGTTAGTAACGGGTATTGTTACGGATAGGGGAATTGTTGGTCCGCCGTTTGTAGATAGCCTACGCTCTATGTCCAGGTGAGTTTGAGGGTTCTTCGCTGATCTTTCTACTTTTTCTACGCTGAAAGGTAGTCCTACGCCACCATCTTGACGAGCGATAGGCCGATCTCCACGGGAACATTACCTACTGACTCTATCCGAGATTTCCATTCGTTTCCGATGGCTACGAGTGCATAGATGCCTATGACTTCCGCCCTTGCCTTGAGAATGACCTTCATCATTGCCCGCTGAGTCTCTCCGCTATCGATGATGTCGTCTGCGATGAGTACGCCCTCTCCTTTCTTGAACGCGTCTTTGGAGACGTAGAGACTCTTCATTATGGCGGTTTTGGGGGGGACGTAGAATTCCTCGATGAACTCTCGAACGCCAACCTCCCTGGATTGTTTCGCGACAATGAGTCTCGTGCCCAGCCGGTGAGCTAGCAACGTTGCGAGTGGGACTCCGTCGACAGCAGCGGTCATGACTTTGTTCACTCTCTTGCCTGCAAACTTTCCGACAGCTTGTTGCACTGCTCTTTCTAGTAGCATTGTGTCGTTGATTATTCCAGTGTTGTCAAAGTAGCCTAGGTCGTCGAATTTTATTCTCTCATGTAGTTCTTTTTCTAGGCTCATGTATTTCTGGAGAGTCCTGTTAATTTCTTCTGCGCGCTCCGCGGTTGGCAGTACGTGGCCTTTCACATAGCGACTCAAGACCGTCTCGGGCAAATGTAGAATGCCGGAGAGTTCTCTGTAGGTGTATTGTTCTTTTGCCAGGTTCAGGAGTTCGATCGTTTGGAGTTTGTACTTGAGATCTAGAATGCGCGAAGTGTCCTTCATTGCTTGTATTCGCGCTTTAGCCCCGCGTACCCTGTATAACGTTTTCCATTTTGCGCAACCTGATCATTTTTCTCCGACGACTCTTGACAACTCCCCGACTGTTCTGATATTTGCCAACGTATGAATGTCTCGCAGGCATCCCGAGTCTTAACAGAGAGAGCTGGATGAACCTCTCGCCTTTCCTAAGACTAACCAATCTATCTCCAGCATTATGGAGACTGACTGTGAGCTGTCCGCGGAATCCCGGATCGACTAGAGCGAGACTCGCGACTATCCCCTCCCTAGCAAGAGATGACCGAATGTGAAGAATCCCGAGAAAATTCTCCGAAAGTTCTACCCGTTCAATAGTAGCCACTAGTTTCTGCTGGCCTGGTCTGAGTACTAGACTCCGATCGGCTCGCAGGTCTATACCGGCAGGATTCAGTTTTGGGTTTCGAGGGACGATGTGAAACAGGCCGGTTTTTATTGCACCGATGATCTCGTTGTCAGAGAGCGCCATTCCGGATGCACTCAATGACAACGATTTCAAAAAGGCTTCCAAGGACTCCAAAGCCACCCGGACCAGCAGCCAAATCTGCAGTCAAGAACGCGATCTCTTCTCGTCCAGCGACTTATCGCAGCAAATCCGTAGGCTCTTTGGCCGACCGTAGAATCTGGCAAAAGGGGGTTCGATATTTGAAGAGGAGTGATCCGATCCTCGCCCGGATAATTGATAGAGTGGGTCCTGTCAAGTTCGAATTGGATGATGATCATTATGAGGTGGTTGTGGGCTCCATTATTTTTCAACAGCTAGCCGGTTCAGCTGCTCAAGCGATTCTGAACCGGTTCAAACAGCTCTACGGTGGAAGGCTCCCGAGTCCGAGAGAATACTTGTCAACTGATGTTGAGAAGTTGCGTGGAAGCGGGTTGTCCCCACAGAAAATCTCCTACATCAAGGACCTCGCTGAACGACTTGAGAACGGCACCCTAGACTTGAAGAGGCTGGAGAGTCTCCCTGATGAGGAAGCCCTCAACGAGCTAGACAACGTTAGGGGAATCGGCAGATGGACCGCAGAGATGTTTCTGATCTTCATGCTGGGCAGAACAGATGTATTGCCCGTTGATGATCTCGGTCTCCGAAAGGCGGCTCAGAAAGCGTACAGGCTTCGAAAGCTTCCGAAGAGAGAC
>Ga0209761_1003620_pt1 | contig 10214 bp, 8 predicted proteins | sample GraSoi013_1_40cm_4_FD_185818 | JGI IMG/M metagenome (GOLD analysis project Ga0209761, IMG submission 185818) | Grasslands soil microbial communities from the Angelo Coastal Reserve, California, USA - Sample 09_25_2013_1_40cm (SPAdes) (version 2) | ecosystem: Environmental > Terrestrial > Soil >... | reverse complement strand
CCCCAGTAGCGTTGACGGCTGATTACCCAGTCTCGGGCGCCAACGAGCCATGTGTGAAATCGTTTAGACCCTGCCCATTCAGGGGTCCACTGGACTCGATTGTTCTCCTGGATCATTTTCTGTTTGAACTTGGTGACTTTGACGAACCACTGGTCCGTAGCTCGAAGTATGAGCGGGGTCTTGCAGCGCCAACAGTGTGGATAGGAGTGTTCTATCGTCTCCTCCCGGAATAACAATCCTTTTGCCTCAAGATCCTTGACGATCACCGGGTTTGCCTCCCGAACTTGGAGTCCAGTGTACTTTCCCGCTTCAGCCGTGAACCGCCCTGACGGGTCTACGGGAGACAGTACCGGTAGGCCGTTTCGCTGGCCCATTTCAAAGTCCTCTTCACCATGCCCTGGAGCCATGTGGACCAGGCCGGTGCCGTCAGTCATCGTAACAAATTCCGAACTCAGGAATACTCTGTGAAGTTTTCCGCCTGTCTTCTGATGGGTCTCTTCAAGCAAGGGTGGGACGTAGGATATTCCCGCTAGGTCCTTTCCTTTCAACTCCTCAAGGATCTTGTACGGTTTTTCTCCAAGGACCGGTGCGAGTCTCTCTTTGGCGATTATCAGCTTCTCTCTATCGACTTGTATCGTCGCATAAATCATGTCGGGATGAACTAGGACACCCTCGTTCGCCGGTAAGGTCCAGGGAGTAGTGGTCCAGATTAGGAGGAATTCTCCAGGCTTGTCAAGGACGGGTAGTTTCACGTAGATGGAGTAGTCTTTGATGATGCGATACTCGTCTGTGACCTCGTATCCTGCTAGGGCTGTCTCGTCGTGTGGGCACCAGTGGACGACTCTCAGTCCCTTGTAGAGCAGTTTCTTCTGTTGTGCTTGTTTGACTGTCCACCAGACTGATTCGATGTATCTGTCGTGATACGTAATGTAGGGACTGTCCCAGTCCATCCATATACCGAGATCTTTGAAGACTCGCGTCTGACTCTCTATGTTCACGTCAGAATACTTCTTGCATTCGGCGATGAACCGGTCGATGCCAATTTTATTCTCGATATCTTTCTTTGAATCTAGGTTGAGGCTCTTCTCAACCATTAGTTCTACCGGTAATCCGTGACAATCATAGCCCGGCTGATCGTGGACATTGTGGCCTCTCATCCGCTGGAACCGTATGACTACATCCTTCAGCGTCTTGTTCCAGCCCGTCCCCACATGGGGCGGATTGGTTACAAACGGCGGACCGTCCAGAAAGTAGAACTTCGGCTTCTTCAGAAGTTTCTTCTTTGTCTTCTCGTAGGCCCGGCTAGTCTGCCACCATTGGAGAACTTCTTCTTCCGATTTTGAGGGTTTGTATTCCCGGCTGATCTTGCCTACGGTTTTCGTCGTCAATTGTTCTCTTCCCCTGGGAAGGAGTTTCTGGAATCGAAGATCTCCGGCCTCGTTCCCGGCCGACGATTTATGTTCCCTAAAAAAGTTAGGGGAAGTAGCTTGATTGAATTGCATCAGAATTATCCAACTTATTACCGTCTCAAGAACGCTTGAGATTCATAGACGTTGATCTCGCTAACGCTTCTCAAATCTACCGGCCACGGTGCACCCGCTCAGACTGTGAGCGTCTTTCCTGATGAGGTTCATGAGGGCGAAATGCTCTGGGTCGACGCTGAGAGTCCAACAGCCCAAGAGCTTGCTGATCTGAAGAGCAGATTTGGCCTAGACGACTACGCCATCGAGGATGTAGTTCATAGGAATCAGAGACCGAAGCTGGAAGAGTATGGAAAGAATGTCTTTGCCGTAATCCATGTGCCTGACGTAAGAAATCGTAAGAGCGGGATAATCGAACTCTTCGTCTTCTTCCAGAAGAACTGGATCATAACCATACATTCAGACGATTCAGAACTGATCCATTCAATAGATTCCAGGATTAGAGCCAGGGGTCTCGCTCCACTTACAACCGCCCCCTCACCTGACCTGTTCTTCTACGTCTTTCTTGACTTCGCAGTCGACGCCTATTATCCAATATTGGACGAGGTCGAGGAAAGACTTGAGTATCTTGACAAACAAGCAATTACGACATTCAAGACCCGAGTCAAGAGAATGGAGAACGTAGTCTCTATCGTAACCACCATTGGTGGAGTACGGAGAAAACTGATGAATCTTCGACGATCTCTTACCCCGACAAGAGACATGCTCGGAATGGTTATGCGTGGTGCAGTGCCGTTCGTAGCTGATTCAAATCTCAGAAGCTTCAGAGATGTCTACGACCACTCCTTCCAGCTCTTGGAGACGATCGATAACGACAGAGATAGGACAAGCGATGTTCGAGACCTCTACATCAGCCTACACTCCGCCTCAACAGACAATACGATCAAGGTGCTCACGCTTGTCGCAACGATTTTCCTTCCGCTCACTTTGCTCGCTGGAATCTACGGAATGAACTTCAGTCCAGGTTTCTTCCAGCCTGGAAGCGGTGATCCGCTCGGATTCTATGTCATGATTCTAGCAATGGTCATAATATCTTTGGGGCTCGTCTACTACTCCAAGAGAAGTGGCTGGATCTAGGAAACCTCGGGTCTTTCATTCCATGGGGATTATTTCGTTAACAACCGCTTTTTGTCGAGGACCGTCGCTTCCAGATCAGCAGGATAATTCGCGTGACTAGATAGGAGAAGCTCTTTGATCTCCCTCTTCAGGATCTGGGTCATTGCCTCAGCGCTGGCGATCATGCTACTGCGAGTATACTTTGGAAGAGAGCTGTTGCCGAGCTCGTCGCGTACAGGGAGTGGGACAGTTCTTTCAAATCGCTGTCCCGGGATCCTCTGAGGATGGTGGGCTAAGGCGATGAGTCTGAATGCGTGCTCTCTCATCTGCTGGAGTTGGGTGAACGCTGACCAGAGTCTCTCTCGTGCAACAGCGGAGAGGAAGACGGAGTACCAGTACCAATACCAGCGAAGCTGTTTTTCGACGTATTCTTGGAGATCTCTTCCTTCGAGTGATGGTTGAAAGGGGAAGACGAAGCCGTCGAGTAGTCCCTTCTTGTCAACCAGGACCTTGTAGGGTCCTGCGTGTAGAGTCTTGAGATTCTTTGTGGTTCCGAGGCCAAGCTCGCCTTTGACTCCGTTCTGGAAGATGAATAGGATCAGGTCGAATCCGAAGTTGTTGTGATGTTCGAGAAATACTAGTGGACCCATCTCGCCTAGACGAGTTCGCATCTGAGTGGGAAAGTCAGGGTAGGATTGCTCGTCAAGAATGTAGTAGATGTCGATATCGGAAAAGTCATCCTCTGTCCCGTCGGCAAGTGAGCCCCCGAGAAACGCAGAGATTATTCGCGGGTCTTCTCTTGCAATTCGTTCAAATTTCTGAATGAACAGCGCACGCTCTTTCATGAGCGTTACCAGCTATCAGTGCTCCATTTATTGTTCATATTTTGGGTTGTTCTAGCAGGCAGTGTATAGAGTCTAAGCAATGGTCGGAAGGACCCGCCGCATCCTGTTGCTGCTAGTTGAATTCGCTGATCTTCCTCTGAAAGTATGCTTTTTGGAGAAGAGCTGAGTTCTCAATCCATCCGCGTTTTGGTATCTCAAATATTGTGCTGACGTAGTTCATCGCTCCGTCCATGGAGTCGAATTGTTCGAATCTTGTCTTGAAGAGTGCTCGGAGGCTCTCTCTAACGTTCCAGACGCCAACGGGCATTATGTAGCCTGGATGGATCTCTCTCAACATTATTGCTCCAGCTTGTCTTGTGATTGTGTCGAGATACTCAGTAACTGCGAGTCGGGCCGAGTAGTAGCAACCTCCAGGCTTTGCATACGTCTTCCTGTTGCGAAAACCTTCTGAGTCTCCTAGCATGACCGGTCGATGCCCATCTGGAGAGACATAGTTGGAGTCGTCGACATCCGTGGCCATGTTTACGTCTGGGAAGCTAGTTGCGAGCATTTCGGGTTCGAACCAGGCTTCGATCCATTCGAACCTCCAGCTCTCAGGCGTCAGAATTCCCACGTAGGTGTTGTCTAGGTAGTTGTACTTGTAGACCCGGTACTCGTCGATGAGTGGGTGCTGCCGGACCCGCGCCATTAGTCTGAGGCTAAGATTGCTGTCAACTGCAGTAATGCTCCATCGTGTCGGGACGAGTTTCCGCCTCTTGTTCTCGCCGAACATACCGAGGCTGAACGCCCTCTGAATACGTGTTACTAGGACACCGTTTCTGTAGAGTTGCAGAAGAGCATCATCCGCAAGAAGGTCGCCATCGTAGAATGCTTTCTCGATTCTATCGTCGACGGAGGAATTCCCTGCTTGAAAAGATGCTAGAGGTGCGATGGGCCCGAAGGGCTGAGAGTCCTCACGCAGATCTAGGATCTTCCGAGGTGGTCGAGTGAGAACGAGTTCGGTGTCCACAGGTTTGGTCATCATTGCAACCTCCTGCAACGTTTCGATCAGTCTGCCTCCTTTGTGAGCATCGAAGACGTTGGCCCTGCTGTAGCCTCTTAGCAGGCTGTACCGAAAGTCAACAATCTCGTCGAATCCCTTACCCATCCACCATTCTGGAGTGTCCAGTATCTCAGTGTTGCCTGAAACTGGTGGGACCATTGGTCCAACGAAAACTTTCGGGTAGCCAAATTTGCCTACGAAGACCCCAGGGGGACTGGACCCGGAAATTTGTTTAGTGTCAAACTCTTTGTGATGAGCGGCCAGCGTCGTGGCCTTTACATGTATCGCACATCTCTCCTCGCCGGAGAGACGTTGAACCCTCTTGCACATTGGACAGAGCTTTTCCGGAGTGGAAACGATACGGTCCCGTCGCAGCTGCGCGGTGCTCAAGGAGCCGAGCACAATGGTCAATGTCGTGACCATGATAGTCTAGAAATCCAGATCCTGAAGAACATCCTCTCAATTGATGCAGCGGACTGGCTCTTAATGTTAAGGAGAGATCTGACAGAATCTAGTCCCCATTCTACTATTCGAGGAATCATGTTGAACGCATATTAGTTTCGAGATTTAATCCGCTTTCGTGAGCGTAGTTTGTCCTATCCCAGGCCGACCAGACCCAGCTCGCCTCGCTATCTCCTAGCCACTCTCGGTTCTATAGTGACGATAGTGGGCTACGCCTTGATTCAGCCCTCCTGCCGGTTTCTTCTTATAGGATCTTGCGACTCATCGGGGCCAAACTTTGGAGTGGGGCTAATTGTAATGTGTCTGGGTTTGATATTGTTGGCTGGGGTTTGGATTAACCGCATCTACATGTGGCGAAGGGCCTCCCAACGAAGTAGAAGTTTGCTCAGAGTGAGATCATACTCGAATTGCTCCCCTGAGGGTTGAGAGTTCTAAGCTTGTTTTTTCTCAGGAAAGTAGTTTTCTTCTGCTGGGTTTGGCGGCCGTATTTCTTTTTTTCAGAGAATCTTTGTGAGAGCAAAGGCTAGGGCGAATCCAGCTATCGGTGAGATTATCCAGCTGGATATGATGAGGAGGACGTTTCTGGCATTCATCATTCTCATCCTTCGCCCGAGTCCGGATCCGATGATTCCGGATGACACTGTCTCGGTTATCGATAGGGGCACTCCGAGCTGATTCGCCAGTTCGACCGTTGCGGATCCTATCAGCTGAGAAAAGAACGCGTTGGGATAGCGGAGGCTAAAGATTCCTTCTGTCAATCTTCGCAGCGCGCCCCGTCCCAGGACGAATGTGCCGAGGACAGCGCCGAAGCCCACCGCCCCTGTTGCATAGAGTGTCTGGTTGTAGACGACACCTGCAATGAGTCCGAGAGTGTTACTGCCCAAGACATAGGCTGAGAGGAACGAGACCACTAGAAGCCCGGTCTTCAAGAGTGAAAGTTTCACCCATAGATTTCGTGGGCTAAGCCGGTCGTCCAGTCCTACCAAGAGAATCCCTAGCGCGGTTGCAAAGAGCGGCACGAGAAACCAGAAGGATAGGATCAGTATGAGATATCCTGAGTTGTTGAAGATGCCGAGGTCTATGCTTACTCCCAGAATCGCCCCTGTGAGCGCCTTGGAGAGGGATAATGGAATCTGAGAGAGTTCTCCGCCGAGGAAGACTATGAGTGAGGCTAGGAGTATCGAGAATGTTCCGGTCGCGGTGTCGATGGGTAGGAATATTTCTCTGACCCGGAAAAGTTTCGGTCCCTCCAGAGCTAGACCGAGGAGGTAGCCTGAGATGGCTATCAGTATGCCTGTGCGTCTGTTGACCATTCCGCTCCCGATGAGCGGTCCGCAGCAGGCTGAGAGGTTGTTCCCGCCCACTGCCATGCCGAGAAGTCCTGCTAGGACGAGAGAGACTATGTCTAGAGTGGGGATCATTGCGTGGCTAGGCGCCCAGTGCTTTCATAACCGCGATGACGAGGTCCGAGGCGTCTTCGCAGAGGTCAAGGATATCATCTGCTTCTATTGTGGTTTCTAGGTAGTTGTGGAAGGAGGCATAGTCCAGCCTCTCCCAGGACCCATAGAGCTCGTCCAGCATTGCATCTTTCACGTCGTCCCCTTCCTCCTCTAGCTGCTCGATTTCCCGTGCAAGTTCTATCGCCTGGGTCCGGTTCGTCCCGGCAATATCTAACAGCCTCCGGAAGGCTTGGAGCTGCGTCAGCCCAATCTGGATGAGGCGGATCATTTCTTTACGATTCGCAGTGTCAAACTCTTTCGCCTCACGCAACGGCCGCCGTGTTACCCGTCGTAATTGTCGTGACAATGCGTGGGCCCGGTCCAGGATGCTGTCTACATTGTCGGCCAGCCGGCCGAAGTCGTACTCGATCGAAGCCGTTATCGAACCGCGCCCCAGCATCTCTTCAAAGGACTGGGCGATCTTGTCACCCATCTTCTCCAGAATGTTAATTCTCTCCGTGCAAATCTCAATATCGTGCAGGCCGTTGTGTGAGCCGTTATTCGTGCCGTTTCCTGAGCTTGAGAGAATCTTCACCAAGAGTTCCAGCGACTCTTCTCCCAGACCCGCCAGCTCCTGGATCCGTAAGAACGCGTCCTTCTCTCCGGGAACGAAGAAGCCCTTAACCCGACGTAACAGATCGCTCAAACCGGTTTCTCATATCCGCTAGAAGCTGATAGGGAGACTTTAGTCTCCAGAATCTGATAGAAAAGAATGCTGTCCCTGTAGGCGAGGCGAAGAATTGGAATTCCGCTTCGTCAAAGTATATACCTCTCACGCGCAATTCCTGTTGGAGAAGATTCATGGCGCAAGCTCAGGTTGACCTGACGAAAGCTGATGCGGTAGAGTTCTCGATGAAGGATGAGCCGTGGGTAAAATACAAGCTCGAAGACGGGACTTCACTGTTTGGCCGACTGATAATCACCAAGATCTTCAGAGGCACCGACTATGATCCGACCGGTCAGCCTGTCTACGCTTGGTCGTCCCAGAACCTCTTCACAACCATTTCTCCAAAAGCATTGAAGAGCACGCCGACAAATCCTCCTCCAACAACACTCGACCCTGGCAGTGTCAACACTACACACGTCGACTTCGAAAGAGTGGGTGCGGAAAGATGGAACGTGTACGAACTCACCGATGGCAGTGTGTTACGAGCCAAGCTTGAGATAACGGGGATTCTACGGACCGACAAGTACGGTCCTGACGGCGAACCGCTCTACGTCGTGAACGCTCAGATGATCCCCCGAATAAAGGTCCCGGAGACACTAATCAAACGACAACAAGCACAAGCATCTAAACAGGATCGAGACCGCAAGGGAATGTATGGCTAGCTCTACTGATAACCCAGATTTCTGGTCACGGAACACGATCGAAGCTTGACATTTGTCACTTCAACATACATGAGAGCGAGTCTCTGATGGAATTTTTCAGACACTGCCCAGGGTGTGGGCGCAGATTCCACATCAAGCTTGAGAGCAAGAAACTATTGACCGAACATCGGGAGTCTATACCAAGAATCGAGCATAGCGCGATGGTTGTCCGAAGCGGCAGCACGGGGTCGGGTATGTATGCAAACCCGTCATTTACTCCCATAGCCGTTCAGGAGGGCAGACCGATAATCATTGACGTCGAAGAGTTCCAGTACGCATACAAATGCCAACACTGTGGGCATGAATGGTGGGAGACACATATTGAAGAGCGCAAGGAAGGATGAGACCGGACAGGGTCACGACACCGAACATAGACCCCTCTTGCAGGAGAGCAGCAGCTCGACACAGACACCCGAGTAATCTGAACTAGCATTCAACCTGAGTGAATCAATCCTTGGCGAGGTAAAGGCTGTATTTCCAAAATACTCTTTCAGAGTCTGATCAGGAGGATGGCGTTTGCGATTAGCAGATCTATAATTGTCAATGGGACAGATCTCTTCGCGAATCTGGCAAAGCTCAGCCGTTTCTTCTCCTTGTTGAGAATGTTCAACGCGACCATGTTCGACGCTGTCCCTATTGGCGTAGCCATTCCACCGATTCCCGTGCCGACCGCAAGTGCCCAGGCTAAGGGCGCGATCGAGACTCCAGGAAAACTGCTCATCGCCCCTATGACTGGGATAAAGACCGTCACCAATGGGACGTTGTCGACGATCTGGCTGATCAGAGCAGTAGTCCATAGGACAAGAGTAACTGCTAGGGCCAGGTTTCCGCCAGACTCCTGAACCATCCAACCGCCCACCTGGACTAGTAGACCAGTCTTCGCCAATCCAGCGACTAGTATGAATAGTCCTCCGAAGAAGAAGAAAATCTGCCAATCAATTCTGCCTAGAACATCTCTGACTTCGCTGGACCGAGACGACTCATAGACGAGGATCAGAAACGCAGGGAGGAGGGTGGCGAGTGCTGCTGAGACCCCGAGAAAAGTATGGACGATCAAGAACGTGACCGCCAATCCTAGCGAGACAAGGCTGACGCGGAGGAGACCCCGATCCTTGATCGCGCTGGACGGATGCGGAAGCTGGACCGGTCCACGTTCACGATGCCTACGCATCGCATCTCGATGCAAGAAGCCGTGATTCCTCAGATAGAGGATGATACTGTTAACGGCGAGTATCGCTAACGCAATCGGAGCAGTATTTGTCAGAAACTGGTTGAAGGAGAGATTCAACAGAGGCGACGAGCCGATAATCACATTCGTAGGATCACCAACCATCGTCGCGATCCCGCCCACGTTCGCAGCCAGAACCTCCGCAATCACGAACGGAATCGGATCAACACCTAAACCATCGAACACCTCCACAGTCAACGGGACAATGAAGAGAGCTACAGTGACGATGTCGAGTAGTGAAGCCATACCCGCAGTCAGTAATGGCAGTAGGACATACATCAGAACCGGATGAGTATCAACCGACCGCGCTAGACGAAGCCCCATCCACTGGAAAAATCCTGCTTCTCGAAGACTGGACGCGATGATGAACATGCCCAGAAGGACGCCTAGAGCCGTCCAGTTTATCGCCGAGACAAGATCCGTCTCGCTCAACACACCAGTCCCAACCATCAGAGTAGCACCTAGAACTGCAGCGGAAGGCTTGTGAAACCTGTCCGAGAGAATCAGCCCGTAGACTCCGAAGAAGACCCCGACAACTATGACGGTCAGAGCTGTCGGGAGAGCCAAGGTATGGGCTGGGTGATAGCCAACTCATAAAAAAGCCTCCCCCGGGGGAGGTTCCGTTAGTAAGAGATCCGGGTCAGGGAGGCCTAGCTTTTGCTTGCTACTACAACAAACTCTTTGACATCCTACAATTATTCTGCATGTGGAGCCGGTGGCTCGTTGCTCTAGCTGTCAAGGAACTCCGGAAGAGGAGCCAACTGAAGGGCTTGTTGATGTGCGAATGTGAACAGCGCCCGACCATCGAGCCACGGGATCGTGGTTTTAGTTCAGTCTATCCTGGGGCGGTTGCCAATTCACACGTTCTGAAAGGACAATACCCACAAATGTCCCCACTAGTCCAGCGATAAGAACGAAGGGGAAGAAGGCAGCGAAGGTCACAGTGATTGCCGTCGTCACGAGAATTTCACCTACCGGAATGACTCCTAGCGTGGCGGGGAGTGACAGTATTATGAAGGCGATAACCCACGCGGAAGGAAATGCGAGAAAAAACCCGAGTATGGACAATCCCGGATCATCGATTAAGACGGCCGCGAGAATAGAAACAGCCAGAATCCCCAGGTAGTAAATCACAACGATGATAGGTTGCCCTCCAATGGCGTAGGGTCCATGCAGGGTTGGAACAAGATATCCTTGGAAGACGGCTGCTAGGATGATCCCTGAAATGCTTGT
>Ga0209761_1003619_pt1 | contig 10215 bp, 7 predicted proteins | sample GraSoi013_1_40cm_4_FD_185818 | JGI IMG/M metagenome (GOLD analysis project Ga0209761, IMG submission 185818) | Grasslands soil microbial communities from the Angelo Coastal Reserve, California, USA - Sample 09_25_2013_1_40cm (SPAdes) (version 2) | ecosystem: Environmental > Terrestrial > Soil >... | reverse complement strand
AGGATCGCCCCCCCGAGGCGTGTAACCCGGTCGACGGCATGACGGGCTTCAGCCTTCGTGACAACGAGCTCGGGAGCCACCCGTGCTCCGCCGTTTCCGTTCCCCAGCCACGACTCGCAAGGTTTGATCACGGCTGGCAGTCCAATTTCTTTCACCGCCATCGGGACATCAGCAACATCTCGAACGATCACCTCGCGCGGCACGCGCAATCCCAGGCGTTTCGCGACTGCCGAGGTCTGCTCTTTGTCGATTGCGACCGCCAGCGCCGGCTCATTTGCCAGTGCGAGGCGCGCGTGGTGCTCGATTCGGGCGCGATGCTTCCGAAGTAGCGCGATCGTTCCGTCGTGTGAGGGGATGACCGTTCGCGCCCCCGTGGCTTCGAGGCACTGCTCCAACCGGGCGAGGTAGGCGTCCGTTGCCTCTTCGGGTGGGAACTGAACGCTCGCTCGACACCATCGCGACGCGAAGGCGGGTGTGTTGCGGGGGGCTGCGGCGGCAGCCACCCGCAGCCCCCGACGACCGAGGGATCGTACGGCCACGAGCGCTTGCCGTAACGACGCATTGAGGACCAGCGCGTCGAAGCTCATGGTGAGCGCTTGGGCGCAAGAGCCTTGCCAACGTTCCGTGGAAGGTCTCGGTGTTGCAGTCCTCCCCACTGTTGCCCCGTCGCAACGCCCATGATGCGGTGCGACCGCGTTCATGATGCGCTGGGTTGTTGCGCGCGTCTCCCGGTCCGCCGGACGTCCCGGTAGACCTCCTCGTAGCGGGCGAGCCAGTGCTCCGGGCCGAATTCCCTCGCAAGCCGGGCACGTGCCGCGGCGGCACGTTGCATTGCGGCTGCGGGATCGGCCTGGATCGCGCGGATCGCTTGGGCTACCGCGGTTGGCTGGTCGGGCTGCACGAGGAGAGCTTCGCCCGGCCCGATTACGTCCGGGATGCCCCCCACTGCTGTGGCGACAACCGGGACCCCGGCTGCGATAGCTTCGAGCAGGGCCATCGGCGTCCCCTCGCTGCGGGAGCTCAGCACGACGGCGTCGAACGCCGGAAAGAGACTCGGCGCATCGTCGACTTGACCGTGGAACGTCACACGGCCCCCGAGCCGCAGTGTCGCGGACACGCGCTCGAGGCGGCGACGCTCGACGCCATCGCCGAGTATCGAGGCCGACCACGGCAGATCTGACAACTCGCTGAGCGCCCCGAGAAACACGTCCGCGCCCTTCACGGGGATCAGTCTTCCCACCCAGCCGATGACGAATTCATCTGGTGGTAAACCGAGTGCTTGGCGCGCCGCGCGGCGATCGCGGGGGACCTGACCGCTCCAGGCGTTCGGAATGACGTGAATCCGATGATTGGCAACGCCAAAACGGCGCAGCGAGCGCACCAACGGACGCGAAACGGCGACGACCGCATCAAACCGGCGGAAAAGCGTGAACTCGAGCCATTCGTAGAGACGCGTGATCCCGCCGAGGCGGCTTGACCCGTGGACGGTGGTTACGGTCGCGAGGCCAAGCGCACGCGCAATCCCCGCGTCCACCACATCGGACCGGCAGCCGTGCGTGTGAACGACGTCAGGCTGAAAGCGCATGCACAGATCGCGAATCAGACGGCGCTCCCGCACGTAGGCTCTCGGGGGCACGCGCAGTACACGAAGGTCGACGCTTGTCGCCTGGAATGGGGTGAGGAGGCCGTTCAGCTCCTGGTCAGGCTCCACAACCAGCGCGACCATTACGTGGTGCTTGGCGCGCGATTGACCGATCGCGAGCGCCTGGACTACGCTCTCCAATCCGCCGACGGCTCCAGGTGCGGCAACGTGCATGATGTTCACACGTAGCCCTCATGCCTGAGCCAGGCAATGCTCAAATCGATGCCGCGTCGCATTGAAAACTTCGACTCGTAACCGAGCATGCGGGTTGCTTTCTCGGTCGCGTAGAACGCCTTGCGGCCGTACAAGCGGAACTCCGCCGGCGTCGGAACCTGACGAATCATTCCCTCGGCTCTCCGCATGATTCGTCTGACGAGCCCGAAGCGCCGGTATAGCGCCATGATCTGTTCTTGATAGCGTTGCAGCAGGAACTTCACCGATTTGCGCACGGGTAAGGTCAGCCACGCGCCCGCTCGAGCGGCGAAGGCGCCATGACGATTCAGTTCACCGACTCCCAGCGCCTCGCCGATTGCACGGAGGTAGTCGTCCCAGGTGATCCGTTCGCCTCCGTTCACATTGAACGTTTCACCGACCGCCTGATCCGAGCGCAGGGCGAGGAGAATGGCAGCGATGAGGTCGTCGATGTACAGCAGGTTGCAGGTTCCTTGGGCCGCCTGTTCCGGCAACGACCACGAGCTCGAGAGAAGACGCTGTGCAGGCTCGACCGTCCAGCTCTCGCTGAATGGACCATAGACAATGGTCGGTCGCAGGATTACGAGTGGAAGCCCCCGATCGACGTACTCTCGACACAACTGTTCGAGCGTGATCTTCAAGCGGGCGTAGTGACTGTGTCCCCCTCCCGGATCCAGCGCGCGCTGCTCGTCGATGTCGCCTGCAGTTTCGCCGTACACCTCCATGGTGCTCAAGTGCACGAACCGCTTGATGTCGTGGCCGGTCGCCGCTTCGAGCAGGTTCCGCATATGCGCGGCGGCTTCGGGAAGCGGCTCCAGACTGACGGCGCAGTGCACAATGGCGGTCGCACCGTCGCATGCGGCCTCCACCTGCTGTGGGTCGGCCAAATCGCACAGCACGATCTCGATCGGGAGCCGTCCGATACGAGGGGCGCTCGCCCAGCGCCGCACGCCGGCGCGTACACCATACCCCATGCTGTGGAGTACTTCGACGACGCGTCCGCCGATGAACCCGCCCGCGCCAGTGACCAGAACGCGCTGTTCAGAGGCCGGCATAGCGAATCCGCTCGATGTCTTCCTGCCACGGCATCGGGAACCGACGTCGGCGCGCGTAGCACTCTTCGATGAGAGCGATAGATGGGACGGCGTCGCGACCGGCCACCAGCGGCGTTTCGTTCTTCTCGATCATCGCAAGAAAGTTTTCCATGATGATCGGCCCGATGTCGCTGAGCGAGTGGATGCGCGACTTCAGCGGGATGGCGCTGCGCCGTCCCGACTTGGACGTCAGATACAGCGAGTCCCAATCATATATGCTACCGGTGATCACGCCTTCGTCGCCTTCGATCCGGAATCCGTTCCGGAGCTTTGCCAGCCAGCTCAGATGGACTTCTCCACGCGCCTCGGCGCACGCGAAAGAGACCTTCGCCACCGCCTCACTGCCTCCAAAGGAATCATCGACGTAGTCGGTAACCCGCGGTGAATGGCCCAACCACCAACAGATGAGGTCCAGCACATGCGCCCCAATGTCGAACAGCACTCCCTTGCCGCCGCTACGCAGGCCAAAGGCGAACCCTGATGCGGTCGGCCAGTCGTATTTGGCGCCATCGCAATACTCGATGACGCGGACTGTGCCGATCAGGCCCTGCCTGAGCAAATCTCGAACGCCTTGCGACGGGGGGAACAGCCGTCGAATGTGGTTTACCGCCAACCCGACCCCCGCCCGCTTGCTTGCCGCGACGAGCTGAAGCGCTTCGTCCGCGGTGGATGCGAGCGGCTTCTCGCAGAGCACATGCACCCCCGAGCGTAGGCAGTCGAGCGCGACGGGAAAGTGAAGATGATGTGGCAAGGCGATCACGACGCCCTGCACCGCAGGCAGGACATCCCGATAGTCGCCCACCGTCGTGACGATGCCAAAGTCTCGAGCGAGGGCCCTCGCCCGATCAAGGTCCCGGTCCACGAGGACGAGACGGTTTCGCACGTCAGGGTGCCGTGCGAGTGCTGGGACGTGCGTTAGGCGCGCGATCGCGCCGCAGCCGATCACCGCCACTGCCGGGGCGGTGGAAGGCAGGGCGCGGCGGGCAATGCTTGCTCGGCGCCCAGGGCGTGAGAGTGTCTCTGATGAGGTCAAGGTTCTCGAGTGGGATCGAGCAAGAGGCACGCCACCTTCGGAAGCCGTTGCGATCCTTGCTTCAGTGTTGCGCGGCCGCGACAGTGTCGTGGCTGGGTGGTGGTAGGCATGGAAATTGTTTATGACGCGACCGATGCTCACGCTTCTGGTCGCGACACTGGGGCTATTCGTCTACACCTACCTCGGCTATCCGGCGGTGCTGGAAATGCTCCGGGTCGTTCGGAGAAATCAGCGACCGGCGGCGCCGACGGCGTCAAGCGACACTGCGGCTGCATGGCCCCCGATTAGCATCGTACTACCGGTCTACAACGAGGCCGAGACCATCGCGGGCACGCTCAATCGGATCCTCGACATCGATTATCCCGCTGCGCTCCGGCAGATCCTCGTTGTGTCCGATGCGTCGTCGGATGGCACCGATGAGATCGTCGCGCGGTTCGCTCCGCGTGGCGTCGAGCTCCTGGTCCTGCCGCAGCGACGCGGTAAGACGGCGGCTGAAAACGCCGCAAGGTCCCTCCTCACGGGGGAGATTATCATCAACACCGATGCGTCCGTGCGTATCGAGGCCGGCGCCGTGAAACATCTCGTGGCGGCCTTCGCACACCCGGCAGTCGGCGTTGCCTCGGCGCGCGACGTGAGCGTAGCGAACCTGAACAACACGGCGAATCCCGGAGAGCTGGCGTACGTGGGCTACGAGATGTGGGTCCGACATCTTGAGACACAGGTGAGCGGCATTGTGGGGGCATCGGGATGTCTCTATGCGATTCGCAAGGATCTCCACCTGCGCTTCATGCCGGAGCACCTAAGCAGGGACTTCGGGGCGGCGCTCGTCGCGCGCGAGCAGGGTTACCGCGCCGTTTCGGTTCCAGCCGCGATCTGCTACGTCCCCCGCAGCGCCTCGCCCCAGCGCGAACACCGTCGCAAAGTCCGCACGATGGCTCGTGGCCTGAGAACATTGTGGCACAAGCGGGCTATGCTCGACCCCACGCGCCACGGACTCTTCGCATGGATGCTGTGGAGCCACAAGCTGTGCCGCTGGCTCACGCCGTGGTCCTTCGTTCTTATGGCGGCAGCGCTGGCAGTGCTCGCGCCGCAGCACTGGTGGGCTGCCGCGCCACTCGTGCTTGGTGGGGCGGCGGTGCTTGCAACCGCGATCGGTTGGGTTTGGCCGGAGGAGCGACCGTTGCCGCGATTGATTGCGCTCCCCGCGTACGCGGTGAGTGGGACGGTCGCCGCGCTGCGTGCGTGGATCAGAGCGATGGGAAGTGAGGGAACGGCGCTTTGGGAGCCGACGCGCCGCGGTGTTACCAGCCGCCCCGCCGACCGAGCATCACGGCAGGCGTGAGCAGCATGATCTTCAGATCCTCGAGCGCCGAGCGGTGGCGGATGTACTCGAGATCGTAGCTCAGCTTCTGCCGGACATCGTCCACGCTACTGTCGTACGCTCTATTGATCTGGGCCAAGCCCGTGATTCCAGGCAAGACGATCTGGCGTCGCGTGTATTCCTTTATCTGATCGCGCAGCCGCGCGAAAATTGTGGGCTGCTCCGGGCGCGGACCCACGATGTTCATATCGCCCACCAACACGTTCCAGAGCTGGGGTAGCTCGTCGAGCCGGAACTTGCGCAGCACGCGCCCTACCGCAGTCACGCGCGGATCGTCGCGCTGCGCCCAGACCTCCGGCGCTGCTTCGCCGTTCACCTGCATCGTGCGGAACTTGTACATGGTGAACGTCAGGCCGCCGTAGTCAGAATGGCGCCGGGAGTTGCCGCCGGCATTCCCGAGCGCCCGCCGATCGAGGCCAATTCGGCGCTGGGCGAACAGCACCGGGCCACGCGACGTCAGCTTGATCAATACCGCGATGGCGACCATCACGGGCAGGGCGAACAGTAAAGCGAGCGTGGCAATGACGACATTGAGCAGGCGCCGGGCTTCGTCGCGAGATAATGTGACGGCGGCAGTCCATGGGAACAGAGGCAGTCGCGGAAATGTCATGTCCGCGTAACTCGCAAGGCGTGTGCCGCTTTTGTGGCGTGTGCGGTACCAGTGCTACATGGCACCTCCACTGCTTGTAGCACAACTGCGACGGCGATAAGCAGGCATCGATGAAGAGCTGGGCGGTATAGGTCTTGCTGCGTGAACTCCTGATGAATCCAAGGTCCCTTCCGGCGATCCGCGGCCAGTCCGCACCGGTAGCGCTGCGGCGCGCTATTACTCCCCAGACGTCGAGTCTTCCCGAAGAAGAATCGGGTCCGGACTGGCGACGCATCGCCAGCGCGCTATCGCGCTTCAAGTGGGTCGTAATGCTCATGGTGGTGCTGGGCCTGGGAGCAGCCTTTGGGGCGACACGAGTGCTGCGCCCGGTCTACAGGGCGCAGGCCAATGTCTGGGTCGACGTCCCGAACCGACGCGGCGATGCCGGCACCGATGCACGGGGCCCGATCCGGCAGGGCGCGCTGCTGGACGCCGATGCTTGGGTGGAATTGCTCCGGTCGTACGTCGTGTTGGATCAGGTTGTGCGGGATCTGCGTCTCTACGTCGAGGTGAAACGGCCCAGCGACCGGCCTACGTTTCTCGATTTCGGTGTGAGCGACACCTTCCGCCCGGGCGGCTACGAGCTGAGCGTGAGCGCCGACGGGCGACAATACACTCTGGCCTCGGAGGGCGTGGAATTCGAGCGGGGAACGATCGGTGACTCGATCGGGAAGCGGTTGGGTTTCCGCTGGGCCCCTGCACCGGGAACGTTGCAGCCGGGCCGCAGCGTCGAGTTCTCCCTCGTGCCGCCGCGCGACGCCGCCCTGCGGCTCGGCGAGCATTTGGATATCCGGATGGACGTGAACGGTAACTTCTTGGCGCTGGAACTGCGCGGCCCCAATCCCGTCCAGATTAGCAACATTCTGAACGCCGTGACTGAACGCTACGTGGAGGTAGCGGCCCAACTGAAACGCGAAAAGCTCACCGAGTTGACCAAAATCCTCGAAGACCAGTTGACGACCGCGCAGCGGAATCTCGACGATGCAGAGAACGCGCTACAGAGATTCCGCACGCGCACGATCACGTTGCCGTCGGATCGACCGGCGGGGCAGGGAGCTGCGGGCGAGACGCGCGATCCGGTCCGAGCGACTTTTTTCGACATGCAAGTTGAGCGCGACCAGCTGCGCCGAGACGGCGACGCGATCGATCGCTTGTTAGCCGAAGGCCAGACGACCGCGTTGTCAGCCATCGAGTCGGTGCAGCACGCGCCCGAGTTGTCGAATGCCCTCAAAGAACTGAGTGATAAGCAGGCGCAGCTGCGCGCCTACCAGTACCATTACTCCGATGCCTATCCGCCGTTGCAGCGTCTTGCTGCCGAGATCGCAGACCTACAACAGCGGACGATCCCGACACTCGCGCGTGGACTCTCGACGCAGTTGGCTACAAGAGAGTCGGAACTGAGCAGACAGGTGGACGCGGCATCCGGCGATCTGCGCCAAATCCCCGGCCGGACCATTGAAGACGCTCGGCTGAATCGCAACGCCCAGCTGAAAGAGCAGACGTACACGGCGTTACAGCAGCGCTTCGATCAGGCCCGCCTCGCCGCGGAAGCCACGGTTCCTGATGTCCGGATTCTCGACCCGGCGATCGTCCCGCAGCGTCCGTTCAAGAACACCGCACCCCGCCTTCTTCTCATGGGACTGCTGGCCGGTCTCGGGTTGGGCGTCGTGGGCGCGATCGTGCTTGACCGCGTGGACCCCAAAGTGCGGTACCCGGAGCAGGTGTCGCGCGACCTCGGACTGCCAATCCTCGGTGCGGTGCCGCATCTGCGCGACAAGGATCCGGCCGACGTGGTCGAAGCCCTGCGGGGCCTGCGCCTGAGCGTTCTGAACGAGCACGGTCCGGGCCCGTTGGTCGTCACGGTCACGAGCCCAGAATCAGGTGACGGAAAATCGTTCCTCTCTGCCAATCTCGCGCTCTCGTTCGCCGAGGGTGGTCATCGCACGCTGCTGGTGGACGGCGATATCCGTCGGGGCGTATTGCACCGCCGCTTCAAGGGCAACCGCCAGCCGGGCCTGGTGGATTTCATCCTGGGGCAGGCGCGATATGAGCAAATCGTTCAGGAGACGGCGTACCCACGGCTCTCGCTCATTGGCTGTGGCACCCGCACGCAGCGCGCCCCGGAGGTGCTGGGGTCGCCCGCGATGAAGGCGCTCTTCAGCGACTTGCGCGGACAGTTTGATGTGATCGTGGTGGACAGCCCGCCGCTCACCGCGGGAATCGATCCGTTCGTCCTGGGAACGGTGACGGGTACCCTGCTGGTCGTGTTGCGGACCGGACACAGTCACCGTGGTGTGACGGGGGCGAAACTCGAGGTGCTCGACCGGCTGCCGATCCGGTTGCTGGGCGCCGTATTGAACGATGTCCCGCGCGGCGCCGCCTATGGCTATTACGCGTACTACTCGTACTACCTGCCCGGCTACGAGGCCGTCGATGAGGGCGCCCAGCAGCATGCGTCGGGGCCGCAGGTCATTTAGGTGACAACAATGAACCGCTCTCTGTGGGCTATGACGATCGCAGGGGCACTGCTCGCCACCGGGGTGCCGGGTGTCGCGCAAGCACCTGCCACCGCGTTTCAGGCGGGCGACCGCATCCTACTACATGTGGAGGGGGACTCGGCTCTCTCGGACACGTTCACCGTGGTCGCCGGGCCCGCGTTGCGCCTGCCTAATATCGGAGAGATCTCGCTCGCCGGCGTGCGCCGCACCGAGCTCGAGAACCATCTGACGCGCGAATTGAGTCGCTTTATCAAGGATCCGGTGGTGCAAGCCCGCGCGCTGATCCGCGTCTCGGTGGTCGGGGAGGTAACCAGGCCGGGATTCTATGCAGTCCCCGTCGATCTTGTTTTGCCGGACGCGTTGATGCTCGCCGGGGGCGCTACCCAGCACGCCCGCGTGGACCGGCTGCGCATCCTGCGCGGCAACGCGCCGCTCTGGGATGGTGACCGGCTCCAGGCGGAGATCGCGCACGGCGCGACGCTGGATCGGCTCGGGATCCAGGCCGGCGACCGCATCCAGGTGCCGGGTCAACGCGATACCGAGTCAAAATGGCGGATCGCCGGAATCGTCGTGACGACTCTCGCGACGGTGGTCACGGTCGCCGCGTTGACGCACCACTGAACTTCGCGACGAGCGCCTGAAGCACTCGTTCCCTGTGGGATAGGGATAGCTCAGGCTCTTGACGCCATCTGTCGCCGTACGTTAGAAACCACCGGCGATATGACTCGCATGATTCGGTGGATGCCCTGGCTGGCGCTGTGCGCTGCGCCACGAACGCTCTCCGGCCAAACGCCCGACACCACCAAACCCTACACCCTGCCGCCGGAAACGGTCTCGATCGCTCGCACCGAGTTGCCGCTGAGCAAGGTCCCGCTGTCGATTCACAGCATCGATCGCGTGCAGATCAGTCGCGCCCAGCCGACCTGGGGACTAGACGAAGCGCTCGCGAACGTCCCGGGCGTGTACGTCGCGAACCGCTACAACTTCTCGCAGGATCAACGGATCTCGATTCGCGGCTTCGGGGCGCGCTCGGCGTTCGCGGTGCGCGGGATCAAGATCCTCGTGGACGGCATTCCACAGACGCTGCCGGACGGCCAGGGCCAGCTCACGAACCTCGAGCTCGGCGAGGTCGACCGCATCGAAGTGCTGCGCGGATCGGCGTCGGCGGTGTACGGGAACGCGTCGGGCGGCGTGATCAGCATCTGGACCACGCCGCATGATGTGGCACATATAAATGAAGAGGCGCGCTTCGTCGCGGGCCGGTTCGGTGAGCGATCGGGGGGCGGGCGGGGGGGGCGGTCCTGGAACAAGTGGCAAACGACCACCAGCATGCGCCTGGGCGGCGGCGGCAGCGCGCTCGTGACCGTCTCCCGACTCGACTATGAAGGAGAGCGCGACCATAGCGCCGCGGACAACCGCGTTCTCAACGCCCGCGTCCGATTGTCGCTCGGGAGCGCCTGGTCGCTGGCTCTGGTCACGGACCTCGGCGACAACCCGCGCGCCGACAATCCCGGCTCATTGACGCGCGCTGAGCTGCAGGCGAATCGTGACACGGTGCCGCTGCTCAACCGCAATCGCAACGCGGGCAAGGCGGTCACGCAATTTCAGGCGGGCGCGACGTTGCGGCATCCGATGGCGAAAGGCGGTGAATCGGCCGTCACGCTGTTTGGGCTCACGCGCGATCTAAAGAACCCGATCACCACGACCTACATCGATCTGGACCGGG
>Ga0209761_1003617_pt1 | contig 10216 bp, 6 predicted proteins | sample GraSoi013_1_40cm_4_FD_185818 | JGI IMG/M metagenome (GOLD analysis project Ga0209761, IMG submission 185818) | Grasslands soil microbial communities from the Angelo Coastal Reserve, California, USA - Sample 09_25_2013_1_40cm (SPAdes) (version 2) | ecosystem: Environmental > Terrestrial > Soil >... | reverse complement strand
CGCCTGCCGGAACGCCACTTGACGGAACCAGATCTGTTTGCGCGCCGTGTCGGGAAGCCTTGATGAGCCCAGATCGTTCAGATTGAAGAACAGGAAGCTGTAGTTGAGGCCGGCGCCCAAGTCGACCAGCTTATATGGTGCGGCCTGCCCCGCCTTCGCCAGAACGTCAAAGCTCGCGGCAGTCATCTTCGACGCGATGTCAGCCTCTCCGGACTGAAAGCGCATCGTCTGCGCATCGTCGCTCGTCACGGGCATGAACACCAGACGATCGAGGTACGGGAGTCGCGTGCCGGATCGGTCGGCCTTCCAGTAATACGGGTTCCGTTCGAGCACCAGCCGCTCGCCTGGCACGTACTCTTTGAACCGAAACGGTCCCAGGCCCGCCATCTGCGCCGCCGGCGTCGACAACCCCCATGCATCGGCGAGACGACCTTCCGTGTGAAACCGCTCCAGCAGGTGTCTCGGCAGAATCGCGACGCCGTCAAACAAACGCTCCGCGCCTGCGCGCGGCTCGGCAAGGTCGAACTGGACGGTGTGCTGATCGATTTTACGGACGGCGATGGGTTGTCCGCCGATGGTCAGAAGATCCCGTTGACCAGAGTGCGCTTTCTCGTCCAGATGCACTCGGAATGAAAACACCACATCATCGGCGTCGAACGGATCGCCATCGGAAAAGCGGAGTCCTTGACGAAGCGTCACCGTATACCGGCGGCCGTCGGATGACATGGTCCACGCCTTGGCGAGCGCGGGTTCGGCCCGTTGGGTCTCGCGATTGACGTGAATCAGGTCCGCGATGGTGTTCTTGATCACCTCCCCGGAGACGCTGTCGACCGCGGTGACCGGGTTGAGTGTCTTGGGTTCGGCGCGCTGGTTGATGACGAGTTGTCCGCCGGGACGGCCGATCTCCGCGCGGGAGACGAGAAGATCTTCAGCGCGTACAGCGGCGCGCTGCGGCGCACCGGCGACTGCGGCGCAGGCGACCGCAATCAGTAGCGCAGGCGTGAGCAAACGTTCGACAACCCGTTTCATGAACGTTTTCACCGAGCTACGATGACAGAAGTGCTGTGTGCTCGTGGAGGGCGTTAGCCAGCGCGTAGTAGAGCAGAAATACGGGGCTCAACGCAATTCCCGGCAGAAACATCCACCAGTACGACGTCAGCACGTCATAACGCTGGACCGCAGCCAGCATGTTGCCCCAGCTCGGAACCGGCTCGGCGACGCCGAGCCCGAAGAACGAGAGGGTGACCTCCGCCAGTATGTACCGAGGAACCAGCACCGCGAGCTGCGTCAGGACGACGCCGGCCGTCTGAGGCAAGACGTGGCGCCGCAACACGTACATGTCGGTCGCGCCAAAGGCGCGCGCGGCGAGCACGTGATCGCGGCGTTTGGCGCTGAGCACCATGCCGCGAATCAGCCGCGCCGGTCGGGCCCAGCCGACGAAGCCGATGACCGTCACGAGCAGCAGAAAGGCCCGGGCCGGATCGATGTGGAGTGGCAGAACCGATCGGACGGCCAACAACAGGTAGAGCCACGGGAGCGCGAGGAACAGTTCCGCGATTCGCATGACCGCGTCGTCGGTCCACCCACCGTAGAAACCCGCGAGCGCGCCCAGCGCGACGCCGAGGCTCAACGCCAGGCCTGCCGCCAGAACTCCTGCCACAAGTGAGATCTGCGCGCCAACGAGCAAGCGGGAGAACACGTCTCGACCGAACTGATCGGTACCAAACAGGAAAACTTTGGCGGGCTCCTCGACACCGAACAGATGGCGGTCGGCGGCGAAACCCGCAATGGTGTACCGCGCCCCTCGGATCAGGAACCGCACGGGATAGCGACGGCTGCGATCTTCCTCGTACTTGTCGACACTTCCCGGTGTGCTGACGACAAGGTAGACGAACGGTCGCAGGTGAAATTGCCCGGTGGTCTCAATGAAATGGAGTCGTGTCGGGCCGGCAAACGGGAGGTTCCGGTTCTGCTCGTTCGGCGCGTAGGGCGCGATGAAACCGGCGAACACGACAGATGCGTTCAGGATGACCAACAGGCTCGCCCACGCTCGAACCTGTCGAGACGCAGCGCTCATACCTGGTCGGCCCGAACTCGCGGGTCCGACAGGTACAACAACGCGTCAGCCACGAGGTTTCCGGCGAGCAGGAACAGCGTCGAGCACATCACGGCACCGATGACGAGGTGGAGATCGCGGGCGGCGATGGCCTCGAGCAGCAGCGGTCCGAGGCCGGGCCAGCTCATGACGGCCTCCACGACCAGTGACGTGCTGAGCAAACCGGCAATCGACAGTCCGAGCAGCGAGATGAGCGGGTTGGACGCGGCGCGAAGTGCGTCGCGAAAGAGCAGCCGGCGAGGCGGAACGCCGCGCGCGTGGGCACCCTGGATGAACGGTGCGGCCAGTACGTCGATGAGGCTTGATCGCACGTGCCTGATCAGAACCGGCAGGTTGACCAGAATCAGGGCGGATGCTGGGAGGAACAGGTGGACGGCGAGATCCTTGACTTTGGCCCACTCCCGCAACTCGGCAAACGCCGCGGACCTCATTCCGCCGATCGGGAAATAGCCGGTTCGCACAGCGACCACCAACAGCCCCAGTGCGAGGAGCAGTTCTGGGACGGTCAGCAGCGCAGTCGTCGTTCCGGCGCACACACGGTCGGGCCATCGCCCTCGTTGGCTGGCGGACCAGGCCCCGATCGGGACCGCGATCAGCCACGCCGCGAGGGTGGCTGGAACGGTGAGCAGCAGCGTGTTCCGGGCCCGTGGCCAGAGTAACGCGGCGACCGGACGGTCATAGGCGAACGAGAATCCCAGCTCTCCGCGCACGACCGACTGGAGCCAGTGAAGGTATTTCAGGGGGAGCGGCTGATCCAACCCATAGCGATCGCGCAATGCGGCGACCATTTCCGGCGAAATGCGGGGATCCAGCCTCATTTCGTTGAGGAATTCGCCCGGCGCCAGGGCGACGAAGACGAAGGAGAGGACCGAAACTCCGGCCAGAACGAGGAAACCGTGAGCCAGACGCCGGGACAGGTATCGCATGACGGCCTTGCCGGCCTTCTTTTTACCACCCTATATCTGGCGGCCTAGGTTCGCACCCTATTGGATATGAGGCTTGAACTCATGAAACCAGACGTCCAGGAGCCGCGTTCCCAGCCCTTTGGAATGCGCGCGACGGCAACAGAAACGCTTCGCAGTGCCCGTACGGTACCACACAGCGTGCACCAACCGGCAGCGCGCCGGCACCTCGAGGCGGTCAATTTCGAAGAACTTTCGACGCGAGTGCCAAGAAGCGCCCCCCACAGGGCCGTCACGCAGCTGCGGCCGACGGTGAGAATCGGTTATGTCATCGACCAGTTCCCGCGCGGGTCGCACGGTTTCGTGCTTCAAGAGATTCTGGAACTCGAGTCTCGCGGCATCGACGTGCATATCTTCTCGCTCCGCTTGCCGCCTGCGCGCTCGCGCGTCTCCGCGGTCCCGTTCGCTATTTCTCGGAAACGGGGGGATGCGGCACCTCGGACCGTCCATCGTTTGACGACGCATCGGGCCCCACTGATCACACTTTCGCAATCGATTCGCTGGGGCAGATGCGGATGGGACGCGGAGTCTCGGCCAGCGCGGCCCGGTGGATTGCGAATCAGGTCACCTCACGAGACATCGAGCACCTGCACGCACATGGCGCGACGGTGGCCACCGACGTCGCACGAGAGGCGGCACGGCTGTCAGGTCGTGGATACAGTTTCACGGCGCATGCCGACGGTCTGTACGACGGCGCGGACGAGCCGTCGCTCTGCGAGAAAGTGCTGAACGCGCGATTTGCTGTCACGCTCAGCGAGTTCGACCGTCGGCGTCTGGTCAAAATCTGCGGCTCCTGCGCACCCGGGAAACTGCACCGCATCCCGATGAGCGTGAATCCGGACGACTACCGGTTTTCCGCCGCCGGGCGCCTCGACGTTGACTCCATCCTTGCCATCGGTCCACTCATCGAGAAGAGCGGGTTCACGGATCTCATCGAGGCCGTCGGCATCCTGCGAGACCGCGGACGGGTCGCGCGGTTGACAATCCTCGGCGAAGGCGAGTTCGAAGAGACGCTGCGCGCCCAGATCGACCGCTGCCGGCTCGCCGGCCGAATCCAGATCGTTGGCGGTCTGTCCCGCAGCGAGCTGGCCATGTTGATGCAGGCGCATACGGCGCTGGTGCTTCCGTGGGTTGCGGATGACTGCGACCGTGAAGTGCTCTCCAACGTGGTGCTCGAAGCGATGGCCGTCGGGCTCGTGGTGCTTTCCACTGAAGTGCCCGGGATTCGGGAATTGATCGACGATGGGATGAGCGGGCGTGTCATCAGTCCCGGCGATCCGCTGTGGCTCGCGGGCGCGCTCGAAACGCTGTTCGACAGCCCGGAACTCCGCGGACGAATGGCAGCACGCGCACGAAGCAGAATCTCACGGATGTTCTCCTCGTCGCGGAACGTTTCGCAGTTGGGCAGACTATTCGTCCGGACTGTAGCCAGAAGCGGGCTGACGACCTGAAGCGCGCGAGTAATAAAAGAGCCAGCCATATGCCGATCTACTTAGCACCGGACATCGACGATCTTGACGTCACGCCGCAGGTGTCTGAAGCTCGCGCGCGCGAGATCGCCACGCTGCTCCACGGGCATGGCATTCCGCGCAATGCGCCGACGCTGCTCGCGCTCGTGCGGTTGACGTGGACAATGGCGGTCGACGTCGCCTTCGAGCGACGGCCGCCGGCGTCAATCGCGAACGTTCGGCCGACTCCGTCAGGTCGCGTCCTCCCGACATCGCTCGGTATTTGACGCGTCACAATCAGCTCGAATCCCACCCATCAACTCACCCGCGCGAACAGCGTGTCCCAGGCGCGATGACGCTGCCCGCTGTCGGCACGGGTGCCCGCAAATCCACGATCGAGCACACGCAGCTGGCTATGACCCCTAATGCAAAAGGCCGACGCGATTTCTCACGTCGGCCTTTCAAATCACTGCCGGCAGCGACCTACTCTCCCACACAACGCTTCCCATGCAGTGGCTTTGCTTACGGCTCGGCGCTGCGCGCCTCGCGGGCGGCTTCGCCGCCGATGGCTGATATGGGAAACCTGTGTGGCTGAAGGTCCACGGCCGCACAACAAAAACGCCCGATGCTGCGAACGTGCGCATCGGGCGTTCTTGTTTGTATCACTGCCGGCAGCGACCTACTCTCCCACACAGTTTCCCATGCAGTACCATCGGCGGTATCAGGCTTAACTTCCGTGTTCGGAATGGGAACGGGTGTGACCCTGATCCTATGACCACCGGCATACTGACTCCGGGGCTACCCCGGATCTTGGTGCCTGGGGTCCGGATTCACGCGGCGCCACTCACAAGCGGCGCGTAACGCGCGAAGCCGGTCGTCCCAGACGATCCTTCACAGCCAGCGCATCGAGCGCCGGCTCCTTTTCAAAGAGCGAGCTGGGGGTTTCAGGGGCCCCAGCGAGCAGCGACGGCTCAATGCCGTCGCTTAAGACAACGTCACAACTGAATACTCTGCAAACGGTAGTTTCACGTCCCACTCGTCCGCCGAAGCCCAATGGGCGAAGGCGGACGTCACGCAGCGGTTTCCGCGTGCATTACGTTGTTAGCTCCGGGGTAGGGACCCCGGATAAGAAACAGATTTATGGTCAAGCCTCACGGCTGATTAGTATCGGTAAGCTCAACGCGTCACCGCGCTTACACACCCGACCTATTACCTGGTCATCTTCCAGGAGCCTTTAGGAGCCTTACGGCTCGGGAGATCTCATCTTGTGGAGGGTTTCACGCTTAGATGCCTTCAGCGTTTCTCCCTTCCGGACGTAGCTACCCGGCGCTGCCGCTGGCGCGACAACCGGTACACTAGAGGTCCGTCCATCCCGGTCCTCTCGTACTAAGGACAGCCCCACGCAAATCTCCTGCGCCCATGGCAGATAGAGACCGAACTGTCTCGCGACGTTCTAAACCCAGCTCACGTACCGCTTTAACCGGCGAACAGCCGGACCCTTGGAACCTGCTACAGCTCCAGGATGCGATGAGCCGACATCGAGGTGCCAAACCTGAGCGTCGATGTGAACTCTTGGCTCAGATCAGCCTGTTATCCCCGGCGTACCTTTTATCCGTTGAGCGATGGCCCTTCCACGCGGAACCACCGGATCACTAAAGCCTGGTTTCCCACCTGCTCGTCTTGTAGGACTCGCAGTCAAGCTCGCTTCTGCTTTTGCACTCTCTGGCTGATTTCCAAACAGCCTGAGCGAACCTTCGCGCGCCTCCGTTACAATTTAGGAGGCGACCGCCCCAGTCAAACTACCCACCTAGCAGTGTCCCTGACCTGGATGACAGATCGAGGTTAGAACGCCGGAGCGTTAAGGGTGGTATCTCACCGTTGGCTCCCCCAAGCCCGAAAGCCTGGGTTCACAGCCTCCCACCTATCCTGCGCATAACGCGCCAGCATTCACTACTAGGATGTAGTAAAGGTGCACGGGGTCTTTTCGTCTAGCCACGGGCAACCGGCGTCTTCACCGGTACCACAAATTCGCAGTGCCCCTCGTTGAGACAGCGCCCAGATCATTACGCCATTCGTGCAGGTCGGAACTTACCCGACAAGGAATTTCGCTACCTTAGGACCGTTATAGTTACGGCCGCCGTTTACCGGGGCTTCAGCTCGAAGCGTCGCCTTGCGGCTAACCTCTCCCTTTAACCTTCCGGCACCGGGCAGGCGTCAGGCCATATACGTCGTATTCGACTTAGCATAGCCCTGTGTTTTTAGTAAACAGTTGCCTGGGCCTCTTTATTGCAACTCTCTCACGCTTCGCGGCGCGAGGCCGCTAACGCTACCAGAGCACCCCTTCTTCCGAAGTTACGGGGTGAGTTTGCCGAGTTCCTAAACGAGGGTTCTCACTCGCGCCTGAGGATTTTCTCCTCGCCTACCTGTGTCGGTTTGCGGTACGGGTACCCAAAAGACTCCTTAGAGGATTTTCTCGGCAGCGTGGCGTCTGCGACTTTGCGGGCCTTGCGGCCCTCGCCATGACACCTCAGGGAATGTGACCCACCGGATTTGCCTGGCGGATCCCCCTACATGTCTAAACCTACACGTCCAATCGTAGGCTCACATAGCCTCCTGCGTCTCCCCATCGTGATAACGTCTTCTAGGTAGTTCTGGAATATTAACCAGATATCCATCCGCTACGCCTTTCGGCCTCGCGTTAGGACCCGACTAACCCTGAGCGGACGAACCTTCCTCAGGAAACCTTAGGCTTACGGCGGAAAGGATTCTCACCTTTCTTCTCGCTACTTATGCCGGCAGGGTCACTTCTCACCACTCCACCAGTCCTTGCGATCTGGCTTCACGGCTGTGAGAACGCTCCTCTACCAATATGCAGACCCGCAGGTCCGCGTCTATTCTATGGCTTCGGTCTTGTGCTTAAGCCCCGTTGGATTGTCGGCCCAAAGCCGCTTGACCAGTGAGCTATTACGCTTTCTTTAAAGGATGGCTGCTTCTAAGCCAACCTCCTGGTTGTCTGAGCGTCTTCAGATCCTTTCCCACTTAGCACAAAGTTAGGGACCTTAGCCGATAGTCTGGGCTGTTTCCCTTTCGACGATGAAGCTTAGCCCCCACCGTCTCACTCCCGGGATACGTGTCGTTGGCATTCGCAGTTTGATTGGATTCAGTAAGCTGGTAAGCCCCCTAGTCCATTCAGTTCTCTACCACCAACGCCGACCTCCCGAGGCTGCTCCTAAAAGCATTTCGAGGAGAACGGGCAATCACGAGGTTTGATTAGCCTTTCACCCCTACCCTCAGCTCATCCAAGCTGTTTTCAACCAACACTGGTTCGGGCCTCCACGCGGTGTTACCCGCGCTTCACCCTGGCCAAGGGTAGATCACCTCGCTTCGCGTCTATTCCCAGCGACTTGTCGCCCATTTCGGACTCGCTTTCGCTGCGGCTCGCTTTCGCTTAACCTCGCCACTGAGAATAACTAGCCGGCTCATTATGCAAAAGGCACGCGGTCAGGCATTCCGACGGATTGCTCCATCGGCATAGCCCTCCCACTGCTTGTAGGCATACGGTTTCAGGTACTTTTTCACTCCCCTCACAGGGGTTCTTTTCACCTTTCCCTCACGGTACTGGTTCACTATCGGTCGCCAGGGAGTATTTAGCCTTACGAGATGGTCCTCGTAGATTCCCGCGGGATTTCACGTGTCCCGCGGTACTCAGGAACCCGTCGCGAGCCAGTCGTCTGTCGTTTACCGGGCTGTCACCGTCTCTGGCCGATCGTTCCAGATCGTTCAACTAGTCGACTGGTTGTTGACTCGCTGGCATTGAAGCCAGACAGGCCCTACAACCCCATCGTGCAAGCACGATGGTTTGGGCTGGTCCGCGTTCGCTCGCCGCTACTAGCGGAATCACTATTGTTTTCTCTTCCTGTGGGTACTGAGATGGTTCACTTCCCCACGTTGTCTTCGCTCCGCCTATGGATTCAGCGGAGGATCCTTCGGGATTAACCAAAGGGGGTTTCCCCATTCGGACATCCCCGGGTCAAAGCTCGTTTGCAGCTCACCGGGGCTTATCGCAGCTTACCGCGTCCTTCATCGACTCCTGGCGCCAAGGCATTCACCGTACGCCCTTAGTAGCTTGACCATAAGAAACTCGAACTTACGCTTACGCGCGTTGGTACGCGCGCACGCGTGAGTCCATGCACACTGCGTGTGTGTGGTCGGTAAAACTACCGTTTGCAGAGTATTCAATTGTCAAAGAACTTCTTCAATCGGGGCTCCGCCCCGAACCCCGGCTCGGTCGCTCGCGGGGCCCCTACGCCCCGCTCCGCTCCCTCGCAGCTCGCTGGCGCTCGCGGACCATACTGTCCCGTGCGTCGCTCGCTGCATCGCCGCACCGATGTGGCGCCGCGAAGCCGCAAAAGTTTTCAAAGACCGTCGAACCAGAGAGCCGAGCGGGGGTTTCAGGGGCCCCGCGAGGCTGGCGCGACTCAATGCCGCGCTCTTTTCTCCGCCGAGCTGGGGGTTTCAGGGGCCCCAGCGAGGCAGCGAGCGCTCAATGCGCTCGCAGTAAACAAGTGGAGAATACCGGGCTCGAACCGGTGACCTCCTGGTTGCAAACCAGGCGCTCTCCCAGCTGAGCTAATTCCCCGCATTGAATTGTCTGTGCGTGATTGTCTGCGCGAAGGAAGGAAACTAGGCAGTCACTGACGTCCGACCGATCCTTCTCGCGCTAGGCACGGCGCAATTTCAATAAATGCTCCTTTAACTGGTGGGCCTGAGTAGATTTGAACTACTGACCCCACGCTTATCAAGCGTGTGCTCTAACCAGCTGAGCTACAGGCCCTGAAGCCTTCTCGATATTCTCTCGCCGGGAGTTCCCCGGATTATTCAAAGAACCGTTGCCGGTTCTCTCAAAACTAGATAGTGCGCGCTGATCACACAACCCTGAGTGCCAGATCGATCTTTGAATGGGCTTTCTTTGAGGTCGGGGCATCGAGCCCCTCCCTGCGAAAACCAACACTCTAGAAAGGAGGTGATCCAGCCACAGGTTCTCCTACAGCTACCTTGTTACGACTTCACCCCAATCACCGACCATACCTTAGGCGCCTCCCTCCCTTGCGGGTTGGTATGGCGACTTCTAGTACAACCGGCTTTCGTGATGTGACGGGCGGTGTGTACAAGGCCCGGGAACGTATTCACCGCGGCGTGCTGATCCGCGATTACTAGCGATTCCAACTTCAAGCAGGCGAGTTGCAGCCTGCTATCCGAACTGAGACCGACTTTCTCCGATTAGCTCCCCCTTGCGGGCTCGCGACGGTTTGTATCGGCCATTGTAGCACGTGTGTAGCCCCAGACATAAAGGCCATGCTGACTTGACGTCATCCCCACCTTCCTCCGGTTTATCACCGGCAGTCTTTGCAGAGTGCCCACCATAACGTGATGGCAACAGCAAACAAGGGTTGCGCTCGTTGCGGGACTTAACCCAACATCTCACGACACGAGCTGACGACAGCCATGCAGCACCTCTACGAGTGTCCTTGCGGAAGCTCCCTTTCGGGAGTGGTCACTCGCAGTTCAAGCCTGGGTAAGGTTCTTCGCGTTGCGTCGAATTGAACCACATGCTCCACCGCTTGTGCGGGCCCCCGTCAATTCCTTTGAGTTTCAGCCTTGCGACCGTACTCCCCAGGCGGAATGCTTAA
>Ga0209761_1003615_pt1 | contig 10218 bp, 9 predicted proteins | sample GraSoi013_1_40cm_4_FD_185818 | JGI IMG/M metagenome (GOLD analysis project Ga0209761, IMG submission 185818) | Grasslands soil microbial communities from the Angelo Coastal Reserve, California, USA - Sample 09_25_2013_1_40cm (SPAdes) (version 2) | ecosystem: Environmental > Terrestrial > Soil >... | reverse complement strand
ACCGCCGCGACCGCCGGCTTCGATGCCAACCATTTTCACGTCCGCGTCCCGAAGGAAATTGTAAAAAAGGCCGATGGAATTCGAACCGCCTCCGACGCAGGCGAACAGATGCGTGGGCAGGCGCTTTTCTGCGGCGAAGATTTGCTCGCGAGCTTCATGACCGATGACCACCTGAAAATCGCGGACCATTGTGGGATAAGGATGCGCGCCGAGAACGGAGCCGAGGAGATAGTGTGTGCTCCGCACATTGGTGACCCAATCGCGCATGGCTTCGTTGATGGCGTCTTTGAGCGTGCGGCTGCCGGAATCAACGCCGACGACTTGTGTGCCAAGCATGCGCATGCGAGCCACGTTGAGCGCTTGCCGCGTCATGTCCTCCGTCCCCATGTAGACCACGCATTCGAGGCCGAGGTGCGCGGCAACGGTCGCCGACGCGACTCCATGCTGGCCTGCGCCCGTTTCCGCGATGATGCGCGGCTTGCCCATTTTCACCGCGAGTAGGCCCTGGCCGATCGCGTTGTTGATCTTGTGTGCCCCGGTGTGCAGTAAATCTTCGCGTTTGAGATAAATGCGCGGTCCCCCGAGTTTTTCGGTGAGGCGCGAAGCAAATTGCAGCGGCGTTGGGCGGCCGGCAAAATTTTTCAGCAGATCACTGAATCGCGCTTGAAACGCTGGATCGGACTTCGCAGCTTCGTAAGCGCGTTCGAGTTCAAAAAGCGGCACCATCAGCGTTTCGGGAACGTAGCGGCCGCCGTAAGGGCCAAAGCGTCCAGGCGCCGTCGCCGGTGATTGAAGGATTGAGCTCATAGCTTCCCGTGAAAATCTCGCTTGATGATTCTATTTCCGTTCGCCGCGACGAACTTCCTGAACAAATTCACGCATGCGGCCGTGATCTTTCTTTCCAGGCTTTGATTCCACGCTGCTGGCGACATCCACGGCATAGGGGCGCACAATGCGCACCGCCGCAGCAACGTTTTCAACGTTAAGGCCGCCTGCCAAAATGATACGGTGGCCAACGGCGGCGCGCCGGGCGACATCCCAATCCGTTGTGCGGCCCGTACCACCATATTGGCCTGTGTGTGCGGCGTCAAACAAAAAGGCAGAGGCCTCGGGGTATTCGTCGAGAGTCTTCAAATGAAAATCGGGCTCGACGCGAAAGGCTTTCCAAACGGTGAGGCTGCGGGCTACTTCCGCAACAGTCTCTGGAGATTCATCGCCATGAAGCTGCGCGGCATAGAGCTTCAGCAGTTTACATAGCGCCGCGACGTCAGCCGGCGGGGCGTTGACGAAAATGCCCACGGTTTTGACTTTTTTCGGAAGCTGCCGCCGAATTTTGGCGGCCTCGGTTTCGTCGATGTGACGCGGGCTCTTCTCATAGAAATTGAAACCGAGAAGATTGGCGCCGGCGTCGATGGCGGCAAGGGCGTCGGCAGCATTGGTGATACCGCAAATTTTAACGCGGACCATGGACACCTACAGCGTTCCCGTCGGAGAAGTGAGGAGAGCGGAAAGGGCCGCGGCGGGATCAGGAGCGAGCATGAGGTGCGTGCCGATGAGGAAAGCGTCAAAACCGGCGGCGCGAAGTTTCACGAGATCGTCATGGGTGCGCAGGCCGGATTCGCTGACGGCGATGCAGTCATCGGGAGCGCGGCCGATCAGTTCGAATGAAGTATTGACGTCAACAGTCAGCGTCTTAAGATTGCGATTGTTTATGCCCAGAATGCGCGCACCGGCGGCGAGGGCGCGGTCGAGTTCTTCGCCAGTGTGGACCTCGACGAGCGGCTCCATGCCAATCTCGCGGCCGAGCGCGATCAAGTCGCGAAGAAGCCCATCGTTCAGAGTCGCGACGATGAGCAGAAAGCTGTCGGCGTCATTCGCGCGCGTCTCCCAAACTTGCCAGGAATCAAAGATAAAATCTTTGCGCAGGACCGGGAGTTGAATCGACTTGCGGGCATCGCGTAGATTCTTCAATGAGCCGCGAAAAAATTCGCCTTCGGTGAGCACGGAGAGTGCGCAAGCTCCCGCGGACTCTAAGCTCTGGGCAAGCTCCACCGGTTCGAATGGCTCGCGGAGAACACCGCGCGAGGGCGAGGCCGGTTTCAGCTCTGCGACAACGTTCAGGCCGTCGCGGCATAGGGCCGCGGAAAAATCGCGCAGCGGCGTGGCCGCTTTCACGCCATACTTGAGCGCGGTCTCCGGCAACACGCGCTTGCGGTGATCGACCTCGGTGCGCCGCGCTTCCAGAATGCGGTCCAGCACGGTTCCGGTGTTGGCGTGAGCAGACATTTGTATAACTTTGTATGCTAGGGGTGCACGGCTAGAGAGTCAAATCGCGGTAACGTCGGTATTCGAACGAAACGGGAGAACGCATGGGTTACGCGAAGGAATATGGAGCGCTCTTGGAGGCGATTGCGAAGGAAGGGGATGCGATTGCGATGCGGTATTTCCGCGCGGACGAATTGCGCGTTGACAGAAAGGGCGACGGGACGGCGGTGACGCAGGCGGACCGCGCCGTGGAAGAGATGGCGCGGACGAAAGTGGCGGCGAGCGGTCTGGCGCTGGATGTTCTGGGTGAAGAAATGGGCGGCGGAGATGCGAAGTCGGCGAGCGCATCGGGGCGCGCGCGGATGATCATCGATCCGATTGACGGAACGGAAGAGTTTTCGCGCGGGATTCCGACTTTTGGCACGCTGATGGGAATTGAGTCGAATGGCGAAATCGTTGCCGCAATGGTGAGCGCGCCCGGGTTGCACTCGCGCTGGTGGGCGTATCGAGGCGAGGGTGCGTACCGTGATGGCAAGAGACTCCAAGTTTCGAACGTGACCAATCTGGGCAAAGCGATGGTTTTTACAACTGGCACCGGCCCGAGCAAGAATGCACATGACCAGGCAAAGATCCGCGCGTTACTGGACGCCGCGCGCAACAGCCGCTCGTTCGGCGGTTTCTGGCAACACATGCTGGTCGCGGAAGGAGCAATTGAAGTCGCGCTCGATTGGACTTCCAAACCGTGGGACCTCGCGCCGCTCGGGATCATGGTCGAGGAAGCGGGGGGCCGCTCTACAAATGTGCAAGGCGAGCGAACGATTTATACGGGGCAATTGGTCAGCACAAATGGAAAAATTCACGACGAAGTCTTGGCGATTTTGCGCCGAAGTAAGTGATGTTGCGAATCAACTGAGCCAAGGAATCGCTCTCCAATTTGGCCGTTTCCAAATTGCGGACAATCCTTAGTCTTTGATTCCTGGATGATCCTTGCACCTTTCTCCTGGAGGTTTCCAATGGATGTGCGCACCCAAGCCAAGAAGGCCGAACAATTTCGGAAGCTGCATCATGGACCGCGTCTCCTGCTGCTGCCGAATGCGTGGGACGTAGCCAGCGCGCGAATTCTGGAAGAATGTGGGCACCCCGCGATCGCCACAACCAGCGCTGGTATCGCTTATTCTTTGGGCTATCCAGACGGCCAGCGCATCTCGCGTGGCGAGATGCTCGAGGTCGTGGGCCGCATTGCGCGCGCCGTGCGTATTCCGGTGACCGCGGATTTGGAGGCGGGCTACGGTACGACTGTCAAAGAGATGGCGGAAACGGTGAAAGCGGCCATCGAAGCGGGAGCGATCGGAATGAATCTGGAAGATGTGACCGGAGATGACGAGAGCTCGCAAGTCGCTATCCCGCTTCAGGCGGAGAAAATCCGCGTCATTCGTGAGACGGCTGCATCGCTGGGTGTTCCCTTTGTGTTGAACGCGCGAACAGACATTTATTTGATGCCCATCGGGCCTGAGCCTACGCAGTTCGAGCGGACGGTCGAGCGTTTGCGCGCCTATCGCGACGCAGGAGCGGATTGTCTGTTTGCGCCCGGGCTCTACGACCGGGACACCATCGCCAAGCTGGTTAAGGCCGTGGAAGCCCCGCTCAACATTCTGGCAAATCCAGCGTGTCCGACGATTGCCGAGCTGGAAAAAATCGGCGTGGCTCGGGTGAGCGCGGGATCGGGTATTATGCGCGCTGCGATGGGAGCCGTGCAGCGAATTGGAAAAGAAATGCTGGAAGCGCGTTCTTGCGCGGCCATGTTCCCTGGAGCGACACCCTTCATCGATCTAAAGCGAATGATGACACGCCAGTCATCGTAGGCTCATGCCGGAACAACTCTCTCAGCTTCGTGTCTTGAATGAGGAAATCGAGGTTTGCCGGAAGTGTCCGCGTTTGGTGCGCTACCGCGAGAAAGTGGCGCGGGAAAAGCGGCGCGCGTATCGCGAGTGGACGTACTGGGGGAAACCGGTTCCGGGATTCGGCGAGCCCAACGCGGAGTTGGTGATACTTGGACTTGCGCCCGCAGCGCATGGAGCGAATCGCACGGGGCGGATGTTCACGGGCGACTGCTCAGGCGATTTTCTGTATGCGGCGCTGCATAAAGCGGGCTTTGCGAATCAGGCTAGTTCCCTGCACCGCGATGATGGGCTGCAGCTGGAGAACGCGTATATCAGCGCGACTTGCCGGTGCGCCCCACCAGAGAACAAGCCCCTGCCGAAGGAGATCGCGAATTGCCGCGGGTATTTTGAGCGCGAATTGCAAATTTTGCAGCCCAAGGCGGTGCTGGCGCTGGGAAAAATTGCGTGGGACGGGTACCTGGAAATCTTGAAGCAGCGCGGCCTGATTCCTTCGCGCGCGCTTTACAAGTTCGCGCATGGCGCGGAGGCTGAAGTTGCGGCTGGCACGCCAAGATTATTCGGCGTGTACCACCCGAGCCAGCAGAATACGCAGACCGGCCGCGTGACTCCCGCGATGTATGCCGCTGTTTTGCGCCGCATCCGGCGCTTCTTGGAAAACTAGCCCCATTCTCGCCGATCCGAGACCCGGGTGTCGGAAAAGGCTTGCGGGGCGATGGCGGGATTGGCCGACAGAAGTCTGGCCTTCCGTTTTGACTGTAAGGTAGCACCTCCAAGTGTCCTTTTTTCAGTCCTTTACAGCACATTCTTAAGAGCGGCTGTGGCTTCCTATGTGCACTACTCTGTTTGCTCGGCATTTCGCGGGAGGAGACTATGGAACGGATGAAATCTAGAAATGTAACCGCTTGTGTCACGATTTTGGCAATGGCTCTCGGTTTGGGAACGGCGTGCAAAGCGCAAGAGCGGACGCAAGAAGCGTCACGAGATGCGGTAACACCAACACCAGAGCAGCTGCGTCAGAAGGCGGACGGGGAACGGCACGGGCTGCCGATTGAAACTTATGCCGTCGCGCCGGGGACCAAGTTTCTGGTGCGGCTCGAAGATGAACTGGGCACCAAGGGCACGAAGGAGAACGAAAGGTTCAAAGTGAAGACGCTCGAGCCGCTGGAAGCGGGCAGCGGGATTTATCTGCCGTCCGGAGCGGAAATTCACGGGCACATCAGCCACGTGGAGCCGGCGGGGGTGGCAGGCCGAGCGAAAATCTGGCTGACGTTTGATGAAATTCACACGAAATTTGGCGATCTGCCGATCGTCGCCGAAGTCGTGAGCGTGCCGGGCGATCACAGCGTGAAATCCCATCCGCAAAAAGAAGGACTCATCGAGGGCCGAAGCAGCACGCAAGAGGACGCGGCGCAAGCTGCCGCGGCAGGAGCAGCAATCGGCGCCGTGAAGGGCGTGAAAGACAAGGACAAGAAAGAAGCCGCCGAAGGCGCTGCGTTGGGAGCGCTGACGGCCTACCTGATGGAATCCGGGCGCGGCCACGAGTTGAACCTGCCAAAGGGCGCAAAGCTGGAATTGGAACTGGAACGCGCGCTGTATCTCGTAATGGACATTCCCACGCACAGATCAATTATTGGATTGGTTGTGGGCCATGTTCTACTAAGCGGAGCCGCATCCGCCGATACGCCCCAGCGCACGACCGCGATTCTAGTCGAAGTCCATTCAATGCATAAGTGTGTGGGGCTGGATTGCCCGCCATGGCCCATGCCCGAAGACATCGATTTCTGCTTTCAAGCTGGAGAGAATTTCTATTCCGGCATCTATCATCCGTTCGGGGTGCCGTGGGCCACGAAAGCTAAGAGATTGTTGCCATTGGAAGGAAAGACGGTTGAGATCGTCGTGACGGATAAACATATCAAGATCGTGGCTCCCCGAATCAACCTACGTTTGAAGAGGGTCCACGACGACGCGATTTTCCGATTAGCTTCCTGCTCTCACAACTGAGGAAATCTCCAAGGCCAATGTGCGGCGTTCCAAATCGGGAAGTACCGCACACACCCACAGGCCTCGGAAGGGAGGTCCAAGAGTGGAGGAGGCACCCCCCACCCCCGTGTTTTTTGACAAAGAGTGCGGAATCGCATGAAAAGAAAAGGGTTGTGATATCGAACAGTGCAAAAAAGTGCAAAAGAGTGCGCAAGAATATCAAACTAAGAGATTTAGGTGAAAAAAAACGCAGGGTGATGCGAGTTCTGAAGGCTTCACCCCCCTACACCCCACACCAATTTGCATGAATATCAAAAGAAAAGACTTATGAAATTTGCATTTCATAAATAACAGATTCCAAAGGATATGTTTCTGGTGATCCTCGCCGGGCAGAGTGCCAGAGGGTGCCTCAAAAAAAGAAAAGCGGGAGCAAGCTCCCTCTCTCCAAATAGAGATTTCTACAGGGTTAATTATACCAAGGGATAGTAAAAAGTCAAGGCCAACTTTGCGGTTACCGGCGTGTTCCGAGTCAACGCTGGTCGGCTGCAGTCAAAGCAAGGACGGCATAGGCTGTCGCGGCGTCGTTCATGAAGAGGGCGGTGCTCGGAGTCATGTGATGCTCGGCGTTTTTGTTTAACGAGTAGGCCAGCCAGAAACCTTCCACTTTGTTCTGATTAGCGGACAGCCAGGCGAGCGCCTGCTTCTCCTGGGCGTGCTCCCGGGGGATTCCGGCTTCCTGCAACGCATACGCGATCAGGCCGGTGGCATACCCGTCGCTCTTCCCTTCCTGCAGCGTCCCGTCCTGGCGTTTCCAGCCACCGACAAGCGAAGACAGGCTCCAGCCTCCCTCGGCCTGCTGTTTACCGAGAACTTCCTTGATGATCGCCTTCTGCTGCTCGGACTCGAGGAGTCCGGGCACTTTCGCGGAAGCCCACAAGAGGACGACCCGATTGATGGTGGTTTGCGCTGCGGATTCGCGGTTCAAGTATTCGCGCAGCAACTTGAGGCTGTTTTGGATTTCGGGTCTCGCGTGATAATTGCCGGGGGCAGTGCCCACGGCGACCGCCGCCAGAGTGGCTCCATAAAAGTCCGAATCGTCCGCTTCCCACGGCTCGTTAGCAAACCGCAGCCACGACCACGCGCCCTTTTTATTTCCGGTGGTCTGCTGCTCTGCCCACATGTTGTCCAGCGCAGTGCGCGTATCATCGCTGAGTTTGCCGTGCGGCGCGTCATTGGCGGCAAGGATCAGCGCATTGAGAACGGATTCGGTGCCGCGAGACTCGACGGTCTTGTACGCGCCGCGATCTGCGTCGCTGTAAAATGGGGCGACTTCCTTCCAAAGGCGAACGCGCTTCGTGACGCTGTCGAGCAGCCTGCGTTCGTTGGCTGAAGGAACTTTTTCGGCAAGCGCTTTGCGAAGCGCGGGCCGCGAGAGCACGTAAGGCACAGCCGTATGGCACGACACGCAGATAGTTTCGTGATCGCGCGCGGCCTTTGGCCATTCGATCCACCAGCCTGCCCTTTGATCGAGGTAAGCGGCAGCAGCTTTCTGGTCCCAGGAGGTGGCGATTTTTGTTTCCGGCTGATCGAGGTGAGCTGCCGTAGGCTTCGGATCTTCGGGCCCAGCGGCTCGAGTTTCTGGGTGCCAACAGACCGCAATGATTCCCGCCAGGAGGCACGCCGTCAGAGCGCTTATTCGCTGGACGTTAAAATTCATAGGGATCTTCTCCCTTTACGCACGAGTCGAAACTCGATCACGCCCCACGAACGAGGGGCAGGAAGTTTCCATCCGAGAGGAGAGGTTACCACGAACACGGCTTGAGGGCCGTGGGGGCAACATGTCCGCGTGCCCAGACCCCACACTAGAAAATACCTCTTGACCCTGTACCATAGTCCGGGGTTTAGACTGTACCCGGAAAGCGAGAAGAAGAGTGAAGTCACTAACAATCGGTAAGCTCGCAAAAGAAGCTGGCGTCAACTTGGAAACCGTTCGTTATTACGAACGCCGGGGTCTTCTGCCAAAACCTCCGCGAAGCACGTCATCCGGCTATCGTCAATTCCCGGAGGACGCCCCACGTCGGCTTAGATTTATTCGACGCGCTCAGGAACTTGGATTCTCGCTCGCTGAAATCCGAGAACTGTTGTCTCTCCGGGTTTCACGCAACACCACCAGCGCAGCAATTCGCACCCGCGCCGAAGCCAAGATTGCCGATATAGACTCCAAAATACGCAGTCTTGCGTCTATGAAGAAGACCTTGCAGAAGCTGACAAAAGCGTGTGATGGATGCGCGCCGGTGGCCGAGTGTCCAATCCTTGACAGTCTTAACAAAGAGGAAGCATGAACCGCACATGGAAACAGAGCTTATTGACCCTACCGGGCGTTGGTGTCTCAATCCTTCCCAACCTCGCTTGTCCCGCCTGCTGGCCAGCTTACGCCGCTTTGCTATCTTCGATTGGACTGGGTTTTCTAATCTCAAGGGCCTATCTACTTCCAATGACCGTTGCGTTGCTCAGTCTCGCTCTGGCAGCAATCGCGTTCAGAGCAAAACAACGCAATGGCTACGGTCCTTTCCTACTGGGAATGCTTGCTGCCGCTGCTGTCCTGCTAGGCAAGTTTGTGTGGGAATCAAGACTCACCATGTACAGCGCATTAGGGCTCCTTGTTACCGCTTCATTGTGGAACGCGTGGCCGCGCCGCGAACCACCTAGCGAAGTGGCAATGTGCCCCGGCTGCGAACAAAAAGAAGTGCGATGAATTTAGTCTAAGAAGTATTAGGAGAACACCATGAACACAAGAAGGAAAATTGAAGTCTTTAGTGCTGGCTGCTCAACATGCAAGGAGACCATTGAACTGGTGAAGAAGATTGCAGGCTCTTCCCATGAGGTAGTTATTCATGACATGCAGAAGTCTGAAGTAGCTTCCAAGGCAAAAGAACACGGTATCAGAAGCGTGCCAGCAGTAGTCATTGACGGTAAGCTGGCCGGATGCTGTGCTGGCCGAGGCCCGGACGAACATGTTCTGCGTTCTGCTCTAGCCTAGGTTTTATTGGTTGAACCCTCTACAATCAAAGCAAAAGCGCTGGGCTGTCAAAAGCGCAGCGCGTTTTCTTCTTCCGCACCTGAGAACTCAGGGGAACTAAATACTTTCGGATAACTGTCGGAACAGAATTTCCCACGAGCTGATGGACCAGTGCCTGATTAACGCTCTTACCGGAGGAGCGGTAATGTTCCAGTCTTCCCCGAAATTCACCTCGTTGAGGCTCCACCGGGGCGCGCCAGTTGGGCATTCCAGAGAACTTGGCAAGCGGCGGGCAGATTGCTAGAGTCGGAGTGTCCAGCACAGCAACGTTTACGCCAAAAATCTAGAATAGGCCGAGGGAGACTGAGACCGATGGCGGAAGAGACAAGGGCGGCGGTGCGGGCCATCGAAATGGTGGAGCGGAAGGACCGCGTGCTGATTGTCGAAGATGAAGACAATGCGCGAAAAGGCTACGAGCAGCTTCTGCAGCGGTGGGGCTGCGACGTGGTGGGCGTGGGAACGGCGGAAGAAGCGCTGGCAAAATTTGCGAGTTACCAGCCGGACACGCTAATCGCCGACGTGGAATTGCCCGGGATGAATGGGCTGGACCTGCTGAGGCAGCTCGGGCCGGAACTCCACGACGTGCCGGCCATCATCATTACCGGCAAGGGCAGCGAAGAACGCGCGGTGGCGGCGATCGAGGCGGGAGCGTTCTGGTACATCGAGAAGCCGCTGAAGGGGCCGGTGCTGCGCGCCTTGCTGGACCGGGCGCTGGGCAAAGCGCGAGACGCGCGGCAACTGGCGGTGCTGCAACGGCAACTGCGCGAAACGGGACGGCTGGGCGATCTCGTCGGGGGATCGAAGCCGATGCAGGAAGTGATGCGCATCGTGGAGATGGCCGCGCCGAGCTCGGCGTCGGTGCTGATCACGGGCGAAACAGGGTCGGGCAAGGAGATTGTGGCGCGGACGCTGCACAAGCTTTCGCCACGCGCCAACGGGCCGTTCGTGGCGATCAATTGTTCAGCGATCCCGGAGACGTTGATGGAGAGCGAG
>Ga0209761_1003614_pt1 | contig 10219 bp, 10 predicted proteins | sample GraSoi013_1_40cm_4_FD_185818 | JGI IMG/M metagenome (GOLD analysis project Ga0209761, IMG submission 185818) | Grasslands soil microbial communities from the Angelo Coastal Reserve, California, USA - Sample 09_25_2013_1_40cm (SPAdes) (version 2) | ecosystem: Environmental > Terrestrial > Soil >... | reverse complement strand
ACCCGAATGAGAGCTTGAGAGCCCGCTCGAGCCGAGGAATCACTCTGCATTAGGCCCCTTTGTCAATCGGACTTTGACCAGTTATGATGGTTGGCTTGGCCTCGTGCAAGGATAAGATGTCTATCGTGAGACTCTCTCTCGGAGACCTTGACCTTTATCAGTCTGGGAAGTGAAGGCCAACACAGGGCAGACTAAACGGTAAGGCCAAACCGTTCGAGGTCTTTTAGAGACCTTCTCTATCTTGCTATTCCTATCCTTGGAGCCATCGCGGCAGGGTCGGCCGCTCTCTATGGGCGCGCTGCCGGATTCTCCTTCGGACCAGAGGCGGGGACGGTAGATGGGACAAGCGCGATCCTACTCTCAGCGATCCTCCTTGGCATCCTCTATTACGGGATGAAACGTTACCCTGAGAAGTCCGCCCGTCTAATAGTTGCGGCAGTGGCGATCGTTGGTACCATATCTGGGCTGATTCTCCTCAGAACCTCACTGCAGGCTCTAGGTGCACCGCCCACCGTTTTCCTCGTAACATTGCCACTAGGCTATTTTGGACTCAACTGGTCGGTCAGAGGATATTTCGGGTCTCTATCGCATAGAAAGACTGCAGGGCTGATCTTAACGTCAACCACACTTCTCGGAGCTCTAATAGGTACGTCACTTACGACAATAATGGCAATCACGTTCTTAGTTGTGCTTACCGTTCTTGATGTGATCATCGTGGAATCTGAAACCATTCCAGCCATTATGGGAAGGGCAAGCTATGACCAAGTCGTCTCAGTCGTCACGCTACAACTCGATACTTTCTTTATAGGCCTTGGCGATTTTCTCGCCTACTCCATTCTATCATCCGCGGCGTTGCGGATTCTAGGTTTCTACGGTGCGATCGAAACCTCAATTCTCATCCTATCAGGAATTGCAGTCACATTCAAGATGACGAAGAGCAGGGGAAAAGCCCCAGGTCTATTGTTGCCGGTAAGCCTCGGGCTGATTCCAATAGTGTTTGGATTATTGCGCACATGACGGCAAGCTCTACGTCGCCCGATAACGGCTCGAAGAGTCGGGTTTCCGGCAAGAGTCTAGATCGAGTTTTGAATTACCTGAAAACACCCGCGCTAGGGTCATCCGTCGTAGCTTTGCTAGATCTCTTCTTTCTGCAACTCATTCTCGGATCTCCGTCCAAGACGACTTGGGTGCTTGTCCTCCTGCTTGAGGGCGGCGCGGGACTCATCGTTGGCTCAGCGATAGCATTATCGTCGACCCCCTCGATCTCAAAAGCTGGGGAGATCATGTTTGAGAGAGCATCGTGGTCAAGAGAGGGAGAGAGAAACGCTGAGAGAGTGGCGGGCAAGTGGATGATCGCTTCAACGCTTCTGATTCTCGCGGGATTTGCGTTGTCCGCAACCTAAAGTAATGACGTCTTGAAGAGTGGAAAAGCGGAGCAGACCCTTGCGTCAGAGTGTGGTCGCTGGAGGTGGCGGCGGTGGACTGGTCACAGTCGCCGGGATGGTCCCTGCGGCGGTCCTTCTTCTCGCTCGCAATAGGAATGTCGCAGCCACTGCAACAGCGGCGATGACGATCGCGCTAATTGAGTAGACTCCATACTGGTTGAAGAAGCTCGTGGAGGCACTTGTCTGTTGGTAACCCGCTTGCGCCAGCAACTGTGCGGCCTTCGTCAAGTCATATGGGTAAGGTGAAAGATCCGTATTGAATCCGTCCGTTATCGCTGTCTTTGTCGCGTAATCCCCGACGATAGGCATGGTGATTGCTGGACTTCCATATCCATGAAGCAAGCCGCCTATTATCAGGTCACGAGGAACAGCATAGCTAATTGCCTGTCGAATCCACCTGGCCGCGGCCGCGGCTGCAGTAGCATTTCCAGGGTGTTGTTGGGCGTAGGGGGTAGCGGTCCCGGTGCCTAAGATGGGATGTTGCATGTTTACTCCCATCTCCTGGACGCCGTAGGCCACGTAGGAGGTTTGTTGGGATGCCGGCCAACTGCTGAGAAAGTTCGTCTGTGTCTCCAAGTGATATTGACTGTCGAGGAAGTTGACCTCTCCATTGCTCAATGCTGTGACGGCCGCGTCACCTCCGAGGATCCATCTGACGTAATAGTCCTTGATTTGGAACTGGCCTTTTGCCAATAGCGCGCTTCTGCCCCAGTCGCTGAAGTTGAAGTACGCATCGTTGCGTACGAGGTGGTTTGTCGTTGTAGCAGGGTTGTAGTCGGAATACATGTAAGGTCCCGTTCCTACAGGCAGCACTCCGAAAGTCCCAGTATCAGGGTGGCTGAACCGGCTGTTCGTTATCCTAGAATAATCGATACGCCCGCCATAGAAACTAGCGCTGTTGAGGATGTGTGCAGGAAGAATCGCCGTAGTCAGGATGTTCTGAACAAAGTAGGCGTATGGAGCGGGAAGATTGAACCTGACTGACATTGGACCTGTGATCGTTACGTTATTCTTGCCTCCAACGATGGCTGATACAAATGAACCCGTTGGCGACGCGAACGTCGAATTCTGATACAGGTCGAAGGTGAATTTTACGTCGGTGGCATTGAACGGTTGTCCGTCTTGCCATTTAACTCCTGGACGAAGAGTGACATCCCATGTCTTACCGTCCAGGCTTGATGTCCAGCCTGGAGCTGATGGTGTCCCCGCGGCAAGATCAGGGATCATTGTCTTGAAGATAGTGTCATTTCTCAACGCCAAACCGCTGAATATTTCGCCTGAGACGGCCAGGTCGTAGTACGACGTGCTGAGTTCGGGAACGATTCCTTCACCGGGTACTTGGCCAGTTTCAGCTAGAATGAATGACGAGGTGCCTGAGGTGCTCAGGTGTTCAATCGGGGGCCACGCAGGAAAGTGGTATGTGTTGAAGACTGTCTGAGCATTGGGATACGCATTCCCAAATGCCACTATCTCTTTGTCATAAAATATCGGGATCGTCGGAAGCTCGTTATAGGCAAGAACCTGCCACTGTTTGACATAGTTTATTCGCGTATCATGGTCCAACGTTGTCTTGATCAGACTTGTAAGGTTGTCGTTCTGAGTATTATTCCACAAGTAGTAGTTCTGACCGGTAGGTGCAAACTGGCTGCTGTGAAACAGTGAGAAGGGGTCAGGATCAATAAGCAGATTCTGCCCTACGAACAATATGTCGTATCCGCCCTGATCAAAAGTCTTCCCAAGGTTGGTTATGGGAGGAGTCAGGGCACGTTCGTAAATGTTGGGACTGAATGGTTCTTCGTCCCTAGCAACGTCCATTCCTAGGCATTGAAGACTGTTCTGAACGATTGCTGCCCATGCTCGTCTTGCGGGATTCGAAGTCGGATTGAGTAGAGTTATGTGCAGGCTCGGAGTTAGTCCTCCCGCACAGGTTGTTGCATGGACACTTATCACACCCGGAGGTACCAGGACCATTAGGGCGCTGATGGTAAGAACCAACGCGACCGAACCGTGACTCCTAAACCTAGACGACATTCTGAAGACAGAATCTTCCTTTCTCGAACCTATATTGATTGTGGTGTTGTTCATAATCGCAAGGTTCAAGCACGCATGGCGCTTAAATAGAATTGGAACAGTCCTCCATTGGCCAACTCTCACTCCGAGATTTCCCTTTTTAAGAAAAGTCCTCTACTCAGATAGCGACAAATTGCGACCTTGACCATCAACCATTTCCTGAGGAAACAGCTTGCGCTGGATTCTAAGTACGGGAGAGGACCCTGATTGTCGATTATCAAATACGTTCTAAGACGGTCATTATATCTCATACCCGTCTTCTTCGGAATCACGTTGCTCGTTTTCACGATCGAGAGACTCGCGGGCGACCCAGTACAGCTTTACACTGCGCTCAATCCGCACATCACTGAACAACAACGAGAACTCCTCCGCAGGTCTCTTCACCTTGACCAGCCGATTCAGGTGCAGTATCTCAGTTGGCTGTCGGATCTTTTCAGCCTCAACCTCGGATTCTCCTTTAAGGGTGGGTCTGTAGCAACACTCATCGCGCAAAAGATCTGGGCTACCCTAGAGCTTCAACTCCTCGGGCTGACATTATCACTAATCATCGCCATTCCGATCGGCGTACTCTCAGCTAGAAGGAGATATTCTGCTCTTGATGTCACTATAACAAGTACGTCCCTGATTGGAACCTCGATACCGATATTCTTCCTTGGTGTAGCGGCGATTCTGATTTTCGGATACGACTTGCACTGGTTTCCCTCCGGGGGCTACGAGTCCATACTCTCATCCCAGTACCCCTTCGGCAATCTGGTTTTAGATCATTTATGGCATCTCGTCCTTCCTACAACTGTGTACACATTTGCAATTCTAGCGCCGATAGTTCTCCTCGTCAGGTCTAGTATGCTAGAAGTCTTGAGGCAAGACTACATCCTTGCCGCAAGAGCGAGTGGGTTAAGGGACAGAACTGTGATCTACAGACACGGGCTTCGCAATGCTCTGATTCCAATCGTCACGTACGTGGGCCTCTATTTTGGAGGCTTGCTGGCGGGGGCGCCTGTCACCGAGACCGGAAGACAATTCGTAGAATCCACCACTCAATTGGACTTTCCGGTCATCCAAGCTATCGTGGTGATAATCACGCTGATGACCCTCGTTGCAAATCTTATCACAGATGTCACCTACGCTTACATCGACCCTAGAATTAGATTGGAATAGTTCAGATCGAAGATTGGGCAGAGAAATGTCCCAGAGAATTGAGCAATTACCGACACGTCCCAGAGGAGTCAGCCAGTGGGCGCTAGCGTGGCGGCGACTCAAGAAGAACAAAACGGCAATCGCTGGTCTGGCAATAGTGGGCGCATTCGTTGTAATGGCCGCGTTTGATAGATTGGTGGCGCTCTATCCACCAAAATGCATCGTTGGACTTAGCCCAGCATGCCCGTCTCCGGATTTCATCTCTAATGGACCGCCAAGCCTCTCCCATCCGTTTGGAACCGACATCACTGGTTATGATGTGTACAGCGAGATAGTCTACGGTACCCGCGCGGCCTTCCTCATAGGCCTAGGTGCCACCGGCCTAGCGATTCTGATCGCCGTGACGATTGGTCTCGTTGCCGGATACTTTGGAAACTGGATAGATAATCTTCTCATGCGCGTCACCGAAGTCTTCCTGGTCATTCCATTCTTCCTACTTCTCTTAGTGTTTCTCCAAGTCACACTAAAGTTTGCGCCAGCGTCGACGGGCGGTTTATGGATCGTCGTGTTTGTGATAGGGGCATTCTCCTGGCCAGGAGCGGCAAGAATAATTCGTGGGGAAATATTGAAAGTCCGTGAATTCGAATTCATCGCCGCTTCGCGCCAGATCGGCGCCTCCTCATCAAGAATCCTATTCCGCCACCTTTTCCCGAACGTGTTGCATATCATAATAGTTCTGCTGACACTCCAGATTGCCACGTCCATTCTTACAGAGGCCGCTGTAAGCTTTCTCGGATTCGGTGCACCCGGCTCGAACACCTGGGGACAACAAATGTACAAGCTTGGTGGGCCACCCTATTCCCCGCACTATTTGTGACCATCATGGTAATGGGCTTCAACCTGCTCGGGAATGGTCTGAGGGATGCTCTTGACCCGCGACTGAGGGAATAACATTTGATGTCGTCCGACCCGATTCTACGCGTTCACGGGCTCAAGACCTACTTCTACACATTTGCAGGGGTGGTGAAAGCAGTTGATGGTATCGACCTTCAAGTGAAGAAGGGCGAGACGGTTGGCTTCGTTGGAGAGTCCGGATCCGGCAAGACTGTCACGGCACAGTCGATAATGAGAATTGTTCCAACTCCCGGAAAGACTATCGGCGGAACAATAGAATTCGAAGGAAGAGACCTTCTCGCTCTAACAGAATCCGAAATGCAGCATATTAGAGGCAAGGAAATCGCGTACATTCCCCAAGACCCGACAACGACTCTTGACCCTGTCTATTCCGTTGGCAACCAGCTCACGGAAGTGATAATGAGGCATCAGCCAGTATCAAAAAAATATGCCCTCGCCAAAGCCGTGGAACTGCTCCACAGCGTTGGCATAGCGGACCCCGAGATTAGGATCAACCAGTATCCGCACGAGTTGAGCGGTGGGACAAAGCAGAGAATAGCTATAGCAAGAGCCCTATCTTGCAACCCGAGTGTGATCCTTGCCGACGAGCCTACAACTGCTCTAGACGTGACGATCCAGGCTCAGATTCTCGAACTGCTGAAAGACCTGAAGCAGAAGTTCAACGTGGCGATGGTATTCATCACACATGACATGGGCATCGTTGCGGACACGTGCGACCGAGTAACCGTCCTGTACGCCGGACAAGTATGCGAGACTGGAACAACTGAACAAGTGTTTGAAAATCCCAAGCATCCCTACACGGAGGCGCTCCTCTCGTCTGTCCCGAGTCTAGCCTTGAAAAAAGAGAAGCTTTCGGTTATACCTGGAAATGTTCCGAACCTAATCCAACCCCCATCAGGATGTAGGTTTCATCCAAGATGCTCGTACGCTAAGCAGGTCTGCATTGACAAGGACCCCGAGCTCGAGTCGATAGGAGATGGACGATTAGTACATTGCCATCGATGGAAGGAACTCGACCTAAAATCCGCTGTAGCGAGCTGACTCAGAACGGAGAACATAGAGTTTGAGATCAAAGATCTAACAAAACACTTTCCCGTTTATGAAAGAGGAGTGATACTAAGACGTAAGATTGGAGAAGTGCATGCAGTCGACCAGGTCTCCTTCCAGATAAAACGGAACGAGACCCTCGGCTTAGTTGGCGAGAGCGGATGCGGGAAGACGACGATCGCCAGATGTATGCTGTATCTAGAGCCGCCCTCGTCAGGAGAAGTCTTCTTCGAGGGACGGAATATCACTGAGACATTCAAGAAAGCAAACAGGACTCAAGTTCTCGTGCTTAGACGACAGATGCAGTACATTTTCCAGAACCCATACGCCTCCCTCGACCCAAGAATGACAGTCGCCGATATCATCATTGAACCCTTCGAGGTTCACAGACACATACCGCGCGACAAGTGGCTTGAGAGAATGTATGAACTTCTCAGAATGGTAGGGCTAGAAGACTATCACGCCGAAAGATATCCACACGAGTTCAGTGGGGGTCAGAGGCAGAGAATCTGCATAGCCCGAGCACTGGCAGTAGACCCAAAGTTCATTGCGGCAGACGAGCCAGTCGCGTCTCTCGACGTTTCGGTAAGGGCCCAGATCCTCAACCTCTTACAGGAACTTCAACAGAAGCTCGGGATAACATACCTCTACATTTCACACGACCTCAGCACAGTGAGACACATTTGCCACAGAGTAGCGGTCATGTATCTTGGGAAGATTGTAGAGATCGCCGAGACCGACGAACTCTTCGATAATCCTCTACACCCATACACGGTGGCCCTAATGTCAGCGATTCCTGTGCCTGACCCTAAACAGAAGAGACAACGGATCATTCTACCCGGGGAAGTCCCGAGCCCCATCAACCCACCGTCAGGCTGCAGATTCCACACTCGCTGTCCTCGACGAATAGACATCTGCTCAAAAGAGGAGCCACCACTAATCGAGGTTCGACCCGGACACTGGTTGGCCTGCTATAACCCATGGCCACCAAAACACGTCTTTGCATAAGACCTCGACTTATCAATCACCCCAGCGACAGTGCCGGGCCACAATTGCGAAATATACGTGACAACAGTTTGGGACCATGTCGCGAGAATCTCTTGGGAGCCAATTCAGGCATGGACTTACCTTCATCGCAACCCTCACCTTCGTAGTCAGTTTCTTCGGCTCTAGACTATTCGCCACCCTGTTCCCCACGACTGTAGTAACTGCGAGTAGTTCGCAAGGAACTATCCATTTCCACCATTTCTGGTATGGTCTTGCTTTGATCAGTCTGGCAGGTTGGATGGGCATTGCTTGGAGGAATGAGAGGCTCTACAGGCTCTATTCTGTACTGTATGGACTAGGAGCGGGATTCGTCGGAGACGAGGTCGGTTTGCTGTTGACCTTCAACAACTACCAGTCCGAGCTCACATACCTGTTCTTTATCGCGGCCATTTCTTTCGTAATAATCGCAACACTCTTCCTCCGATACAGGGCCCAGTTACAGGAAGAACTTCTCAAACTGAGCTTCCGAGAACGAGCTGCCATGATAGGTGTCTACCTTACCGGTTTCTCCGTTTTCTTCCTCTTTCTCTCGTCCGGCGTTAGTCTTGTAGGAATACCACTAGCTCTGGTGGGTTTGACAATTCTGATCATAACATACGTTAGGCATAGGAAACCACGAGAATCCACCAATCCACTGTCCTAACAGTGATGCGCGTCCTCTATTACTCTCAAGTGGGATATTCGGATAGTTCTTGAGAAGGCCTAGATTGTTACGGTTGCTTCTACCGGCTTGGCCATTTCGAGAGCTTTCTCTCTTGGGACTTCCATCTGATGGATGTCCCTCGCGTGGAGTTGGACGTGCTGGACTAGCTCGTCGTCTGATTGGGCTCTTACCATGAAGCCGCAGTCGCAGTTTACTTGTTTCGCCATTTTCTCTTCGCCGGCGATTCATGGTGGTGCCTAATAAAATGGCTAGCTACGCCGAGGCGTCGGGTAGACCCGGTTCTACATGTGCTTTGTATTGTGGAATCTAAGGGTTTTCTGTGCACTATTTTTTCGCTAGGTTCTTCTTGACGGGCTGTGAGTTCTTGGTGCACGGCGTCGAGCCTCAGCGTCATATGGACCCTGGTGTGAGTCCGATACTATTGTTCGCAACCGTCGGATTCCACGGCTGCATCAGTAAGGGTTCTCGACCATAAACTCAGGAGCACTTATCAGAGACGTAGCCGATAATGCGCAGGTGAAGGCGTCGAGCCTGGCATAGACGAGAATTGGGGCTCCTTCGTCGAATAGACTTTCTGGCGCTACTGGGTGCTGTTGTAGCACTGTTCCTAGGACCAGCGAGTGGTCCTTGGTGGACTGTTACTGGCGCTACGACGAGTAAACTTCTGACCGTCCAAGTCTCCCCGTTTTACCTACAAACTGATGTTACTGGGCTATCTGAAAACACGTTCTTCTCCGTTCCTTTAGGATCATTCACTAGCCTGTTGTTGATCTTGAGCCTGATTGCTCTAGGCGCTTCAAGCTTCCATCCCGGGACCTGGTGGAACAAGCTGGCGGTTTATTTCAGCCTCTGCTCTATGACTGAGCTCTACCTCAGCTTTCTCTTGATGTATCATGGCGCTCTGACTATGCTGCTTGGCGCGTACGGTATCCTACCGCCCTACTCGGGTACGAGCCATCTACTAGCCAATATTGTGGGTCTCGACCTCAACAGCCACCTCAACCCGCTCGTGACCGCAAGTTTCAGCCTTCCATTCTACCTCGGCTTCGTGAGCATCGGACTCATCACGACGAGTCTAATCGTTAACGATATTGTCGAAAAAAGAAAGACACGTGAAAGGCGAGGCGTCGGCGCTATTTTCACGAATGATTCATAATCATAGATCGTCCAAAGTGCTAGCCTAGGCAAGCGACCGTAGTCAGGATGGATTCGAAAAAGGGAGCGGATTCCGGGACCTCACTGAGGGGTTGTTTGAGGCGTCGGCGGGGATGAGACCGGTGTAGGAGTTGCTTCGGGCATCGCGTTTCTGCGCTCTCTTCGCGTGAGCCAGAGGCTGAAGGCGATTATTGCTCCTGCAGCGACTCCGGCGACGCTGAGAGTCATCCATGGGGTTGCGGTCATCGCGGCCAATATGGATGACATGTCAAGAGTCGATGCTCCGTTCCTCATCCTCTGGTCGAGGCTCAAGCTCGTTGAGGTCAAGTGTAGGGCCAGAGTCACGGTGAGTCGCATGTCTCGCGTCACTTGGACAGTCGTGTAGGTGCACGGGTAGCTGTAGCAGTAGCCGCTGGTGGAAACTTGGGTGTTGCTGACACTGTGCATAGTTACGGTCCCGTTTGCGAGACTCCTAACCAGTAGGTCACTGCCCCTGTCATAGCTCCAGAGAAAGTTCAGGTTCAACGCGGCCTGGGCGTTTGGACCCGACGGACCGAAGGGCGAACTCGGCACTGTGAGATTGACGCCTTGTGAGAACTGGGATATAACAATCCACGCCTGAGCATTTCCGAGACTGCCCAGATTCAGATTCTCGCTCCCTGTCACGCTAGCCCAGCCATCCATCACCTGGACCGGACTACCATTGGACAGTGGTCCGTTGACCCACCAGAGTGTGTAG
>Ga0209761_1003612_pt1 | contig 10223 bp, 8 predicted proteins | sample GraSoi013_1_40cm_4_FD_185818 | JGI IMG/M metagenome (GOLD analysis project Ga0209761, IMG submission 185818) | Grasslands soil microbial communities from the Angelo Coastal Reserve, California, USA - Sample 09_25_2013_1_40cm (SPAdes) (version 2) | ecosystem: Environmental > Terrestrial > Soil >... | reverse complement strand
ATCGTCAGCACGAGCCACAGAGGCCACCGCCAGCCCGGCGACGGCTTGGGCACCCCCACGCTCACCGCGGCGCAGCCCGAGGAACGCGATAGTGGGAGCGCGCCACACGCCTCACCGTGAGTCCGGCGGCGATGAACAGCAGCGCGAGGAAGGCCAGGCCACCGGCGACGTCCACGAGGTCCAGTCGCCCGAGCGGGCTGCCGCCCTCGCCCGCGCGGCGCAGCAGCTCTTCGTGTGAGGTGAGCGCGAAGCCGGCATAGACCGTCGCGGGATTCAGCGGATCACGAACGAGCAGTCCCGCCCCGACGTGCGCCGGGAGGTTGTCGCTCGAGAGCTCCCAGCGCTGACCACCATCGGCACTTCGGTGCACGCCACGGTCGGTGGCCATGAGTATCACGTCGTCCACGACCGCGACCGCACGTGCTACGACCGGCTTGTCCGGCACCGACGCGCCGATGGGTCGCCAGCGCTGCCCCTGATCGTCAGTGCGGAACACCTGACCGGTCGCGACCGACCAGAGACGGTTCGCGTCGGACGGATCGACCGCGACGACCTCGATACCGCTCGCGGGAAGTCCATCGCTACGGAGCTGCCAGCTCCGGCCCGCGTCGATGCTTACCCAGAAACGCCCGCCGGCGAGGACGTACACGTGTTCCGGATGGCTGGGCGGCACTACGACACTGGCGGCGTACTCCGCCCGGATCCCGTCACCGACGTTGATCCACGACGCGCCCCAATCGTCGCTGCGATGGAGACCGCCCCAGCCTGCCAGATAGACACGTCCGGGGACTGATCCCGACACCAGGGCTCGAGCGGGTATCGACCCAGCGGGGAGCCGCAGCGGCGACCAGCGATCACCGTCGCCGCGGAAAAGCGCCGAGGCTCCTGCGACGAGCGCCCTCTGGCCGTCGACGTCGAACGTCACCGCGAAGCCGGGGCCGACCAGCACGTCACGTGCCTCGATCACCCAGTCGCGACCCCCGTTGCGCGAGCGCGACACGCCGGTGTCCGTCGCCAGCAGGAGGTGATGTGGATCCACCGGACTGACGGCGACAGCAAGCGCCGCGCTCACGAAGCTCGCGGGGTTGACGTGCAGCCAGGTGGCGCCGGCGTCGCGTGTGCGGAACAGCCCGCCCCACGCGCTGGCGTCGTGCGCCGACGCGTCGGCCCGAGACAGAGCAACGACCAGCAGGAGCACGCCGGCGCCGACTCGGTGAGGCGTGACGTGGGAAGGCATGAGAGGAGCGAGGCCTGGAGCCCGTCGTCCTGACGGGCTCCAGATCCTCTTCAGCAACCTACGCTACGGTGAGACGGTATGAGGCGGGGCGTTCAAGTTGACACACAACGTCCTGTCCGGGCTGGCCGGCACGTGCGTGGTCTTGCCCGGCGCGAGGATCAGCTCGGCCGCGCGCGAGCAATTGCCGTTCGGGATGTTCCACCAGTTGGCGGTGAGGGGGTACGCGGCGGTGTAGGCGATTGGCTCGTGAGCCGAGACGCAGTTGTTGAAGCTGTTCAACCGCGACGTGAGGACGTAGCACTTCTCGTAGGCGAGGAACTGCTGGATCGTGTCCGTCTGCTGGATGTTCGCCACGAGCCAGTCCCTGATGCCCGTCCACGACGAATAGGTATCGCTTCCGAACACCAGTTGGCCGCGCGCGGTGTTGACCTGCAGGAGCTGCGACCCGTAAGTGTGGCCACGGAACGCCGGGTGGATCACCAGCCCAGGCGTGATCTCGTGGCGCCCGTCGACGATCTTCGCCTTGCCGTGGAGGACCTTGCCCAGGATCTCCTGGATCGTCTGAGGCGGGTAGCCGCAGACAGGTGTTCGCGCGCACGCCTGGGCCGGGGGCCCGACTTGCGCGCCGGTCATCGGATCGACGGTGTTGACGGCGCGGATGTGCCCGGCGTTGAAGTCAACCGGGTAGTTGAGGAAGAAGTCGATCTGCTTCAACTCCTCCTTCTGAATATAGGCCACCGCGTCCGGGAATTCGCTCAGCTGCCCGGCGTGGTCCCAGTGGGCGTGGCCCAGAACGATCTGTGTGACCTTGTCGGGGTCGAGACCGATGGCATGCATCTGGTCCCGGATGCCCTTCCAACAGCACGAGGTGTTCCAGTCGAAGATGTACGCCAGCTGCTTCCAGCCGGTGTCGTACAGCGTGATCTTGCCGTCCGGGCCCTCGATGATCCCGACGTTCACCGGCAAGTTCACGGTGGTGTTGAGCCCGGCCTTGTCCGGCTGGAAGCCGCCAAAGGGCACAAACATGAACCGGCTGCTTTCCACGATCCACGCCGAGTAGAGCGGCGCCTTCTCCGCGCGCTCCACGTCGCGCAGGAGCTGGTCCGTGCTCTCGAACCCGCTCCGCAGGGTTTGCGGCGGCAGCTTGCCCTGGCCGTTCTCCTGGTCGCGGTCTTCCTTGTCGTCCTGGCGCGCCTGGAGGACATCGGCGCCGCCGAGGCCACCGACTACTCCGACGAGTCCCACGATCATCGTGACGCGTAATAGTTTCCGAATCGATCCGACCTCCCACGAACGCTCGCTCGACTGATGCAATCTTGCGTTTTACATCTCGCCAAGCTGTTGCGGCATTACTCCTTTCTCAGTTCGGCGGGAACTCGTTTGGCCAGAACTTGCCCCCGACCTCTCTGATTTTGTCGCTGCCCTCCTGGCTCTTTGGATAGGCGGCGAGCAGGTGCTCATCACGGCCGTCCTTGAACATCTTGATCGCCTCCGCTGCGGACTCCTGGAAGAGGCGGACGGCGGCCAGATATTGCTCGTGATCGCTGCGAAGCGATGTCGGTGGCGAGAGCGCGCGGATGCGGGTCTCCGCGCCGCGATAGGCGACGAGGGCCTGTTCGATCCTCGTCTTGAGCTCGGCACGGCTCAGGTCATCGGTCTTGTAGAGAATCTGACCGAGGCTCATCCGCATCAGGCTGCGCTCGACGTCGCCATGGATCGGCCACATCGCGCGCATATAAGCCTCTTCGGCGGGGTCGAGCGCGGGCCGGGATGGTTGCGGCGAGGGGCGAGGGCTGGCGACGGTTGACGGGCCGGTCACGGCGCGACTCATAGCGAACGTCACAACGCCGACGAGACCGAGCGAGACCACACCCAAGATTGCCAGCCTCGGAGTCATCCAGCGCTGCAGGCCAACTCCAGCTGTGGACATCGTCGTCTCCCGCTCAGAAACCTACAGTGAGCCCGGGGAGAAGATCGGCGACTGTCAACCGCGTTGTCAATATGTAACTCTTACAGTGAGCGCCGCCAGACTTCGGCTTGACCTCGCGCAGCGGGACGGTCTACGCTTCAGGCGCTGTGCGACGGGTCGTCATTCTCCTCGCCGGTTTGTTGCCCGCCCTGATGCCCTCCCCTGCGACGCCACAAGGACCACTCCCGATCCTCCGAGGCATCGTCCTGATGGCGAACGGGGAGGGGCGCGCGTACTTCGAGGATCCGCAGACCAGGGCTCTCGGGGGGTACGCAGTGCGGGAGACGGTCGGGGATAGCCGGATCGAGCAGATTCAGGAGGACCGAGTCGTGCTGCGGCGTGGAAGCGAGCTAGTTCAGATGCTGTTCGGGACCCAGTCGCCCCCCGACAACCCTTCAGTGCAGGTGACGATGCCGAGCCCCGCGGCTGTGCGCCCGCCTACGGCCCAGGCGGCTCCTGGAGGCCGCCCCATCATCGGTAGTGGTCAACCGTGGCTCGACACGCTTGGCATTCCGCCCGAGGCCTTCTCGCGAGCCATCGAGCAAGCCCTCCCGGCTCAGCAGTCGACCAACCTCCACGAGTAGCGGCCAGACCGGCATCGGGCCCCGACCGCGACCGGTCCTCGGCCTCAGCGAGCGCCGCCCTTCGCCTTCAGCCGCACCTCCTCGTACGGCGCCGACCAGGGATACGGGTCGATCAGCAGCAGCGCCGGCTCGGCGACGCGAGGGCCGATGCCGCTGGGCCAGATGAACTCGTAGAGGGGGCCGAAGCGGACGCGGTCGTAGAGGAGCTGCTGGACCTTGTGGAGCATGGCCTCGCGCTTGCGGCGATCGGTCTCGCGCGCCTGTTGCTTGAAGAGCGCCTCGACGTCGGGATCGAAGCCGCGCGTGTACGTGCCGTCGCTCTGCACCGCCTCGGCGAGCCGGGTGGCCGCATTGCCGAAGTTGGCCAGCGTACACATGCAGATGCCGCTGAGCTTCTTGCCGGCCCAGGCCGTCTGGAAGGCGGCGCGCTCCATCGTGCGCATCTTCATGCGGATGCCCACCGCCCCGAGGTAGTTGACGATCGTCTCGCCCGCCGACCAGTAGGGCGGGAATGGATAGAAGTCGCCTCCGTCGAAGCCGCTCGGATACCCGGCCTCGGCGAGGAGCTGTTTGGCTTTCGCCGGCTCGTAGGCGTAGGGCGGCAGCGCGAGGGTGAACTCGAACGAGCGCGGGGCCATGCTCCCGGTCGCACGCGAGGCGCCGAGGGTCTCGGCCTCGATGAGCCCGCGGCGATCGATGGCGTGGTTTGCGGCCAGCCGCACGCGACGGTCGGACCACGGCGACTTCGGGTCCCACTGGTCGAAGAAATCCAGGTAGTGCACACCGATCGCCCCCGAGAAACCAAGCCGAAAGTTCGGATCTCGCTTGAGCTCCAGGGCGGAAGGGGCGTCGAGCATGTACGCGATGTCGACCTCGCCGTTCTTCAGCATGGCCGCCCGCGTGGTGGGGTCGGGGACCGTCTTCATGACCAGCCGCTTGACGGAGGGCATCTTGCGCCAGTAGCCCTCGAACGCTTCCAGGACGAGCTCGACGCCGGGCGTGTGGCTCACGAACTTGTAGGGCCCGAGCCCGACCGGATGCTTCTTGAAGCCCTCGTCGCCGACCCTCTCCACGTACTTCCGCGGCACGATCCAGCCGGCGCCGGTCAACACCGTGCCGTAGTACGCCATGAAATCGGGAAAGGGTTCGTGCAGGTGGAAGCGCACCCGCGCGGGCCCGACGACCTCGACCTCGCGCACCCGGTCCTTGAGGTCCTTGCCGGCCTTGGAGCGCTGGAAGCTGAACTTCACGTCGTCCGCGGTGAAGGCATCGCCGTTGTGGAACCGGAGCCCCTCCCGCAGCTTGAAGTCGTAGACGCGCTGATCTCCGCTCACCGTCCACGATTCGGCCAGGCTCGGGGTCATGAGGTTCCCGGGCATCGGTTTCACCAGCGCGTCGTGCATGGCGTAGAGGACCCAGAACGGCGTGAGGACACCCGCACGCACTTCGCCGGGATCGAACCAGGCCGGGGCCAGCGTCACGTAGAGCGCCCAGCGCATCTCGCCGTCCGGTTTTTCCGACGGCGTCGGCGCCGGCCGTGATTGGGCCGCCGCCTGCCCGGCGAGAGCGGCCAGCATCAAGGCGGTGATCATGAGCCGTGTCATAGCTGTCTCCGTAAAGGTCTCACTTCGGCTTGAGCTTTACATCCTCGTACGGCGCCGACCAGGGGTAGTCCGTGATGAGTCCGAGCCCCGACTCCGCCACGCGGGCACCGTACCCGGTCAGGGCGGAGAGCTGCCACACCGGCAGGAACATGACCTTGTCGTGAATCAGCTGCTGGATGCGGTGCACGATCGCCTCACGCTTCTTCGAATCGAGCTCGCTTGCTTGCTCGCGGAAGAGCCCATCGATGTCCGGATAAGCTCCGTACGCGTAGGGCCCGCTCGAGGCCGCGAAGGCGTCGATTCGGGTCGCGGCGTTGCCGGAGATGCCGCTGATGGTGAAGACGAGGTTCTTCAGCTTCTTCTCGCGAAAGGCGCTCAGCATCGCCGCGCGCTCCATCGGACGAAGCTTCGTCCGTATCCCGGCCGCTTGCATGTAGTTGAGGACCGCTTCGGCGGTGGCGCAGACCGATGTGTCGCACCACAAGTCCCCGCCGTCGAAGCCCTTAGGATAGCCGGCTTCCGCCAAGAGCTGCCTGGCTCGCGCCGGATCGAAGGGGTGGACCGGGGGCTGCCAGTAGAAGTCGAAGCTCGTGGGGATGATGCTCCCGGTGATCTTGGAGAACCCCAGGCTCTCCGCCTGGTTGATCGCCTGACGGTCGACCGAGAGCGTGGCGGCGAGGCGCACACGCCGGTCGTGCCACGGCGAGCTCGTCTCCCACTGGTCGGCGAAGAGCACCCAGTGCGTGCTCGTGAACGGGGTGGGTTTCAGCGTGAGTCCCGCGGTGCGCCGGACCTCGCCGCCGAGCTCTCCGGACAGAGCGTAGGAGACGTCCGCGTCACCCCGCTTGAGCATCACCAGGCGCGTGGCGGGGTCCGGAACCGATTTGAAGACCAGACGCTTGACGCTGGGGGTCTTGCGCCAGTACCCATCGACGGCCTCGAGCACCAGCTCGATGCCCGGCGTGGAGGACACGAATCGATAGGGCCCGGCGCCGACGGGCGCCTTCTTGAAGCCGTCCTCGCCGACCCGCTCGACGTACGCCTTGGGGACGACCCAGCTCGCCCCCGTCGCCGGCGTCGCGTAGAAGGTCATGAAATCCGGCCACGGTTGCTTGAGACGGAACCGGATGCGCCCGGGATCGGGCGTTTCGATCGCCGCCACCTTCTCCTTGAGAATCTTCGCGGAGACGCCGCGATACCGCTCGAAGGAGAACTTCGCGTCTTCGGCCGTGACGGGGTCGCCGTTGTGGAACCGCACCCCCTTGCGCAGCACGAACTCGTAGGTCAGCCCGTCGGGCGAAACGCTCCACGACTCCGCGAGGCTGGGCGCCATGAACTTGCCGGGCATCGGCTTCACCAGAGCGTCGTGAAGCGCGTAGAGGATCATGAACGGCGAGACGACGCCCGGCGTTTCGGCGGGCTCGAAGAGCGTCGGCGCCAGAGAGAAATGCAGGGCCCAGATCATCTGCCCTTCGGGAGCCGCGTGCGCCGGGCCGGGGGCGACCGGCAGCAGCGCGAGCACGAGAAGCGGGAGATATCGCGATCGGCGGCGCAGCAGCGTCCGCATGGGCGCTCCTTTTCGGGGTCGAATGGTGCGGGCAGTAGTGTACCGAAGTTTCGGGGCGGGCCTCCGCATCCCGCCTCAAGGCCTCTGGATGCGGACATGAGGGATCAGGTACCATCTTCCCAGCCTCGCCAACCCGCAGGAGGGGAAAGAGATGAATGAGAACAGCCAAGACCTCGATTGTCTCGCCGGCATCCGCGTGGTCGATTTCACCCAGTTCGAGGCGGGGACGTCCTGTACCGAGGCACTCGCCTGGCTCGGCGCCGACGTGGTCAAGATCGAGAACCCGAAGACCGGCGATCCCGGGCGCCGGCTGCGGCCCGGCAAGCCCGATGACGACCCGTGGTATTTCCACATGTTCAACGCCAACAAGCGGTCGTTGGCCCTCAATCTCAAGACGCCGCGCGGGCTCGAGATCGCCAAAGAGCTGCTGAAGAAGGCCGACATCACGGTCGAGAACATGGCGCCGGGAACGATCGACCGTCTCGGGCTCGGCTACGACGAGGTGAAGAAGATCAACCCTCGGATCATCTTCTGCTCGATCCAGGGGTTCGGCACCGGTAGCAAGTACGAGACCGGCCTCGCCTTCGACATGATCGCGCAGGCTGCCGGCGGCCCGATCAGCGTGACCGGCGAGCCCGACCGGCCACCGGTCAAGCCCGGCCCGAGCTTCGGCGACACCGGGACCGGCATGCTGATGGCGGTGACCATCCTCGGCGCGCTCCACGAGCGTGAACGGACCGGCAAAGGCCGGCGGCTCCAGGTCGCGATGCAGGACGCGATGATTCACTACATGCGCACGTGCTTTGCCACCCAGGCTCGCACCGGCAAGGCGGCCCCGCGCCGCGGTGGGAAGACCGTCATGGGCACCAATGCGCCCTCCGGCCTCTATCAGTGCAAGCCCTACGGCTCCAACGACTGGGTCTACATCACCACGAGCCGCGGCAATCCCGAGCATTGGGCACGACTGATGAAGCTGGTCGGCCGCGAAGAGTTGATCGACGATCCGCGCTATGCCACCGGCGCCGCCCGGGTCCAGCACGAGGCCGAGGTGGACGCGATCATCACCGAGTGGACACGCAAGCACAGCAAGGAAGAAGCGATGACGCTGGTCAGCGGCGTCGGGGTGCCGGCCGGGGCGGTCTTCGACACGATGGAGCTGCAGAACGATCCGACCTTCGAGAAGCGCGGCATCATGCAGGTGATGGAGCACCCGAACGGACCGTTCAAGATGCCGACCTGGCCGGTGCGGGTCGACGGCAAGACGGCTCGGCTCAAGCCGTCGCCGGGCCTGGGCCAGCACGGCGCCGAGGTACTGAACACCTGGCTCGGCATCGGCGCCGACGAAGTCGCCTCCTTGAAGAAGGAGGGCGTGCTCTAGCCTGGATTATTCATGAGCGCAGTCTCTGTCAGTCCGACGGCCTGAAATGGACCGTGGCCGCGCGTAGTGGGGTTGACGAGTGAGTTCGACGCCTCCAATCGAACATCGTCGAGTGCGGCGGCGACCCGCGGCCGTGGGGAGCGGGGCCACGCTGGTCGCGCGAGCGACACCAGTCCCCGGGTCCCGCGGCGCGGCCGAGGCGCCGAGGGTGTTACGAGGTGGCGCCAACCGCGCGGGCCAGCTGGCGCCACGTCCGGAGCCAGGGACAGGTCATCGGCAGGTGCAAGACGATCCGGCGCACCGAGCGCTCGACCCACACGGCGAGCTTGAGCAGCCGCGCGCGCAGCGTGGTGACCTGGGCGTCGGCGCAGGCCGTCCCCTGCGCGCGGCGCCGCAGCTCCTGGAACAGGACGTACGCGGCCAGGGTGAGCAGCCCGCGAAACTGGTTGGCGAGAAACCGCGAGCAACTGGTCCGGTCCAGCTCCAGCCCGTGATGCAGTTCCTTGAGCCGGTTCTCCATGTCGCCCCGCTGGCAATAGATCCCGTAGACCGTCTCCGGCGCGTCGGGCAGATTGGTGACCACGAACCGCGGGTTGTTCTTGGGCGCGCGCCCGGGGTGCCGCACGACCTCGGCCTTGATGATCACCCGGCGTTTGCGGGGCCACTTCCGCGCGGCATAGCGCGTCTCGCCGTAGAGATGCTCGGTTCGGCCGCTCGTCCGGGAGAGCATCCGGGCTCGGCCCATCAGGCGCCGCGCCCGCTTCTCCAAACGCCCGTTGCTCGCCATCGCCACGAGGTACTCGACCGGCTGGGCCTCGAGAAACGCGAACAGCGCGGGGGTCGCGAAGCCGCCATCGAGGCGCACCCGCAGGGGGGCGGTCGGAAACGCCGCGCGCAGCTTGCCCAGCAGCCGGCGCAAGAGGCCGCGGGCCCCCCGGCTGGCCGGCGCATTGCCGGGTCGCAGCACGGCCGCGACGGCATACTGCTCCGCTTCGTCGTCGAAGGTCACCGTGGCCACGACCGGCAGATAGCACCACGTGTCGTAGTGGCCGTTGAAGAAGGTGAGCTCCTGCTGGCCGTGGGTGGGATCGTCGGTGGGATCGAGGTCGATCGTGATCCGGGTGGCGCGACCCTTGAGCCGCCGGCGATGGTGCGCGATCACGGTGTCGGCCAGCCCGTGCCCCATCGCCAACAACTCCCGCGGCCCCACGGCATTCTCGAAGCGCGAGAGCGTGGGCTGCGAGGCCAAGGCCGCGCCCGCGATCGGATCGCGCTCGACCAGGAGCTTGTGGATGGCGTCGTCGGCCAGCCGCGCGGCGTCGTTGCAATCGGCGTAGCCGCAGGCGAGGCCGAAGACCCGCTGTCGAAGCAACTCGAGCGTCTGATGCCGGACCTTGCCCGGCTGGCGGCCATCCGCCAGGCACGCGGCCACGCGCTTGGTCAGCCCGAGCTGGGTGTCGATCCCCTTGAGCAAGACCGCGCCGCCATCGGAGCTGGCGTGTTCCACATCGAAAGCCGCGACGACCGGCTTGCCGTTCGGCTCGAATCTGAACGTGACTTGCGCTATACACTCTGTAGCCATCGAGCCTCCTCGCGTGGGTGTCGTAGGGCGTCCAGACACCGCTTCTATAGCACCGGCGCGAGACTCGGTGGCTCTTCTCTTTCATCCTTCGTGAATAATCCAGGCTAGGCTGCTCACCGAGGAGGTGGGCATGCCTTGGAGGTGCACCTAGGGGCTGTGGAAGAACAGAGGGACGAACCAGACGAACCCTCCGTACGCGCTCACTGCCGCCTCCATAACGGTTACCGCGAGGAACGCCAAGCGAGGGAAGCGGTACGGCGAGAGGACTGTGCACACGAGAAACGTGAGTGCGAGGAGTGGCG
>Ga0209761_1003609_pt1 | contig 10227 bp, 9 predicted proteins | sample GraSoi013_1_40cm_4_FD_185818 | JGI IMG/M metagenome (GOLD analysis project Ga0209761, IMG submission 185818) | Grasslands soil microbial communities from the Angelo Coastal Reserve, California, USA - Sample 09_25_2013_1_40cm (SPAdes) (version 2) | ecosystem: Environmental > Terrestrial > Soil >... | reverse complement strand
GAAGATCGCGCCAATGCCGCCAGTGGCGATGATGATCGCATCGGCAGGAAAGGTGCGCACTTCCATGCTGCGCAGATCCATGGCGCAGATGCCGCGGCAAACGCGGTTGCCGTCGAGCACGGCGGATAGAAATTCCCAGTGCTCGTACTTTGTAACTTTGCCTTCGGATTCGTAACGGCGCACTTGCTCATCGAGCGCGTAAAGAAGTTGCTGGCCGGTGGTGGCGCCAGCGAAGGCGGTGCGGTTGTAAAGCGTGCCTCCAAAACGACGGAAATCGAGCAGGCCTTCGGGAGTGCGATTAAAGGGCACGCCCATGCGGTCAAGGAGGTCGATGATTCCCGGCGCAGCATCGCACATGGCTTTGACCGGTGGCTGGTTGGCGAGAAAATCGCCGCCGTAAATCGTGTCGTCGAAGTGCTGCCAGGTGGAGTCGCCTTCGCCTTTCAGATTCTTGGCAGCATTGATGCCGCCCTGCGCGCAAACCGAATGCGAACGCTTGACCGGAACAATGGAAAACAAATCGACGTGGCCACCCATCTCGGCGATCTTGATCACGGCTGCCAGTCCAGCCAGTCCGCCGCCCACGACTACGATTTTCGGGTTTGATGCCATCAGTTCGGTTCCAAGTTCTACCGCGCCGCCAGCGATTCCACTCCTGAGCCGATGTTGATCGGCTGCAATGGCGCTCTTAAGAATGAGTACATGGTGGCCGCGCCCACGACTACGAAGAGCACCCCAATTGCGAAGCAGACATAACCGAACCTGCGGCGGGCGTTGTCGCCGGTTGTAATTCCCCACTTGGCTGCGAATAGCCAAAGCCCGTATGCGAAGTGCCACGAGGCGCAAAGAATCCCGAGGGCGTAAAACGCAATCGCCCAGGGATGCTGAAATTCAGTTTGCACTTTGCCGAAGGCCGCGCCGGGATATGTCAGGATATGCACGCCGCTGAAGCGCAGATGCCAGGTGTGCCAGACCATGTAGAAGAAGGCGATGGCGCCGGTCCAGCGCTGCGCAGTGAACATGAAATTGCCGGCCCAGGGATAATCCGCAACGTTGCTCTCTCCGCGATACCAAATGTAGAAGCCATACAACGAGTGATAGAGAATGGGCAGCCAGATTCCAAACAGCTCCAGATAAAAGACAAAAGGAAAGCCGGAGAGTAGTTCTACCTGCTTGGCGTACGCTCCAGGACCACGCGTCGCAAACGCATTCGAGATGAAGTGCTCGATGAGAAAAAGGCCGACAGGAACAATGCCGCTGAGCGAGTGCAAGCGGCGGAGCAAGAATGAATGTCCCTCGCCCGCTCGCAGCGGAGCGACCCCGCGCCGAACTTGGAGAGGAGCAGAAGAGCTGGCAGTTGATGCCACTGGAGGCTCCCTATGAAATCAAAACTGGTATGAGAACTTTTTATTATCCGGGCGGGAGAGAAACCAAGTCAAGGATCAATAGGGCTCTAGCCGCACGATTGAGTAATGCCCCGCAGGAATCGCACCGATGACATACGGCACCAGCGACCAGTGGGAATCGTAGAAACCGGCGCCTAGTTCCGGACAGATTGTGCTTGCGTGGCTGGAGAGTTGCACTCGAAATTGTTCTCTGGGGCCGAGAAAATCGTTGCTTCTGTCAATGACAAAAAGGCTATTGTAAGGTACGGCGACGAAGTCACCGCCGTTGACTTGCGGATTCCACCAATCCAACGGATGGGCGCCAAGCGATTCCATGTAATATTGAATTCCCCAATGTCCGATAAACCATAAGGTCCCACCTTTGCCATGCGTCCGTTGGTATATCGTAAACGCACTGCTGCGAGCCGTATTTGCCAGTTCCGTGTCGGCTCGGGCGATCCAAAGCGACACTAAGCCTGACACAGACAACGCGATGACAATTGACGCAGCCAAGCGCCGCGGGGAAGCCTTACGAATATTCTCTAAGCGCCTGGCCAACAAAATGCCAATCGCAGGAATGAGGGGAAGCACGGTGCGGGCATTGATGGTCCAGTTCAGGAATGCGGTGAATGCGAATGTGCCCACGACCCACGATGCCAGAAATAGCGAATCGGCATCTCGTTCGTGCCAATAGTCCGCGGCTGCAAGCGCCAGGACGGAAATTCCACCTGCGATGAAAAGAATCAGATGAATGCTTATAAGCGGCCAATGGTGATGGCGCAGTGCAACGGCCACGGTACCTCCCAAGGGCAATCCAAGGCCTACAAGCCTACGCATGATGAGCAAAGTTGCCAGTCCACTGCAAGACACTCCGATCATGATTTGCCTTCGTGACCAGACGATGGGCGCAAAGACCAACGCGGGCAAGGTACACCCTCCCGCGTAACTGAGCGCGACCAGGCCCCGTGCTGTGCGAGTGGCGCGGTCAATAATATGTTGTTTACGGGAAAAATCGGCGGCGGTAAAGAGCAGTCCGTGGCCATACATTTTGGCCGTCAACAGCTCATATCCAACCAGGGCGGCAACGGGGATCAGCAGATACCAGGCCCAACTACCCACACGCCTTTGCCGGGCGATCGAATATACGAATAGAAGCAAGATTAGAGAGGCGCCGAAATATTTTGTCAGTTCGCTGGCGGCGATCAACACAGCGGACGCCAGCAGAAAGAGCGGACGTTGTGGCTCCAGCCCTTCGATCCAGAGAATCGCCGCCCACATCCAGAGCGCCAGCATCATCGGGTCGCACATCACGCTGCAGGCGGAAACCAATAAGCCTGGGGTGAGAAGGGTGGCAAAGGCAGCGAGTAAGGGAGAGCGTGTGAATTTCTGCGCTAAACGATAAGTGCCGAGCACCAGCGCAAGCGTCGGGAGCAGAAAGGCCAGGTGCAAGGCTCGCTCGGACCATCCCACAACCCTGCCGGCCAGTGCCATGTAGTAGGAAGCAAGCGGCGGATTCTGAGTGACCTCCGACATGCGGACCTGGGTGGAATCCCAGATCAACTGAAATCCATAGGGATTGAAAGGATGTTTGATGATGTTCTGCGCTGCCCAAATGAATAGCGTGTCATCTATGTGAAAAGCGCGGCCGGAAAACGGCACTAGGCACAGGATCGTACTCGCGGCCAGCAGCAGATATGCGATCAGCGGGCGAGGGTGCGGACTTGGCCTTTCAACTACGGAAAGAGGCTCAGTAGCGATGGCCTCTTTTAATCGCGTATTAGGAACGATGGCGTTTTCTCCAAATTCTAAAATCGAGGCCTCACTTCATCACTTCACGACTGGCGATTGTTTCCTGGCAGGAATTCACTGCTATCTTCCATTCGCGTCTTTGTTATTTGACTGGACGGGTCCGGCGGATATTGTTCCCAAGCGTTCCGGGGACTGTGAAGGCTCCAGCCGGACAATCGCATATCGGTCGGCGGGAATCGGACCGAACATGTACGGCAGCACCGCCCAATGGGAATAGTAAAAGCCAGCGCTGAGCTCTGGAGAAATCGTAGTTGCGTGGCTATGAATCCGCAGGGCGAAATCTTCTCTGTGTCCCGGAAAAGCGCCTTTTCCCTGACTGGGCCATAGTCTGCCGTAAGGAGTCGCAACGAAGTCACCCGGTTTAGCTTGTGGATGCCACCAGTCGTAGGGACGAGCACCCAGCGACTCCATGTAATACTGAAAGCCGGAGTGTCCGGCAAACCATAGGGTACCGCCCTTGCCCTGCGTCTGCTCGCGTATAGTAAGCGCGGCAGTTCGGGCATTATTTGCCAGTTCTGTGTCAGCTCGGGCGATCCAAAGCGACACCAAGCCTGACAGTGACAACGCGATGACAACTGACGCGGCCAAGCGCCGCTGGGAAGCATTACGAAGTTTCTCTAAACGCCGGGCCAACAAAATGCCGATTGCAGGAATGAGGGGAAGCGCGCTGCGGGCATTGATGGTCCAGTTCAAGAAGGCGGTGAACAAGAATGTGCCCACGACCCACGATGCCAGAAATAGCGAATCAGCATCTCGTTCGTGCCAGTAATCCGCCGCCGCAAGCGCCAAGACGGAAATTCCGCCTGAGATGAAAAGGACCAGTTGAATGCTTATGATTAACCAATGCTCGTTGCGCACCGCCGATACCTGCGGAAGTCCGGCAGCCACGCCGAGGCCGACCAGACGACGCATGACCAGCAAAGCTGCCAGTCCACTGCAAAGCATTCCGGTCATGACTTGTTTACGGGACCACACAATCGGCGCAAGGGCTAAACCGATTAAAGCACTCCCTCCTGTATAGCTGAGTCCCACCAGAGCTCTTGCTGCTTTAGTCGCGTGGGCAAAAAGACGCCGCTTCCTGGAAAAGTCAGCGGCAGTAAAGAGCAGTCCGTGACCATACATTTTGGCCGTCAGGAACTCGTATCCGACGAGGGCGGCAACCGGGATCAGCAGATACCAGGCCCAACTCCCCACACGTCTTTGCCGGGCGATGGAATATACGAACAGGAGCAAGATCAGCGACGCGCCGAAGTACTTGGTCAGTTCACAAGCGGCGATCAATAAAGCAGACGCCAGCAGAAAGAGCGGACGTTGTGGCTCCAGCCCCTCGATCCAGAGAATCGCGGCCCACGTCCAGATCGCCAGCATCATTGGGTCGCACATTGTGCTGCAGGCGGAAACCAATAAGCCCGGAGTTAGAAGGGTGGCAAAGGCGGCGAGTAAAGGAGAGCGAGTGAATTTCTGCGCTAAGCGATACGTGCCGAGCACCAGAGCGAGCGTCGGCAATAGAAACGCCAGGTGCAACGCTCGCTCCGACCATCCCACCACACTGGCCGCCAGCGCCATGTAGTAGGACGCAAGCGGCGGGTTCTGAGTGATCTCCGCCATGCGGACCTTGGTGAGCTCCCAATTCAGCTGGAACCCATACGGATTGAAAGGGTGTTTCGTGATGTTCTGCGCTGCCCAAATGAATAGCGTGTCATCGGTATGAAAGGCGCGACTGGAAAAGGGAACAAGGCAGAGGATTGTGCTTGCCGCCAGCAGTAGGTATGCGACCACTGGTCGAGCGGGCGCAATTGGGCGTTCAACTACGGAAAGAGGCTCAACACTTGCAATCTCTTTTACTTGCGTGTTGGGAATGATGTGCGCTTTCCTCCAATACACCGCCGCACTTCGGGGTGCGAGCGACTTCTGGTTGCAGAGTTCACATTTTAATCTGCGAATGCTCCGGAAGTTTCTTCCGTGTCATGGCAGAATTAGAAAACTTCTGCCACAAGCTGCTGGAACGCGATTTCCACAGCAAACCAAACTCACGAGCCGGGGTCCCACTAATGCACTGGAGTGAAAGAGTCTACAACACAGCGCTCATAAATGTCTGCCTGAGCCGTCACTGGTGAAATCGGCGATTTTTCGCAACGATAGGCAAGGCATTCACCCCCCGTGACGACGGACGATCTAATTGCAGGTCAATGTTGCCGTTCCTGAAACCGACTTATTGTGATTCGCGCTGGCTGGTAAGGTGGCGGTAATAGTAACTGGAACTGCCGTCGAGTTGATGCAACTGGCGGTGCCGAAGGCATTGCCCTGCGTGTTGCTGATTGAAACGTCGATTGGGTCAGACACAGACCAGATTACGTTGATGAGGTTGGATTGAGTGGCGGAGCAGCCAGCTGGCAGGCCGGCGCCGAAGGCAAGGAAGAGTTGCGAATTTGCTGGCGTTGGGGCACTGTGATCAGCAACCGCATTTTGAGGGCTGACATTGAGGGCGCCTGAGGCGCAGACGTGAGAGTTTCCGCAACCAGCGAGAACGGCCGATACCAGCACTATCGCAAACAGCTTGCAATACTGCTTCACACAGGAAAATTCTGCTCGGGCTGTTCTTGGAGCCATCATGATAGCCCCTTGAATATATGGTAATCGATTTACCGCCAGGATCCTAGACTAAGACTTAAGACTAGGGGATGGCCGCCCAGCCTGGGCTAACCGAGATTATAGCTTTGAGTCCCGTTCAGACTGATGCGTTGGGTTGCGATACCACTCAAGAAAACCGCGAAAGGCGGCACCACGATGGCTGAATTGCGCCTTCTGTTCCGCGCTCAACTCGGCAAAGGTTTTTCGAATTTGCGGAAAATAAAACAGCGGATCGTAGCCGAAGCCATTGGAGCCGCGTGGTCTATCGAGGATGATGCCCTCGGCTGTACCGCGGAAGACCGCAAGCGTTTCTCCATCGCGAGCGGCGGCGATGACGCAAACGAAGCGTCCGGTGCGCTGATCGGGTGGAACGCTTTTCAGTTCGCGAATCAGACTGGCATTGTTGGCCTCATCATCTGTGTTGCTTTCCGCCTTGCGGGGATCATCAGCGGCGTAACGGGCTGAGTGCACGCCGGGAGCGCCGCCGAGCGCGTCGACTTCCAGACCGGAATCGTCGGCCAGAACGATCTCGCCCGGAATATAGCGGCTGTAGTGTTCGGCTTTCTTTCTAGCATTGGCTTCGAAGGTTGAGCCATCTTCCACTGCGGAGGGAAGGGAACTAAAGCGAGGAACGGGTGCAACCTCAATTCCATAGCTCGACGCCGCGCCAGCGAAGTCGCGAAGCTTGCCGGGATTCGAGGTGGCAATCAGGATTCGGTTCATCGCGTGTTTGGCGAGACTTTCTTGCAGCGAATGGCAACGATTATTACAAGGAGCACCGTGGCGGCTGAAATAAGTCCGCCTGCGGTGCGATCCCAAGTGCGGATGAATGTGATTCGCACCTGATTTTGACCAGCTTCAACGGGAATCATCAATTGTCCGGTGACCTCATGGGTTTCTGACGCGACAGGGTGGCCGTTCACTTCCACATGCCACGCAGGGTAATCGAACAAGCGCACCACCAGCTTGCCCGGTGAGGTCACATCGGCGATAAAGAATTTTGATTCGGCGTCCCACTGTTTCACTTCGATGCGCGAGCGTCCCGCACCGTCAAACGTAACCCGGCGCGCTTCTTTATTGATTTCGTACGGGTCTGCGCCGGTGGGGACGTACTCGTCGGTTCCCTCGTAGCCGGAGCCGTCCTGCTGATTGTCGAGCATTTCGTTAAGGTCTGCGGAGGTATCCCACCAAGGCGCTTGGATGCGATGCCAGGCAATTACGAGGACGAAGAGCATCGCAGCACAGACCACCGCTCGCGCGGCCCAACGCCGCCACGCCATTGTTGTCAACAAAGCGAACGGCACGTTCAAGCACAGCAACCAACGCCATGGGAGCTGCACAAAACGCAGTTTTGGGAGATGCTGCCACAGGGAAAAGGTAAAGGAAAACATTAACACTGCGGGGAGCACAGACCACGCGGCGATCGTCCACCAGAGCCGCATTGATTCGCGGCGGCGCAAGCGAGACAAAAGAGCAGCGCCCGCGAGCATTACGATCTGCGCCGCCGCCACTAGTGAGACCAGAAAGTTGAAGCGATTGTGATCAATGTCTTCAAGAATTGTGAATAAGAAATTATCCTGCGGTCGGACCCCTGGCGCGAGCACCTGAGCAATCGCGACCCACTTCTGCTCATACGCAGCGGGAACGATGTAAAAAGCAGCAAGACCGGCTCCCAGAATAATTGCCGCCGCCCCATAAAGTAATACTTGAGGTGAACGCCGCAGAATCGCGACCACCGCGATTAGGAACGCCAACGAATAATTGATCATCACAGCCGAAGGCGCGTTGATTAACCAGGCTGCGGCCACGAGAAGCCCGAGCGGGATCACAGCGCGGTGCCGCGTATCCGGCAGCTCTAAGATTTGCAGCAGAAGAAGGGGCAGGAGCGCTCCAGCCAGCAACTCAGCGAAGGCGCTGCGCCAGTAAACAATGACAAGGTAATAGGGGTTGGCAGCATACAAAGCAGCCGCAAAAATGGCGTCCGGGCGGGCGAGGTAACGGCGCGCAGGCAGGAACATTGAGCATCCGGAGAGCGTGAGAGCCACAAATACGAATGCAGCGGGAGCCAGTTTCCATGGCAGCAATGCGCCGAGCAGTGCGCCGAGAAGCCACGAAATTGGCGGATAGAATATGAACCGAGCCTCTCCGTAGCCGAAGTGAGCGAGCGCAGCCCAGCGAGGGTAAATAATCCCTTGTTTCCACTGCCCAAGCACTTCCATCCACGAGTTCACGTGAAACTCGAAGTCGTGGCCGGAGGGAATTCCAAGGAAAAGCCAGGGGACGACAACGGCGATAGCGGTGGCGACGATGATCAGCAGAGGGGCAAAAAGTAGTGATCCGCCGCGAGAAGCTGGATTGGGGCGGGACTGGGGCACGCCGCAAATCGCGGAAATGGTGGTTCTCCTGGTAAAACGACAGCCGTAGGATTCGACCCGGAGATTGATTGTGGCGTAAGCCGAGGAAATGGGCAAACTGCGGTCGGAAATTCTCGAAGATTTAACGTGCGATTAACCTACCTGCGTGCGCAGCTCGCTAGACTGCAAATCATCAATGAGGTGGAACACGCCCCTCTGGGCACTGGAAGGCTCGCACGAGAGACGGCGTGCGGGCCTTTCGGTTTTCTTCAAAACTTTATGAGGACGCCACTTCTTCTGAGCTGCGCTGTTTGCGGAGTTCCAGCAGAAATTCTTCCTGACTCAGCGACTCGTGGCGGCGCAGCAATTCGAGCAAGGTGTCCTCGGGTTCTTCTGCGCGCGGAGCTGGGTAATTGTCGCCGTTGAGTGCCGCGAGAGCGCGCGGAGTGATGAGCAATTGCGGCATCGTTCCGGGGCGGCTGGTAAGAAAATTAATGAAGTTTTCCACCTGCGCCCGTTGTTCATCGGTACGCGCGGCGAATTCGATGCCCATCCCAAAACCAGGGTGCATAACGCGCACCATGCCTTCTGCTTGTACTTCCATGTCTTCAGCTTTCAAGCAAAGGACGATGCCAGACCGCTCGGGAAAGGGCGATTCGGTTTCCACGTAGCATCCGCCAAGGCTCAGGTCGGTCAGCCTACATTGAGAAACCGGCTCGGGATCTTCCGGGGGAAGCTCGCGGGCATTGGCCGTGACCCATGCGCGAAGGTTGGTTCGCAAATTTTCAGACAGGTCAATGAAGCGCACGCCAGATTCGCCGTTCGGGTTAGCCCAGGCGACTTCTCCACGAACCTCTACTTCCATATAGGGGGCAGTTAGACTAAAGTGCGCGCTGATGCCCGCGAAAGGATAAAGCGGCTGGGCGGCCAGCACGTCCAATCCATCCTCGCTTAAATCGAGAAGAATGCCTTCCATCTGCGTCCCGCTTGGAACGCGGAGCTGTACAGGAACCTGAACAGGGACGCGGAATGAACGGCGGCGTTCGCGCTTGACGAGCGCCGTGGCGGCGCGAAGAGTGGCCAAAGCGTGCTGCTCAGAAACCGGTTTGTACAGCACGAAATTTGCGCCCGCGCCGAATACGCTGCGAACTTTTGCCTTGTCGCTCAGAAGAGCGACAGTCACGGCGTGATTTCCCGAGGCCGCCTGGTATGCGTTCTGTAAAACTAAGGCGGCGCTATGGGGATCGTCGTAATCGACGATCACGGTGTCAAACTTCTGCTCCCCCAGACGGCAGATGCCATCGGGATAGCCGCAACTCTGCACCCCGAGGCCGAAGCCGGCCAGCACCGGCGTGAGTACGGCCACCGCTTGCTCGTCTTTGGAAACCAGAAGTGACTGGAGATTCATACGGCGATCATGTCCCCGCAGATCGAGTTCCAGATTACGGCCAGCGCGGAGCGCGGGCTGCGGGCTTGGCGGCCACCGGGCCTGAAGATGCCGATCCGGCTTTGGCGGCCATGCTATTGGTCTGGTCGTCAATCTCCATGAGAATCGTGCTGTCGTCGTCGTCGTTCTCAGCCAGCAGAGGCGCGACTTCGCGCAGCTTTTCCGCAGCCTGCTGCAGCGCTTCAATCTGCTTCCCCAACTGTGCGTATTTGGCTTGCTTGCGCCGCAAGACCTCGTGAATATCTTTCATACCACCCCCTGGGGCGAATTTAAGGACCAACGCGTGAAGCGTCAATTGGATTTGCCGGCAGTGAGATTACCGGGGTAATCACGGGGCGGGGCAGCGCAGGTCGAATTACGGCTCGAAGCAGATAAGAATAGTGCCAATCAGAGCCTTGGCAGGCGATCAGCAGCGCGGCTAGGCAGGGCCCATTTACCCTGGCCCAAAGTCGTCGGGACTTAAGTTTATGAAAAGCCCCGCTGAAAAAGCGGGGCTCAGAAGGGAGAGATATTTTGGTAACCGAGGTCCTGACTATGCAGCCTTAAATTTCCGCCGGACAAGCCCAGCAATTCCTACCAAACCGGTGCCAAGCAGACCGAG
>Ga0209761_1003608_pt1 | contig 10228 bp, 9 predicted proteins | sample GraSoi013_1_40cm_4_FD_185818 | JGI IMG/M metagenome (GOLD analysis project Ga0209761, IMG submission 185818) | Grasslands soil microbial communities from the Angelo Coastal Reserve, California, USA - Sample 09_25_2013_1_40cm (SPAdes) (version 2) | ecosystem: Environmental > Terrestrial > Soil >... | reverse complement strand
AGCGTTCCTTCGGCGATCGACTCGCCCATCTGAGGCATGAGGACGTCTACGCGCGCCATAGAGTCTCCATCAATACGCCGCAAGCCATCTTGCAGCCTTTACAATGTCTTCCGTCTGGGGCAGCACGAAATCTTCCAGTGTCGGCGCATATGGCAGCGGCACGTCGTGCGCGGTCACCCGCATGATGGGGCCGTCGAGCCAGGCGAACGCCTGCTCGTTGATGCGCGCGGCGATCTCCCCGGCGAGTCCACCGGTCCGCGTGTCCTCGTGCACGATGAGCACCTTGTTGGTCTTTTGCACCGTCCGCATGATCGCGGCGTCGTCCATCGGCAACAGCGTCCGCAGGTCGAGCACCTCGACCGAGAGGCCGTCGTCCTTCGCCAGCTGGTCGGCCGCCTCGAGCGACTTCCACACCGTGGCCCCGTAGGTGACGATGGACAGGTCCTTCCCCTCGCGGGCGAGCCGCGCCTCGCCGATCGGCGTGAGGATCTCCTCCTTCTCCGGCAGCGCCTCCTTGATCCGGCGGTACAGCCACTTATGCTCGAGGTAGATCACCGGATCCTCGTCCCGGATGGAGGCCTTGATCAGGCCTTTCGCGTCCCGTGCGGTGGCGGGATACACGATCTTCAGGCCCGGCGTGTGAAAGAAGGCCGCCTCGGGGTTCTGCGAATGAAACGGGCCACCCCGCACGTAACCGCCGCAGGGGCCTCGCACCACGATCGGGGTCGCGAGGCCCGCGCGGTACCGCGCGGTGGCGACGTAGTTCGTGAGCATGTCGTAGGCGCACGAGATGAAGTCGATGAACTGCATCTCCGCCACCGGTCGCATGCCCATGTGAGCCGCGCCGGCGGCCGCGCCGACGATGGCGGCCTCCGAGATCGGCGTGTCGATGACGCGGGCCTCGCCGAACTTCTGGGCGAAGCCCTCGGTGACCTTGAAGGCGCCGCCGTACGCCCCCACGTCCTCCCCCAGGATGAAGACCCGGGGGTCGCGCTCCATCTCCTCCCACAACCCCTGGCGCAACGCTTCGAGGTAGGTGACGTCGGCCATCAGAGGCTCCGGTACCAGTGTCGCGGTGCCACCGACGGGTCGGCGTACACACCCCCCAGCGCAGACTCCCCCGGCGGGAGCGGCTCGTCGATGCAGGCATCGGTCGCCTGATCGATCTCGACCTTCACCCGGTCGTCGATCGCCTTGAGCTCGCGCTCGTCGGCCCACTCGTGCTGCACCAGCTGCTTCACGTAGCGGTCGACCGGGTCGTTCTCCTTGGCCCACCAGTCGAGCTCGTCCTTGGGCACGTAATGCTGGTCGTCATGCTCGGCGTGGCCCTTGCGGCGGTACGTCTTGACCTCCACGAACTGCACGCCATGACCCCGTCGGGCCTGCGCGACGGCGCGCATGGTCGCTTCGTACACCGCGAGCACGTCGTTCCCGTCCACGGTGACGGCCGGGATGCCGTAGCCCTTCGCCTTCTCCGCGAGGTCCTTCACCGCGAACTGCTTCTCCGGAGGCGTCGAGTAGGCCCAGCGGTTGTACTCCGCGATCACAACGAGCGGGACCTTCTGCACCGCGGCGAAATTGAGGCCCTCGTGGAACGTGCCGGTCGAGGTCGCGCCGTCGCCGATGTAGACCAGCCCAACGCGCGGCTCGCCCCGCAGCTTGAAGGTCAGCGCGATCCCGGCCATCACCGGGACCATGTCGCCGAGATGCGAGATCTGGCCGAGGTAACCCTTCTCGAGGTCGTTGAAATGGACGTTCAGCTCGCGCCCGCGCGTGGGGCCCTCCGCTTTGGCCATGTACTGGCGCAGGATCGCAATCGGCTCGGCGCCCATGACGAGCATCGAGCCCAGGTTGCGGATCAGCGGCGACAGGATGTCCGGGTTCGGCCCTCGGGCGAGGGCGTACGCCGACCCGACCGACTCCCCCTCCTGCCCAAGGGAGCGAAACAGGCCGCCGATCACCTTGCTCTGGCGGTAGAGCGCGGTGAGCCGCTCCTCCAGGGTCCGGGTGAGCCGCAGATAGCGATAGATTTCAAGCAGCTGGTCGCGGGCGAGGCCCGCCGGGATGGGCGGCGACTGCGTAGTCGGTGCGGCGCGCGATGGCATGACGTAAATTGTAGTGGACGCCCAACCCCGGGGCCATGCCCCGGGGTCATGCAGGAGGCCGTATGGCGACGTTGAAGCTGCGGGTGACGGGGATGACGTGCGGGCACTGCCAGATGAAAGTCGAGCAGGCGCTGATGGGCGCGGGCGGCGTGTACTCCGCCGTCGTCGACCTCTCGGCCGGCGAAGCGGAAGTGGATTTCAACGACGACGCCGCGACGACGGACCAGCTCATCGCGGCGGTCGCGAAGGCGGGGTACGGCGCGAAGGTGGCCGGCTAGTACGCTCCCCGGAGCTCGTGGCCCGGCTCCACTTGTTTGTGCACCTCCGCGAGGAAGCGCTTGGCGACGCGGTCGAGCTCCGACTCGCCGACCTGATCGGTGCTGACCTCGACCAACGTGTAGTGCCCGCCCTCGGCGCGGGCGGTGATGGTCACCTTGCCGAGCGCGCCCGCGTAGGTGCGCCGCCGCGCCGCCTCATCCGCCGGCGCGAGGCGCGTGCCGAAGAACGCCTTCGCCTGCGCCAGCACGTCGTCGGGGCTCAGGGTGGTCCGATGGAAATACCTCACGGGTTCCCCTCCCATGCCGGCTTGAAGCGCCGCAGCGTCAGGCTGTTCAGCACCACACTCAGGCTCGACCACGCCATCGCCGCGCTCGCGAGCACCGGTGAGAGCAGCACGTGGAGCCACGGGTACAGCGCACCGGCTGCGACGGGGATGCCGATCACGTTGTAGACGAAGGCCCAGAAGAGATTCAGCTTGATCGTCCCCATGGTGCGCCGCGACAGCTGAATCGCGGTCACCACCCCGCGCAGATCGCCGCGGATCAGCGTCACGTCGGACGCCTCCATGGCGATGTCGGTCCCCGTCCCGATCGCGATCCCCACGTCGGCCTGCGCGAGGGCGGGCGCGTCGTTGATCCCGTCGCCTACCATCGCCACCTGCGTGCCCTGCCGCTGCAGCTTCTTCACGATGTCGGCCTTCTGCGACGGCAGCACTTCGGCCAGGATCTCGTCGATCCCGACCTCCTTCGCCACCGCTTGCGCGCCTCGCTTCGAGTCCCCCGACACCATCATGACCGCGATCCCCATGCGTTTCAGGGAGGCGACGGCCTGGGGTGTGGTCGGCTTGATCGGGTCGGCGATCGCGATCACCGCGTGCACCGTGTTGTTCACCACCACGATCACCGGGGTGCGCCCCTGAGCCGCGAGCCGGTCGGCGTCCGGACCGAGGGTCCCGAGCTCGAGGCTGCGCTCGCGGGCGTGGCGCAAGGAGACCACCTCGATGATGCGCCGGTCCACGGTGCCGCGCACTCCCCGCCCTTCCATGACCGCGAACTTCTCGACCGGCAGGACGTCGACCTGCCGATCCTTGGCCGCCCTGGTGACGGCGAGCGCGAGCGGGTGCTCGGAGCGCTGTTCCACCGAGGCGGCCCACTTGAGCACTTCCCCCGGCGCGAGCGGCGTGCCGTCCGGCCGCTTGGCCGTGACGATGTGCGTGACGGACGGCCGGCCTTCGGTGATGGTGCCAGTCTTGTCGAGCAGCACGCTGCGCACCCCCGCGAGTCGATCGAGCGCTTCGCCGCTCCGGATCAGGATGCCGTACTCGGCGGCCTTGCCCGTTCCCACGAGGATCGCCGTAGGCGTGGCGAGCCCGAGCGCGCAGGGGCAGGCGATGATGAGCACGGTCACGAGCGCGACGGTCGCGAACACGAGGGCCGGCGCCGGCCCCAGGTCGTACCAGATCACGAACGCCGCGATCGCCAGGGCGATGACGATCGGCACGAACACGCCCGCCACGCGATCGGCGAGCCGCTGGATCGGCGCCTTGGTCGCCTGGGCGTCCTCGACCAGCTGGACGATCTGACCCAGCGCGGAGTCCTTGCCGACCCGCGTGGCGCGGAACGTCACGCTGCCCGTCGTATTCAGCGTCGCGCCGATCACCTCGTCGCCGATCTTCTTGGCCACGGGCATGGGCTCTCCGGTCAGCATCGCTTCATTCACCGCGGAGGCGCCTTCGGTGACGATGCCGTCCACCGGGATTTTTTCTCCGGGCTTCACGATTACGAGATCTCCCGGGACCACCGCCTCGACCGCGATGTCAGCCTCCTTGCCCTCGCGCACGACGTGCGCCGCGCGGGGGCGGAGCCCGGCCAGGCGCCGGATGGCTTCCGAGGTACGGCCCTTGGCGCGCGCCTCGAGCAGCCGACCGAGGAGGATCAGCGCGATGATGGCCGAAACCGATTCGTAGTAGACGTCCGCCGGGTGTCCAGCGCCGGCGAACACGTCGGGAGCGAAAGTGGCGACGAGCGAATACAGGTAGGCCGCGCCCGTGCCCACGGCGATGAGCGTGTTCATATCGGCGGTGCGATGCTTGAATCCGCTCCACGCAGCGCGATAGAACCGGCCGCCCGACCAGACCACCACCGGCAGCGTGAGGACGGCGAGTCCGACCTTGATCCACTGCGGGTCGAGCGCGACACGCCCGGCGAGCGCCTCCTGGAGTCGCACGGCGACGGGCATGAGCAGGCGCCCGAGCAGATCGACCTGCTTCAGCGAGGCACCGGCATCGTGCGCCATCAGGAGCATCGAGCCGAGCATGCTCACGACCGTCACCGCGGCCGCGAGCGCGAATCTCCACGTGAGCGAGCGGACCTCGCGCGCACGCGCGAGCCGCTCCCGCTCGAGCGGATCCTCGGCGGCAATCGGCTCCGCGACCTGGAAGCCCGCCCGTTCGACGGCCTGCTGGAGACCCTCCGCGGTCGCGGCGCCGGGGATGTAGTCCACGGTGACGGTCTCCGTCGCCTGATTGGCGGCGGCGCGGATCACGCCCGGCACGCTCCGCAACGCCTGCTCGAGCGGCGCGACGCTCGGTGCGTAATGCAGCTGCTCGACGGCGAACGTCACGCCGGCTTGGCCGCAGTCGTAACCCGCCGCCCGCACGGTCTTGATCAACTCGGCGACGTTCGTCTGAGCGTCGTCATAGTCCACGGCGCCCTTGCCGGTGGCGTAGTTGACCGCCGCGGTGGTGACGCCGCCGGCGCTCCCCAGCGCTTCCTGGACTGTGGCGGCGCACGAGGCGCAGCTCATTCCCTCGATGGGCAGGACGACGCGGGCCTTACTCATGGAACTTGTGCGGGGAGGACGAGGGCCGCCGGTCGGCGGTGGCGGGCTCCACCACGAGGAGGCCCTTCAGCATGGTCATCCCGCAGCGGAACCGGAATTCGCCCGCCTCCTCGGGTGTGAACTCGACGGGCGTGGTCTGAAACGCCGGGAGCGCGGCATCGATCCCGAAGTCCTCGAAGACGACGCGCTCCGAGCAATCCGCGGTCTCGTCGCGGTAGAACTGGAGCCGCACCGGCTCGCCGGCCCGCACCACGATCGTATCGGGAGTGTAGCCGCCCTTCACGACCACCCGCACCTCCTGCACGCCGGCGACGGTAGGCGCCCCCGGTGTCGACCCCTTCGAAAGCAGGAAATACCACAGCACCCAGACGATGGCGGCGAGACCGACGGCCGTGACGACGTACTGCGAGACGCTCACGCCTTCTCGTAGTACTCGATGCCGAGGTGGGTGATTTGTTCCTCGCCCATCAACCACCGCAGCGTGTTCTTGAGCTTGGTCTGCTGGATGAACAGATCGTGCTCAGGATACAGCCCCGGGGCTGTCTGGGGGCTCTTGAAGTAGAACGACAGCCACTCCTGGATCCCCGAGAGCCGCGCCCGCTGCGCCAGGTCGAAGAACAGGGCCAGGTCGAGGACGATCGGCGCGGCGAGGATGGAGTCGCGGCACAGGAAGTCGACCTTGATCTGCATCGGATAGCCGAGCCATCCGAAGATGTCGATGTTGTCCCACCCTTCCTTGTTGTCGCCGCGGGGCGGGTAATAGTTGATCCGCACCTTGTGGAACACGTTGCCGTACAGCTCGGGATACTGGTCCGGCTGGAGGATGTACTCGAGCACGCCGAGCTTGGACTCTTCCTTGGTCTTGAACGATTCGGGGTCGTCGAGCACCTCGCCGTCCCGGTTGCCCAGAATATTCGTCGAGTACCAGCCCGCGAGTCCGAGCATGCGCGCCTTGAACGCGGGCGCGAGCACGGTCTTCATCATGGTCTGACCGGTCTTGAAGTCCTTGCCACCGATCGGGAGCTTGCGCTCCTCGGCCAAGTGCTGGAGCGCGGGAACGTCTACGGTGAGGTTGGGAGCGCCGTTCGCAAACGGCACGTTTTCCATGAGCGCGGCGTAGGCGTACAGCATCGACGGCGCGATGGCGGGATCGTTCTGCTCCATCGCCTTCTCGAACGCGGCGAGCGACTGGTGCACCGGGCCCGGCGTGATGAACACCTCGGTCGACGCGCACCACACGATCACCACCCGGCTCACCCCCGCGGTCTTCCTGAAGCCGCGGATGTCCTCACGCAGCTGCTCCGCGAGCTCGCGTTTGGTCTTGCCGCGCTTCACGTTGGTGCCCTGCAGCCGCTTGACATAGTACTGGTCGAAAGCGGCAGGGAGCGGCTTGATGCCCTGGAGGAAATCCTTGATGGGCTCCAGATGCTCGTGCCGGTCCAGCACGCCGGCCTTCACCGCGGCGGTGTAGGCGTCATCGGGAATCGGGTCCCAGGCGGTGAACACCAGATCTTTCAGGTCGGCGAGGGGCACGAACTCCTTGATCTTGGGACTCCGCTTCTCGGTGCGCTTCCCGAGACGGATGGTCCCCATCTGCGACAGCGACCCGATCGGCAGCCCCCCGCCCCGCCGCACGTTCTCGACGCCCGCGATGAACGTCGTGGACACCGCACCCAGTCCCACGAGCATCACGCCCAGTTTTCCTTTGGCGGGCGCGATGTCCCGACCGGCTTCGACTGCCACTATTACGGTCCTTTCCGAGATTGGAGCGCGGGCGCATGGCCCGGCAGCGTGTCGCGTTGGCGGGAGGGCCGCCTCACGGAGGGTTCCCCGGCCGCACGCGCGACGTAGAGCACGCGCTGCACCACCGTCACCGAGGTGGCGAGCGCCAGCACGACGACGATCCAGAACAACAACATTCCGTGGTTCCCGGAGCCGAAAAACAGCGTGGGGGCACCCAGCAGCAGTACGCGTTCGGCGCGCTGCGCAATCCCCACTTTGGCGGTGAGGCCCAGCCCTTCGGCACGCGCCCGCGTGTACGACACGATCAACGACGCCGCCAGGGCGACGAGGCACGCGACCACCGCGAGCGTCAGGAAGTACACCGCGATCCCTGAGAACAGCGCCGATTCGCCCACCCGGTCGAGCGTCGAATCGTAGAACGCCCCGAAGGTCGTGATCATGTCCGCCCGGCGCGCCACGCGGCCGTCCAACAGGTCGAACACGCCGGACACGAGCAGCAGCACGCCACCCGATTGGACCCACCCCAGGCCGAACGCCGTCGCCGACGCGACGATCACGAGGGTGCCGATGGTGGTAATGAAATTGGGCCGAACGTGCAGGCGGATGAGCAGGGCGGCGAGCGGGTCGATCAGTTTCCCGAAGCCATCTCGCACGTTCTGGGGGATTACGTTCATGGACGGGGGAAGGTAGCCGGGCGCGACAAAAGTCTCAATAGAGCAAGTACTTGGCGCGCAGGCTCCGAAACCGCGCGAGCGGCCCATCCCACGCCCGCCAGATCGCATCCGCGGCGCGGTCCGCGAGAATCGCGCGCCGGAGCTCCGCGCCCTGCGCCAGGCGGTCGAAGCGTGCCGCATCGAAACGCAGCGAATCGGGCTGCGCCGCCCGGATGGCCGCCAGCACGAGGGCGGCGGCGCGCGTCGGATCGTAGCGCCGCCGATCCGTCACGCGCAGTCTGATGCCGCGGACCTCGACGCCGTCGTATTTCCCATCGGTCGGCCCACGCGGAGTGAACGTCACGCCCGAAAGCTCCACCCCGTTCAACCCCTCCTGCGCCCACCGTCCCCCACCCCGCAGCCGCGGCAAGACGGCACCGGTGTCGAGCCATGGCGCACCGATCACCTGAAACGCGAACGCGGTGCCGCGCCCGACCGAGAGATTCGTTCCCTCGAACAGACACGTCCCCGGATAATGGAGCGCGCTCTCCAGGTCCGGCATGCTGGGCGACGGTCGAACCCAGGGCAGTCCCGTGTCGTCGTAAAACATCGCGCGTCGCCATCCCAGCGCCGGGACGACGGTGAGACGAGCGTGGATCCCGAGCACGTCGTTGGCGAACCGCGCCAGCTCGCCCATCGTCATGCCGTGGCGCATCGGAACGCCGAGGAAGTCGAAGACGCGGTCGACCGGCCGGGGGGCGGCGGGCACGTTCCCTTGGGACGCGACACCGCCGATCGGGTTCGGCCGGTCGAGCACGACCACGGGCTTGCCGCGGCGCGCCGCCTCCTGCATCAGCAGCACGGCCGTCGCAGGGTAGCTGTAATAGCGGGCGCCGACGTCCTGCAAGTCCACGAGCACGACGTCCACCGTATCGAGCGCCGCGATCGCCGGCAGCGGCGTCCCACCGTAGAGGCTATAGATTGGTAGACCGGCGGCGGAGTCGACGGCATCGGGGAGCCCGGGGCGGTCCTCCATGCCGCGGAGGCCGTGCTCCGGGCTCAGGATCACTACCAGGCGGACGCCCCGCGTGCCGCGCAAGAGGTCGATATCGCGCCGCCCCAGGCGGTCCACGCCGGTCTGGTTCGTGAGCAGGGCGACGCGCTTGCCGGCGACGACACTGATCGAGTCCGTCAGCAGCACCTCGATCCCCGGTCGTACCTGTGCAGCCACTCGCGTCGGCGGGAAGACGGCGCAGGCGATCACCACCAACAGCGAGAGAGAATGCGGGCGCATAGGCTCCTGGTCGTTGCCGCCGTGCTGGGATGTGCCGGCGGTCAAACAGTCGGACGGACGGCCGCACCCGTCCCCCGTCCCTCGTCCCCCGTCCCCGCGGTTTCCCTCGACTCGCTGCTCGGCAGCCTCACGGTCCGCCAACAGATCGGGCAGCTCGTCATCCCCTGGCTCTCGGGAAGCTACACCGCCCTGGACGATTCGCTCTTTCAGGTGGCGGCCCGGTGGGTGGACTCGCTCGAAATCGGCGGGCTGATCATCTCGGTCGGCTCCCCGTTCGACATCGCCACCAAGCTCAACGCGCTGCAGCTCCGATCCCGGTTACCCCTCCTCGTATCGGCCGACCTCGAGTGGGGCGCCGGTATGCGCGTGGTGGGGGCGACGGCGTTCCCGCAGATCATGGCGGTCGGTGCCACCGGCGATCCCCATGATGCCTACACGATCGGCGCGGCCGCGGGCGTCGAGGGCCGGGCCGTGGGCATCCACGTCAATTTCGCCCCTGATGCCGACGTCAACAACAACCCCGCGAACCCGATTATCAATATCCGCTCGTTCGGCGAGGACCCCCGCACGGTATCCCGCCTGGTAGCGGAGTACGTCCGGGGCCTGCACGAGCACGGTATGCTCGCCACGCTCAAGCACTTCCCCGGCCATGGGGATACGGAGACCGATTCGCACATCGGCCTCCCCGTCATCACGGCGGGATACGCCCGCCTCGACTCGCTCGAGCTCGTCCCGTTCCGCGCCGGTATTGCGGCCGGGGCGGACGTGGTGATGAGCGCGCACATCGCGTTCCCCGCCCTCACGGGGTCGAACGATCCGGCAACGTTGTCGGCGGCGGTCCTCACCGGGTTGCTGCGCGACTCGCTGCGCTTCCCCGGCCTGGTCGTGACCGACGCCCTGATGATGGGCGCGATCGTGGCGAAATACGGCGCCGGGGAAGCGACGGTCCGGGCGTTCCTCGCGGGCTCGGACCTGCTGCTCATGCCGGCGGATGCCGACTCGGCGGTGGTCGCGATGACCGCGGCGGTGGCGGCGGGCCGGGTCACGCCGGAACGGCTCGCGCAGTCGGTGCGCCGCGTGCTCGAGATCAAGCGTCGGCTCGGCCTGCTCGAGCGCCGCACCGTCCCGCTCGACTCCATCCCGCACGTCGTCGGAAGCAGGCGGTTCCAGGACGCCGCCAATGACGTCGCGGTACGCTCCCTCACGCTGGTGCGCGACGTGGGCGGACGGCTGCACGCCTTGCGGGCGCGTCTCGGCCGGCTTGCGCTGATCGCGTACGCCGACGAGGCGAACTCGAGCGTCGGCCTCCTCCT
>Ga0209761_1003607_pt1 | contig 10229 bp, 5 predicted proteins | sample GraSoi013_1_40cm_4_FD_185818 | JGI IMG/M metagenome (GOLD analysis project Ga0209761, IMG submission 185818) | Grasslands soil microbial communities from the Angelo Coastal Reserve, California, USA - Sample 09_25_2013_1_40cm (SPAdes) (version 2) | ecosystem: Environmental > Terrestrial > Soil >... | reverse complement strand
GGCTGTTGCTCACCGTGGGGGTTCGTGGCGACCGCTCCAGCGTGAACGGCGATCCGACCAAGTACTTCCTCTTTCCCAAGGCCGCGGCGTCCTACCGCTTCGTGCAGGCGGCGGGCGGCGTGGATGAACTCAAGGTGCGCGCCGCGTGGGGTCAGACCGGCAACCCGCCGGCCTTCGGGGCTCGCTATGTGGTCGACAGCACCAGCGCGATCGGTGGCCAGGTCGGGCAGTTCCGCGCCCTGACGCTCGGTCTCGATTCGATCAAACCGGAGCGGAACACCGAGGTCGAAGGCGGGTTCGACGCGACCTTCGGCAACCAGTACGCGACCCTCGGCGTGACCGTATATCAGAAGTCGGTGACGGACCTGTTGCTGCAACAGTCGGTCGCTCCGTCCACGGGATATCGGCAACGCATCTTCAACGGCGGCAAGCTGCGCAATCGCGGGATCGAGGCGGCACTCGGGATTTCGCCGGTGCGCACCACGGACGTCAACTGGGTTCTCCGGTCCACCTTCTATTTGAACCGCAGCAAGATCGTCGAGCTGCCCGTCCCGGCTTTCAACACGGGCGGGTTCGGCACGTCGCTTGGGGCGTTCCGGATCGAGCAGGGCAAGTCGGCGACGCAGATCGTTGGTTCGTTAGACACGCTCGGCGGGGTGGGAGTCGTCGGTGACGCGAACCCCGACTTCCAGATGTCGTTGTCGAGCGATCTCACCTACAAACGGTTCAGTCTCGGGTTCCTGTGGGATTGGAAGCACGGCGGGGACATCATCAACCTGACCCAGCTGTTGTACGATGCCGTCGGGAATTCTGTGGATCAGGTCCCCAATGGAGACGCTCGCATCAGCGCCTGGGCGGGTGACGGCAAGACGGCCGTGTACGTCCAGGACGGCTCTTACTTGAAGTTGCGCGAGTTAAATGTGGCCTATGATCTGCCGCCCGAAGTCGCACGGCATTTCGGGATGCGGACGGCGCGGATCTCGTTCGGCGGCCGCAACCTGCTGCGGTTCACGCCCTACAAGGGGCTCGACCCCGAGGTGTCGAACTTCGGCAACCAGGCGATCGCGCGGAACATCGACGTGGCGCCGTTCCCGCCAAGCCGCAGCTTCTTCTTCTCGATCGACGTGGGGTTCTGACCATGCGCACGCACGATACCAAGGCGATCGTCGCCCTCACTGTGGCAGGTGCACTGGCGGTTGGGGCCTGCGACTTCAACATCACAAACCCGAACAGCCCGCCGCCCTGCGGGTCCAACGCGACGGCCGACCAGATCAAGGCATGCGCAGTGGGGGTGTTGGTCGCGCTGCGGGTGGACGTGCCGCGCATCGTCCTCAACGGCGCTATCCTGGGACGCGAAGGGTACCGCCTCGACACGGCGGACCCGCGCTTCACGAGCGAGCTGCTCGAGGGCCCGCTCGATCCGAGCAACGACGCGTTCGGCGGCGGGCAGTGGGCGACTGAATTCCGCACGATCCAGAGCGGCTACACGATCCTCAACGTGATCGGCTCCGCGGGGATCACGAGCGGCGAAAAGGACGCGGTCCGTGGGTTCGTGCACACGATCCAGGCGCTCGCGTTCCTAATGATTCTCAATTCCCACGTCGAAGATTCGATCCCGATCGACGTGAACCGCAGCGCTAGCCAGGGCCTAGCGCCGTTCGTGTCCAACGATTCGGCGTATAAGCACGTGCTCTCGCTGCTCGATTCGGCTAGGACGGAGCTTGTGGCGGCGACCGACCTGCCATTCGACCCCGGCCCGGGCTTCACCGGTTTCAACACCCCGACGACGTTTCTGCTATTCAACCGGGCGCTCGCGGCCCGCGTGCACGCGTACCGGGCGAGCCTCGGTGCCCTCACCGCCGGCGTCTACGGGAACGCGGGCTGGTCGTCCTGCCCCGCGTGCTGGGATTCGGTGCTAGTTGACTTGAGCCAGTCGTTCGTAAACCAGGGAGCGTCGCTGGATCTCGGCGTGTATCATGTGTTCAGCACGGGGAACCAGGACACGCCGAACCCGCTCGCGCAGGATCCTGCCTCGGCGATCAATCTTGTCCATCCTTTCATCAAGGACTCGGCCGATACCCAGAGCGTCGCCGGCGCGGTTCCCGATAAGCGCTTTCTCGCCAAGGTGACGCCCCGGGGCTCGTCCTTCTCGCTCAACTGCCTCAGTTCGGACCAATCGTGGATCCGCTATCCCAGCCCGAACTCGGCGATCCCGATCATCCGCAACGAGGAGCTGATTCTGTTGCGGGCGGAGGCGAACTGGTTCGCAGCCACGGGGAGCAAGGCGCAGGCCATCGCTGATTTGACCTTCATTCGCCAGACCTCCGGCGGCCTGGCCGCCACGCCGGTCACGCTCGTCAGCACGGACTCGGTGTTCGAAAACGATCTCCTCAAGCAACGACTGTACTCCCTCTTGTACGAGGGGGCACATCGCTGGATCGACATGCGACGCTACGGCCGCCTCAACCAGGTCATCATCGACCGGCCAACGGGTTGCGCGGCGAACAAGATCACGAAGCCAGACAGGGTGTTTTCAACCCTTCCGATCAACAGCTTCGAGTTGCCGGGGCGACCGTAGGACGCGACGCGTCCTAGCATTCTTCCCGCCGAGCGCCCCTGCGCTCGGCGGTTTTTTTCGCGGCGGTTCAGCTCGTTCGCGCCAGCTCGTACAAATACTCGACGTAGGAGCGCGCGGCGCCGTCCATGCCCCGGACGTTCGGATTGCCCGACTCGATCATATAATACTCGTCCGGTGCGTGCGCGCCGCTGCCGTGGCCCAGTCCGAAGTGGCCGGCGGGGAGCCGCAACGGGTCGCCCGTGAAGACGTAGCCCGGCCACGACCCCGCGATGCGCGGGAGCAGCACCGGGTCGATCCCCGAGCGCCGGTACACCGCGATCTGCGCTTTCACGAGTCCAGCGTCGGCGGGTGTCGTGGTGGGGTCATAGCCGCCCGTCATGTTCACCTCGATGTCGCCGAAGCCCCGTTTCGCGAGGTGCGCCTTGAGCGCGGCCAACGACTCGGTCGCCGTCATGTCCGGGACGAGCCGCAGGTCGAGCTTCGCCACCGCTCGGTGGGGCAGGATGGTCTTCCCCCCCGGCCCGGTGTAGCCGCCGACCAGGCCCTCGATGTTGACCGTGGGCCGCGACACGAGACGTTCCAGGGCCTCGACCCAGCTCACGTCGTGCACCCAGTGGTCCACGCCGAGCTCGCGCTTCACCACGGCCTCGTCGAGCCGGCGCGCCGCTTCCGCGACCATCGCCTTTTCACTCGCTGACAGCGGGCGCGCCTTGTCGGCGTAGCCCTCGATCGCCGGCTCGTTGCCGTCGGGAGAGACGAGCGTCGCGAGCGCTTCGACGAGGTGCCACGCCGGGCTGTCCACCCGCGCCTTGTTGCTGGAATGAATGTCTTTGCGTGGCCCGCGACCCCAGCGCTCCCCGCTCGCGACGAGCTCGCATTCGATCACCCCCTTGGCGCCGAGGGTGATGGTCACCCGCCCGTCCGACCCCTGCGCCGCCGACGGCATGAAAATCCCCAGCGTGCGGCTCAGGGCGGATTGCACCTCGGGCCGGCGCACGATCTGGGGAAAGTGGGGCGACCCGATCTCCTCCTCGCCCTCCGCCACGAGCACGAAGTTGAGCGGGGGCTTGCGGCCCGCGCCGCGGATGGCGTGCAGCGCCGCGAGGAACGTGGCTTCCGGGCCCTTCTGGTTCACCGCGCCGCGACCCACCAGCACCTTGCCGAATTCGGGCCGATCTACCAGGGCCGCCTGCCACGGTGGCGACGACCACTCCGCCGGATCCGCCTGCTTCACGTCGTACATGAAATAGAGGCCCAGGGTGCGCGGCGCGCCGGCATCGAGCGTCGCGAAGACGCCGGGCGGGCCGTCGGTGGCGATCTTCGTCACCTGGTTGAATCCCGCCTCCCGCAGCATTCTCATGGTCAGCTCGCACCCCTCGCTCACGCCCCGGTTCTCCGCGGCGATGGACGGCTGCCGGATCCACTCCTGCAATCGTTGCACCGCCTCGTCGTGACGCTTGTCGATCTGCGCGAAAATCGGGGCGAGGTCGGATTGATCCGGGAAGACGTGGCGGGGCAAGGCGAGCGCGGCGGCGGCGGCGGCCGTGTCGTGCAGGAAGGCTCGGCGGTCCAGGTTCATGAACGACCTCCCAGGTCGTGGGTTCGGCGCGCAACTTAGCTCCGGGCGCGGCGCCGCGGCACCCGCGGTCGCGGTTTTTTATGCGCCGGCTCGCATCTTCTGTCACAGGCCGCAACCCGCCCACCCCTTCTTGCGGGGTCGCCGTCCGCGCGACAGCATATCGGCATGCTCCCTCCCCCGTTTCTCGCAACCCGTCGTACCGCTCGAGGAGGCGTCGTGGCAATACGCATTCCGCTCTTCGCGCTGGCGCTCGGGGCGTTCGTCGGCGTGGCCGGCGCATCGGCCCAGCAGCGTCAGATCACCGGGCAGGTCACCTCGTCGGCGACGCGCGAGCCGATGGCCGGCGTCAACGTCGCGGTCACCGGCACCGCGTTCGCGGCGGTGTCGAACGCCGACGGTCGCTACGCGATCTCCGCGCCCGCAGGCGCGGTCACGCTCGTGTTCCGCCACATCGCGTTCAAGCGGCGCGAGGTCACCGTGGCGGCGGAGCAAACCACCGCCGATGCCGCGCTCGAGCCGGACGTGTTCAACCTCGAGGCGGTGGTCGTCACGGGACAGGCCACTGGGGTCGAGCGGCGCAACGCCGCGATCGCGAGTAGTGTCGTGACGGCCGCCGAGTTGACGGCGGCGCCGGAGCCGGCGGTGGACCGCGCGCTGGCGGGCCGCGTCCCCGGCGCCTACGTCCAGCAGAACTCCGGCGCACCGGGCGGCGGCACGCAGGTGCAGATCCGCGGCTCGAACACCGTGATCGGCTCCTCCAACCCGCTGTACGTCGTGGACGGCGTGATCTACAGCGACGCCTCGATCTCGACGGGGCTGTTCTCCGTGACGGCGAGCGGCAACCCGCAGTCGACGCGCAACGACGGCGAGAAGCAGGATGACCCGGTCAACCGGCTCACCGATCTCAACCCCAACGACGTCGCGTCGATCGAAATTCTGCGCGGCGCCGCCGCCTCCTCGATCTACGGCTCGAAGGGCGTGAACGGTGTGGTGATCATCACCACGAACCGCGGCAAGGCCGGCAAGCCGCGCGCCAACATCATCCAGCGCGTCGGTTTCTCGGAGCTGGTGCGTGGGCCGGGCACGCGGGTGTTCGACACCACCACCGCCTTCGCGCAGTTCGGCGACACCGCCCTCATCCGGTCATACGTGGTGAACGGCGTGCTGCCGACGTACGACCACCTGCGCGAGCTGGCCGGCAACAAGCCCGCGGACTACGAGACCCAGCTCGATGTCTCGGGCGGCGCGGGCGGGACCCGCTACTTCCTGTCGGGGAACGTGAAGGGTGACGGCGGCATCATCGAGAACACCGCCGCCCAGCGCCAGTCGCTGCGCGCCAACGTGGACCAGACGTTCTCCGATCGGTTCAACATCTCGCTCAACACGGCGTTCAGCCGCACCACGACGCAGCGCGGCTTCACGAACAACGACAATGCGGGCGCGAGCGTCACCTACGCGCTCGCGTACATCCCGGGCTTCGTCCCGTTGAAGCCGGTTAACGGTGTGTTCCCTGATCCGGGCGGGCTCAGCTACTTCGGGGCGAACCCGCTGCAGACGACGGCGCTCGGCACGAATGACGAGGCGGCGCTGCGTTTCACCGGCGGGCTCACCGCCACGTTCCAGGCCGTCCAGACGGCGCGGCACAGCCTCAAGCTCGTGGCCGCGGGCGGGATGGACTTCTTTAACCAGAAGGACGAGGTCTTCGCGCCGCCCGAGCTGTACTTCGAGCAACGCCAGACGTATCCGGGCACCTCGAGCCTCGCGAACGCCGACAGTCGCTTCACGAACTGGAACAGCAACGCCATCCATACCTACACGCCGGGAAGCGGGGCGTGGAAGACCACGACGGCCGTGGGGGTGCAGTGGGAGGACCGCTACCTGTCGCGCTCGCGGATCGTCGCGCGGGGTCTGCTGCCGGGCCAGCAGAACATCAACCAGGGCGCCGTAATTGGACCGCCCCCGCCGTTCGAAGAAATCACGCACGAGCGCACCATCGCCCTGTACGGCCACGAGGAGTGGCTGGGGATGAATGAGCGCCTGCTCCTCTCGGGCAGCGTGCGCGCCGAGCGTTCGAGCGCCAACGGCGACGTGGGCAAGTACTACTTCTTCCCCGCCGCCGCCGGCTCCTACCGCTTTCCGCAGCTGCTGGGCCAGGGTAGTGAGGCGAAGCTGCGGTTCGCGTACGGCGAGACCGGCAACCAGCCGCTCTTCGGCCAGAAGTTCACTTCGCTGCAGGGTGGCGTCGTGATCGGCGGGAATATCGGCACGGTGGTCGGCGCGACCGGGGGCGACCCGAGCATCCAGCCCGAGCGCACCCGGGAGATCGAGGGCGGCGTGGATCTGACGCTCGGCGACGGGCGCACGACGGCGGAGGTCACGCTGTGGCGGCGGCGCACGAGCGACCTGCTCGTCCCGGTCACCCCGCCCCCGTCCTCGGGGTTCTCGCTCCAGTTCATCAACGGTGGCGAGATCCAGAACGAGGGGATCGATGTCGCGGCTGGGTTCACGCCGTTCCGCACGGACCACGCCAGTTGGTTGTTCCGGACGACGTTCAGCAGTCTCCAGAACAAGGTCATCTCGCTCAACCTGCCCGGCGGTGCCCAGGGGTTCCGCCCCGCCAACGCGGGGTACGGCCTCGCCTACGGCGAGTTCTTCGTCCAGGTAGGGCAGCCGATCTCGCAGATCATCGGCACGGACGACAAGGGCAACACGATCTCGCTCGGCCAGGTGAACCCGAAGTTCCGCTGGTCGTTCACGAACGAGCTCACCTATCACCGCGCCGCGCTGTCGTTCCTGTGGGAGTGGCAATATGGCGGGGTGGCGCAGAACCAGACGCTGTCGCTGTACGACTGTAACAGCCTCGCCCCGGATGCCGGAACCCCGGCGGGTCAGGCACGCACGGATGCGTGCCTCAACACCGGCGACGCCCGGCCGTTCGTGCAGTCCACCTCGTTCCTGAAGCTGCGCAACGCCAGCCTGTCGGTGGACCTGCCCAACCGCCTGGCGAACTGGTTCGGGGCGACCTCGGCGCGCGTGAGCGTGACCGGCGTGAACCTGATCACCGTCACGGACTACTGGGGCTACGACCCCGAGGTGTCGAACTACGGCGCCCAGTCGATCACCCGCAACATCGACCTCGGGCCGTATCCGCCCTCGCGGCAGTTCTTCTTCACCATCCAGGCGGGGTTCTGACCATGCGCACGAGACGCTTCGCGATCACGGCCGGCCTGCTCACCCTGGGTGTGTGGGCCGGGGGCTGCAACTTCGACATCACCAACACGAACCAGCCGACGCTGGACGACCTGCTCACCAACCCCACGCGTACGAAGCTGTCGGCGGCGGCGACGGGCCTGTTCGCGAGCTCGCGCGGCGGCATCCAGGCGCTCATCTGGCGGCTCGGCTCGATGGGACGGGAAGGGGTCAACCTGTCGGGCAACAACCAGCCGGACTTCCAGGAGCCGTACTTCGGTCCCGTGCAGGCGGGCGGCAGCTTCGGCGGCACGCTGTGGATCGATCGCTACGCCACCATCCGCACCGCCAACGTTTATTTGCAGGCGCTCGGGGTCATCGACACGCTCAAGGTTTCGACCGGTGAGAAGGCCGCGTCGCGCGCCATGGCGAATACGCTCAAAGCGCTCACCTTCATGTACGTCGTCGAGACGCGCGCGCAGCTCGGCGCGCCCGTGGATGTCGGGGGACCGGTCAACGCCCCTCCCGCGCCGTTCGTGAGCGAGGACAGCGTGTACGGCTACATCATCGGCCTGCTCGACAGTGCCCAGGCCGATCTCGGCCGCGCCACGGCGTTGAGCGCCACCTTCCCGTTCCCCGTGCCGCCGGGATTCGCCGGGTTCGCCACGCCGGCGACGTTCGCGCAGTTCAACCGGGCGCTCGCCGCCAAGGCGAACGTGCTCCGGGCCACGGACGCCACCAAGTGCGGCGGCACGCCGGCGAACTGCTACACCGCGGCGCTCACCGCGCTCGGCACGTCGTTCCTCGATCCCGCGCCCGCGAGCTTTCCGAACGGAGTCTTCTTCGACTTCTCGAGCGGCTCTGGCGACACGCAGAACGGCCTGTCCGAGCCCACCAACGCGCTCACGTTCTTCGCGCTGCAGGACAACTTCGCCGACGCGGACACCCAGGCGAACGGCTCGACGGACCAGCGCGTCCTGAACAAGATCGTGCCCGCCGCCGATACACAGATCGCGCTGCTCGGCAGCATCCCGATTCCCGGCGAGCTCAAGTTCGCCGTGTTCATGAGCTGCTCGCAACCGGGGGCGGTGAACTGCGCCGCCGACGCCAATCACCCGATTCCGATCATCAGGGACGAAGAGCTGATTCTGCTCGACGCCGAAGCGCAGTGGTTCGCCGGTAGCAAGGCCCAGGCGATCGCCGATCTCAACAATGTGCGGACGAACTCGGGGAACCTGGCGACTGCGGCGCCGGTCACCACCGGCGACCTGGACTCGGTGTTCGTGAAGGCCTTGATGTACGAGCGGCGCTTCTCATTGCTGTGGGAGCAGGGCACCCGCTGGATCGATGCCCGTCGCTTCGGGCGCCTGGGTGACATCCCGCTCGACGTGCCGTCGGGCAACATCCCGTCAGTGATGCCGGTTCCGAAGGGGGAGTGCGACGCGCGTAACCTCACGGCGAGCGAAGTCATCCCCGACGTCGTGACCTGCACGCCGCCGCTGACCTAGCAAGGGCCGTCGATCACGCAGAAACGAAAGGGCGCGGCACGCCGCGCCCTTTCGTTTTCCCACGCTCCGACGGTCAGACTTCCTTGTAGAAGTACGCCCCGAGTGCGGTTGCCAGCGGGTACTGAACCAGACCGACCACCGTCGCGGTTACGTACACTTTCTGGGGCATCAGGGCCATCGGCGCCTCACCGAGGGCATGCAGCAACCCGACGAAGAACCACACGGCCACACCAGCGATGACCGCGGTCCTCGGCCCCGGATTGAAGCGCGGGCGGACAGCCGCGTACACCCAGACGAGTCCGATCCCGTAAACGAAGTCCAGGATCACGAACCAGATGAGTTGTCCCGAAGTCACGGGCAGCTTGAGGACGACGGCGAACACGAGATAGTCGACGATGTTCAGCACGACACCTGCCACCAACCCGCCCAGCACGACGCTACCGAGATTGATCTTGCCCATCGTGCACCCCGGAGAGAGGGACCCTCTACACTAAGGCACGACGAGCACGGCCACCATACCGCCCAGCCCGTCGGGCACCGCTGCCACCCCGTTCGGCACCACCCAATCGGCGCCGTCCACGAGCAGGTCGAAGTGGTACAGGCCGCGCGCCAGGACGAAGGCGCCTTCCCACACGGCGTCGCCCACCGGCTGGAGGGGCATGGGCCGCCAGTCGTTCCAGTCGCCCGCGATCGCCACCGAGCGCGCGCCGGCCATGTGAAACCGCACGACGAGGCTGTCGCCGCGGGTCGCGGGGACGAGCGGCGTCCACTTCACGGGAGGGACATCCCCGGGGATGCGGCGGGCGCCGTGGAGCCGGACGCCCAGGGTCACCAGGGTGGCCCGCGGCAGCCCCTGGTAGGGATCGTTCAAGTAGCCGCCGCCGCCCAGCTCGAGCGACACCGAGGGCGAGAGGAAGACCTGCAGGAAGGCGTTGGCCGCGGCCTTGGAGCAGTAGACGGCGCAGAAGCGGGCGCTGGTCGACAGTGAGGCGATCACGGAGCCGCGCTCGAGCGTGGCACCGGCGGTGATGTCGGTGAACCAAGCGCCCTCGAACCGTGTGGGTTCGACCGTCAAGAGCCAGGACGGCTCATCCCTCCGTGGTCGCCACCACAGGCGGGCGCGCGTGTGCAGCGCTGCCACACCGCCCGGCGCATCGGAGCTCCATCCACCCGACGGCCCGGCGCCCAAGCCGAACCCCCATTGAGGACCGGACCAGAGCAGCTCGGCGATCCCGTGCGCGGCGGTGGTCCACCCGCTGTCCGTTCGCGTCGTTCCGGCGAGAATCCCTTCCGCGCCGAGCCGGAAGCCGTCCCCGAGGGGCGGCGTCGCGCCCCACACGTCCGCCCGGCCCTGGATGGACCACCGGCCGCTGTC
>Ga0209761_1003606_pt1 | contig 10230 bp, 13 predicted proteins | sample GraSoi013_1_40cm_4_FD_185818 | JGI IMG/M metagenome (GOLD analysis project Ga0209761, IMG submission 185818) | Grasslands soil microbial communities from the Angelo Coastal Reserve, California, USA - Sample 09_25_2013_1_40cm (SPAdes) (version 2) | ecosystem: Environmental > Terrestrial > Soil >... | reverse complement strand
ACGTCACGCAACAGCGCCGACCCTTCGTAAGGTTCTTCGCCTGCGAGCAGGATCTGTCCCATGAGCTGCCGGACGCCCCGCTGCCCGACGCGGTCGCGACGGGGGCCGAGCCTTTTCTGGTCGTGGGTGCCATCGCCGGCGGCTAGGGGCCAGCAGAGGCGATCAGGTGTCGAATAGGGCGCTCAGCGAAGCATTGGCGCCCCTGATGCCCATCTTCCCGGGGTTCCGATTACAGTCCACCGGCCCACTCGGACACAATTAGACTCCTCACAGATGCCGCGAGCAGGCCGAGAATAACTTCCGTGTGGGCGACGATACGCCCGGAATCGCGTTGGCAACAGGCCCGGATCGAATGGCTGTCTGGCCCTCGCGACTGGAGGCGCGTTCGTCCAAAGTTGAGGCGTTTAGCGGGCGTCTGAGCCCGCTGCCGAAATCCCGAGCGAAGCCGAGGGATCAACGCAGTACCGGGCAGAGAGATCAACGCTGCGCTGCCAGGACCCGTTAGGCTTCATGCACGAAAGACATTCTTAAACAGGTTCTTGATTAGGTCGAGCACCGACTTCGCCAGCAGTCCGCCTAGAAACGCCGAGAACGCGATGTGCTGAGCAGAGTCGCGGAACGTACTCGGGTCCTTCACGAAGAACTCTATGCCCCACAGAAACAACGGTGCGACGACAAGGCCCAAGAACGGACGTACATAGAACCACTTTGCCATCCTGCGATTGAAGGTTTCACCTTTTGCCTTTTTCGGTTCCTTAGTTCCATCCTCGCGCTCGAACCCGTTCGCGTACCGGTCCAGGCACGAAGTCAGGGCAGCCACGCTACTGCCGGAAAGCCCAATGAGAGCAACGGCAAGCACGAACACCATACGGTCTGTGATGCCAAGAAAATAGTAGCCGAGGAAAAAAGCTAACGTAGCGACCACAATCAGATACAGCGTGACGTTACGTGACTGCCGATCTAGACGCTGGATCTCGTTATCCATGGGCCCCTCCGGGGAAGCCTAACGACCTGCGTTTCAGCCGGCGGTGGCTCATCGTCGCGCCAACCGCCGTCGACTGCAAACGCGTGTTAGCAAGCACATGCGGCATCGACTCAATCAAAGCAAGCGGCAGGTCCCGACTGATTGACTGGCGACAAATGCTGCGATTGGAGCCGTCCGGTCCATGCCGTCGCTACAGTGAATAAGAATCGCGCCGGTCCGACCTCGATACTCAGAAAGAATCGGCGGCTTCAGCACTTCCATCTGTTCGAGGATTCCCGCTCTCTCGGAAGCCGCCGCGTGAGCCGGGTCTTCTACTGGATGATCATGAACCACGAACCCTAGGGACCGGTACAGAGAGAGCAAATCCGGCTGTGGTGACACCATCAGCGAATACCTCCTCATCTCTTCGACGGTCGCCAAACAGACGATGGTCCCAATGCCACGATCCTTAAGCGAATCAGGCCACTCAGACAGAGCCGACGGAGCTTCCGATGGAATCAATGGGACCCGCCCGCCAAACTCCCCATGATACCGAAGCGGTCCAGGAGCACACGCTAGACTCTTCTCGATGACCCACAGCAGCGGATTCACCGCTTGCACGTTTTTCTGGATCCAGCTCCGCCACTCCGTCTCACTCATTCAAGCCCGCCGGATGTTGTTTGGCTAACTCTGTGTTTAGGCCGACGCGGCTAAACCGCCATGGCGGGCAGCCTAGGACCGAGCACCCCCACGATTGCGGTCCAGATAAGCACTCATTATAAGGCCAATTATGATCTATCCTGCATATTGCCTCCGTCTTCTTAGGCCGACCGGTGGCCTCGTCTACAGAGATTCGAAAAATATCGCGCAGGGCTTTCGCCGCCGAAAGACAGCAGTCATAGGCCGCCGCTACAGGACGGGCATCCGCAGCGGGTCGAGCGGGCTCGGCACACCTCGCCCGCCACAGTTCAAAACGTGCGTGTAGACCATCGTGGTCTTGACTGTCAGAAGAGGGGCCGCAAGGCGCTGGGGCAGTTTCCGAGTCGGCGACGATACATTCCTGATTTTGTCGTCCCACGGGCCTCGGCGGGATATACTGGGGCTTAATATGACCGTGGCTACCTTTCTGCTCCGTGGAGTCAATGTCGGGGGCCACCACAAGATCAAGATGGACGCGCTCCGAGCCCTCTGTGAATCCCTCGGACTGCGAGATTCACACACCTACGTACAGAGCGGCAACGTCATTTTCAAGACTAAAGAGCGTGACCTCGTTCTACTAGCCAAGCGGCTCGAGAACGGGATCGAGCGGAGCTTCGGCTTTCGCCCCGATGTCATTGTTCGCACCGCTTCGGAACTGAGAGACGTGATTGCAAGTAACCCGTTCGCGACGCGGCGCGGCATCGATCCAAGCAGACTCCTAGTCACCTTCCTTGCCAGTGATCCTGGCCCGGAAGCTCGGAACAAGCTCGTTGGAATAAAGGCTGATCCGGAGGAATTGCGGATCGACGGTCGCCAGCTCTACATCTATTTTCCCAATAGCATTGGACGCGCAAAATTGTCGTCGGCGGTCATTGAGAAGACGCTGAAGACATCCGGAACAGGCAGAAACTGGAACACCGTGACAAAGTTGCTCGAGATTGCGGAGAGGCTGGAAGCTTCCGAATGATCCGCTCTGGGCTCATCGGGGATTGGACTGCCGCTGGCCTTCGCTATTGTGCTTAATTAACGGCGCACTCGGAAGAAATCTTGCCACTTTCTGAGCAGCGGGGCGCCACTGGGCCGGATAACGCCCTTTCCGGAAAGCCGCATGGGGGCTGGAATTGCCCCACATTCCCGACTCAAACCGACCCGCTCCCCGGCCATGCGTCAAGGTCGGATTTTTCTCTCCCTTCTGGCCGATTCAGACGCAACTCAATGGCGCAATAGAAGCGGCTAAAAATATGCGGGTAACAGGCCGCCTCGTCAGGGACTTACAAAACGGCCGGGGACGCCCGCATCAACACCTTGGAGGAATAACATGAGGAAGAGAATTCCCTTAATTTTTGCCATGCTACTCGGACTTTCCGCATTGTCGATTCAGGCTCAAGCCGGCGTCATTCGCTCCGCCGGAAAAGAGTTTTCGAAGGGGTCGGCCCGAGTGACCTCTGCCGCAGCGACCGGCGGTCATGCGGCTGCGAGCGGAGCAGCAGCGGCCGGCGAAGCAACCGGCGGGGCCCTGAAGAACGGAGCCGCAGACTTCGCCCAGGGCGCGATGGCAACTCCGAAGAAAGCAGCGCGAGGGACTGAGGTCGCGGCCAAAAAGGTTTGGAAAGTGATTTGGTAAGGCCTCGACTTCCCGGGTGGGAGCATCTCCTCCCTGCGCGGCCGGGCAATTATTTTCCGGGCGGCGGGGAGGGTGCCTCCCTTTTTGTAGAGGCCTTCGTCCGACCATTCACTCGGAACATCCGACCGGCGTCGATCCAGGCACCTTCAGCCCGCGGACAAATGATCGGACCCATTCTCTTCCGCGGGCTTCTCGCGAGCTCTCTCGTCACGCCGTTTTGCCACCTTGACGGTATAGCGAAGGGACACTAGAATGTCAGGTTAGGTTCACCACCCACCGATCGCCAGAGAGGGGGCTATGCTCGATGGTCCGATTCCAGAGGCGCTGACATTTGATGATGTTCTTCTGGTCCCCGCCAAGTCGTCCGTACTCCCGTCACAGGCCGATGCCCGCACTTATTTTTCCCGAAACGTTCAATTAAACATCCCCATCGTCAGCGCAGCCATGGATACCGTCACGGAGTCGCACCTTGCCATCGCGCTCGCGCAGCAAGGAGGCATCGGGATCATGCACCGCACCATGTCACCCGAGCAGCAGGCGCTCGAGATTGACAAGGTGAAGCGATCCGAAAGCGGAATGATCGTGGACCCGGTCACGATCGGCCCGCACAGCAAGATTTCCGAAGCCAAGGAAATCATGAAGAAATACAAGATTTCCGGCGTGCCCGTGACGACGAACGGAAAACTGGTCGGCATCCTCACCAACCGGGACTTGCGCTTCGAGCCGCGGTCCGACCTTCCCGTCGAGAAGCTGATGACCCGCGAAAACCTGATCACCGTGTCGGTTGGGACGACGCTTGAGGAGGCCGAAAAAATCCTGCACAAACACCGCGTGGAAAAACTTCTGGTGGTGGACAGGGAGTTCAACCTCAGGGGCCTCATCACGGTTAAGGACATCCAGAAAAAGATCAAGTACCCCAACGCCGCGAAAGACGCCCAGGGCCGCCTCCGAGTGGGGGCCGCGGTGGGCGCGACGGGCGATTACCTCGAGCGCGCTCAGGAATTGGTCAATGCCAAGGTTGATGTCCTGGTGGTGGACACCGCCCACGGGCATTCCGCGCGGGTGATCGAGGCCGTGGGGACGCTCAAAAGCAAGTTTCCGGATGTGGACCTGGTAGCGGGAAACGTGGCCACTTTCGAGGGCGCCTGCGATCTCGTCCAGCTCGGCGTGGACGGAGTGAAGGTAGGGATTGGGCCCGGGTCGATCTGCACGACTCGCGTAGTCACCGGGGCCGGCGTCCCGCAAGTCACCGCCATCGCAGAGTGTGCCCGCGCCACTCGCAAGGCGGGCATCCCGCTCATCGCGGACGGCGGAATCAAATATTCCGGCGACATCCCGAAAGCCGTCGCAGCGGGCGCCAACTGCGTGATGATCGGGAGCCTCTTCGCAGGCACTGAAGAAAGCCCCGGCGAGACCATCCTATTCCAAGGGCGCAGTTTCAAGTCCTACCGCGGCATGGGTTCGATTGGGGCCATGGGAGCGGGCTCGGCGGACCGTTACGCCCAGGATGGCGGATTCTCCAAGCTGGTCCCTGAGGGGGTTGAGGGCCGCGTGCCCTATAAGGGCCTGCTGGCAGACTTAGTGACCCAGCTCGTGGGAGGCCTCCGTTCCGGCATGGGTTACTGCGGTTGTTCGACGATACAGGAACTCCAGGAAAGAGGACGATTTGTCCGCATCACCCACGCCGGCCTTCGCGAAAGCCACGTTCACGACGTGATCATCACCAAGGAAGCTCCCAACTACTGGCTTGAATAATTCCGCTCCCCGAAAACGTTCCCTTCTGTTCTGGAGAGGCCTCACGCTGACGTGGGGGCTGCTCATTTTCTATCTGTCCACGGGCACTTTCGGCGGGTCGCTTTCGACCCGGCTCTTGCGGCAAATCTTCGACATCCTTCACATCACCGTCGCGCACGAGACTTTCGGAGCCCTCCATTTCCTCTTCCGCAAGCTTGCGCACCTTACCGAATATGCCATCTTCAGCCTGCTCTTCTACCAATGCTTTGGGGACGCGCGGGAAGTTGGGTGGCGCACGCGGCGAGCTGTTTGCTCCGTCGTGGGCGCGGCCCTCTACTCTCTCACGGACGAGCTCCACCAGTCATTCGTCCCCGGGCGGACCGCTTCCTGGATGGATTGCGGGGTTGACACGGCAGGAGCCGCGCTCGGAATGCTGGCGCTTTACGGAGGCGAGAGACTCTCGCGGGCCCGAAAGACAAAAGAGGCTGCGTCCCGGGGAAATAAACTGGAGGAGGGGACGGGGCGACGGCAAGCGCCAGTGTGACCGCCGGAAGCGGCTCAAGCCCTTGAAATCTTCTGGGAGGGTCCGCTCAGCGGGTCAGCGGCGATTACTTTTTCTCTTCGCCTTCGTCGGGCAGGCCTGGCTCTTGCTTTGGAGCCGCAGCTTCTTCCTCGACTTTCTTGCGGCGGGCTTCGGCCTTCTTTGCTCTCTTTTGCGCCAGCCTCTGGAGGGCCTCGGTGCCGACCAGTTCGAGCACTGCCATGTCGGCGCCGTCCCCCGCGCGCCAGCCCGCATGGACAATCCTGGTATACCCACCTACCCGGCTCGCGTAACGTTTGCCGAGGTCTTCAAAAAGCTTCTTGAGGGCCGCAGGCGTCATGCAGATACCCGCAGCGAGCCGCCGAGCGTGGAGGTCACCGCGTTTGCCGAGTGAGATCATTCGCTCGGCGATGGGCCGCGCCGCTTTCGCCTTGGCGACCGTCGTCTTGATGCGCTCCTGAAGGATGAGCGAAGTCACCAGGTTTCGCAGCAAAGCGCGCCGATGTTCCGTGTTCCGGCTGAGTTTCCGACCTCGGTTCCGATGACGCATCTTCGGCTTCCCCTGCGGCTAAATTTGCTGCTGGGAGGCTTCCTGAGTCGGCCTGATGGGGTTTCCCTTTTCGTCAAACCTCATCCCGAGGCCCAGGCCCATTGCGGAAAGAATTTCCTTGATTTCGTTTAAAGACTTCCGGCCGAAATTCTTGGTCTTGAGCATTTCCTGTTCGCTCTTCAGCACCAACTCCCGGATGGTCGTAATGTTGGCGTTCTTCAAACAATTGTAGGAGCGAACGGAAAGCTCCAGCTCCTCCACCGAGCGGTCCAAATTCTCATTGTAGATGGGGGACTCCCGATCCTGCGCGGGTTCTTCGACCTCCTCCCTCTCCAGGAAGTTGATGAAGATGTTCATGTGGTCCTTGATCAACTTGGCGGCCAGACCAATCGCATCCTGGGGTGTAATTGCCCCGTTCGTCCAGACGTCGAGGGTCAACTTGTCATAGTCGGTCATCTGGCCCAGTCGGGCTGATTCGACCGAATAATTCACCTTCCGGATGGGAGAGTGGACGGAGTCTACAGGGATATATCCGATGGGCAGGTCTTCGTCAAAATTCTTCTCGGCAGAGACGTAGCCCCGGCCTATCTTCACTCGCATTTCAATGTGCAGGGCCCCGCCTTCGCTGACGGTTGCGATAGAGACATCCTTATCCAGAATTTCGACGTCCGGGTCCTCCTGGATCATCCGCGAAGTCACTTCTCCCGGCCGGTCGACGTTCAGATAGAGCGTCTTGGGACCTTCAACGTTTATCTTCAGAGGGATCTGCTTGAGGTTCAGGATGATGTCTGTCGCGTCCTCAACCACTCCGGGGATGGAAGAGAACTCGTGCAGCACCGCCTCAATTTTCACGGCCGTGATCGCCGCGCCTTCAACCGCGGAGAGCAACACCCGGCGCAGTGAGTTGCCGATCGTAGTCCCGAAGCCCCGCTCGAACGGCTGAGCGTTGAACTGCCCGTACTTGTCCGTCAGAGTGTCCAGATTGCATGCGAGGCGTTTCGGCTTTTGAAAACCTTTCCAAAGCATATGAACCTTCCCTCCCAGAAAACTTCCGGAGCCGGCTGCGAGGGTCCTCCCCCCGAGGGCTACTTCGAGTAAAGCTCGACGATCGCCTGCTCCTGAATGTCGAAACTCACATCCTCACGCTTCGGCTGTGAGACCATGCGACCTTTCATATTTTCCCGGTCCAGCTCCAGCGCTGGATGGACGCCATCTTCCGGCTGCTTTCGCGGACTGCGATTTCCTGCCCCGGCGAGACCTGGTAAGACGGGATGTTTACCTTCCGGCCGGACACGAGGATGTGCCCGTGACGGACGAGAAGCCGCGATTCGGCCCGGGAAACCCCCAGGCCTAGCCGGTAAACGGCGTTGTCCAGCCTCCGCTCGAGCAACAGGAGCAAATTCTCGCCCGTCATACCCTTCTTGGCCTCGGCCTTCTCGAAGTAGCCGCGGAACTGCTTCTCCAGGATGCCGTAAAGACGGCGCACTTTCTGCTTTTCCCTGAGCTGCATCCCGTACCCGACCGCCTTCGGGCGGCGCGCCTTGCCGTGTTGGCCCGGGACAAAGTTCCGCTTCTCAATGGCGCATTTGTCCGTCAGGCAGCGCTGGCCCTTCAAGAAGAGCTTCACGCCTTCCCGGCGGCACAGCCGGCACACGGCTTCGCGATATCTTGCCAAAACAACCTCCCTCAGCCGGGATCAAATCCGGCTGCTGTTTCAGACTCTCCTGCGTTTGGGCGGACGACACCCATTGTGGGGCATGGGCGTGACGTCCTTGATGGAGCGGACTTCCAGGCCAGCGGTTGCCAGCGCGCGGATCGCCGACTCGCGTCCCGCTCCCGGTCCCTTCACCCGCACCTCCACCGTTTTCATGCCGTGATCGCGCGCGAGATTTCCGGCCCGCAAGCCAGCCTGCTGCGCGGCAAAGGGCGTTCCCTTGCGCGAGCCTTTGAAACCAAGAGACCCGGCGCTCGACCAGCAGACCAGTCTTCCGTCGGGATCCGTAACGCTCACCTGAGTGTTGTTAAAGGTCGCCTGGATGTGGACCACGCCGACTGGAACGATGCGCTTTTCCTTCTTCTTGAAGACTTTCTTTTTACCGACTTTAGTAGCTGCTTTCGCCATAGGGCCTCGGAATACCCGAGGAGCTCACCTCCCGTTATGTCTTTGCCGCGGCGCGCTTCTTGTTGGCAATCGTGCCTTTTCTCGGCCCCTTGCGGGTACGCGCGTTCGTGTGGGTCCGCTGGCCGTGGACCGGAAGGTTTCGACGGTGGCGCAGGCCACGGTAGGAACCCACCTCGATCAGCCGGCGGATGTTCATTGCGACTTCCTTCCGGAGATCGCCTTCCACCCCGCCTTCTTCCTCGATGATCTGCCGGATCCGCGTTACTTCTTCTTCCGTGAGGTCCTTCACTTTCTTATCCGGATTAACTCCGGCGCGCATCAGGATCGAAAGGGAGCGGCCACGCCCGATCCCGTAAATATACGTCAGGCCGATTTCGGCGCGCTTCATGCGCGGCAAGTCAACTCCAGCAATGCGTGCCATTCAAACCTCCAACCCCAGCGACAGTCGCGGACAATCACGGGATCGCTTCAAAAACTCGATTAAACTCCGGGCTGCACAGTGTCCCTCGTGCCCGGCGGGTTTTCATCCCTGGCGCTGCCGGTGCTTGGGGTTCTCACAGATCACCCGGACGACGCCCCGCCTTTTTACAATTTTACACTTAGCGCAGATTTTTCGGACCGACGATCTCACCTTCATTCAAAGCTCTCCGTTCCAGGCGCCATTTCGTCCGGCGATTATTTGTACCGGTAAACAATACGGCCGCGCGTCAGGTCGTAAGGAGAAAGCTCCACCTGGACCCTGTCGCCGGGAAGGATGCGGATGAAGTTTTTCCGCATCTTCCCCGAAATGTGCGCCAGGACCTGGTGCTTGTTGTCGAGCTCGACCCGGAACATTGCGTTCGGCAACGCCTCGAGTACCTTGGCCACAACTTCAATGGCGTCTTCCTTTGGCATAATTCACAAAAACCAGCACCGGGCCCCCTGCGGACCGCCTTCGGGGCGCGAAAGCCCTGGCTGGGCGCTACAACGCGGTCAAGACGTCAGGGCCATTCCGGGTAATCGCGACCATGTGCTCGAAGTGCGCGGACATCTTGCCGTCGGTTGTGACGGCCGTCCAGCGGTCCTCCTTGATCCGGAGGGCGCTGCCGCCCGAGTTCACCATGGTCTCAATGGCCAGGACCATTCCTTCCTTGAGCAGCGGGCCGCGACCCGCCTGGCCGTAGTTCGGAATCTGCGGCTCTTCGTGGAGCTCACGACCGATGCCATGGCCCACGAACTCGCGCACGACCGAGAAGCCGTTCTCCTCAACGTGCCCCTGGATCCTGGCTGAAATGTCCCCCAGGCGATTTCCCAGGTGTGCCTTCTCGATCGCCAGGTCCAGGGCCTCTTCCGAAACCTGCAACAGCTTTTGCGCCTCCTCGGAAATCCCGCCCACCGGCACCGTGATGGCGGAGTCCCCGTAGAACCCATCCACGATCACGCCCAGGTCGAGGCCCACGATGTCGCCTTCCTGCAGGCGACGTTCTGACGGGATACCGTGGATAATCTCATCGTTCACCGAAGTACACAAGCAGCAAGGGTACCCGCGGTAGCCCTTGAACGCCGGGCGCGCCCCGAGTTCCACGAGTCGCTTCGCGGTGTACTTCTCAAGCTCAAGGGTTGTCACTCCGGGCCTGACCCGAAACCGAAGTTCCTCCAGTATCTCACGGACCAGTCTGCCGCATTGTCGCAATTTCTCGACTTCCGCCGCGGACTTGCATACGATCATGAGTTCCTCAAGAAATCGAAAAGCTCCTGCGCAATAGTCTCCGGGGAGCGCCTCCCATCCACGTCATGAAGCAAGTTCTTGCGGCGGTAGTAATCAACCAGCGGGCTGGTCTGGTTTTCGTACGCGATCAAACGCTGCCGGATGGTCTCCTCGTGATCATCCGGCCGTTCGAGCAACTTCCCACCGTCTTTGTCACAGACCCCCTCCCTTCTCGGGGGATTTAAATAAATATTGTAAATTTGCCCGCAGACCGAGCACGTGCGCCGGCCGATGAGCCGTTTCATCAGG
>Ga0209761_1003604_pt1 | contig 10232 bp, 9 predicted proteins | sample GraSoi013_1_40cm_4_FD_185818 | JGI IMG/M metagenome (GOLD analysis project Ga0209761, IMG submission 185818) | Grasslands soil microbial communities from the Angelo Coastal Reserve, California, USA - Sample 09_25_2013_1_40cm (SPAdes) (version 2) | ecosystem: Environmental > Terrestrial > Soil >... | reverse complement strand
GACCAGCCATAATAGGTTTCGTCGAAGTGGAGAAAGCTAGAATCCAAGAATCGGTCGATTGAACATTCCGCGCTTGCGTAGCCTTTCTGAACCGCAATTTGCTGTGAGTTGGATCTTGAACGGTCGTTATATTCAGTTCTTTTGAACCCACTTGGTAATGAAAAGGGGACTCGCTCAGCCCTCTCTGGCAAGGTTTGCCTGATGTCCCTGAAAGGCTCTGAATCTGTGCATGATTCGCAGGTGATTCGCCCAGAATCAGCCCCGAATCGGGATCTGAACAGGCATGTTTGGAACAGGGAATGTTCCACGTTGGAAATGCGGATAATTCGCGACCGATCCAAGCCCGGACCGTACTTTGATCAGCCCGTCGCGCCAGAATTAGTGCCAGACAGCGGAGGGTTCTAGAAAAAGGGGGTCTTAGCGACTGCCTCTCGCGTCGCGAGAGCGGAGCCTCCATCTGAACCGAAAGACCCGAATTCGGTTGGAACCTTGAGGCGTCGGAACCCGACCTAGCCTATATACTTGTCGAAACACTTATATTCGAAATCGAACGCGTCGCTCTCGCTTTCCGAGCTTGGACTCTTCTAAAGCCCCTCCAAAACCAGTCCGGAAAGCGGAGACGCAAGCATTCCTGAGAAACCAAGGGAAAACCCCATGAGCACACCCTCTCCAAGCGCACACCCTCCCAAGGTTCACGTCTGTCCCGAGTGCGCGAGCCTGAATCTCATAGAAGACTTCGACCAGGGAGAAACCATCTGTCAAGACTGTGGCCTGGTCCTGTCCCAGAACCTAATGAGCCGCGGCCCCGAATGGCGAGCTTTCACCAAAGAGGAAAAGGACGAGAGAGGGCGCGTGGGAATACCCACATCCTTCTCCATCCACGACAAAGGACTCTCAACAGTCATCGACCGAGTCAACAGAGACGCCTTCGGCAGACAACTACCCTTCGAGACAAGAATGGAAATGCTCCGCCTCCGCAAATGGCAGATCCGAACCCGAGTACACTCATCCTCTGACCGGAACTTAGCGCAAGCAATGGCCGAACTGGACCGTCTAACAGACAGGCTACACGTACCAGCCAACGTCAAGGAAGACTCAGCCGTCGTTTACAGAAAGGCACTCGATAGTGGACTGGTCAGAGGACGATCAATTGCTGCAATTGCAGCCGCGTCCCTTTATGCAGCATGCAGATCTAGCGAGACCCCGCGAACCCTTAAGGAAGTTGCTTCAGCAAGCCGAATCAAGAAAAAGGACGTCGCACGCTGCTACCGTCTCCTTCTAAGAGAGCTTGAGATGTCGATGCCGGTCGAGGACCCGATTCGCTGCATATCAAAGATTGCAAGTCGGGCCGAAATCACGATACAGACCCAGCAATCGGCCATCCAAGTACTGAAAGACGCGAGAAACAAAGGAGTCGTAGCCGGCAAGGACCCAATGGGCCTCGCTGCGGCTGCTCTTTATGTCGCCTGCGTTCTGCAAGGTGAAAAGAAGACGCAGAAGGAAATCGCGGAAATCGCTAACGTCACCGAAGTTACAGTCCGCAACAGGTACAAGGGCCTGAAAGACGCCCTCGGCCTAGCCGCTTAGACCAGACACTAGCGAAGATACTGGCGCATGCTCTGAATGTTATTGAATACGGTGCTCCATTGGGATGAAGGGTTCGGCTTCGTAGTGCTATACCCAGTCATGGAGATAGAGAACTTCACCCTCGGATCCCTAGAGTAGTAATAGATAATGTCCAGCTTTCGTTTCGGATTCGCATTGTAGAGACTTCTCTTCAAAGCGTTGAACAGGTACTTGTTAAGAAACTCCAGCTCAATCGAGACAGTTATTCTCTCACTCAATCGAGAACCTTCTAACTCGCCTTATCGTATATGAGGGCTGTACCTATTTATCGATAGCCCCTGAAGCCGATAAAACCCCACAGGCCCCCTGGAAAGCGATGGAAACACATGGCAATCCAGATAGACCTGAATCAATAAGAGGCTCCAAAGCCCAATCCCCCTTAACCAGACGCTCGTCAAATCTTTCTGTTCCTTCCTTCCCAAGGTTACAATCTGATTTTCAGCTCTAAGCCCCTAAACCACCCAGGAGAAGCATGACGGAAAAGATGACAGTAATCCTTGCCCTCGCGACGGCCTGGCTTTTCTGGTTCCTCCTCTTCCTCTATCTAGGCATGTAAGCGACCTGATGAGGGCACGCTTAAATACGCAAGCCAACGATAGAATCACTTGTGGACGATTACAAAGGAGCACCGGGCTTCTAGCATGGCCGACGTTTGTTCGACCTGCGGCCTACCCAAGGATCTGTGTGTCTGCGGCACCATTAGCATGGAGCAGCAGACGGTTAAAGTGCGCATGGAAATGCGCAAATGGGGCAAACCCGCCACCATAGTCGAGGGCATAGATGGGAAAAGCGTCAATCTTCCGGACCTCGCGACAAAACTGAAGACATACTGCGCCTGCGGTGGCACCTCGAAGAACAACGCCATAATTCTACAAGGTGACCATCGAGACAAAGTGAAGAAAGTCTTGGTGGGTTATGGTTTCCCCGAAACCAGCATAGAGCTACATTAGCCGCATGTCGAGGATTGCGATGGACGGGCTGTTCCCCTCTTTCAAGAGGCGATCTCGAACGCCCCCATCATGCCCTCGGTGCGGAGCTACCGTCCGTAGATCACGCGCTCCTCTCGAGGGGTGGATAACGCCCGTGACCTACATCTCGCAAGCTGCGGCTACCAAGGCACTGTGACCGTGGAAGGGGAAATCGAAAAGTTGGCTTAGCCTCGGCAGTATTGTACACTTTCGTCTCGCTGAGTGCCATTTTCAGCTAACCAGGCGTACCTCCGGGAGAGGGACGATGAATTTTCCACCGCGATTAAGGAAGTCTTTCTCTTCAAGTTTGATCTCTTCGAGGAAGTGATGTGGTAGTATGAGAAAATAATCTGGTTTGTCCCTTCGGGCCTCCTCTTTGGAGACTATTGGAATCTTGGTGCCTACTGTTCTTCGTCCCCATTTTTCGCTGTTTGCATCCGCAGCTTTCTTGATCAATCGGTAATCGAGCCCGCAGTATTGAAGTATGGTATTTCCTCTGTTCGATGCTCCGTAGACGTAGACGGTCTTGCCTTCGCCCACCTCATTCTTGACAAGTTGCGTCAGGTGGGATTTGATTTTTCGTATTTTCGCCGCGAACGTACGATAGACTTCGCTGCTATTCAGCTGCAGATGTTCCTCATTTCGTCTTAACCCCTCTACTTCCTCTCGTATCGGGTACACTCCCTGATGGCTTGCGTAGGTCCTAAAACTTCCTCCATTCACGTCATTTGTTTCAACGTCAAAAATCTCAAGGCCATGCCTAGTCAGCAGTTTCTCCATCGTACTCAAACAGTAATATTCTAGATGCTCATGACCAATGTTGTCGAAGCCATTCATCTGAAGCATCGATGCCAGGTAGTTCTGTTGGACAACCCAGACACCTTCAGGAGCCAAGCTCCTAGCGACATCGCCAACAAAGCCGTTCGGATCCTCAAGATCATAGAACATTGCAACGCTTGTGACTATCTTGGCCCTCTCGTTACCAAATTTGTTACGGAATATACCAGCTTCGAAGAAGTCGTTGAAAACCCAGTCAGTTCCTTTCCTTGCATCTTCGACGAGATTCTCAGCGGGCTCGAAGCCGATTAATGTAAGCCCGGATCTTGGGTAGCTGCGCAATAGAGTCCCATCATTGCAACCTGTGTCGATCACTATGTCGCCAGCGCTAGGCCTGGCCACCTGGTAGGCCTTAGTCGCCACATCTGTCAGAGCCTCCCGCATAGTCTTGCTGATTCCCGAGCGGTACCAATAATGTCGGTACAAGTTCGACCTGGGAAACGTATGTCTCAGTTGAACTAATCCGCAGTCACGGCAGTGCACAAGTTCGAGAGGAGATTTCGGATGCTTCCCTGTCGCAGTGATGAAATCCGAAACATATTGATTTCCTAGGGAGAGCACTTCCGTCAGTTTCTGCGAACCGCATAGCCGACAATTTCTCGTGGCGATGGCAAGGGTTTCCGACGGCATGGTCTACATCTTGAGAGTTAGTCTCTTCTATTTCATTCGTTCGTTCAACCATTTAATGCGATCCACGAGCTATTTCTTAGTCTGCATTCAAACTAACTGGTGCAGGACAAGGGTTCTAGAGTTACCATACAGAAGGAGAGTCCAAATGTGACGAGGGAGAAGTTGACCAAACTAGATAGGTATTTACAGACTAGTTGGGAAGAGAGTAGAGCGTGAAAGACTGGAAGTTCCTCATTGGAAAGTACTTTCTCCATAAGCGTCCACCAATCGAACCTCAAGTATGGAAGGAAGTTGCGCGCATCAAAGGAGACCTTTTCGTCGATGTGGGCGCTAATGTGGGCATATACAGCACACGGCTATCTTCTCACTTCCTGCGGGTTTATGCATTCGAACCGAATCCGAATGTTCTGCCAGTATTAAAAAAAAGAATAGACAGTAGTTCAAGACACAACATCACCATATTCCCCCTGGCTCTCTCCGACATGAACGGTCAGGCCAATTTCTATATCGACCCTCACGAAGGATTCATCGGTTCCGCGGAAACCCTAATGCCCGTCTTCAAGTACAATCCAGAACTGGGGCCAGGAACTGGACCAGCTCATACATATATCGGAAGGGAAAGCGTAATTGTTTCAGCAGCCACATACGACAGCCAGGTTCGAGAAATGGCTGACCTCGTTAAGATAGATGTAGAGGGGGCGGAATTCAAGGTCCTGAAAGGCGCGAAGGACGCACTTAACCAGGGCAAAATCAGGCGGATAATAGTTGAGCTTCATGACAAAGATGCAAAAGACGATTTATTTGAGATTCTAGCCGGGTATGGCTTCAAGCTGAAACAGCTCGATTCTCACCCCCGAATATTCGGCTCGCTTCCCTAATTGGGAGAACCCGGTAAATGCCGGAGCTGTCAATAGTCCTCACCACTTGGAACTCTCTCAGCCATATCAGGAAATGCCTCGAGTCAATTCTCTCACTCGACATGTCCGAAGTTGAGACAATTGTGGTTGACTCCAACTCCACAGATGGGACCAAAGAATACTTGGAGGCACTTTCACATTCCCTTGAAGCATCAAAGCTGGGGCTGAAGGTTCTCCTCTCACACCGAAGGATCAAATGGAGCGAGGCAAATCAAATAGGGCTTGACCATTCCAATGGAGACTGGGTTTGCCTATCCAATCCTGACATTATTTTCAATGAGAGTTTTCTGAAGATGCTCGAATCTTGCTCTAGATCCAATGCACTCGTCGCTGCGCCACAATTGATTAGTCCAGATGGCTCCCCTCAGGGTCCCATGAGACTTGTAACTCCATCAGTATTCTTTTTGTCAAGTACCGGAACAGGGGCAGTTATCCGCCGGATCTTAGGAAGCCGATTGCCAAGTTACTGGGTCCATTATGAATGGAATGGAGAAGACATGGTACAAGTGGACAACCCTGCCGGGTCGTTCTTCATGGTCCACCGGCGAGTCCTGAACATGTTCAATGGGAGACTATGGAACAGAGGCTACTTGAACGGAGTATCAGATCTTGATGCCTTTCTCAACTTCAAGAGGCACGGAATCCCCGTCAATTTGTTTCCTTCATGCCGGATGGTTCACTATGCGTCCCATATCACGAGGAAGAACCGCTCTTGGGTCGAGTATGACCAGTCATACGGAATCGTCCTATACTACCGCTACTGGAAGATGTCCCCGAGACTTTCCACGGCACTATTAGGAATAGAAGGAATCCTTGCTGTCCCCCTTGAAATCATGCTGAAAATAGTCAAGCCGCGACAACCGTTCTTCAGCCCAAGGCTTAGAGCTTGGAAGGCCGGACAAAGACTCATGGGATTGTTGGATGGATGGAGATTTCCCATCGCTAGGATGATACATCCACACCTATATGACACAGAGCAAGCCATGTCCGCCGTTCCCGCCTCTTTGTGATCTGGTCCGACCACGTTTCCGGACCAACAGGTCGGAGTGGAGGTTCGGGAATCTTGAAATGCGATAGTTATCAGTTGCCGATTTCGGTTACAAATTCACTCCCGAGCCTGGCCCCATAGCACGAGAATCTTGTTCGGACTGATATCGAAGGCAGCTAGGGGAAATTCAGACAATCCCGAATCTTGCTTTGTAGACGGAAATACTAGACCTCCGCGAAAATCTAGAAAACTGAACCTCTCATCTTTGCAGCGAATCACGAAAGAAATGTCGGCGAAGTATTTCGGCCTCGTCGAATGAAGAGATAACCCAAGAGGAGCCCCCAGCCAAAACCCTGAATTAGTATTGACGCGTCGCGAATCGCTGGTAAGAAGAGGTTGAAGAATACGATTAGCCAAAGGGTCCCTAGAAGTCCGTAGTAAACAAAGTTGTGTCTGAAGAAGAACGCGCGCCCAGTGTCTCCGAAAGCATGGAGAGGAAGCCCTACTGGCAATTTCGCAATCGGCGCGATTACTAGGAACCACGGGGAAACTAACCCGAGCACGATAAGCCAGTTTATGCCTGTGTTCCATGGAGCTCGGAGCAGCTGAAATGTTCCTATGAATGCATATGCAAGGAACCCCAACCAGCCCATGGTCAAGCTGAGCCAGAGAAGGATGCTGTCGATCAGCCCCAGATAGAGAATCCAGTACCTTCCGTTGAACTTCGCGGCTCTCGCGATTGGAAGATTAATCGCGTACCAGATGATGCCGTAGGGTGCTCTGCCGCTAACTATTGTTTGTCTGTGAAGGACCCTCCGAATGTTCTTCAATCCAGGCATGATAGCAGGTTCTATGTCATGAGGAATAGGGTGCACCCCTACCCATAACGTTCGGGCTGCTATGATAGCAACAATAGCGAGGATCTCGAACGTCATCTTACTGACTTCTCGATAGAAGCGATTTGCATGGTCCGAGCAACTCCTTCAATGCTGAACGGAAAACCATGCACTTCCACTAAGTCTAGTTTGTTTCATGAAATCTTCCTCGACATATTAAACATATGATTTCATCGAGCAGGGATAACTCGTAATCTATGAAAGAATAACTATCAGAGCCCTGCGCTTCGCTAAGGAATGCACATCTCAGGAAACTCATTGGACATTGGCCAGTTGAATCATCCCCCGGTAAGGCCCCTTGCATGATAATTTCCACTCCCCCCACGTCGGATACTCATGCCGATAATGGCATTGAATTCAGCATTCTAACCGTCCACTACAAGAGCAACAAGTACAGAGCCAGTCTCTTAGAGAGCCTTCGAAAATACACGGAAAACTACGAGTATCTGGAGCACAGCAACGACCTTCAGAACCTCGGCTATGCAAAAGCCACCAACAAATTAATTCGAGAGTCAAAAGGCAGATACATAATTCTACTCAACCCAGATAGCAGAGTCACGGCAGGCTGGACTGACAATCTAAGGAAAACCGCTGAAAGCGATCAAAAAATAGGAATTGTCGTCCCGAAGCTTGTAAGACTCAATAATATCATCGATAGCGCAGGACACGATTATAGCAAGTGGCCTTATGCGATTGGCAATCGGGGTGAAGGAGAACCCGATCACGGGCAGTACGACAACGCTATCGAGTTGGTGTCAAGCAGCTTTGGCTGTGCCCTCATCAGAAGGGCCCTAGTCGAAAAAATCGGGTTGCTAGACGAAAGATTCTTTCTTTACTTCGAGGATGTAGAATACTGCCATCGCGCCAGAAAAAACGGTTGGCGTGTCGCTTACTGCCCAACCAGCATTGTCTATCACGAGCGACATGGTTCAGGGCACAACAAATGGATCGCTGAATCAAGACGATATCTTCCGTATATCCTTCGCAAATATTATCCTAAACGCGTTCTTGTAAGTTGGTATCTAGGGAAAGTAAAAGCAACAATTGCGGGCCTGAAAAACAGAGACTTGCTCTATGCGTTCAGCAATTTCAAGGCGATGGTCGACGGGGTCTGGTAGGTTTGTTCAGCATATCGCCAGTCGCACGTGACCTTCGACGTCCTCTTCGAAAAAAAGACCCCACGCGTCACAGTGCAGCTCCTAAGAGCCATCACTAGGACCCACTTGATCTTCTCCAAGACTCCTGATCAGAGTCTCGAAAGCTTCCGGCCCAAACTGTTTTGCGCGTAGTGAAATCTCGGAGGGATTCCATTGAGGTTTGTCCATCGCAATTCTCAGTTTATCCGCCGCCTGCTCTATGGTTCGGTACGTGTATCCAATCTGAGATGCCCTCACAATTTCTCCGGCGACACTATGCTCGGGAACAACTAGGATACAACCAGCGGACATAGCCTCCATAAGAACCAAGAGCATTCCCTTTTCAAGGCCGGTGTGGAAATAGACCTGGCTATACGTCAGTAGTTCAGGCCTCTCTCGAATCGATGATTGAATGTAGGTTACATTGGGAGGTAAGTTGGCCAAAACCCTTTGAGCATAACCTGGGTTCAATAATCTATTGACCTCGGAGTCTCGACCCACCAGACAAAACTTGTACTGGGGAAGTCTCCTAGCAGCATCGAACATGAACTCAAGCCTCTTCTCGGGTGCAATTCTACAAGCCTGAACGATCTCCGGTTTCTTCGGTATCCCAGGCTTGAACACACGAGATGGAGGATAAACGAAGGATGAGTTGGTAAAGCCGAGCGTTCTTAGACTCCTAAGGACACCGTGACCCGTAACGAAAAAAGACGTTGGCCGTGGTTGCTGGGCCAAAGCCGCGTAAAGGATCTTGAGCACAGAGAAGTAGATTCTCTTTCCACGGCCTCCTCTCGGTATTGCATCCTTCGCAACTGGAACCGGATAGGAAAACAAGTCCGTCAGCTCGTAGACAAAATGGTACAACCTCTTTCCATGAAACGAGAATACCGAAGATTGTGTATTCAAGACGAAATCGAAGTCTCCTTTACTTAACGCGGTGGCGAATCTTGCAAGCCTAATTGTGTAAATTAGCTGCTCGAGAACTAGGAGGCTACGGTGCGATGCGGTCGCAGGTCTGGGCAATGGAATGTGGGTGCACTTTGACAGCACGGTTCCCATTCCGTAAAGTGCTTCTGCTTTCGACGGTTCGAAAACATCCGAGAGTAAATTGATGTGATATCCGCGATCTTGCAAAACCTTGCAAGCACAGAAACAAAGATATTCTCCTCCTGCGTAGACCGATAGTTTGCAGTGAATTATCAACACCTCTTTCATTTCCCTAGAACTCACCTCAATGTGCTCGCTGATCGTTTCGCAAAGAATTGCAAAGGCTGTCCAGGCGAGCCCTTTGCGGGGGAGGGCGAGTTCAAAAGGATTCTCGTATGCGATGTCTTCCCGCCTGATGATTATGTGGTCAGGTCTGGATTTTTCATCCTTGCCAGCGCGGGAGGTGACCTACTCTCAATGGGGTTTGAGGATTGAAGATACTCGTCGTTCATCCTAGACTCAGCGTCTTGGGCGGGGCTGAACAAGTGGCCATTCATTCTCTTAGAGCCATTGTAGAAAACGGTCATCAAGGTTCACTCATTTCGGAACGGTTCGATGTAGCTAAGCTGGAGGATTTTCTTGGCTGTCAAGGCGTACTCGATAAGGTCGACAGGCTCAGCTTTCCAGCCTTCAATCCATTGGTATCCAGAGGGTTGCTTCTTTACCAACAGCTGTACTACTTTCAGAAAGAGACGCGAAGAATTCTCAGAGAACACCGAGATTTTGATCTGATCTTGAGTACACAGGACGTTGGGTATGTGCCCTCAACTAACACTCGGACGATACAATATTGCTACTTCCCGGATTATTTCGCACATATGCATGAAGGCCAGTCATCTCTCTGGTGGAACCTGTATTATTCGCCCGCAAGATCATTCTATCACGAACGGGTTCGACACGTCAACGACTTCCTCAGCGTCTCTGACTATACGGGCAGGTTCATCAGGAAGGTATGGGGGCGAGAGTCCACCACGCTTTATCCGCCCTGCCCCATAGAACAGTACAAGTCCTCCGGCGAAGACAGCAAGGAGAACCTTGTAATCACAATTGGCCGAATCGTACCCGAAAAAAGACTGCATGATTTCCTGGAGATTGCGAGTGGCTCACCATCTTTCAGATTCGCCATAATAGGGACAGTCGATGACAAGAATCTCCAATATTACAACTCGCTGAAAAAGAAGGCCTCAGGCAACGTTTCCTTCATCCTATCGCCTCTGAGAAGGGCAAAGGACGTTTTGAGACGCGGC
>Ga0209761_1003603_pt1 | contig 10233 bp, 3 predicted proteins | sample GraSoi013_1_40cm_4_FD_185818 | JGI IMG/M metagenome (GOLD analysis project Ga0209761, IMG submission 185818) | Grasslands soil microbial communities from the Angelo Coastal Reserve, California, USA - Sample 09_25_2013_1_40cm (SPAdes) (version 2) | ecosystem: Environmental > Terrestrial > Soil >... | reverse complement strand
CATACATCGCGATCTCGCGACGGCGATCCGCGCCGCGCGCCAGCATCAGGTTGGCCAGGTTCACGCAGGCGATGAGCAGCGCCAGTCCCGCAGACGCGAGCAGCATCGTCCCGAAGCCGAGAATCGCACCGCGCAGCGCGTTGCCGAGCACGCCCGGCGGCGCGAGTCGAATCCGCATGCCCTCGTTGATCCGCGGATACTCGCGCGCGAGCTGCGCGGCGATGGCGTTCAGCGACGCCTCCGCACGCGCACGCGCGACGCCCGGCCGCAGCCGGCCCAGCAGCCACATGTTGTGCGTCTGCCGGCTCTCGAGCCACGCGTTGCCGATCTCGATCTGCGCCTGCATCATCAGCGGGATGAACACGTCCGGCGCCAGGAACGACTCGGTGCCTCGGAAGCCCGCCGGTGCGACGCCGACGATCGTGAACGGTTGTTGATTGATCGACACCGTTTTGCCGACGACATCTGCAGCGCCGCCGAATCGGCGCTGCCAGCAGCCATGACTGATCACGACGATGGGATGACCGCCGGGCACTCGGTCGTCGTCGGGCGTGAACGTACGGCCGCGAATGGCCTGCACGCCCAGTGCGTCGAAGTAGTTCCCGGTGACGAGATAGCCCCACAGCCTGTCGGTGCGGCCGTCGGCCGCGAGCGACATGACGGTGAGGCGGTAGGCGATGAGCGCGCTGAAGACGTCGTTACGATCGCGCAGGTCGCGGTAGTTCGGGTGCGAGAAGTTGGGGCCGCTGCCATTCGCGCCCGAGTTGAGGAAGACGAGCTCCTCGGGATGCGAGACCGGCAGCGGTTGCAGGATGAGCGCGTTCAGGAAGCCGAAGACGATCGCGTTGGCGCCGATGCCGAGCGCCAGCGTCAGGATCGCCGCCGCGGCGAACCCGGGACTGTGAATCAGACGACGCCAGGCAAACCGGATGTCTAGTAGCATTAGAGCCTTTTTTCTCGTCGGCGCGCACTCGGTCAGCTAGGCTGATCAAACACAATGGACACAGAGGACACAAAGGGAAGCCAGAGACTAGAACGTGTCTCATAAACCCGAACAATCACGAAACCACGAAAGCACGAAACCACGAAAAAGAAAACCTTTAGGGTTGTTTCGCGTTTTCGTGTTTTCGTGGTTTCGTGTTCTTGTGGGAACGCCATTTGTGAAATGGCTTCTAGTCTTGTCTTAGTGTCCTTTGTGTCCTTTGTGTTGATTCAGCGCCGCGACACCGAAGCGAGACCGATCTAGAAGCTGAAGAAGAATAACAGATCGATCCCCGCACGCTCGACGCGCCGGAACGGCGAGCGCGCGTTCAGCGATTGCGCGTCGGAGAACGTCGCGCGCAGGCGCAGGAGGCGCGAGAGGTAGTACTCGATGGTCGCCTCGTCGTACGGCTCCAGCCCGAACTGGCGGCTGAAGCGCGCGACGAGACCCGGCGCGATCTCTTCGCCAATCGTGACGCGCGGAGCCAGACCGAGCCGCGGATCGGCGGACGGCTCGATCTCCAGGATGTCGAGTCCCAGCGTGCTCTCGAGCGCGGAGACGATGGGCGTGGCGAGGAACCCCGCGGCAAGCACGCCGGCCCGGACGAGCAGGTTCTGCTGCTGCGCAGCCGTGAGCTGGTTGGCGGGCGTGCCGAAGACGATGAGCGACAGGATGTCCGACTGGTCGAGGGACGGATTGCTCGCCAGGCGCAGCTCCGGCTGTTGCATAGGACCGAAAATGCTGACGCGCGCCTCCACGCCGGAAATCTCCCGGCGCACGGTCACGTAAATCTCTGGATTCAAATCGCCACGGAAGTTGATCGAGCTCGTCGGGACGACCTCGAACCGTTTTCCCTGAAACACATACGTCCCGCTGATCGAATCAAACGACCCGGTGACGTACAACGGCTGCGCCGGATCCTTGTACAGATAGATGTCGCCCGCGACGCGAAGGTTGATGTCGCCGATCCCGACGGGCGTGCCGGGCGAAATCTGCACGTCGGTGCCGGTCAGCTTCAGCGAATCGGGGACGTGCAGCGCGATGTCGAGTCCCAGCCGCTCCCACGGGTTGAGCGCCGCGACGGCATCGACCCCGGTGGTCGCGGTTTGTTCGGTGGCATAGGGCTGAAACAGCGTGCGATCGAGAATCTCGTCAACCTTCAGCTCGCTCTGTCCGAACGTGATGTCGCCGGTCACGCGCGGCGACTCGAAGCGGCCGCGAATCTGCAGTGCGACATCGACCTCGACGTGCCCGAGCTGGTTGCGCAGGATCTCGAATCGTCGCGCCGTCGCGTCGATCTCGACGTCGCCGACGCGGAGCTCGTGCGTGCCGAGACTGCCTTTCACGTCGAGGGGCCGGCCGTTGTTGTCCTCGACGTGCAGCGACTCGACGGTGACGCGATCCAGCGCGAGCGTCAGCGAGGCGCGCGCGTTCTTGTAGCGCGATCCCGTGTCGGTCACCAGGAAGCTGCCGTTGGCAATCTGGACCGATCCGTCGAAGTGCGGGTCGGCGCTCGTGCCGATGACGGTCACGTTGATCTGAAGGCTGCCGGTCACGTCGCGGACGACGTCGGTGACGCCTTCCAACAGCCCGAGGTTAACAGCGCTCGACGTGATAGCCAGATTCATCGGCTCCGCCGGCAGGTCCTGAGTGAAGGTCGCGAGCGGCACAGTGCCTTTCGCCGCGATCCAGATGCCCGGCGCCTGGTCGAGGCGCATGTCGACGGTGAACACGCGATTGGTGTAGTCGACGCGGCCGGCGAGCTTCTCGTAGGTGACGCGCTCGACGCGGCCACTGGTGACCGTGATTGTCCCGGTGACGATCGGAATGTCGCGGGTGCCACGAATGATGGCGTCGGCGTCGAGGACGCCACCGTAGCGCGTCGGCCGCTCGAACGCGCCCTGCAGCGTCTCGAGGAAGACGTGAGTCGCCGTCACGCGCAGCGCGCCGCCGCCGTCGGATCGCCAGGTGCCGGAGATCGCGAAGCGTTCGTCGCCGTTGCCGCCGACGAGCTCCATCGGCGTCACCGTGAATCCGGTATCGGTCCACGTCACGACTGGAGCTGGAGTCCGCTGGACGAGGCGCCACGGCGAAGGGCCGAGCGTGATGGTCAGATCGTCGAGCTCAATCTCGTGGCGATCCGGCCGCAGCATGACGTGGCCGGCCAGCGCGCCGTTCGCGCGGCCGGCCTGCGCCAGCTTGACGTCGAAGCCGAGGCGCTGCGCGTCGAGCGTGACGGTCCCTGTCGCGTCGCGAATCGACTGCCCGAACACGGTGAGAAACGTCCCATGGCCGGTGACTTGCGCGGTCGCGCGCGCGAAATCGCCGGAGGGCACCGTCGCATCGTAGTGACCGGTGAACGTCAGCGCCGTCACGCTGAAGGCGTCGAGTTGATTGATGGTCGCGTCGCCCACCGCGTGCAGCGCGTTCGATGGACCCGTGAGACGTCCCTTCGTCGAGAGCATCCCCGCGGCGTCCTGACCTGTGAGTGGCGTCAGCGCCGAGAGGTCGGCGCGAGCGATGTCGTACTCGACGTCGGTGGCCCCGCCGTCGCTGAGCGCCACCGCACCGGACGCGCGTCCTTCGATGGCGGGACCGCTCGCGTCCACATGCGCGACGGTCAGGATCGAGTCGCGCAGCGTCGCGTCGAGCTGTGCACGATCGATCTGGATTCCTCGGACAGTGGATCGCTCCAGCGTGAGGCTGCCGCCGACGTCATAGTCGGCGATCGTCGTTCGCTCGGCGGTGAGCAGATCGCGCACGGTCGCGTTGACCTTGCCCGATCCGGTCAGCGAGGATTCGAGTCGCGGATCGTCGAACGGAATCGCGGGATTGATGCCCGCCAGCCGTCCGTCGTACGACGCGCGCAGGGTGCCGTGCTCGATGGCCATCGAGACGTCGGCGTCCGACAGCGTGCCGTGAAACAACTCCGCGTGCGTCAGCCGTCCGCCGCCGACGATCGCCAGCGTCGCGCGGTCGGTGCCCGAGCCGTCGGCGTGAAAATGGCCTGAGACGGTGCCGGCGTATCGCGGATCCTGCATCCAGCCGACTTCGAGTCCTTCGCCGAAGCGGTGAAGACTCAAGCCCTCGAGGTCGCCTTCACCAGCAAAATGCAGCGGCGTCTGTGACGTGTCGATCGAACCGACGGTCCCGTCGCCGATCGTCGCGCCGAGGAACTCCGATCGCGCGAAGGTGGCGTGCCCGATGATGAACGGCTGGCTGAATCGGCCGGAGACATCGTAGTCGAAGGTCAGAAGACTCTCGACGCGCGGGACCGGCACGGTCTTCGGCACGTTTCGCAGATCGATTTGAGTCGTCCTGCCTCGAAAGTGAAACGGAAACGGATCGTCGATGCCGATCGATCCATCCGCCGCCGTCACCTGCGCGCCGTACGCGCGGGCCCTGGCGTTGGCGACGAGCACCTGCGTCGCCGTGATCTGACCGCGCGCGTGGACGTCGTCGGCCTCGTAGTCCATGTACATTGCGTGGCGTCCGTCAAACGTGTACACGCCGCGCGGGAAATGGCGCCCGAGCTCCAGCGCAAGGTTGAAGGTGACGTGCCCGGAGACGTCCGACGGGCGATCCGGCCGATTCATCCAACGTGCGAGGTTCAGCCGATCCACGTCCACGGCGCCGGCACCGTGCCATCCAGGGACGGTCGTGTCGAGGGTGAACGTTCCGGTGATGGCGCCGCCCGTGCCCGCGAATCGCAGATCGGTGTCGAGCTTCGCGGGCGAACCTTTCAACGAGGTCTCGAAAGCCGCTTCGATCGCGATGTTCCTCAGGCCGCGGATGACGCCGGACCATTCCTGAAACGCGAAGCGGTCCGCCTTGACGGCCAGATCGATGACGGTCGGCTTGACCTCGGTGTTGACGCCGCCGTCGAGCGTGAACAGCGACCGCGGCGTGTGAACGGAGAGTTGCTCGAAGAACCAGCCGCGCGGTCCGCGGCCGAAGACGCCGGTGAGATTGGTGACCGACAACTCGGGTTCGCTGCCGATCCAGGAGATCCGATTGAAGGTGAGCTGCCACCGGACCGGGTAGTAGGCAAACTTCATCGACGCGTTGAGCGACGCGAAGTGCGTCGGCACGTGCGCGGCGCCGAAGTCCAGCGGATCGCGCAGCAGCACGTCGCCGTCGACGACCTCGATCGATTGAACCTCGATCGGCCGGTTCGGGCCGGTGCGTTCCTGCTCCTGCGTTTCGCGTTTGATGAGCGCGCTCAGGTCCCAGTGGCCGTCTTTCTGCTTCGCGCCGATGACGCGCGGCCGCGTCAGGCGGACGCGGCGGATGATGGTGCCCGCCTGGAACAGCTCGCGGATGCTGTAGCTCAGCGAGATTTCGTCGATCGCGATCATCGGCTTGCCGTCGCGCGACAGCAGCACGTCGCCGAGCTGAATGCCGCGCAGGAGCGATCCCTCGAGCCGGCCGATCGCGAGCGTCGCCGTCAGGTACTCATTGGCTTGTCGGACGATGAGGCCGCGGATGCGATTCTTCGCCCAGGCGGTTTCGAGGACGGTCAGGCCGATGCCGAGCAGCAGCAGGAGGACGACGATCAGGCCGACGAAAATTTTCGCGAGCGTCGCCGAAATCGATCGGAGCCGTCGGAGCGCAGTCACGTGACAACGATGGTACGCTCGGCTAAACAGCTTGTGAAGAAATACGACGGTGAACGCAGAACTCGCAGAACACGCAGAAAAACCTCAAGCATTTTTTCTCTGCGGGTTCCGCGGTTTCTGCGTTGTACGTGATTTGTTCACACGCTCTAAAGCCTTCGCGCTATGGGGTCGGCTCGGCTGAAGCCTCGCGGCACGAACGTCAGATGTAGGGCGAAGGCGTGAGCCGAGCCAAGAGCGTTTAGTTGGGCCGCTCGCCGCAGTACTGGCGCACGAGCTGAAGCAGGCGATCGAAGTCGAGGGGCTTCATGAGAAACGCTGCCGGATCGAGGCCGACGGCGCGTCCTTGATCCAGAGCCGAGAGCACGATGACCGGGACGCGTGACATCTCGGGATCGGCCTGCTGACGCCGCCGGAATTCCCAGCCGTCCATGACCGGCATCATGAGATCGAGCAGGATGACTTCAGGCGCCTCACCGCCTTCGAGATACTGCAGCGCTTCGCGTCCGTTCGATGCCGTCGCGGCCTTGAATCCTTCGAGCGTCAGCAGCTGCGCCATCATCTCCCGCAGATCCGCATCATCTTCGACGATGAGGACGGGGCAGTGCGTGATCGAGTTCTTCGTCGGTGTCAGCAACGAGTACGCCGTTCCCTATATGTTCATCGACCTCAGGACCGTGTAAGCTCTACAGCGCGTGCCCCCCGTATCGGTCCAACGAACGGCCGATTATAGCGAGAACCCGCGTCGGGCCGATGCGACGTCAGGACGCGGCGCCTCGACGCGGTTGGAGCACACCGCCCTCGTGCTCCTGGCGTCCGCGCTCGTGTTCGTCGTTCTGTTCTGGGGCCTCGGCACCCCGACCTTCTGGGATCCCGACGAAGCGCACTATGCCGAAACCAGCCGCGAGCTCGTCGCTGCCGGCGACTGGTGGGCGCCGTACTACAACGAACAGCCGTTCTTCGATAAACCGATCCTTTTTCATCAATTGCAGGGCGCCGCGATGGTCGCGTTCGGGCCGACCGAGTTCGCGTCGCGGATCGTTCCGGCGCTCGCGGCGCTGGCGCTGATTGCGATCACCGTCTGGTTCGGCGCGCTCACGGTGTCGAGGCCGGTGGGCATCACCGCCGGACTCCTGCTCGCGGCGAGCCCCGGCGTCTTCGCACTGTCGCGCTACGCCATCCTCGATACGACGTTCACCGCGTTCATGTTCGGCGGCGCCGTGCTGCTCACGGTCGCGGCGCTCCGCGATCGACCCCGGCTGCAGTGGCCCGGCTATGTGCTGATCGCGCTCGCGGTTCTGACGAAGGGACCGCTGGCGTTCGTGTTGTGCGGACTGACGCTGCTGCTCGCGTCGATCGCGTCGGCCGACGCTCGCCGCCGGCTGCTCGGTTTGCGCTGGCTTCTCGGACTCTGCCTCGTGGTCGCCCTGTCGGCGCCGTGGTTCATCTACATGTACCTGCGCTTCCGCCAGGATTTCGTCGATGGATACGTCCTCGACGAGAACCTGCGGCTCTACGCGGCGAACCGTTTTGGGAATCAGCCGCGCATCTGGTTTTATTTTCAGATTCTCGCCGCGGGACTCCTGCCCTGGACCGGCCTCGTCGTCGGTCGTCTGGTGGACGACGTTCGTGCGGCGATCAAGGGCGAGCGGCTCGACACGTTCGAGATTCTGCTGTGGGCCTGGACGGCGGCGGTCGTCGGGTTTTTCACCTTCTCGCGCTTCAAGCTCGATCACTACGTCTTCCCGGCGGCGCCGACGTTGTGTCTGCTGTGCGCCCGCGCGTGGGCCGACGTCCGGGCCGATCCGCTCGCGCGGCGCCACGCCGGCGCTCGCGCCGGACTGCATCTGGTGGGACCACTGCTGGTCGTCATCGGCCTGGGCTGCGGGTACTTCCTGATCGCGCGGCTCGAGCTGCCGCGCCTGGCGGTCGTCGTGCCGATCGCGATCACCGCGGCAGGCATGCTCCTCACGGCAGTCATCAACGTCCGCGGCCGCGCAGGAGGAAGGCCGCCGCAGTATCCGTGGATTGCGCTGAGCGCACTGCTCATCACCTATGCCGGCATCATCCTGTTCGTGATGCCGGCGCTCGAACAGCGGAAGGTCGTGCCCGATGTCGCACGATGGGTCGCCGCTCGTGCCGGCGAAAACGATCGCGTCGCCAGCTACCGTTTGAACCGCTGGAACCCGGCGTTCCGCTTCTATGTCGGCCGGCACACCAACTTCATCGACGATCCACGCGAAGCCGAGGCGTTCTTCGCGTCGCCTCAGCCGTTCTACTGCGTCATGCGTCGCGCCGCCTTCCAGGAATTCGTTGCGCAGGGCGTGCCGCTGACGCTGGTCTACGAGCGCGACGGCATGTGGGCGACGTCCGGACGCGTCCTCTGGCGACGCCGCATCACCCCGGAACAGTTCGTCGTGGTGACGCGCGCGCGGTAAGATTCTTCTCATGTCACGCATGGCAACGTTTGTCGTAATCCTCGTGTGCCTGATCGGCCTCGTCTTCGATTCAACGATCCTCAACGCGCAGCGCGGCGGTGGAGCGGGTCAGCCGGCGAGCGCCGGCCCGTTCGGAGCTCTGCGGTGGCGCAGTCTCGGTCCGCCGCGCGGCGGCCGATCGCTTGCGGTGGCCGGCAGCGTCGCGCGGCCCAACGAGTACTACATGGGCGCGACGGGCGGCGGGTTGTGGAAAACCACCGACGGCGGCACGACCTGGCGTCCAGTGACGGACGGTCTGATTCACAGCTCGTCAGTCGGCGCGGTCGCTGTTTCGCCGTCAAATCCTGATGTCGTTTACATCGGGACCGGCGAAGCGGACATCCGCGGCAACATCATCCAGGGCGACGGCGCGTACACGTCGACGGACGCCGGCAAGACCTGGACGCACATCGGCCTGACAGAAACCGAGAACATCTCGAAGATCCGGGTGCACCCGACCAATCCGGGTCTCGTGTACGTCGCCGCGTTCGGTCATCATGCGGCGCCGAATGCGGAGCGCGGCGTGTTCCGCTCGAAGGACGGCGGTAAGACGTGGGACAAGATCCTGTTCCGCGACAACAAGACCGGCGCGATCGAGTTGATTCTCGATCCGAACAACCCGCAGGTCATCTACGCCGCGCTCTGGGAGGCGTACCGCAACTCGTGGGAGATGTCGAGCGGCGGGCCGGGCAGCGGTCTCTTCAAGTCGACCGACGGCGGCGATCACTGGACGGACATCTCGCGGCAAGATCGGCGTCACGGTCTCTGGCGCCGATTCGAGTCGCGTCTACGCGCAGATCGAAGCCGAGGACGGCGGGTTCTTTCTGTCAGACGATGCCGGTGCGACGTGGAAGAAGGTGAACGACCGCCGCGATCTGCGCCAGCGTGCGTTCTACTACACGCACGTCTTCGCCGATCCCAAGGTGAAGGACACGGTCTACGAGCTGAACGTCAACTTCCACAAATCGATCGACGCGGGCAAGACATGGACGACGGTGCGGCCGCCGCACGGCGACAACCACGACATGTGGATTGCCGCGAACGATTCCAACCGGATGATCGAAGCCAACGACGGCGGCGCTAACGTCTCGGTCACCGGCGGCGACACGTGGACGGCGGAGACGATGCCGACGGCGCAGTTCTATCACGTGATCACGACGGCGCATGTGCCGTATCACATCTGCGGCGCGCAGCAGGACAACAGCACGGCGTGCGTGTCCAGCCAGGGCGGATCGGGCGGTGGCGCCGATCAGGTGTTCTATTCAGTCGGCGGCGGCGAGAGCGGATACATCGCGAACGATCCGCGCAATCCCGACATCTTCTATGCCGGCAGCTATGGCGGTCTGATCACGAGGCACGACCGGCGCACCGGTCAGGAGCGCGCGATCAATCCATATCCGGATAATCCGATGGGCTACGCGTCGGCCGATATCACCGAGCGCTTCCAGTGGACGTTCCCGATTGTGCTCGCACCGACCAATCCGGGCACCATCTACGTCGGCTCGCAGCATCTCTGGAAATCCACCAACGAAGGTCAGAGCTGGACGAAGATCAGTCCCGACCTGACGCGTCACGATCCGAAGACGATGGGCGCATCGGGCGGTCCGATCACGAAGGACAACACCGGCGTCGAGACCTACGCGACGATCTTCTCGATCGCGCCGTCGGCCCGGGACGCCAACGTCATCTGGACCGGGTCCGATGACGGGTACCTGCAGGTGACGCGCGACGGCGGCACGACCTGGAAGAACGTGACGCCGAAAGACCTGCCCGATTTTGCACGCATCAGCCTCGTCGAAGCCTCGCCGTTCCGCGCGGGCACGGCGTACGTGGCCGCGAACCGCTATCAGCAGGACGACTTCAAGCCGTACGTCTATCGCACCGACGACTATGGCGCGACGTGGACGAAGATCGTCACCGGCGTCGCCGCCAACGATTTCGCGCGCGCGATCCGCGAGGACGTCAAGGTCGCGAAGCTGCTGTATCTCGGCACGGAGCACGGCATCTACATTTCGTTCGACGACGGCGCGAACTGGCAGTCGCTGCGGCAGAACCTGCCGGACACGCCGGTGCACGACATCGCCCTGGAGACGACGTCGCAGCGCGACCTGGTCATCGCGACGCACGGCCGTGGCTTCTACGTCATGGACAACATCGC
>Ga0209761_1003602_pt1 | contig 10234 bp, 7 predicted proteins | sample GraSoi013_1_40cm_4_FD_185818 | JGI IMG/M metagenome (GOLD analysis project Ga0209761, IMG submission 185818) | Grasslands soil microbial communities from the Angelo Coastal Reserve, California, USA - Sample 09_25_2013_1_40cm (SPAdes) (version 2) | ecosystem: Environmental > Terrestrial > Soil >... | reverse complement strand
GGTCGCGACCGGCCCCGCCGTACTGGAGCTGAGCCGGATCCTCGCCGGGTGGCCGCGGCTCGGCGCCGAGGTGGACGAGAAGACCATCCCCCAGGAAGCCCGCTTCGACGAGATCGGCGGCGTGTCGTACACGAAGGGCTGCTACACCGGCCAGGAAACGGTCGCGCGGCTGCACTTCCGCGGCCACGTGAATCGCCAGCTTCGCGGCCTGCTGTTCGATCCGGAGCCGCCCGCCGCGCCCGCCGACGGCTGGAGCGTGGTCACCTACGTGGACCGCGACGTCGGCCGGGTGACGAGCCTCGCGTTTGTGCCCGAGACCGGCGTCGTCGGCGCCGGGCGCTGGATCGGCCTCGCGCTGATCCGGCGGGAAGTGGCGCCGGGCTCGGTGGTGCGCGCGGCCGGGCGCGATGCACGCGTGGTCGACCTCCCCTTCGCCTTCCCGATCGCCGCGCCGGCATGAGCGTGCTCGTCACGGGCGCGAGCGGCCTCGTCGGCAGTCACGTGGTCGAGGCCCTCGTCGCCCGGGGCGAGGAGGTGCGCGCGCTGGTGCGGCCGGCGAGTTGCGCCGCCGTCCTGCGGCTCGGGGCGGAGGCGGTCGCCGGCGACGTGACCGATCCGGCGGTGTGGCCGGTGGCGGCGCGCGGTGTCCGCGCCATCGTGCACGCCGCCGCCATCGTGCAGCGACGGGCCTCCTGGGAGCAATACGTCGCAGTCAACGTCGACGCGACCCGACTCGCCGTCGCCGCGGCCCGGGCTGAGCGGGCGCGGTTGGTCCACATCTCGTCCGTGGCCGTGTATGCCGGCTCGGCGGCCTATCCCGCGACACCCGAGCGGCGGGATGAAGACTTCCCCTTCCAACCGATCGCGGCGCCCGACTTCTACGCCCGCAGCAAGCGTATGGCCGAGGACGTGGTGCGGGACGCGGCGACGCAGCGCGACCTCGATGTGGCGGCGGTGCGCCCGACGGTCATCTACGGAGAGCGGGACCGTCTGTTCACGCCACGCGTAATCGGCGCGGTGCGGCTCCCGCTCGTGCCTCAGATCGGCCCCGGCACGAACCGGTTGTCGTGCGTGTACGCGGGCAACGTGGCGGCCGCCGCCGTCACCGCCCTCGACGCACCGCTGCAGGGCTTCCGCGCGTACAACGTGACGAGCGACGGGCCGCCCGCGCTGTCACAGCGCGAGTTCTTCGCCGCGTTTGCGGCCGCGCTCGGCCGGCGCTACCGACCGATTCCGATTCCTCCGGCGTTCGCCGGTCTCGCGATCGGCCTCTTCACCGTTCGCCGGCTGGCGCGCGCGGCGGTGTCCTTCGTCTCGGGCGAGAACCCCTACATCGACGATCGTATCCGCGCCGAGCTCGGCTGGCGGCCGCCGACCCAGGCCCGAGAGGCGATCGGGCGCACCGTCACCTGGTTTCTCGCAAACGAAAAGCCCGGGCGCTAGTCCCGGGCATCGTCTCTGTCCTGTCTGGCTCCCGGCTACGCCCGGCGCTTTTTCTTGGCGGTGGGCTTGGCGGCGGGCTTGGCTGGAGCGGGCTTCGCCGTATCGGCCATCATCTTGTGGGACGTGTCGGCCATCATCATGTGCGACGTGTCGGACATCATCATCTTGGACGTGTCGGCCGCCGGAGTCTGCGTCGTCTGCTGCTGCTGGGGCTTCTGACACGCGCCCATCGCCACCAGGGCGAGGACCATCGCGAGACGCTTCATGCGGGCTCCTCGAGAGAAAAGAGTAGCGGTGCGGGTTCGGCCGGGGAAAACCTAGCGGCGGGCGTCCCGGAGTCAAGACCGCGGCGCGGTGCCTGGTGTATCAGCCCGATATGACCGACCGCCGCAGCTTCGTCGCATGGCTCGGCGCCCTGCCGCTCGGCGGCAGGGACCGCCCCCTGCGCTCCGCCCCGATTGTCATCGACGCGACGCCGACGGCGCTCTACCAGCAGCCCGATGGCCGCAACAACCTCGTGCGGGTCGCCGTGACGGGCCTGGACGCTCCGGCGGCGCGCGCCCGCGTGACCGACCGTCGCGGGACGCTCGTCGGGACCGCGGGACTGCTGCCGACCGGCGCGAGCCTCGCAGGCGAGCTCTGGGTCCCCCTGTCACGGGCGGTCGGAGCCGAGTTCCAAATCGACGTCGAGGTGGGAAAACAGCGCGTCGGGCACCGGCTCGTGCGGCTGGATCGCCTCGAGCCACACCGACGTCGGCCTCACCGGGCTGCAGGAAGAGTCCCTCGAAGTGCACCGCCGGAACCTGGATGCCGCACTGGCCCGGCTGCCGGCACACACCGACTTCTGCTGGACCGCGGAGTGCGCGCTTCAAGTCATTTCGTTTGTCGAGAACCGCGCTCCCCGCGCCGGGGAGGCGCTCGCGCGGGCGCTGCGCGACGGCAGAGTCGGGTTCTCCGCCGTGTTTGCTCAGCTGCTGACGGGGCTCCTCGACCACGAGACCTTCGCGCGCGTCCTCTGGCCCGCGGGTCTGTTCGCCCGCGAGCGTGGATTGGGCTATCGCGCGGCGCAGTTCACCGATGTGCCCGGCCAAGTGCTCACCTTCCCCACCTTGCTGGCCGCGAGCGGGGTGCGCTACCTCGCGAGCGGCGTCAACCCGGAGCGGGCGGCGCCGCTGCTCTCTCCGGCCGACGCGGCGCGCGCCCAGCTCGGGGGGGGCGGGGGGGGTGATTGGACCACGTACCCTCAGCTGTATTGGTGGGAGGGGCCGGATGGGAGCCGCGTGCTGCACTGGCGCTCGGACCAGTACGCCGATGCCTCGCGCTTCGGGTTCGACGTGGATGCCGCCGAGATGGGCCGACGCCTCTCCGACTGGCTGCTCACCCATCCCGTGTTCCTGTCCCCCGGTTATCCCTACGACATCGCGCTGCTGAACGGCGCCACGGGCGATAACGGCCTCCTGGACGAGCGCGTGGTCGCGAATGTAGAGGAGTTTTCCCGGCGGTTCGCCTACCCCCGGCTCGTCGCCGCGCGCCCGGAGGACTTCTTTCGCGAGGTGGAGCGGCGTTGGGGCACGAAGCTCCCCGTACGGCGCGGCGACACCGGGTGCTACCGCGAGGACGGAGCCGCGTCCACGGCGGCGGAGCTCGGGCGCTACCGCGTGGCCCAGCTGGTCGCCCGGGCCGCGGAGCTGCTCGCGCTGTGGGACGAGCAGACCGAGCCGCCGGGCGCCGGCTCGCCCGACCGGATCGAGCAGCGGGCCCGGGCGCGCCGCGGGATGTGGCGCGATCTGCTGCTGTTCGGCGAGCACACCTGGGGGTCATCGGCCAGCGGATCGGACCCCGACGGGGCGGCCGCCGTGGCGCAGTGGCGATACAAGCGGCGCTTCCTGGACGACGCTGCGGCCGCCGCCGACGCCCAGGTCGCGGCCGCGCTGCTCCGGATCGGCCTCAGCATCGGCGGGAGCGGGGGGGCCGGCCGGGTCGTGTTCAACGCCTCGAGCTGGGCGCGGAGCGACGTGCTGCGAGTGCCCGACGGAGCGGCGCGGCGGCTCGCCCACGACGGCCGGGAGTGGCCGGCGGTGGATCTGCCCGACGGGTCCGCCCTGGTCGTAGCGCGAGATGTCCCCGCGCTGGGCTATTTGGCGCTCACGGAACGTGAACGAGCGACAAACCCACCGCAGGACGACGGTGCCGCGCTCGAAGCACAGGCCGGGGGCTTCCACGTGGTGCTCGATCCGGCGAGCGGCGCGATCCACTCGCTCACGACCGGCGACGGCGTGGAGCGCGTCCGGCCAGCCGCGTGGTCGGGCCTGAACCAGCTCGTGTACGTGCAGGGGGGCGCGCACAGCGCCCTCTGGACCGGCCGGGCGCGCGACGAGCTGCGCGCCGTCCCGGACCTCACGCTGAGCCGGGCGGCGCTCGTGTCGGCGCGCCGCGAGCGGCTCCCGGGCATCGGCGCCCGGCTCGTGGTGGAGCGCACGCTGCAGGGCTGCACCGGCGTCACGACCGTCGTGACACTGTACGACGAGCTCCCGTGGCTGGATATCGAGAACCGCGTGACGAAGCCCGCCACACTCGACAAGGAGGCGCTGTACGTCGCGTTCCCGTTCGCGCTCACGAGGCCCACGGTCGAGGTCGAGGTGCCGCTCGGGCGAATGACGGTGGAGCACGACCAGCAACCCGGCAGCTGCCGGGACTGGTACTGCCACGCCCACTGGGTGTGGCTGCACGACGCGGCGGGGGGAATCCTCTGGAGCGGACCCGACACGCCGCTCTTCACGCTGAACGACATCTTCCGCGGTCAGTGGCGCCGGCGGATCGAGCCGGACGGCACGCTGTTCGCCTACGTCCTGCACAACTACTGGCCCACGAACTTCGCCGCCCGCCAGGGGGGGCAGTTTTCGTTCCGCTACCGCATCTCGGCGCTCCCGCCGGGCGGCGACCGCGCCGAGCCGGCCCGGCGGGGCTGGGCCGCATGCGACCCGCTGTACGTGAGCGCGCCGTTCGCAAGCGCCGGCGCGGGCCCGCTCCCCCGCAAGGACTCCGCGCTGTTCATCCCGGATCCCGGCGTCGCCGTGGTCGGCGCCAAGCCGGCGGACGACCGCGCCGGCGTGGTCGTGAAGCTCGTCGACGTGGCCGGTGCGGCGCGCGCCGTGGCCGTCCGGCCGGGGGCGTACGGCTTCCACGGTGCCCGTCGCACGAACTTCGTCGAGATGAACGGCGAGCGCGTCCCCGTCGCGCCGGACGGTCGCGCCACAATCGAATTGCCCGCGTGGGGCGCCGCGGCACTGCGACTCTTTACATCGCGGGAGGGGGCCGATTAACTATTGCCCTATGACCAAGCCGACCACGCTGGGCGAGCTGAAGCAGACCGAGTGGGCGAGTCCCCCCCGCATCCAACGCAGCGTCAAGGACGAGCTGCGCGAGAATCTGATCTGTCTGCTCGAGAATGGCTCGCCCCTGTTCCCGGGTATCGTGGGCTACGAGGACTCCGTCATCCCGCAGCTCGTCAACGCCGTGCTGTCCCGGCACAACTTCATCCTGCTGGGCCTGCGCGGCCAGGCGAAGAGCCGCATCCTGCGCCAGCTCGTCACGCTGCTCGACGAGGAGATTCCGATTCTCGCCGGGAGCGAGGTGAACGACAACCCGTTCGCGCCGATCTCGAAGTTCGGCCGCGAGCTCGTGGCCGAACACGACGCCCGGACCCCGATCGCCTGGCTGCCGCGCGAGTCCCGCTTCGTGGAAAAGCTCGCGACCCCCGACGTCACCATCGCCGACATCATCGGCGACGTCGATCCCATCAAGGCCGCCCGCGGCGGTCACCTGCTGTCCGACGAGCTTACGATGCACTTCGGGCTCCTGCCCCGGGCGAACCGGGGCATTTTCGCGATCAACGAGCTCCCCGACCTCGCCGGGAAGATCCAGGTGGGCCTGTTCAACATCATGCAGGAGGGGGACGTCCAGGTCAAAGGCTACCCGGTCCGCCTGAACCTCGATGTGGCGCTCGTATTCACGGCCAACCCCGAGGATTACACCGCCCGCGGCAAGATCATCACGCCGCTCAAGGACCGCATCGGATCCGAGATCGTCACTCATTACCCCTATACGGTCGAACTCGGCGCCGCGATCACCCGCCAGGAAGCCTGGCTCGAGCGCACCGGGCGGCCCCTCAAGCTGCCCGACTTCGTGGCGGAGCTGATCGAGCGGGTCGCCTTCGAGGCGCGCGAGGATAAGCGGGTGGACCGCCGCTCGGGCGTGTCGCAGCGGCTGCCGATCAGCGTGCTGGAGAACGTGGTGTCGAACGCCGAGCGCCGCACCGTCACCACCAAGGAAAAGACGGTGGTCCCGCGCATCTCCGACATCTACGCCGCGCTGCCCGCGATCACGGGAAAGCTCGAGCTCGAGTACGAGGGCGAGCTCCAGGGCCCCGAAACGATCGCCAAGGACCTGATCCGACGCGCCGCCGGCAAGACGTTCGAGTCCCGGGTGGGCGGCGCCAACGTGGACGACATCGTCCACTGGTTCGACGAAGGTGGGGCGCTCAAGATCTCCATCGACGAGCGCTCGGAGACCTGCCTCAAGGGCTTCAGCGTCGTCCCCGGCCTGCTTGACCTGGTGGACCAGGTGGGTCTCGCCGCGAAGAAGGACCCGGGCACCATGGTCGCGGCGTGCGAGCTGGTGCTCGAGGGCCTCGTGGCCGAGAAACGGATCTCGCGCACCGAGGAGCTGGGCTACGTGCGCGCGCGAGCGGAGCCGAAGGGGCCGGGGTACGGGAAGACCGGTGGCGGAGGAATCGGCGGCGGACCGAATCTGTTCCAGTAGTCCGTCATCCGGTATCCGTCATCCGTAGATGGATAACGCCTCCCTGCAACGCGCAGTATCTTCCCCGCGTCACCTCCCTCCGGAGATCCCATGGGCAAACTCGTCGGCGGCGCGGTCCTCCTCGTCATTGCGTTTGCCCTGCTCCTCGCCGCGGCCACCGTGCGCGCCCAGCGCCCGGGTCCCATCTCCAACCTCCTGCGCTTCGCCGGCTTCGCCGTCGGCGTCCTCGCCGTCCTGTTCGCGACCGGCTCGGCCATGGTCGTGATCGACCCCGGCGAAGTCGGCGTGCGTCACGCCTTCGGCTACGTGGACCCGGGACCACTACTCGCCGGCATCCGCTTCGTGCCGCCCTGGTCCTCGATCGAGCGGTATTCGACCCGCGAAGAGCAGTGGCCCACCCGCGGCGAGCAGATCGAAGCGATCGAGGCGCTCTCGAGCGAGCAGATGGGGATGCACGTCGAAGTGTCGATCCGCTGGCAGATCGACCCGATGCAGTCCCCGAAGATCTTCACGGAGATCGGCAACGAAGACCAGATCCGCGGCGCCGTGCTCAACGCCATCCGCAAGGGCGTGCGCGACGGCATGGTGCAATACTCCATCAACGACATCTCCAAGCGCACGCAAATCGCGAACACGATGGAAGGGCTGGTCGACTCCGCCCTCGTGACGAGGCCCCGCGCCGGCGGCGGGAACTTCCGGATCGCGACGGTTACGGCGTTCTTCCTCCGGGATCTGCAGCCCCCGCCCCAGGTGGTGCAGGCGATCAACAACAAGATCGCCCAGGAGCAGCAGATCGAGACGGAGCGCCACCGCGTCGAGGTCGCCCGCCTCCAGACCGAGCAGCAGCGGCTCCTCAATCAGACGCTCTCCCCCGAAGCGCTCACCAAGCAATGGATCGAGGTGCTGCACGACATGAAGAGCTCGAACAACCTGATCATCTTCGTGCCGACCGAAGGCGGGCTGCCACTGCTCAACATCAGCGAGCTGCGCAAGAACCTGAAGCCCTGAGATGGCGCCGCCCGTCATCACGATCACTCGGCAGTATGCCTCCGGCGGCTCGGAGGTCGCCCGCCTCGTGGCGGCGGCGCTCCGGTGGGAGGTGATCGACAACGAGTTCGTCGACGAAGTCGCGCGCCGGGCGGGGCTGCCTCCCGAGGCGGTGGCCCAGCGCGAGGAGCGGGCGCCGGGATTGCTGGAGCGCCTCGCGCGCACCCTCGCGGCAGGCTCCCCCGAACTGTTCATCGCAACCGCCGGCGTCCCGCGCGTCGAGCCGGACGAGGCGGCGATCGTGCAGCTGACCGAGCGCGTGATCGCCGAGGCGGCGGCGCACGGTCGGATCGTCTTGGTGGGCCGCGGCGCCCAAGCCGTGCTCGCGCAGCGGCCCGACGCGCTGCACGTCTACGTCGTCGCCGGGAAGCCATGGCGCTTGAAGCTCGCGGTCGAGCGCCTGGAGGTGAACCCGGCCGACGTAGAGAAGGTCGTCGACGAAACCGACCGGCAGCGCGACCAGTACGTACGGACCTATTACGGGCGGCATCGCCCGGACGTGGTGAACTACGACCTGGTGGTGAACACGGAGAGGCTGGGAATCGACGGGGCGGCGGCGCTGGTCGTGGACGAAGCGCGCCGGAGGAACTGGAGGTGATGAGCGCGGCTCCCCCCCGGTCGGCGGCGCTCGCCGCTTGCCTCTCCCTGGCCTGCTGGCACGGTCCGACATCCGCACCGCTGGCGCCGGTGGTCGCGGTCCCGTTCGACGCGTACGGAGGCGCGATCTACGTGCCCGCGGTGATCAATGGCGACTCCGTCTGGCTCATGCTCGACACCGGCCTCTCCCGCACCGGGCTCGACCGGGACTGGGCCCGGACCGTCGGGATCGAGCCCGTCCCGGCGTCCTCGACCGCCGTCGTGGACACGATCCGCTTGGGAGCGCTCACCCTCGCGAACCACCGCGTGGCGCTGTATCCGCTCCACGGTCTGAGCGAAGCGAGCGGGCGCCTTGAAGTGGGCCTCGTGGGGCACGACGTCCTGCAGCACTACGCCGTGGAGATCGACTACCGGCAGCGGCGCGTGCGGTTGTTCGACGCGGCGCGGTACCACTACCGGGGCGCGGGCACCACCCTGCGATTCACCGCGGACGCGGATCTCCCGCTGCTCCGGGCACAGGTGAAGGTCCGGGGCCGCCGTGCCATCCCGGCTCGGTTGCTGCTCGATACGGGCGCGTCGGGCCTGTGCCTGATTCTCACGACCTCATTCGCGGAGCAGCACGGCCTGGGCAGCGTGGCCCCGGCCATCGAGGCGCCCATCGGGACGGGCCTGGTGGGCGAGCTCCACGGGACCATCGTCCGGCTGCAAGAGCTCCGGCTCGGCGGCCTGAAGGTCCCTTCGCCGACCACCGGCCTGGGCGGCGAGTACAAGGGCTTCCTGGCGCGAACCGACATCGACGGCGTCATCGGCAACTCGGTGTTCGAGGGAACGCGCCTGATCGTCGACTATCTGGGCCGCCGCGCCATCGTCGAGCCACGACCCGCCGACGGCTCGCCGTGCGATTTCGACATGAGCGGGCTGCGGCTCGCCGCGCGGGGACCGGGGCTCGCGCACATCATGGTCGATTACGTCGTCCCGCACAGCCCCAGCGCCGAGGCGGGGATCGCCGTCGGCGACGAGGTCCTGCTGATCGACGGACGCGGCGTCGCTGCGGGGGACCTGAGCGACGCTCGCAAGGCCCTCCGCGCCGATGGCCAGGTGCGCCAGCTCGTGCTGCGCCGCGAGGCGGATACGATCCGGGTGACGCTGAAATTGAGAAGGCTGCTGTAACCGTTGTACGACGCCACGACGCTACGTCGTACGTACAACGTAGCGTCTTATGACGTACGACGGAGCGCCGGCACCCGCCAGGCGAGCAGCGCCGCGCCGATGAGACAGCCGATTCCGCCCAAGGCGATCGCGAAGGGTGCGCCCGTATGCTCGGCGACGAGGCCGGCCTGGAACGCACCGAGCGGCGCCATTCCCACGAACACGAAGGCGTAGAACGCCATCACCCGGCCCCGCAGCTCGTTGGGAACGAGGGTTTGGAGCATGGTGTTGGCGAGCGCGGTGGTCACGATCATGGCGCAGCCGGCGAGGGCCAGGAGCACCAGCGCTACCCCGACGGAGCGCACAGCGGCGAACAGCACCAGCAGCGCGCCGAACGTGGCGCCGCCGTCCAGCAGCGCCGCACCCTTGCGAACGCGGCGCCCGCGGAGCGCGAGCCCGAGCGCGCCGAGCATCGCCCCGACGCCCACCGCCGCCATGAGCACTCCGTAGCCGCGGGCGTCGGTGTGCAGGACGTCCCGGGCGACCACCGGCATCAGCACGATGAACGGGAAGCCGAGCACGCTGAACACGGCGACCAGCACGACGAGGGCCGACACACGGGCGTCGCCCCGGATGAACGCGATGGCCTGGCGCACCCCCTCGCCGGCCGAGGTGGCCGCGCCGTCGGACACGAAGGGCGGGAGGCGCATCGCCAGGAGCCCGGCGATGACGGCGATGTAGCTCACCCCGTTCAACAAGAAGCACATGCCGACGCCGGCCGCACCGATCACCACGCCCGCGACGGCCGGGCCGACGATCCGCGCCGCGTTGAACATGGACGAGTTCAGCGCGATCGCATTCATCAGGTCGTCCTTGCCCACGAGTTCCGCGATGAACGCCTGGCGGCCGGGAATGTCGAACGCATTGACGATCCCGAAGAACACCGCCAGCACCATCACCTGCCAGGTCGTCACCCGGCCGGCCCACACGAGCGCCGCCAGCGCCAGCGCTTCGAGCATCTGCAACGCTTGTGTCCACACGATGAGGCGGCGCTTGTCGACGCGGTCCGCGACGACGCCCCCATACAGCGTGAACAGGAGGACCCCCAGGGACCGGAGTGCCTGGGTCAGGCCGACGGCGAACGGAGAGTTGGTGATCTCGAGCACCAGCCATCCGA
>Ga0209761_1003598_pt1 | contig 10237 bp, 7 predicted proteins | sample GraSoi013_1_40cm_4_FD_185818 | JGI IMG/M metagenome (GOLD analysis project Ga0209761, IMG submission 185818) | Grasslands soil microbial communities from the Angelo Coastal Reserve, California, USA - Sample 09_25_2013_1_40cm (SPAdes) (version 2) | ecosystem: Environmental > Terrestrial > Soil >... | reverse complement strand
TCGGCCGGTACAACCGCCATTCGAAACGAATACCGCTTCCAGCAGTACTTCCGTGACGTTCATACTGCAAGCCAACATGGCTTCGCATCCATCAGCCGCTTCGAATCCATCGGCAAACTGATGCTCGGGCGGCAAAGTGACTGGGCATTCTACTATCTCTGATTGAGAGTAGTACAATCCCAGAGCATGATGACTTTCACCTTAGCTCTATTTCTCGCTTTGGGTGCCGTCGCGCAGAGCGTCCCGGCCAGCCAGCCGCGACCGCTTCAAGGCTTCTTGAAGGAGGGCGCCGATCGTCAGCGTGCGCTGGAAAAGCAGTTCGATTCGTTCTTAAAGAAAGACGAAGCACGCGATTGGATGAAGCGGCTATCGGCCCGGCCGCACCATGTGGGATCTCCCTACGGTAAGGAGAATGCGGATTTCATTGCCGGCCTTTTCCGATCCTGGGGCTACGACACGGAGATCGAACGTTTCGACGTTCTGTTCCCTACCCCCAAAACCCGCATTCTCGAAATGACCGCGCCGGAAAGGTTCACCGCAAAACTGGAAGAGCCTGTGCTCAAAGAGGACGCCACTTCGGGACAGAAATCCGAGCAACTGTCCACCTACAACGCGTATTCGATTAATGGTGATGTCACGGGACAATTGGTCTACGTGAACTACGGTGTTCCTCAAGATTACGAAGCGCTCGAGCGCCGGGGCATTGATGTGAAAGGCAAGATCGTAATTGCCCGCTACGGCGGCTCGTGGCGCGGTATCAAACCCAAAGTTGCCGCCGAACATGGCGCGATCGGCTGCATCATCTATTCCGATCCGCGCGATGACGGTTACTTTGCGGGTGATGTCTATCCGAAAGGCGCGTGGCGAAATGAGAACGGCGCACAACGAGGATCGGTCGCCGACATGCCGCTCTATCCCGGCGATCCGCTCACGCCGGGCGTCGGCGCAACCGCCAATGCAAAACGCCTCGACATGAAAGACGCGCAAACGCTCACCAAGATTCCGGTCTTGCCCATCTCTTATTCGGATGCCCTTCCTCTGTTGCGATCTCTCGAAGGGCCTGTGGCGCCCGCTGCATGGCGCGGCGCGTTGCCGATCACGTATCACATCGGCCCGGGCAAGACCACCGTCCATCTAAAGCTCGAATTCGATTTCAAGCTCGTGCCTGCGTATGACGTCATTGCGCGCCTTCGGGGCAGCGAGCGTCCGGACGAATGGGTGATTCGGGGAAATCATCACGATGCATGGGTGAACGGCGCCGAAGATCCCATCAGCGGCCTCGTGGCCCTGCTCGAAGAGGCGCGGGCGGCGAGTGAGTTGACGAAATCCGGCTGGCGTCCGAAACGGACGATTATCTACTGCGCCTGGGATGGCGAAGAACCCGGCCTGTTGGGCTCCACCGAATGGGCGGAGGCTCACGCCCAGGAACTGCAGCAAAAAGCCGTCGTCTACGTGAACTCGGACGGAAACTCGCGTGGTTACCTGAGTGTTGGAGGCTCACACACGCTCGAACGCTTCGTGAACGACGTCGCGCGCGATGTGATCGATCCCGAGAAAGAAGTTCCGGTCGCCGAACGATGGCGCGCTCGGCGCATTCTGAACGGCAATGCCGACCAGCGCCGGGAGGCGCGCGAACGGGCCGATGTTCGGATAGACCCTCTGGGCTCCGGTTCCGATTACACGCCATTCCTGCAACACCTCGGAATCGCCACGCTGAACATCGGCTACGGCGGCGAGGGCGAAACCAGCGGCGTCTATCACTCGATCTACGATTCGTTCGATCATTACCTTCGTTTCGCCGATCCCGCATTCGATTACGCCATCACCCTCAGCAAGACCGGAGGCCGCGCCATCCTGCGATTCGCGGACGCGGACTACTTGCCGTTGAGCTTGGGGAATCTTTCCGATACCGTTTCCCAGTACGTCAAGGAAGTGATGAAGCTTGCCACCGACGAACGCGACGCGATCGCCGAACGTAATCGACAGATCAACGAGAAGACGTTCGAGATCGTGGATGACCCGGTGCGGAAACTGGTGGTTCCGAAGCCGGAAACGCCGGCGCCGTTCATCAACTTCGCACCGCTCCAGAATGCGTTGTCGCGGCTGGAGGAGAGCTGCCGCAATTACGACAACGCGATGAGGGATGCCGCGGCCGCCGCCCGCCTGCAATTGCCCGATGTCCAGCAGGCGCTCGACGATGCGCTGCGCCTGGTCGAGCTGGCCATGATCACCGACCGGGGCCTGCCTCGTCGTCCATGGTTCACGCATCAGATCTACGCTCCCGGCTTTTACACCGGTTACGGCGTGAAGACGTTACCTGGAATTCGTGAAGCCATCGAGCAGCACAATTGGAACGAGGCGAGCGAACAGATTGTCGTTGTTGCGAATACGCTCGAACGAACCGCTGCCCAGATCGACCGCGCGCGAGCGGTGATCGTGAGATAGGCCCGGGATGTAGAAATTTTGAAATCGGACAAATCCAAAATCCTTGTCAGCCTTGCCCCGACCGCACTACAGTATTCCTCCATGAGCAAATCCAAACCGAAGAAAAAGATTTCCCGGCGGAAATTTCTGAAGGGAACTGGGGCGGCGCTCGCGGTTGCGACGGCAGCGCCGAAAATCGAGGCACAAACGCCGGCAGCTGGTGTTGCCACGGATGCGGTTCCTCGGTCGATGATACGGGTTACCGTAAATGGGACCGAGCGGCGCATCGAGGTCGAAGACCGCTGGACGCTGGTCGAGCTTCTCCGCGATCACCTCGGCTTGACCGGGACCAAGATCGGCTGCGACCGCGGCGAATGTGGAGCCTGCACGGTGTTGCTCGACGGCAAGCCTGTCTACTCGTGCAGCAATCTAGCCGTGTGGGCGGATGGCCGCTCCGTCGAAACAGTGGAAGGTCTTGCGCAGAATGGGGGCCTCGATCCGCTGCAGCAGGCCTTTATCGATCACGATGCTCCGCAATGCGGCTTCTGCACGTCAGGTCAGCTCATGAGCGCGAAAGGACTCTTGACGCGCAATCCGCAGCCGAGCGCGGACGATGTACGCGCCGGCATGACAGGAAATCTCTGCCGCTGCGCCGGTTACAACCACTACGTCGAAGCGGTGTTGGCTGCAGCCAAAGGAGGTTCGCGATGAGACAGCAGAACAGTACCTCCGTCACACCACTGAAGACCGTCGGGCACGCCACGCCTCGTATCGATGCTCTCGAACGTGTCACCGGCAAGGCAACCTACACGAACGACATTCAGTTTCCGGGGATGCTCTACGCGCGAATCCTCCGCAGCCCGCATCCGCACGCGCGAATCCGCCGGATCGATGTGTCCAAGGCGCTTGCTGTTCCCGGAGTGAAGACCATCCTCACTCACGAGAATTGTCAGGTCGTCTGGGGAGCCGGCGGAATTTCCGGCGGGCTGCAATACAACGATGATATTAAGAAGATCACCAGGCAGCGCCGCTATGTGTTCAACAATCCCGTGCGGTTCGTCGGCGAGCCGGTAGCGGCTGTCGCTGCAGTCAATCGTCATGTCGCCGAAGAAGCGGTTCGACTGATTCAGGTGGATTACGAAGTCCTCGGCTTCGTTCTCGAACCGGAAGAAGCGCTGAAGCAGGACGCGGTCAAGATCTGGCCCGAGGGCAATCTTTCCCTCAATACTCAGAATCAGGCGCAGCCGATGACCGCCCGCCGTGGCGACGTCACGGAGGGCTTTCAGGCTTCCGATCAGATCTTCGAGGAACGCTATTCGACGGCTTTCGTTCACAACGCGCAAATGGAACCTCGTTCATGCATTGCCCACTGGGCGGGAGATAAGCTCACACTCTACACACCGACGCAGGGGATCTCCAACTGCCGCAGCGACACGGCGCGCGATTTGGGAATACCGCCGGAGAAAGTCCAGATCGTTTGCCAGTACATGGGCGGTGGATTCGGCAACAAGAACCAGAACCAGGACGCGGACCTCATCACGGCAATGCTCGCCAAGGAGGCGGGCGCACCAGTGAAACTGGAATTCACAAGGAAGGATGACTTCATTGGCGTCCACGGCCGATGGCCCACCGTTCAGTATTACAAGGTTGGCGTGACGCGTGACGGTCTGCTCAAGGCGATTCAGCTTCGCGGCTACAGCGGCATGGGCGGATACCGCAAAAATACCGGCTCTATCGGAGGCATTGATATTTATCAATGTCCGAACATCGAGAGCGTGATTTATCCCGTTTACACGAACAAGACCGTGTCGGGGAATTTCCGCGGTCCCGAATACCCGCAGGGCTTCTACGGCATCGAATCGATGATGGACGATGTCGCGTATAAGATGAAGATGGATCCGGTCGAGTTCATTTTGAAGAATATGACGCGCAAGTACCGCGATGAACTCCCTTACACGAACTACAGTCTCGAGGATTGCATCCGGCGCGGCGCCGAGACGTTCGAATGGAAAAACCGATGGCGGCCGCAGCCCGGCTCCGATCCCGGTCCCGTGAAACGTGGCGCCGGCATCGCGTTCATGGCATTTCGTTCGGCCCTCGGGCGCAGCAATGCGGTCATCCGCCTCGACGCCAAAGGAAAGTACACCGTGTTCGTCGGAGTGACCGACATCGGAGCCGGCGCGAAAACAACCATGGCGCTTATTGCTGCCGAAGCGCTGGGAGTGCCGCTCGCCAATGTGGAAGTCGTTTGGGGCGATACCGACCGCTGCCCGTACTCCGTTGGTGAATCCGGCAGCCGCACGACTATCCAGACTGGATATGCCGTCATTCAAGCTGCGGAGGCGTTGAAGCGCCAGATCGCTGAAAAAGGTTTGCCCGCAGGCGAAAACGTTCTCGTCGGGTCGGCTTCTCCGAATCCAAATCTGGAAGGGAAGGTTCGCGCCGCATATGGGGCGCATTTCGTTGAAGTCGCGGTCGATACCGATCTTGGCCACGTGCGCGTCACGAAGTATGTTGCAGTTCACGACAGCGGGCGCATCATCAATCCCCTGACGGCGAGAAGCCAGATTAAAGGCGGCGTCCTGATGGGTATTGGAATGGCGCTGCATGAAGACCTGATCTACGATCGCCGAAACGGCCAGCCGCTGACAGCCGGATTCTACGGTGACCGGATCATGACGCATCGCGATGCACCGGACATCGAAGTCATATTCATTGAAAGCGACGATGGGTTCGGACCCTATGGCGCCAAGAGCATCGGCGAATCCAGCAAAGTTCCTGCTGTTGCCGCTGTTGCCAATGCGATTTTCAACGCGATCGGCCGCCGCATGAAAGACCTGCCGATCACGCGCGACAAAATCCTGGGAGCACTCGCATGAAAACTTTTGCCAATTCCAACGCTCGTGATTTCCAGCACGCCGCGGCTCTCGTCCAGCAAACGCGACAGGAAGGACGCGCCGCATCTCTCGTCGGCGGTGGTAGCGACCTGCTCGCGCTCGTCAAAGAGCGTATCGTCAACCCCGATGTTCTCGTGAACCTGAAAACGATCAAAGGTCTCGATCAGGTCAGGCCGGCGAACGGCGGCGTGAATATTGGCGGGTTGATCACGCTCGACACACTGAGCCGGAATGATGTGATTCGCCGGCAATTCACCGTATTGGCGGAAGCGGCAGAAACTGTCGCGACACCGCAGATAAGAAATGTCGGAACGCTGGCAGGCAACGTCTGCCAGCGTCCGTGGTGCTGGTATTTTCGAAACGGCTTTCCTTGTTACAAGAACGGCGGAAATACCTGCTTCTCCTTCGGCGGCGAGAATCAGTTCCATGCGATCTTCGGCGGTGGACCAAGCTACATTGTGCATCCTTCCGATACAGCGGTTGCGCTTCTCGCGCTCGACGCGAAGTTCCGAATCGTGGGACCCGCGGGCGAGAGGGTATTGCCCGCTGCCGAATTCTTCGCTCTGCCGCAGCGGAATCCCGCTCGAGAGAATGTTCTGGCGGCTGATGAAGCCTTAGCTGAAGTCCAGCTGCCCGGGCTTCGCGCCGGAACGCGCAGTACGTACCACAAGATCATGGATCGCGAAGCGTGGACGCACGCCGTCGTCAGCGCGGCAATCGTTCTCGAAATGGACAAACAGGTTTGCCGCAGCGCGCGCATAGTGCTCGGCGGTGTCGCCCCGATCCCCTGGCGCTTGCCGAAAGTCGAACAAATGCTGGCGGGAGAGCGCATCACCGAGGCGCTGGCAGCCAAGGCCGCAGAGGCCGCTCTTGAAGGCGCAAAACCGCTCGCGAAGAATGCGTACAAGGTGCCGCTTACAAAGGGCGTCGTTCGCCGGACGCTGCTGGAACTCGCGGCGAGGGGTTAGCGCGACGGCGGGCGAAGCCTCAATAAAGGCTGACGCGCCGGGTGAGGGTCACAGCCTTCGTCAAATCTTGAGCCCTCACCCTGCCCTCTCCCAAAGGAAGAGGGAATTTTAATCCATGAACCGTCGTGAGTTTCTGTTCTTCACAAACCCCCGCAAGAACACCGCTGAGCTGTCGTGTCAGCAGCTCTACATGCGGTATCTTGATTCGACGCTCGAGGGAACCACCCCGCAGTTTCTCCAGGAGATCGAACAGCGTCTGTCCGGAATAACCTCCGTACGCCTGACGGACTCCGTTTGGTTGAGCTCGGACGAACTGAAGCCGGTAGCATCTCTTCTGGACGCGTTCCGCGCGCGCGGAGGCCGCATCGAATACAAATCCCCGAAGCCCTAGGAGGCGGGATGTCCATTCTCGAGAATGTCGGCGCGTTAATGACTCGAGGCGTGATGATCGATGTAGCGGCGCTCAAAGGTGTAGATATGCTCTCCGATAAGTACGAGATCACGGTTCAGGATCTCCAGCAGGCGTTGGCTGCCGAGAAGCTCACGCTTCAGCCCGGCGATGCGGTGATCATCCACACCGGCTGGGGCAAACTTTGGGAAAAGACAATGCGCGTTTCCGAGCAAGCGCTCCGGGTATCGGAGTCGCTGCCGCCGAATGGCTGGCTCGCCAGGATCCTATGCTGGTCGGATCGGCTCGACTGTCGCGCCAATTGCGATACATTGAGCTCTCCAAGCCCGTAGAACGCCGTCACTCACCTGCGCAACCCGCGCGCCTTTCAACAGGAATCCTCTAGTTTGACTGCCTAACGGTTTAACGTTCGTCTGCAAGCCGCGCGAGCGGATTCGAGTCAACGTCGCGCGCGGCTTGCCGGTTGCAACTTTTTCTTAGACCGCTTTTGGCGAATAGCCGCCTCATACAAAGTTTCCGGCGCGATATCTGCACCGTTCGGCCAACAAATGGTGCCGCCTTCAAGAAAGAATCGTCTGAAATACGCGACGTCTTGAAGCGGCTCGAAAACTGGGCCTTCTAACCACTCGCTAAAATCAACTGTTTCCACGGTGCCGTCATTAAACGTTAAACGAATCCGAAACTCGTCGCGGTACTCAGCATGGATTACTGATGGTAAGAAACTCATGTCAACCCTCAGTCTAGTGGCGCGATCCTATCGAGCGACAGCCCCTTCTTCATTTTCCTCCAATTCGTTTCAAGCTCGTCACGGTGAGCGGATGCCCACAGCTTAATGAGCTGACGCGCCGTCTTGGAATTAATGCTACCGGCAATCATCCTGCCGTCGAAACTGAACTTCGCTTGCTGGCCCTGATACTCTGCATGGAAGTGCGGCGGCTCGTGCTCCCGGTAGAACATCCGAATCACAATCCCGAAGAAAGCCGAAATGATCGGCATGCAATTGAGTTTACCGTGGCGCGCAAGATTCGGGTGGCGGTCTAACGACCTGGGCGTGAGCCGCGGCGCGTCTGCTGCGCCGTCGGCTCCATGCCCTTGTTGTTAGGCAGCTGTGTCAGTTTGAGCCGTTTGAAGCACCATAGAAGTCGCGATTGTCGCGCCATTGCCGATCTTCTTGCTGCCTCACCGAGCGAGCGAACGCGATATCCACGCCAAAAAAACCGTTGGGCGAGGACCGGGAAAAGTTCCGTCGGCAGATGCGCGTGGAAACAGCGAGGGCCATTCCATCCACTAGGATGAATGCACCCGGACGTGTGAACAGCCCAACGGAGCGACAACGGCCCACGAGCATCGGGGCTACGAATTATCGCCGCACAATTATTTGAGTCAAACGCGGCCGCGTTCGGTAGAATGCCTGCCCTGGAACATTCTGGATGCTCGTTGCCGGGTTTCATCAATAATTGATCGATCGATTTCGCATTCTCATTTCGGCAGGGACGCTTTTTTTAAGCGCGTTTCTCCTTTTCGTTTTCCAGCCCATGGCCGGCAAGATGCTTCTGCCTTACCTGGGCGGAGCGGCGGCCGTGTGGACCACCTGTGTGCTCTTCTTTCAATTCATTCTCTTGATAGGCTACGTGTACGCGCATCTGCTGTCGCGGATCAGCGACACAAGAAAGCAGATGCTTGCGCATCTGGCTGTGCTGTTGCTTCCTTTGGCGTTTCTGCCCATTCGGTTCGGCACCGTTTCGACCCAGTCGCTGTCGCTCCATCCTTCTGCCCAGTTACTGCTGATGCTGATGACATCGACAGGTGTTCCGTTTTTTGTTATCTCGTCCACAGCACCGCTCGTCCAGAAATGGTTTTCCCAAAGCCGGCACGAAGCTTCACACGATCCTTACTTTCTGTACTCGGCAAGCAATGCCGGCAGTTTGCTCGCGCTGATCGCGTATCCCTTCATCATCGAACCCCGCATTGGTGTGGCCGCTCAAACACGGCTGTGGGGTCTGGGCTATCGGATACTGTTCGTGCTGCTTGTCCTGACTGTAGCGGCGCTGTATCAGCGCCAGCGGGCGGTCATAAACGGCCCAGACACTGGGAATGCACGGCCAATGGATGGCAAAGCACGCCTCTTCTGGGTCGCCGCGGCATTCGTTCCATCTGCGCTGATGCTGGCCGTGACCAATCATATTGCGGCCAATGTGGGATCTGTACCCTTTCTCTGGATTGTTCCATTGGCCTTGTATCTCCTCACCTTCATCCTCGCCTTTGCGCGGCGGATTCGCGCGACGTCGGCGCGAATATCGGGTTTCCTACCTCTGATCCTGCTTGCCGTTTTTCCGCTTGTTGCTGCAGCCGTTGTCGCTCCGCCAGGTCTGAACTGGATCATGATCGGTCTTCACCTTTTCCTTCTCTACTGTGGGGCTCTGCTCTGTCATACGCGGCTGGCGGAGAGCAGACCTGATCCTCAACATCTGACGGAGTTCTATTTCTGGGTTGCATTGGGAGGCGTATTGGGCGGGGCCTTTACCGCGGCTCTCTCGCCTCTTTTCTTCAAAACCGTTCTGGAATATCCATTGCTCGTTGCGTTGTTGCCCTTCTTTCGTACGGGGCGCACCGAAAGGCCGAGCTTCACGATTCCAGCCCTCCTGGCAGGGGCGTTGCTTCTGATTTGGTGGACCTTTCGTATCACTCGTCTCGATTCGGATACGGAAGCCATCGCATTGGTACACACCGCCCTGCTCTTTATCGGCTATAGGCTGAAGGCCCATGCGCAGCGTTTTGCCTGGTCGTTCGCCGTTCTGATCGGAGCATACGCGCTCATTTTGCCGGGCTATATCGAAGGCGCGAATCGGATTTATGTGACGCGAAATTTTTTTGGCGTGAAAAAAATTCTGGACGATCCGGATGCTCGCCTGAGGACGCTCTTGCATGGCGATACGATTCACGGAACGGAAAGTACGGATCCGGTGCTCGCCGGCCAACCGTTGTCCTATTACTATCCCGGCGGCTCGGTGAGCGACGTTATCGAAATGATGCGGCAGCGTAACAAGCCCCAGCATTTCGGAGTGCTCGGACTTGGCTCGGGAACAATGGCAGCGTATGCTGATGCGCTTCATCGCATGACGTTCTACGAAATCGATCCGTCGATCGTCCCCATTGCCGAGCGCTTCTTCACGTTTCTTTCACAATGCGGATCCAATTGCCAAGTCATCATCGGGGACGGGCGGCTCGAGCTCGCCCGAGCTCCGAATGAAAGCCTCGACCTGTTGTTGCTCGACGCCTTCAGCTCCGACTCCGTGCCGATGCACCTCATATCGCGTGAGGCCGTTCAGCTATACCTTACGAAACTGGTTCCGGATGGAGTTCTGATGTTCCACGTTTCCAATCGCTACCTGAATGTAGAGAAGCTCGTTTCATCCCTGGTCACGGACGCTGGATTGGCCGCATACTCACGTTTCGATGACGCAGGAGATTTGAGGAAATTCGGAAAGAGCAGCGCCTATCACATTGCGGCCGCCCGCCGAATCGAGGATCTGCAGCCC